>Ga0081539_10006266_pt1 | contig 11515 bp, 7 predicted proteins | sample TabmetS4T2R2_FD_71023 | JGI IMG/M metagenome (GOLD analysis project Ga0081539, IMG submission 71023) | Tabebuia heterophylla rhizosphere microbial communities from the University of Puerto Rico - S4T2R2 | ecosystem: Host-associated > Plants > Roots > Rhizosphere ...
CACTCGGTCGATCGGCGCGACAGGCCAAGCGCGTAGTGATAGGCGCCGTGGACGACGCGCAGTCCGGTCAAGAAGAACAGGAAGGACATCGCCAGCGCCGGCGGATAGAGCTGCCACTGCGCGAACGCCAGGGACAGGGCGAGCCACGGCAGAGGCAACAGCAGCTCCCTCGCCGCGGCCGCCGGCGAGAGGGAGGCGAGGTCGCGCCACGCGACGGCGCGCAGGCGGGGATCGCGGCGCGGATCGAACGCGTCGTCGCCCGTCATGCGCTCGGGCGCCCGGCCCGATCCGCGTCCGATACGTTCGACAGGGTACGAAGCGCGGAGAACGAGAGGCCGGCGACGACGAACCAGATGACCCCGGCGAGGACCTTGACCGTCCGTTCGCCGGGATGGGCTTCCAGAGGCGCCAAGCCGACGCTCAGGAGGCCGAATACCAGGCCCATCCACATCAGCAGCTTGAGCTGCTTGCGGTAGGCGGCGAGGAACGCCGTCCGATTGCCGGCGAAGTTCTTGCGCACCCAGCCATTGCGGATCTTGCCCACCTCGATGGGGATCAGGACGCAAAGTGCCAGCGACGCAACGATGGAGATCAGCTCGAGCATGGTGCCCTCCGGGACGGGAGCCTGCGCAAGGCCTACGCCGGAAACCTGCCTGCAGTATGTGCCGGTTGCCACAGAGGGCTGGGCTAGGCGTGAAGCCCCGGTGTCGTGCCAGCGCCGCTCGATGGAGCCTCGTCGCGCTTGTAGCGCTCGGAGAAGCGGGTCAACAGCTCGTTGCAGGTGCGCGAGCCGGCCGCCGTCGGGTCCAGGATATCGCCGTACGCCTGCCTCAGCGCTTCGACATGGTCCGACGCCGAGGGGACTCCGACCATCTTCGACAGAAGCTGGCTGTACGACAGCTCGAGGCGCAGCTGCACGGTGCGCCCCAGTCGGCGGTCTTGCCACAGGCGATGGAAGTGCTGGCAGAGCTCGGCGGGAAGATCCTCGGCCGGATCCACGGCGGCATATTCAGGTCTCGCCGCCTGCACATACCGGAAAATCGCTGCCGGCCCGGCTTGCCCCAGCCATTCGAAGCTCTCCGAGAGGAAGCCCATCAGCACTTTCGCGCGGAAGTCGGTCTGGAAGTAGAACTGGCTGAGAACGACCAAGGTCTGGCCCGGAACGAAGAACGGCACCAGCTGGCGGAACGCGCGCTGGAACCGCGCCGACCTCACGCCGGTCTGCACAAGGCAGATCTCGATCGGCTTGGAGGCAAGCCATCGGATGTTCGCCGCGTCCGCCACAGCCGGCTTGACGAAAGCGTCCGCTGCCGAGCCGTCGTCCTGGCTGCCTTCGAGGCCGAATCGCTCGACGATGGCGTCCCGTCTCTTCTCGAACGCGCCCCTGATGTCGTGGATCCCGGGGTTTGCGCGGAGGCCGGACAGGAGCGCCTGCAGGGCTCCGGACGGCAGGCCCAGATCGACGATGACGCCTTTGCCGCCGTAGTGGCGCTGGCCACAGGCGTAGAGAAGGCGCAGCAACTCCCCCGACAGTCCGGGAGGGGGCTTGCGAAACAGCCTCGCCGACTTGCCGCTGAGCTGGAAGTCCCGGTGCAGGTAGGACCAGCGCGTCGTGGCGAACTCCTGCGCGTCTGGCTGCCTGGGCGTGTGCGAGGAGAGGCGGGCGCTGATCGTTTGTGTCGTCGACCGGCGCGCGTTGGCCATGATTTCCGGCGCCGTACGGCCAATCAGCTGGAGCATCCCCGGTATGCGGCCTTCGATTTCCGCACGCAGGTCCTCCTTGAAGTTCCGGCGGTGCCAGGTGAGGTAGGTCCTCAGCATTTCGCTGACGAAATGCCCCTGTGGCCCGTAGCCCCCCTTGATGCAGGCGCCGCAGGTCTTCATCGGGTATTCCCCGCCCGCTATGGCGGCACGCGTCATGTCGAACCCTTCGCCGCGCCAGACCGCCAGCGCGTCATCCTGCTTGGCGTTGCCCAGATACCAGCTGCCTGGATTGGCAAAGCAGCACGACTTGGCGCCGCCGTTGCGCGAGATGTAGAGCGTCTTGAAGGGCTCCATGCAGTAGAACGGTTCCGCGTCGCCTTCGGCACGGGCGACCTTGGTCAACAGCCTTGCCACAGGGCGGGGAGAGTCCAGGCTCAGCACCTTGGGCGAGGCCGTCCGCTTCTCGGGGTTGCGCAGCGGCTCCAGCTCTGTGGCCAACATGGCGAACTGCGACACCGGATTCAGGCCGAACTTGCGGCCGGTCTCGCCGAACGCCTGCTCCGCCTGGCCGCGCAATTCACTGACCTGTTCCTCGAAGTCCTGCTCGCTCGTGGCCGCTGTCTGCATGTAGAGGGAGGCGTTCACCTCCAGGCCGCGCTGCTTGCCGAGCCTGACCGCCCGCTCGACGATCTTTCCCTCGACCTGCGGGCGCATGATCGACACGTGCTCGTAAAGCTCCGGGATCGTCTTGTATGCCTGCAGCGGCTTCAACATCACGACGTTGGCGCCATGGTCGGCCATCAACGAGACGAAGTCGTCGAAGTGATCGACATGGTCGCGAAACGCCAGCGAGTTGATTTCGATGATGGGATAGTGGGAGCCCTTGGCTTTCTTTGCGTCCGCCAGGCGCTTCATTCCTGCCAGCACCGTGTCGAAGTCGCCCCCGAGATAGATGCTCTCGTAGATCTCCCTGGTCGCACCGGAAAAGCTCACCGTGATGCGATAGATGCCGCGCTCCACCAGGAACTGGCAGAACTCCTCGTCCAGGTGCATGCCGTTGGTGAAGAAGTCGATCATCACCTCATGCCGGGACACGAGGTCGAGGAACGACCTGAAAGTCGGATGGATCGTCGGCTCGCCGTACCCGAAGCAATGCACCAGTACGGCATGCTTGAGGGCCTCCTCGAGATGGCCCGACACTTCGTCCTGGTCCATGAAGCCGCGGGCCGTGCCCTTGATCTGGTTCAGCCGATGCACGTTCAGGGCGGAAAACTGTACGCACATCGCGCATTTGAGATCGCAGACGTTGCTGATCTCCAGGAAGATCTCGAGCGGATAGGCCGGCGAGGTCCCGGTGCGGCAGAACTCGGCGTAGGACGCGATCGCATCGAGCTTGGCCTGGCTATGGGCAGCCGCCTGCGAGCCGGTCGGGCCGGTCTCGTTCATTCGGGCGAGCAAGTGCGATGCGCGGGAAAACCAATTCATGAACCGTGGGCCCGTTCCTGCTGCGAGGAGGGTAGCCCATTCCCGCCGCCCAGTCTCCCACCGGTCGGCGAAGCAGTTCGCCGCGCTCCCGGTCCAGGCCCCTGCGCTGCCGCGTCCATCCTGGCGCTCGCGGGAGCGGCCTGGGGTCAGCCCGCTCCTCGCGTCGACGCGGATCAGTTCGTCAGAGGCGCCTGTTGCCCGGCCGTTGGCGGCTGGCCCGGCGCAGACTGCGAGCCTGGGAGCGGAGACAGGCCGATGAAGGTCGCGGGCAGGCTCGCAGGTGCTTCGGGCTGTCCCGGCTGCACGGGCACCATCGTGATGTTGACCGGGCTGTCGTACTTGTTGTCCGAGCCGGTGGCGCTGTCGATCGCCCAGCCGATGCCGCCGCCGAGGATGATGTTGCCGAGCGTCGCCCCGGCGACGCCGGAATGATTGAGATAGGCCGCCTGTTGGTAGCCCTGCTTCACGCAGGCGATCCAGATGTCGTATTTCGACTTCTCGATGAGCGCACTGCCGGCCGTGTTCTGCACTGTCCCGATCTTGGCGCTTTGCCGATAGAACGCGCAGTCGGCGCCGGGCGGATTGGTGTTCACCACGATCTGCTGGTTTCTTCCCTCAATGATCGTCGAGCACGCGCCCAGCAGGACGCACGCGCCGATGGCGCCGATTGCACGCATTCTCTCCCCCTTTACTCGAACCGTCGGCCCCCGCCGACCGCGCGGAACCTAGCACGCGTCATGCGCGAAGTGCAAAGCGCGATTCGCGTGTTCCTGGAGCCGCTGCGATGGCCGCGCTTCGTCACATCGTCGCAAGCGCGCTGGTGACGCCCTGATCGGCGAGCATCCTGCTCGCACAGGCAAATCCCAGTTCGCGATAGGCCTCGAAGCGTGCCTCGCTGAAGAATTGATTGACGGTGCTGTCGTCCGGGAATTTGGGAAACGCGCCCTTGAAGCCCAGCAGGGACAGCCGGAGCCCGTCGAAGATCACGGGCTTGATGTAGAAGAGTTTGCCGACGCGCCCGCTGGGATAGTGGATGTCGCCGACCACGAACGGGTCCTTGGCGAACGCCACGCCGAGCGGAAATTGCGGTTGCAGCGGCGCCGACGGCATCAGCGCCTTGAGCGGCGGCGGGGCGAACTGGATGGTGACGCCGAAATCCGCCTCGGCGCGCGCCACGAGGTTCTGCAGATCGGCGAAGGCGGGGACGGGATCGGCAGTGCCGTCACACACCACGATCGTCTCGACGCCGCGCCGAAGCAGCTCGTAGACGCCAAGGTTATCGAAGTGCCCGCCGTCGGTGATCTGCAGGAACTTCGAGCTGAGCGAGAGATGGTCGACCGCTTCCGTCAGGCCGGGGACGAAATGGTTGGGGAAGCTCGAGAAACGATGGTGGTTTTTCGGGTTGGCCAGCCAGTAGCCCAGCCTGATGTTGAGCAACGACATCAGCACCGCGAATGACCAGCTGCGTTGCGGGCCGACGCCGGCGTTCGCCGCATCCGGATTGACGGCGGCGCCGGAGGCAGCCATCGCCGTCGGCAGCGAAAGCTCCTTGAGCGCCGGGGTCGTCGCCGTCTCGTACCATCCGGTGGCGGCACTGCCGCAGTATTTCGGCGCGAACGCGAAACTGTCGCCGCCGCGGATGCGGCACTTGTTGCTCCACGCGGTTGCGAAAGCTGCCCCTTTGGGAAACCCCTTGGCGTCCAGGAAAGCCGCCCCAGCGGGCGAGCCGGTATTCATCGGGAACTCCGCCGGCTGCGGAAATTCGCGGACGTCGGATCGCGTCAGCACGAGATGGGCGTTGATGAGGTGGTACGGCGCGTGCGGATCGCCATCGCGGCACATGTCGTGCAGGCGGGCCGGATCGGCCTGCCTGGCCTTGAGCTGGCCTGCCGCGGCGCTTCCCTGAACCACGAACTGCTTGTCCGGCATGAAGGCTTCCATCAGGCGGTCGCGATAGAAGCGGTGCAGCGTGGTCTCGTTGAGATCGGCGACGTAGCCGATGACCAGGCAGGCCAGCAGGACGGTGACCGGGCCGTAGGGCCAGAACAGCCAGCCCAACCCGGGCGGGAACGCCTCGACACTGGGAAACCAGCGGACCGACACGGCATAGCTGAGCAGGCTCATGCCGTACATGACCAGCGGCGCGCCGACCGGGCCGACCCAGGCCGGAATCTTGGCTGCCGCCCTGCCGCGCGGGACCAGGCGCGCCCACAGGCCCAGGGCGGCGCCGCCGATCGTCATGATGGTGCCGATCACGCCTTCGGTGAGTATTTCCGCGTGCAGCAGGCGGTGAACGTAAGGCAGGCTCGCCAGCATCCCGAGGACGACGAGCGAACCCAAGACGCCGGGCGCGATCCTTTCGAAGAGTCGCCGGGCGGCGTACGGCGTGTCCGCCTTCAGGAGCGCGCGGGCGCCGGAGAAGATCGAGTACACGACCGCCAGCATGACGAAGACCGAGGCCAGCGCGGCGGGGAACATCCACGGCTCAAGCCGCATGTGCCAGTGGTCGACCGTCGCCTGGGAGAGCGGCCTGTAGAGGGCGCGCAACAGCACGAACAGGACCGTGGCGATCGGCAGCCATATCAGAAGCAGGTTCACCACAAGCCCGCGCAGCACAACCGAGATGCCGGGCAGCACCTGCAATCCGCCGCCGGGGGCGAGGTAGCTGCCGTGCCGGCGCAGGTAGCCCAGCAGCGCCGTGCCCACCGGCGATGGTGCCTGCGGATCGTCGATGCCGTACGGCAGGTTTTGCGGCCCGACTCCATATTTGTCTTGGCCGGGCCGGGTGAACCAGGTCAGGGACGCGCCGATGTAACCGCCGCCGGAAACCGTCGACAGGTAGTCGAACCGCTTGAGGAGATCCCGCTTGGCCAGGGCCTGCAGGACCCCGAGGCAGAATACGGCCGATCGGATTCCGCCGCCCGACAGGGCGAGACCGCTGAGCGGTGCCTGGTCGCTTCGGCCCGTCCGCGTTCGCCAAGCCCGGGTGTAGGTCTCTTCCGCCGACATGACCTCGGCGAAGGCATGCGGCGTGCCCGGTGGAGAAGATGCCAGCGTCATTGTCATCGTCCCGACGATCGACCACGAGCCTCTTACGGCTTCGACTCCCGCCTCGTGTCTCTCTCCGGCTGCAATCTAAGGCAGTCTTGCCGCACCTGTCCACAACCGTGAAGGCACCAGGCGCATGAAGTACCGTCGCTCTTCGGCGCCCTCCTCCCGGCGGCCGCCCCTCGAGGACCTCGCCGGCCGACCCGATGCGCGCGGACCAGGGATGCATGGCGACGACACGAAGCCAACGCAGGCAGCCCTCGCCAGCGTTGACCGGCTTATGCGCATCGGCTTTATTCGCGGCGCACGCCGAAGTGCCCCCGTGGCGGAATTGGTAGACGCGCCTGACTCAAAATCAGGTTTCCTCACGGAAGTGTTGGTTCGAGTCCGACCGGGGGCACCATCATCCAAGCAACGCACCGTGGATCCGGCGCAAGCAGGCCAGGCAGAGCTCCCGAGCGCCGGCGGCCTATTCGCGGACGACGTACGTGTGGAAGCGCACGCGACCGTCAGCCTCGACTTCGCGATAGATGCCCTGGATCTCGACGTCGAAGCCGGGAAAGAGGTTGGCGCTCTGCTCGAACATCAGCAGGTAGTCCAATACCGGCCGCGCCCGTTCGTCCAGTCGCTCGCCCGGCACCACGCTCGCGATACCGGGCGGATAGACGACGAACAGGGTGGTGGCGATGCGCCCGAATGCCTTGTCGATCGGCACGTAGTCGACATTGTTGCGCACCAGGTGGCGGACCGCCTCGTGCGGCGCCATCGTCGGCGTCGGCAGATGTGTCGGCGCAAATTGCGCCCGCTGCAGTGCGCTCACGCCGCTGTCGCGGAAGAACGCATGCATCTCGCCGCACAAATCGCGCAGGCGCACGCCGGCATATCGCGCCGGGCGGCGGCGAACGAAGTCGGGGATGACGTCGTCCAGGCGCATATTGTCGTCGTGCAGCCGCTTGAAGGCCACCAGGCTGCTGAGCAGCGTACCCGCCTTGCTGGACTCGACGCCGGGCGTCAGCAGGAACAGCAGCGAATTGAGATCGTTCTTTTCCGGCACGACCTGATTCTCGCGCAGGTACTGCGCCACTACCGGCGCAGGGACGCCGAAAGGGGCGTAGTCACCCGTCTCACGGTCAAAGCCCGGCGTGAGCAGTGTGAGCTTGTTGGGGTCGGTCAGCGCATAACCCGGCGCCAGCTTGCCGAAGCCATGCCAGCGTGCCTCCGGTGCGAGTTCCCAGTAGCGTGCGTTGGAGGCGATCTCGTCGGTCGGCACGTCCTCCCAGGGAACATTGCCGACGCGGTCGGGCACGAAGGCCTCGAAGAACCAGCGCCGCGCGGGGTCCTGCTCGCGTTCCTCGAATTCGCGGCGGATGGCTCTGAGCTTCTTGCGCAGCTCGATGCCCAGCCGGATCGTGTCGTCCCACAACACCTCGCCGGACCTGCCCTTCATCATCTGCGCGCCGACATCGAGCGAGGCGAATAGCGGATAGAACGGCGAAGTCGAGGCGTGCAGCAGGAAGAACTCGTTGAAGCGGCGATGTTCGATGCGCCGCCGCTGTCCCTCGAGATGTCGGTCCTTGACGTGGATCTGCGAGGCCTGGCTGAAGGACGCTAGCTGCTTGTGCGTCGACTGCGTGGCGATGATGCCGGGGCCGTCGGCGCCGAGCCCGTTCAATCCCATCGCGAAGCGGCCAGCGTAGAGCGGGTGGAATTTCATGAAGCCCGCCCACGCCTCGTCGAACAGGATGTAGTCGCAGAGTGAACCGATTCTCTCGACGATCAGGCGGGCATCGTAGATCGTGCCGTCGTAGGTGCACTGCTCGATCACGGCGACGCGGAACGGCCGCTCTCGCTTCCACGCCTCGGGGTCGCTGACCAGGGGATGGCGGCGGACCTTGTCTCGTATCGCCGCCTCGTCCAGCGCCTCGTGCCAGATCGGGCCGATCAGCCCGTGGGCATTGCGGTCGGTCTCGAGATAGATCGGGATGCCGCCGCCGATGAACAGCGCGCCATGGTGTGCCGCCTTGTGGTTGTTGCGGTCGAATAGGACGAGATCGCCTTGCGCGACCAGGGCCGACAGCACGATCTTGTTGGACGACGAGGTGCCGTTCAGCACGAAGTAGGTCTTCTCGGCGCCGAAGATCTGTGCGGCCTCCTGTTGCGCCTTCAGGGCTGGCCCCTCGTGGACGAGAAGATCGCCCAGCTCGAGCACGGAGTTGTCGAGATCGTCGCGGAACACCGCCTCGCCCAGATGCTCGACGAAGATGCGGCCGATCGGGCTGCGGTTGTAGAAGATGCCGCCGTTGTGGCCGGGGCAGGTCCACAGCTGGTTGCCCTGCTCGGCATAGTCGACCAGCGCGCCGAAAAACGGCGTCTTCAGCGTCTCGGCATAGTGCCTGAGCCGGCTCACCAGGTTCTTGGCGATGAACTCCGGCGTCTCCTCGGCGAGGAAGATGTAGCCGTCGATGTAGTCCAGCACCTCGACCGGGATGTCCTCCAGCCGCTTGCGGCGCACCAGGATGACGATCGGCATCTCGAGCCCGCGCCGGCGCATCAGATTGATCAGCGCGGCCGTCTTGCCTTCCAGCCCCTTCCTGCCCCAGTCGACCACCATGCAGCCGATGGCGGCATCGGTCTGCACGGCGATCTCGGCGTCCTCGATGCGCCGGGCACGCACCACCTGGAAGCCCATCCTCTCGATGGCGCCCACGATCTCGTCGAGCCGCTGGCCTTCGAGCGCCTCGGCATCGAAAGCCGGGGCGCAGAACAGGAACGTGAAACGGCGGAAGAAGTCCACTTTGTCCCGACCTAGTACACTGCCGGCACGTACAGATCCTGTGGCACCGGCGTGCGCAGATAGTCGGGTTTGTGCTCGCGCTGAGGCAGTGTGATCGGCTGGTGCGGCACATCGCTGTAGGGTACCTGCTGCAGCAGATGGTGGATGCAGTTCAGCCGCGCGCGGCGCTTGTCGTTGCCCTCCACGACCCACCAGCGCGCCTCGGGGATGTGGGTGCGCGCCAGCATCTCCTCCTTGGCCTTGGTGTAATCCTCCCAGCGCCGCCGCGATTCGAGATCCATCGGCGAGAGCTTCCACTGCTTCAGCGGATCGTGGATACGCATCAGGAAGCGCAGGTTCTGCTCGGGATCGGTGATCGAGAACCAGTACTTCACCAGGATGATGCCGGAGCGCACAAGCATGCGCTCGAATTCCGGTACCGAGCGGAAGAACTCGTCGATGTCGGCCTCGCTGCAGAAGCCCATGACTCGCTCGACGCCGGCGCGGTTGTACCAGCTTCGGTCGAAAAGTACGATTTCGCCTGCCGCCGGCAAGTGGGCAACGTAGCGCTGGAAGTACCACTGGGTCTTCTCGCGCTCGGTCGGTGCCGGCAGCGCCACGGTGCGGCAGACGCGCGGATTCAGCCGCTGGGTGACGCGCTTGATCGCCCCGCCCTTGCCGGCGGCATCGCGACCCTCGAACAACACCACGAGCTTGAGCTTCTGCGCGACCACCCAGTCCTGCAGCCGGATGAGCTCGCGTTGCAGGCGAAACAGTTCGGTGAAGTATATACGCCGATCGATGCCCTCGGTGTGCTCGACCACAGGGACATGTTCCGAAAGGTCTACCAGCAGGTCGTCGCCCAGTTCCTGCTCGAGTTCCTCGTCGAGGCTGTCGGCCAGCTCTTCCTGGATGCGATCCTCGAGGCTCTTGCGGTTCTCTCCGATGTCCATGCCAAATCCCCTCTGCTCGCCGATCGCGCTTTCAGTAGGCCGAAATCATCTCGTCCGCGATTCGCTTCACGCCCGGGACCTCCTGCGCCAAGGCCAATAGCGCCTCGCGCTCGGCCGGCGAGCCTACCAGGCCCCACAGATGGACTACGCCATCGCGCACGATGACGTTGCGCGAGCCGAACTCGGTCCACGATTGCCCGGCCAGCCGATCCAGCAATTCCAGGCGAATGCTGCGGTCGGACGGCGCATCGTTGCCCGCTGCCAGGTGTGACGACGCGAGCACCTGGACGAGGTTGGCGCGGCTGACAATGCCGACCAGCTTGCCGTCGCGCAGGATCGGCACGCGCTTGATGCGATGCTTCTCGAGCAGGGCGGCGATTTCGGCAAGCGACGTTTCCTCGACAGCCGACACGATGTGCGTCGACATGACCTCGTGCACTGCGCGGCCGTGCGACTTGGCGAACTCGGCCGCAAGCGTTGCCGCCGGCGTCACGGCCTCGAGCCACCACGGCCGATGACGTTCGGTGTCGATTTCGACGCGGCGCACGAGATCCGCCTCGCTCAGGATGCCGACAACCGTGCCGTCCTCGCCGACCACTGGCAGCGCACTGACGTCGTGCTCCGCCAGAAGCTCGACAGCCTTGCCGACATCGTCGTCAGGCCTCACCGTCACTACCTCGCACACCATGACGTCCGCTGCCTTCATGCTGGCCTCCCGCGTGGCCCATTGCCTGCGGACACGAGCAAAGAGCAGTTCCGTTACGGTTGCATGATCGCGGGCCGGCGTTTCCCGATGGGCTCACTGTCCGCGCCAGCTGCAGCGCCTCGCCTAAGCCGCCTTCGGCGACCAGCGGTAGGCCTTGGCGCAGGCGCCGCCCATCAGCATTGCCCGCTCGCTGTCGCTCAGCCGGTCCGTCCTGAGGAATGGCTCAACGGCCTGCTCGTAGTTGACGACGGCAAACGCGCGCGTCCAGTCGGTTCCCCACAGGCAGCGCTCGAAGCCCCAGGCATCGAAAACGCGCGCCAACGGGTCCCAGATGTCGGGGAAGGGATAGGGCTCACGCGACAGCGTGCAGGCGCCGCTCACCTTGATCACCGCGTTCGGGCGCCTGGCGAGCTCGAGCACCTTCGGCAAGTCGGCCCACGGCTGCGGCGGCGCCGGAGGCACGCGCGGCTGCACGATGCCCAAATGGTCGATGATGAAGCGCGCGTCAGGATGGCGATCGATCAGCGCCGTGCCGTCGTCGAGGTTGCCCCAGCACAGGACGTTGACCGGGAAGTCGTGGCGCACGGCGGCCCGCACGATGCGGTCGAGGCCGGGGTCGTCCGGCGCCCGGTTGGCCTCCTTCGTCAGCATGATGCGCACGCCCACCGTGCCCGGCGTCTTCTTCCAGTCGGCGACAACATCGGCCACCGCCGGATCGTCGGGGTCGACCGGCTTGACGATCGCGAGCCGGCCGGGATGGGCGCGCTGCACCTCGACCGCGTAGCTTGCGTCATAGCGGTACATGGACAAGGGCGAGATGAAGATCGCCCCGTCCACGCCGACCTT
>Ga0081539_10006268_pt1 | contig 11507 bp, 8 predicted proteins | sample TabmetS4T2R2_FD_71023 | JGI IMG/M metagenome (GOLD analysis project Ga0081539, IMG submission 71023) | Tabebuia heterophylla rhizosphere microbial communities from the University of Puerto Rico - S4T2R2 | ecosystem: Host-associated > Plants > Roots > Rhizosphere ...
GTCTCCGTGCAGCTCCGGTTCCTGCAGACGATGCTCGAGATCAGCTCGGAACGCTCGTCGACCCTCATCCTCCCGTTGCCGCTGGAGCTGTTCCGGCCGTTGATCGAGCGCACTGAGCGCTGAGGGCACTCCTCCCGAGCTTCGCCGCGACCCGGTCTCCGGTCGCTGGGTCGTGATCGCGCCCGCGCGTGCGCGCCGCCCAGGCGCGGAAAGGCCGCGGCTCGAGCCCGACGCCGACGACGTCTCGAAATGCCCGTTCTGCGAGGGCCGCGAGGGAGCCACGCCGCCGGAGACCTTCGCTATCGGCCCGCCCGGGCGGCCGGCTGACTCGCCGGGCTGGCGGGTCCGCGTCGTGCCGAACAAGTTTCCAGCGTTCGGTCCCTGGTCCGACGAGGGTGACCGCGGAGGGCTTTTCGCGCGGCGCGCAGCGCTCGGCCGCCAGGAGGTCGTCATCCATTCGCCCAAGCACGTCCGGACGCTCGCCGACCTCTCGGTGCGCGAGCTCGAGCTGGTAGCCGAGGCGTGGCAAGCTCGAGCGGCAACCGCGCGCGAGCAGGGCTTCCCCTACCTCCAGGCGCTCATCAACGAAGGCCGCGCGGCGGGAGCAAGCCTGCAGCACTCGCACTCACAGCTCGTCTGGCTGAAGGAGGAGCCACCTCTCGCCGCCGAGGAGCTGCATACGCAGGCCAGCGAGGGTGGCTGCGTCCTCTGCCGGGTCCTCCGGGAGGAGCTCGACCAGCGCATCCGCGTCGTCTCGGAGCGGGACGGCCTCGTGCTCCTCTGCCCGTTCGCGGCCAGACAGCCCTACGAGCTTCTGGTCGCGCCCGAGAGATGCGAGCGGGATCCGTACACGAGCGAGTCGCTCGGCGCCGCCCTCGTCCTCGTTGCCGAAGGCCTGCGCCGCCTCCATGTCGCGGAGGGCGCGGTGCCGGTGAACGCGTGGCTCCACGCGACCGGTCACTGGCATCTGGAAGTGGTGCCGCGCCTCACCGTGCTCGCGGGTCTAGAGCTGGGGGTCGGCTACTTCGTGAACACGCTGGCGCCCGAGTCCGCGGCCGGCGTGCTGCGAGAGTCCTAGATCCGGACGCCGAGCGCGCGCTCTTCCTTGTACTTGCGCGCTGCTTCGATCGCCGTCGAGAGGTTGAGCCCCTTGTCCTTCCCCTGCTTGATCAGCATCACGGTCTCGACGGCGTCCATGTCGTAGATCCGCTGCTTCTTGCCCTTGGTCGGGATCTGGGCCTTGTTCGTCCAGTAGTCGAGCTGCATCTTCGAGATGCCGGCGACCGCGCACACCTGGCCGAGATAGAGCTCGATCTTGTCGAGGTGCTCGGAGATGTTTACGGGTTCAAGAAGGTCGACGTGCCGTGGCACCGCCATAAGAGCACCTTTTCAGAGGGAGAGGCAACGAATCCACGCTAACACCGTGTGTCGGCTTTGTCACGCCGATTCCGGGGAAACTGGCCGTCTTCTAGCCGGGCGTCTGCTCCGCGGTCGCGCCCGGTTCGACCGGTTCGACCGTCTCCCCCGTCGCCTCGGAGGGGGGCGTGTCCTCCGGGCTCGTCTGCTCGACGACGGGGGCAAGGGTCGAGACCTCCTCGCCCTCGCGCGTCCTCATGACGATCACGCCTTGGGTGGCGCGGCCGAGGCGCTTCACGTCCTCGACCGGCACCCGAATAACGGTGCCGCCGGTCGACATGAGCATCACCTGGTAGCCGTCCTTGACGACGAGCGCGCCGGCAAGCTCGCCGCGCTCCTCCGTCAGCTGGACGGTCTTCACGCCGAGCCCGCCGCGACCCTTCGACGGGTACTGGTCGATGCGGGTGCGCTTGCCGAAACCGTTTCGCGTCACGACGAGGAGGTCGGCGTCGTTCTCGGCGAGGCTCGCCGCGATGACCTCGTCCTGTTTGCGGAGACTCATGCCGCGCACGCCCTCCGTCGCGCGGCCCATCGGCCGGGCGGCGCTCTCGGAGAACCGAATCGCCTGACCCTTGCGCGAGACCATCAGGATGTCGTCGTCACCGGAGGAATGGAGCACGGCCACGAGCTCGTCCTCGTCGCGGAGCTTGATGGCGATGATCCCGTCCGCCCGAAGCGGTGTGTTGTACTCGGCGAAACGCGTCTTCTTGACGACGCCCTTCTTCGTCGCGAGCACGAGGTACTGGGCCTCCTCGAAGTTCCGCGTCGCGATCAGCGTGCGCACGCTCTCGCCCTGCGCCAGCGGCAACAGGTTGACGAGGGCGCGGCCTTTCGATTGGCGACTGCCGAGTGGAAGCTCGTGCACCTTGAGGCGGTAGACCTTGCCGACGGACGTGAAGAAGAGCAGGTAGTCGTGCGTCGAGGCAACGACGAGGTGCTCGATGTAGTCCTCATCCTTCAGATCCATCCCCATGACCCCGATCCCGCCGCGACGCTGCTCCCGGTAGGTCGTCACCGGTAGCCGCTTCACGTAGCCGGAGCGCGTGATGGCGATGACCATGTCCTCCTCGGCGATGAGATCCTCGAGCTCCAGGTCGCCCTCGGCGGCCACGATCTCCGTCCGGCGGTCGTCGCCCTTCGCGTAGACGTTCTTGACCTCGAGGAGCTCCTCTCGGATCAGGCGGTCGATCTCTGCCTCGTCACTGAGGATGGCGCGGAGCTCGCCGATGCGCTCCTGCAGATCCGCGTACTCGTCCTGGATCCTCTTGCGCTCGAGACCGGTGAGGCGCTGGAGCCTGAGGTCGAGGATCGCCTGGGCCTGGATCTCGGAGAGCTCGAACTGCTCGATGAGACCGGTGCGTGCCTCGTCGGGATCGGCCGAGTTGCGGATGAGCGCGATGACAGCGTCGAGGTTGTCGAGGGCGACGAGGTAGCCCTCGAGGACGTGAGCACGCTCCATCGCCTTGCGCAGCTCGTACTTCGTCCGGCGGGTGACGACCTCGCGCTGGTAGTCGAGGTAGTGCCGGATCAGCTCGAGCAGGCTGAGCGTCCGCGGAACGCCGTCGACGAGCGCCACGGCGTTGTAGCCGAAGGTCGTCTGCAGCGGTGTGTGCTTGAAGAGCTTGTTGAGGACGACCTGCGGGACCGCATCGCGCTTGAGCTCGATCTGGATCCGCATGCCCGTCTTGTCCGAGTGGTCGGCGAGATTGGAGATCTCGGGCAGCACCTTGTCGTTCACGAGGTCGGCGATCTTCTTGATGACGCCGGCGTCGCCGCCCTTCTTCACGCCGTACGGCAGCTCGCTGACGATGACGGCGGTGCGGCCGCCGCGCAGCTCCTCTATGTGGGCGCGCGCGCGCATCACGATGCGGCCGCGGCCCGAGCGGTACGCCTCACGTACTCCCTCGCGCCCGACGATGATCCCGCCGGTCGGGAAGTCCGGGCCCTTGATGTGCCGGGCGAGCTTCTCGACGTTGATCTCGGGGTCTTCGATCATCGCGATGATCCCGTCGATGACCTCGCCCATGTTGTGCGGAGGGATGTTCGTGGCCATGCCGACCGCGATCCCGGCCGAGCCGTTGACCAGCAGGTTCGGGAAGCGCGACGGCAGAACCGACGGTTCCTTGTGCTTCTCGTCGTAGTTCGGGACGAAGTCGACGGTGTCCGCGTCGATGTCGCGGAGCATCTCCGTCGCCATCCGCGCCAGCCGCGCCTCGGTGTAGCGATAGGCGGCGGGCGGATCGTCATCGATGTTGCCGAAATTCCCCTGCCCGTCGACGAGCGGGTAGCGCAGCGAGAAAGGCTGCGCGAGGCGGACGAGCGTGTCGTAGATCGCAGCGTCCCCGTGCGGGTGGTAGCTACCCATGACGTCGCCGACGACGCGCGCGCACTTCACGCGCGGGCGGTTCGGCTGAAGGCCGGCCTCTTGCATGGCATAGAGGACGCGCCGGTGGACTGGCTTGAGGCCGTCGCGTACGTCCGGAAGCGCGCGCGACACGATGACGCTCATCGCGTAGTCGAGGAAGCTCGAGCGCATCTCCTGCTCGAGCTCGCGCGTCTCGATGCGGCCTACGCCGGTCGGTTCCAAACTAGACACGGTCACCCTCTGAGCGTGCCGCGGTCAGCGCGCGCGAAAGACGAGCGTCGCAAGGACGCAGGGAGCGTTCGTAGCCGCAGGCTACGGGGGCGACCGAGGACGCCGGGAGGCGACGTCTTGCAGCGCGTCGCTGGCCCCGGAAAGTGAGGAGGGAGGCCGTTTCAAACATCGAGGAAACGCACGTCCTTCGCGTTCTTGACGATGAAGTCTCGGCGCGGCTCCACCTGGTCGCCCATCAGCATCGAGAAGATCTGGTCGGCTCGGGCCGCGTCGTCGACCTCGACGCGCACGAGCATTCGGTTGGCCGGGTTCATCGTCGTCTCCCAGAGCTCGATCGCGTCCATCTCGCCGAGGCCCTTGAAGCGGTCGACCCTGATGTTGTCCTTCGCCAGCTCGATCGCGTTCGCCCGCAGCGCATCGAACGTCTCGGCCTTGCGACTCTTTGTGCCGAGCTCGAGCTGGAACGACGGCGCGCCGACTATCTCGACCAGACGCCCGTACGCCTTTCGCAGGTTGTCGTAGACCGGCGAGGAGAGGAGCTCGGTCGGAACGGTCACGTGGCTCGCAGCACTCGTCTCGCGCTCGATGACGCGGATTCTCGACCCGACGTCGTCCGTTCCGACGAGATGGAACTCGTGGCCGTTGTTCGAGAGGCGCGAGAGCACCTCCGCCAATTCATCGGTCGTCCCGGCTTCAGTCTCGACGAGGCGCTGGGCGATGACGAACTCGCTGGCGGCGGAGCCGAAGTCGGCGCGCAAGCGGGACGACCAGCCGTCGAACTCGTGCAGGGCGCGCGAGAACTTCCCCCACTTGGCCTCGGTCAGCTTGGAGGTGGCGCCGTTGCGGTCCGTGACCTGCATGTCCTTGATCCGCTCGCGGACGAGCAGCTCCTCGAACTGCGACTCCTTCTCGACGTACTGCTCCTTGCTGCCCACCTTGACGCGGTAGAGCGGCGGCACCGCGACGTACACGTGACCGCTCTCGACGAGCTCCGGCATCTGCCGGTAGAGGAAGGTCAGGAGCAGCGTGCGGATGTGGGAGCCGTCCACGTCGGCGTCCGTCATGACGATGACGCGGTGATAGCGGAGCTTGGAGAGGTCGAACTCGTCGCCGATCCCCGTCCCGATCGCGGTGATGATCGCCTGGATCTCCGTGTTGGAAAGAACCTTGTTGATCCGGTTCTTCTCCGAGTTGATGACCTTGCCCCGCAGCGGCAGGATCGCCTGGAACTGGCGGTCGCGCGCGTCCTTGGCCGAGCCGCCGGCCGATGCGCCCTCGACGAGGTAGAGCTCGGCCTCGGCGGGGTCGGTCGTCTGGCAGTCGGCGAGCTTGCCGGGCAAGGAGGCGTTGTCGAGGGCCCCCTTCCGCCGCGTCAGGTCGCGCGCCTTGCGCGCCGCCTGCCGAGCGTTCCGGGCCGCGATCGCCTTCTGGATGATCTGCCGCGCGTCGGTGGGGTTCTCCTCGAGGAACTCGGCGAGCTTCGAGTTGACCGTCTGCTCGACCAGGCCGCGCACCCACGGGTTGCCGAGCTTCGTCTTCGTCTGGCCTTCGAACTGCGGGTCGCGCAGCTTCACCGAGATGACGGCGGCGAGCCCCTCCCGAACGTCTTCGCCCTCGAGGTTCTCGTCCTTCTCCTTCAGGAGACCCTTGTCGCGGGCGTATTTGTTGAGCGTGCCGGTGAGGGCGCCCTTGAAGCCGGAGAGATGCGAGCCGCCCTCGTGCGTGTTGATGTTGTTCGCGAAGGAGAAGACAGACTCGACGTACGACGAGTTCCACTGCATCGCGATCTCGACCGCTCCCTCGTCGGAGGCGTTCTCGAAGTAGACGATGCGCTTGTGGATCGGCTCTTTCGCCTCGTTGATGTGGGTGACGAAGTCGCGGATGCCGCCGTCGTACTTGAACTCGTACCGCTCGCCGCCGGCGCGCTCGTCGACGAGGACGATCGCGAGGCTGCGGGTGAGGAAGGCGGTCTCGCGCAGACGCTGGGCGAGCGTCTCGGCGGAGAACTCGAGCTCCTCGAAGACGTCGGCGTCGGGCAGGAAGCTGATCAACGTGCCGGAGTCGCTCTTCTCGGCCTTGCCCGTCACCTCCACCTCGGTGGTGGGCTCGCCGCGGGCGAACTCCTGCCGGTAGACCTTGCCGTCGCGGTGGACCTCGGCGACGAGGCGCTCGGAGAGTGCGTTCACGACGGAGACGCCGACGCCGTGAAGACCGCCGGAGACCTTGTAGCCCTCGCCGCCGAACTTGCCGCCGGCGTGCAGCTTCGTCAGGACGACCGTGAGCGCGGGCAGCCCCTGGTCGGCCATCACGTCGACCGGGATGCCGGAGCCCCAGTCGCGCACGGTGACCGAATTGTCGGGATGGAGGGTGACTTCGATGCGGTCGTTTCGGCCCGCAAGAGCCTCGTCGACGGAGTTGTCGACCACCTCGTAGACCAGGTGATGAAGTCCTCTCGGCCCGGTCGAGCCGATGTACATGCCGGGGCGCTTGCGGACGGGCTCCAAGCCCTCGAGAACCGTGATGTCTTTAGCGCCGTATCCGGATTTAGCCAATAAAAAATCCCTGCTAGTGGGAGGTTTCTTCTGAATTCAAGTGTATCAGACCGGCCGGTCGGAAGGCGGGCGGCCCGCTGCGGCGAGACTAGCCGAAATGGCCCCGGCAACAGCCTTGCGAAGAGCCGGATCCCCGATGGGCGCGGCGATCCGCCGGCCCTCCTCGACGTGCTGCGCCGTCGGCTTCGACGCAGTCTCGTCACGGAGCTTTTCCACTTCCCCGCCGAGCTCCGGAAGCGGGCCGACGGCGAAGCGCAGAGCAGCCGGAGAGTCGTCGCCGAGACGCTCGCGCAAGCGCGTGAGCACGGAGTCCGCGAGCTGGGCAAGCTCGAACGCCCAGGTGCTCGACGCGGTGTGCACGTGGAGCGTTCCGTCGCGCGCCACTCGCGCCGGCCAGGCGTTGGCGGCTATCGCCGCGCCGACCGCCTCTGGCCAGACCGAGACGATGTCGCCCATCCTGCCCGCCGGCCCGTAGCGGGCGAGCTCGCGGCGAACCTCCGCCCCGATCGGATCGGGAAGCGTCCTCACGCCGCCCGAGCCTCGCCCGGAGTGACGGCGACGAGCAGGTCCGGCTCGAGGACGGTCGTGGGCTCGGTAGCCGTCACGAGGGTCTGGCCGCCCTCGGGCAGCCGCATGACGAGGGCCGCGGCCCTCGCCGAGTCGAGCTCGCTGAACACGTCGTCGAGAAGGAGGAGCGGCGGCTCTCCACGCCGCTCGGCGAGTTGCTCCGCCTCGGCGAGCACGAGCGCGAGCACCGCAGTTCGTTGCTCCCCCTGGGAGCCGAACGCACGCAGATCGCGGTCCCCGGCAGTGATCCCCGCATCTCGCAGGTGGGGCCCGGCGCCCGTCGTGCCGCGCTCGAGGTCGCGGGCGAACCGGGCCTCGAGCTCGTGAACGGAGAGGCCCTGCGCCGGATACGAGATGTCCGCGGCCGGTAGACCGAGTGCGTCGGCATGGTCGGCGAAGCCCGGCGCAAGCGCCGAAACGAGGTCGGCACGGGCTCGATCGAGGTCGTCTCCCAGCTTCGCGACCTGCTCGGTCCAGGGCCCGACGACCTCGAAGGACGATTCCTGCGCGCGAACTCGCCGCAGCGCGGCGTTGCGTTGTGCCAGCGCACGACCGTAGTCGGACGGCAGCCGCGCGCGTGCGGGGAAAAGGCGCCCGAGCATGCGGTCGAGATAGGCGCGCCGCACAAGCGGGCCGCCTTTGACGACGGCGAGCCGGTCCGGGGTGAACACGAGAGCCGACAGGCGGAGCCGAAGCTCGTCCCCGCCCGAGAGAAGCGCCCCGTTGAGCTTGATGCGCTTGGCAGCAGCCGGTGCGAGATCGACCTCCGTCTCGAACGGCGTCCGCGCTTCCTGGCCCGTCAGGCGCACACGCGCCGCCTGCTCCCCGAAGCGCACGAGCCGCGGCTCGGCGCGCGTGCGGGGCGAGAACCCCTGCGAGCCGACGTGGAGCGCCTCGAGCAGGTTCGTCTTGCCCACCCCGTTCGCCCCGGTCACGAGCACGATTCCCGGAACGAGGTCGAGCTCCAGCTCGGGATAGGAGCGAAAGTTTCGGAGCGAGACGTGGGCGACGATCAGCCGGCCAGCCTGATCGGCATGATCAGGTAGAGGAAGTCGTCCGACTCTCCGTGGATGAGGCCCGGCCGGAGCGGGCTGATGAGCTTGAGGCGGACGCTGTCGTCATTGACGGACTCGAGCCCGTCGCGCAGGAACTCCGCGTTGAAGCCGATCTCGAGCGGCTCACCCGAGTAGGAGACGGGCAACGACTCGCGCGCCTCGCCGACGTCCTGCGTCTGAGCCGACACGGTCAGCTCGCCGTCTTCGAAGCGGAGCCGTAGCGGCGACTTGCGCTGTGCCAGCACCGAGGTGCGGCGCACGACGTCGAGGAACTCCTCGCGCGGCATTGCCACCTCGGCCTCGAACGTCTCCGGCAGAAGCTGCTTGTAGTTCGGGAACTGTCCGTCGATGCGGCGCGCCGTCAGCCAGACGTCGTCGACGCCGAACACGACCTGGTTCTCCTGGACGCCGACCTGGATCGCTTCGCTTTCCCCTTGCGCGACTCGCACGAGCTCGCTCAACGCCCGCGCAGGGACGATCGCCTCGATCTCGCGGCCAGGCGAATCGGACAGCGCAGTTTCCTTGACGCTCAGCCGGTAGGAGTCCGTCGCGGCCATCACGAGCTTGTCGCCTTCGAAGCGGACGAGGACACCCGTGAGAACCGGGCGGGACTCGTCGCGGGAGGCCGAGCGGCTCACGCGCGCGATCGTGTCGACGAAGGCTTCTCTCTCGACCGAGAAAGCGCTCGCACTCTCGATCTCCGGAAGACGCGGGAAGTCCTCCGCCGCGTAGGTGTTGAGCCGGTACGCCGCCGATCCGCAGACCAGCTCGACCACACCCTCCTCCGCGCGGTGTGAGATCGTCACCTCTCCTGCCGGGAGGAGCCGCACGATGTCGACGAGCAGGCGGCCGGGGACCACGACCGACCCTTCGTCCTCGACCTGCGCCTCGAGCGAGATGCGCAGGGAGATCTCCATGTCCGTCGCCGAGAGCGACAGGCGCCCATCGGCCGCGTTCAGAAGGATGCCGGCGAGGATCTGAACGGTCGTCCTCGTGGACACTCCTCGACCTGCGACCTGCAGCTTCTCGGCGAGCTCGTCCTTTGCGCAGGTCAGCTTCATGCTCGTCCCCACAACCGTATCGATGCTTGTCATTTAAAAAAACCTTGTCGTAGTCATAGGCATTGTGAACGTCGGGGAAGACGGTCGCTTTGCGCGTGTGCAAAGGGATCTGGCTGGGGACAGCAGTTGGGGAGAAAACGAAAGGTTCAACAAGTTCTCAGTAGGTTCGCGCAAGCTTCCTCAGAATCCACGCTTCGTCCACAGGTGTTGTTCACCGGGGCTGCTTGATGCGTGCGGTGAGCTCTTGGACGAGGTTGTAGACGCTCCTGTCCTCTTGGATGAGCTTCGCGATCTTCGACGTTGCGTGGATGACCGTGGTGTGGTCTCGGCCCCCGAACTTCTTGCCGATTTTCGGAAGCGAGCTGTCGGTCAGCTCGCGACAGAGATACATGGCGACCTGCCGCGGATAGACGATCGACTGCGAGCGGCGGTCCCCGACGAGCTCCTGCATCGAGATGCCGAAACGATCGATGATTGTCTCCTGGATCCGCTCGACGGAGACTTCGGGCAGCTCGCCCTGCGGAAAGACGTCTTTGAGCACCTCCTGTGCGAGCTCGACGGTCATCGGCCGCCCGGTCAGCGAGGAGAACGCGACGACCCGGGTGAGCGCTCCTTCGAGCTCGCGGATGTTCGTCGAGATGCGGCTGGCGATGAAGGTGAGGAGCTGCGAGTCCGGCACGTGGATCGCGTCGGTCTTCACCTTCTTGCGCAGGATCGCGATCCGAGTCTCGAGATCGGGCGCCTGGATGTCCGTGATCAGCCCCCACTCGAAGCGGGAACGCAAGCGCGCCTCGAGCGTCGCGATCGCGCGCGGGGGCCGGTCGGAGGAGATCACGATCTGGCGGCCGGCCTCGTAGAGCGAGTTGAACGTGTGGAAGAACTCCTCCTGAATCCGCTCCTTGTGCTCGAAGAACTGGATGTCGTCGACGAGCAGGAGGTCGTAGTGGCGATAGCGCTGCTTGAAGCCCTCGATGCGCTTGTCCCGGAGCGAGTTGATGAAGTCGTTCATGAAGGTCTCGCTCGTCACGTAGCGCACGGAGAAGTGGCGCGAGTGCTCGCCGACGTAGCTCGCAATGGCCTGCAGCAGGTGGGTCTTCCCCAGACCCGTGCCGCCGTAGATGAAGAGTGGGTTGTACGCCTGCGCCGGCGCCTCCGCGACCGCGAGAGCGGCCGCGTGCGCGAAGCGATTGGACGAGCCGATGACGAAGGAGTCGAAGGTGTACTTGTGACTCAGGCCTTCGACCCCGCGCGGCGGTGGAGACAACTCTTCCGCACGCGCGGGCTGTTCTGCGGCGACGATTCGCACGGGGCGGGAATCGTCGAGTGCGTTGCTGACCGCGACCTCGACGAGCCCGCGGTAGTGCCCCTCGACCCACTCGCGCGTGAAGTCGTCACGCACGGAGAGGACGAAGGCGTCGTCCTCGAGGGCGCCTGAGGCTCCGGTGAACCATTGTGCGTAGGGACCGTCGCTGAGCGTGTCTCGCAGTCGTCCGGAGACCTCGGACCACAGTGTCTCCGCGCTCAGTTGAACCGGCCCTTCCACGGTGCGTGCTGCTCCTCGCCAGACTCCGGGAAGCGGCGATCATAGCAACGGTTTTTCGGCACTACAATGGGCGCCCGCGTCTGTTCAGGCGACAAGAAATCCGGCCTGAGCAGGGTTTTCTTGAAAATCCACACGCGTCTCCACAGCTGTGGAAAGTCCGATGGACGCGGCATCCGATGCGGGATCGGGGCTGTGGATTTCTCGCCGGCGAAAAAAGTCGTGCGCCGCTTAGCCCGAGCCGGCTCCTCTATACTCGGCGGCACGTGCCGCCTCGGCGGCCTCGTCTTTCCAGAGCTCGATGAAGCGAACTTTTCAGCCGAATGTGCGCCGGCGAAAGCGTCGGCATGGGTTCCGGGCCCGCATGGCGAGCCGGAGCGGCCGCGCCATTCTGAAGCGCCGCCGCGCCAAGGGGCGCAAGCGTCTCTCCGCCTGATCGAGCCCGTGATGAAGCGCCGAAATCGCCTGTCGCGCTCGCGTGACTTCGACGCCGTCTACCGCCGGGGCCGCTCGACATCGACTCGGCACCTCGTCCTCTATTCGTTCCCGCGTGAGGAGATCGATGGGGAGGGCCCGCGCCTCGGCCTCGCCGTCTCGCGCCAACTCGGCGGCGCCGTCGAGCGGAACCGGTTGAAGCGCCGGCTTCGAGCCGCCTTCGAGGAGCTCTCCGGGCGTCTCTCGGGAGACGTGGACTACGTCCTGATCGCGCGGCCTGGGCTC
>Ga0081539_10006269_pt1 | contig 11506 bp, 8 predicted proteins | sample TabmetS4T2R2_FD_71023 | JGI IMG/M metagenome (GOLD analysis project Ga0081539, IMG submission 71023) | Tabebuia heterophylla rhizosphere microbial communities from the University of Puerto Rico - S4T2R2 | ecosystem: Host-associated > Plants > Roots > Rhizosphere ...
ACTCGTTGACGATAATGCTGTCGTCGCCTTTGATCTCGTTGATGCAATGTGACACCCACAGTGGGTCGAGCGGTGAGTCTTCACGCACGTGCTCCAGGGCCTCCCGCCAGGCGGCACGCTGCTGGTCGTGCAGGGCTTTGACATGCTGGAAGCGCGCCTCAATACGCGTCTGTGCGGCCTTGCGGTGCTCGGCCAGGGCTGTCGTCAACAGCGGAATGGCGGCCACCGAATCCGCCTGAAGCGCCACATCGCACGGGAAGCTGCGGATCGGATAGTTGCTGTAGAAAGGATCAAGGCCCAGGTGGATCACTTTGGCATTATCCGGCGGGTTTTTCGTGCTCGGGAACCAGGGCACATCACTGTCAATAACCAGGATCGCATCGGCCGTGCTTAAGACAGGATCAGGGGCAAAGCCGAGATGCAGGGGGTGATTGGTGGGAAAGCCCATGTAACGCTGGCCGAACACCACCACGGGGATGGCAAAACTCTCCGCCAGTGCCACGAGATGTCCGACCGCCTCAGGGTTCCGTCCCACTGTGCCCGCAATGATCAGGGGGCGTTCAGCAGTCGCCAGGAGCGCCGCCGCCGCCTCAATGCACTTGGGATCCGGATAGAGGCGTCCGCCGCGGTCGCGCCGCGCCGGGGACGTCAGGCTGAACTCGGTGTGGGGTTCCCCCAGAACCTCGCGCGGCAGGGTCAGATAGACTGGCCCGCGCGGCTCGGTCATGGCCCCTTCCAGGGCCCGATCCACCACTGCCTCAAGCTGAGTAAAATTGCGCAGCTCGTAGTCCCACTTCACGTACTCACGCAGCATGCCGGCCTGGTCAAAGGACTCCTGGGCCCAGTGAATATAGATATCGCGTGACCCTGGGAGCCCGGCCTCCGTGAGGGGGGTACGGCCAGCCGAGAACAGAATAGGCACGTGATCACGGGCGGCATTGATGATGCCATTCAGGGCATTCGCGGTGCCGACGGTGACGTGCACCATGACCACTTGTGGCTTGCCCGTGACCATGTAGTACCCGTGCGCCATCGCCACCGCGGCGTTTTCGTGCGGCACAGTAATCGGTTTCGGCGTCTGTTTGCCCTGCTCTGCAAAGCGCGCAAAGGCATCAATGATTGGCGCAAAGTCCGTCCCAGCATTGGCGAAGAAATAGTCAATACCGCGTTCACGGAGTAATTCCAGGTATGCCTGTGCCGTCGTTTCTACGTCAACTGTTATACGCGCCATGCTGAGCCTCCTTTCTCACCGTCCCTACCCTGAGGCGCTACCGTGTATGGACGAACGCGCCACTATTTATAGTTTCGATCAATGTCTGCCACATTCTTCTGCACCAACTTAACGACGAGTGCGTCCAGGGTCGTGCCACCCGCTTGCCGCGACGACACCCCGAAAACCGACAGACCTGTCGAGCCTACTTCCAGTTTGTCTTCGGCGTATCCCTGGGCGACTTGCTGGGTTGTGCGAGCGTCGATGATCTTATAGCGCATACCGACGATCCAGACACCAGCGGCCTCGGTGGTCTGCACCGAGCCGGCACCCTGGCTCACCACCGAGCCTGTCCTGCCACCCAGGAGAGTACCGGCGATGTTGCCGAGTGTGCCGCCAGAGAAGCCGCTGCCCGCTTCGGCGACTTTCTCAGCGCGGAGGACGTCAAATTTGACGATCCAGCGCGTATTTTGCAGCTCACCCTTTTGGAATAATCCCTGAGCCTTCTGCGGGTCACCCAGATTATAAGCGAGCTCGATTTCGCGCAGCACACTGCCCAGATTGGCACGATCCAGGACCTGGAAGTTCGCCTGCGAGAGCTCGAGTTCCGCGTAGTCCGCGATGTTATTTGGGCCGTACCGCTGCGAGAACGTTGCGTTATTGCTCTTCACTTCCCCAGGCAGGACGATGATCGCCGGCCCTTTTGTCGCCGCGTTCGCGTAGCTGACCGTTTGGTACTTGGCCGTGTCCGCGGCCGCATTGGCCCTCGCAGATGACCCGGTGGCCGGAGCAGGTCCGCTCGCTGCTGGCCCACCCATTGTAGCACACCCACTCAGTACAACACCTGCAACAATCACCACTGCTCTGAGCCAGGTCTTACGCATGCAGTCCATAATTTCCTCCTTAAGTCGTATGCTAGAGTTCTCGCAGAAACGCTACCAGGTCGTTTGCGAGGCTATGATACAGTTCTAGAAGTTCTATGTCAATATCTGGAACCACAAAACGCCGCGTAGAGTTGTGATGACGCATCGTTAGCCTGTTCCTTGGTCAAGGCCCAGGCCGCGGCACTGGTGTTTTGCCCGGCAAAGCGCTCTCCAGACACTTCCACCATCGTGATGATACGGCCCGCTGGATCCCGGAGAGCAAGCTCAGCGTTCACACTAGTCTCATTCAGGCGTGCAATACGATTGGCACCCTGCTGGGACAAGACCACCCCTTGGATCGAGTAATGTCCTTGTGGGTAGGGGACACGACCAGGGCGGGCCAATAATCGGCCGGCTCGGCCCGCAGGCTGCTCCTGGAAATCGGCAAGATTGGTCGTCAGCCCGGCCTGCTGCAAGTTTTGGTTGACGAGCTGTGCGAAGCGCGAGCTTCTGTCCGTCGCAATCAGTCCGTCTGCACGCGATTCCTCCGTAATGTGGATGACGATTGGTCGTTGTCGCAACGCGTCGGGGCAGGGAGCCTGCAAGCGTGCGCGGATTTCGTCGGCTTTGGCGAAGCGTGTGACCCGATCCTTCTCCTCCTCGCGTGAGAAAGAGAAACCGCTCGGGCTACGGGAGGGCTTCGCTACGGGAGTGTCCGAGCGACTTGGCTGGAGCGCTGCCTGCTGTCCGCCCGCCGGGGTGGTGGGCTGTGCAGCCGAACTCGCTGCCACAACGCTGCCCGCCGAGGGTGGGACGAAGTAGAAATCCCCTTCCAGCGACGTGTTCTCCCACGGCACCTGGCGCCCGCCTGTCTCCTGCCGCACGGCGAAACGTGTGCGCTTGAACACGTCCTCGATTCTGAGCCCGGGCTCCGTAATGTTGCGGAGGAGGTTCTCTGTATAGACGCCATTCTTCCCACTGCCGTCAGCAGCGACCGACTCCGGTGCAGTCGCAAAGGCAATGAGGGTACCCACGAGAGCTTCCATGGGGGCGAGACCGCCAGCACTATCTGAGCGTGCGCGACTGTCCGTATTGCCCGTTGGCACGAGCGCGCGACTGGCATTCTGCGCGAATGGATTGTTGCGACAGGCATCAAGGATGACCACATTTAAGCGGTTTTTCGCAGTGCTCATGGCCTGTAGTACCAATTTGGCTTCGATCCCTTTGATCGCGACCTGGCCCTTGTCTTGGATGTCGTCGTCCACTGGGATGAGGAAATTCTCCCCATTAACCTGAACGCCGTGGCCGGCGAAATAGAACAAGCCCACACCGCCACGCTTGATAATATCGCCGAACTGACGGATCGCATCGGCCATCTGGCTCTTCGAGGCATTCTCAAGCTTGGTGACCGTAAAGCCGAGCGACCCTAAGGCCGTTGCCATGGCCTGCGCGTCGTTCACCGGGTTCACCAGCGGTGACTTCTGGTACGCACTGTTGCCAATGACCAACGCAGTGCGCTGCTCTTGCGCCCAGCTACTTCCGACAAAGAGCATCTGGGCACAGAGTACGAACGCAATGTGCCACCACATGGCGCCTACCTTTGGCTGACTCCTACCAAGCTCGGTGCACCAGTAACCCATCGTCTCCATGTTCCCCCCACAGCTTGAGGTCCCTTGACTGCACAACGGGGATCAAACGTTTGCCGTTCGATAATGTGTGGCACCCCGCTACAGTACACGGCTAGAATGGTATCATTTTGGGATAATTATAACTCGTATTTTCTGACCAGGTTACTTCTCACTTCTCCCCCATGCCAACCTTCCCGCCAGAGGGAAGGGGCAATACCTGACGGTGCTCTAGGCATTGGCGCAGCGCGCTCAGGAGGGCGTCTCACGGTAGAGATATAGCGTAAAATCATTGGGCAGATAATCCTCGCGCACACGCACGTCGGGACAGAACGTCTGGCCGTAGGCGAGCATGATTTGCGGATCGTAATGATAGAAAATCGGGTCAGTCTGCGGGTCGGTGATGCTGAGGAAATTGATCGCCACTCCACGTGTACAGGCGTCGTACATCTCACGTAGCACCCGCTGGATGGCGAACAGATTATCACCAAAATTGATATTGAAAGCTCCTGAAGACAGGATATAGTCAAAACGTTCGTCGCCAAGCCCTTGTAAGACATCGCGCACGACGAAGCGAGCCTCAGGGTAGCGTTTGCTAGCACGTTTGACCATCTCGGGCACCAGATCATAGCCCGTATAAGTCACCCAGGTGCCCTGGTCACACAAGTATCCGTAGAGGTCTGCCAGGCCGCAGCCGACGTCAAGCACGCGGGTCTGGGCCAGCGGACCAATCTCCGCTAACACGGCAAAGCGCCGTACCTGGGTAGCCCGGCTCTGCCAGCCCAGGGCCCGCCAGTCGTTGCCATAGAGCCGTACGTGCACGCGGAAAAAATCGGCCACCCGCTGCTGATTATAGCGTGGTGGCTTGGATGAAGGAGCGTCCATGGGCATGCCTTCCAGCGTCATGTCGCAAAGGGTTGTAGCTTGTTGTCTCCTGACACAGGGATTTTGTACTGAGGTCAAAGGCTGCTGTCAAGTTGCAAATTATCATAGGCGGCGCGCCGCTCTTCTTATACAATATTAGGGGTTACAATATTGGCCTCCAGATACGTGGTCTTAGTACCGTGTGCAGTAAATACACCGCGAATGCCACCCGGGGCAAACGCGCCTGGGAAGCCAGGGAGCACCCCGCCACACTGGCGGGGGTACTGCGCACGGCTCATTGGCTCTACGCAGTCCCCCCCCAGTTCGGCGGGGGGAATTAGCCCTACGCAGTAGCCGTACGCAGTACTTCGCATGCGGTGCACATGGCCCGAGTAGCCTCGATGGACGTGTGACCCTCCGTTAAGGCCCTGATGTCAGCAGACATCGTACGAGCAGAAGGGAGTAGACCTTGCTCATCAAGAAGCTCAGCGGTCTTTTATCTAAGGACTTGGCGATCGACCTGGGGACAGCCAACACGCTGGTCGCGCTCCGTGGGCGGGGGGTTGTCATCCGTGAACCGTCAGTGGTAAGCCTGGTGAAAGGCAGTGATCGTGTGCTGGCGGTGGGCGACGAGGCCAAGCGCATGTTGGGACGCGCCCCAGGCACTATCGAGGTAATTCGCCCCTTGCGTAGTGGGGTCATTGCAGACTTTGAATGTACCATGGCCATGCTGCGGTACTTTATCACCAAAGTACATCGTCGCCAGCGCCTGGTGCGTCCCCGCATTATTATTGGTGTCCCCTCCGGTATTACCCAGGTAGAAAAACGCGCCGTGCGCGAGTCAGGGGAACTGGTGGGGGCGCGGGCCGTGCATCTCATCGAGGAACCTATGGCTGCGGCTATTGGTGCAGGGTTACCCATTAGCGAACCCACCGGCAACATGATTCTCGATATTGGTGGCGGCACCACGGAAGTGGCCATCATCTCCCTGGCTGGCGTGGTCTACAGCCGCTCGGTGCGCATTGCTGGTGACGCCATTGACGATGCGATCGTGGCGTACGTAAAACGTAAATACAACCTCCTGATCGGTGAACGCACCGGGGAGATCATCAAAATCACGCTTGGCACCGCCGTACCCGATTCCTCCCCTCGTACCATGCCGGTGCGAGGCAGAGATATGCTGACCGGTTTACCCAAAACAGTGCAGATCAGCTCACTGGAAGTCTACGACGCCATGGCCGAGTCGATCCAAGCGATTGTCGATACGGTCCAGGCTGCTCTCGAGCGCACGCCGCCTGAGCTGATCGCGGATATCATTGATCACGGCATTGTCATGGCCGGCGGGGGTGCCCTATTACCCAGCCTCGATGTGCTGCTGCGGGAAGAGACGGGACTCCCAGTTGCCGTGGCCGAGGACCCCCTCCTCTGTGTGGTACACGGTGTCAGTCAAGTGCTGGACGATATCGAGCTCTTAGAGAGAATTTCGGTGTAAATCAGCCTGAGGGGTTATCCGAGCCCTGGACCTACTACCTCTTGGAACTGCCGCAGCGCCGCGACGTGCTGGTGCGGAAACCCTAGTCCGCCGCCGCGGGTTTCGACAATGATATGCGTGGCGCCTACATCAGCCCAGGCCTGCACGAGCTTGACCCACTCTGCTGGGCTCTTACCAGCGATGCGTACGCGCCCTTCCAGGGGGAGAGCGGCGGGGTCACGCCCGGCTTCTTGGGCATAGTGATGCACCCGCGCGACGATATTTTTGCCAGCGGTGTTGGTGGGGATATTCGGGGACCAGCCGTCAGCAAGGCGCGCCACACGGCGCAGGACAGCCTCTGGGGGCTGCGGGTTCTGACTGCTACCCACCCCAAACCAGACGGGGATAGGGCGTTGCACCGGCAAGGGATTCAAGCCGGCATGCGTAATATGATGCCATTGGCCGTGGAAGTCAACGACCTCCTGCGTCCACAAGGCCCGTAGCACGGCAATTTGCTCGGCGCTGCGGCGTCCTCTGGTATGAAAGTCCTGGTTTAGAGCTTCATATTCAACCTGGTTCCAGCCCACGCCAATACCGAGCCGCAAGCGGCCACCACTGAGCACATCAATTTCCGCGGCCTGCTTGGCGACTAAGGCGGTTTGCCGTTGCGGGAGAATTAAAATCCCGGTGGCCAGGGTGATGCGGGTGGTGATGGCGGCTATATAGCCCAACAATGTTAACGGTTCATGGACTACACTCTTATAGGAATAGCTCGCCAGAGAAGGGTGATGATGGAACCGCGTGTCCGCCCCTAGGACATGGTCGGCGACAAAGAGGTTAGCGTAGCCCATCGCTTCCACAGCCTGGACAAACTCGCGTATGGCTCCAGGGTCGGCACTGAGTTCTGTCTGGGGAAAAATCGCTCCGATTTCCATGGTGTCTCTCCACTGACTGCTCCAGGCGTCGTGACATGGCCTCAACACGTGCGCACTATCATATCTCCCAGCGCTCTTATTGCCAAGCACTGCCGCCGGGCCTGGAGGCGGTGGCAGAAGTGGAAGTGGGGCGGTAAGATGTATGGTGGAGCGTACCTGGCTGGCGCTGGCTCTAGCGTGCACGCATGGGAGTCGTTATGGCTGAGCAATCGAAACCCCCGCCTGAGAAATCACCGATGATGGAAGGCCTGAAGGCGGTGGGTCCGTACCTGGACCTTGGGGTGACGTTCGTCGTCGCTATTGGGGGAGGCGCGTGGCTCGGATACTGGGCTGACCAACATTGGGGTACAGCCCCGTGGTTGTTGCTCGTGGGGGCCATGCTTGGCATTGTGGTCGGTTTTTATCATTTTTTCTCGGTGGTCCTGCGTAAGTAAGGCCAAGCAGTACGGGCTGTCCTCATGGGGTGCGTGCGAGCCCAGCGCGGCCCCCGAAACCTGTGCTATACTGTGGCTGGGTGCCAATGTCGCACGGCACGTGCTCCTTTGGTCATAAGGACGACCATATGCCTAAAGAATGGACCCATACACGCAAGGTCTTGGTGCAGCTCCAGCCCACGACGGCTGGCCTGTATATAGGAAAGCTGGCGTTCAAAAGCCCACAAATCATTGCGCAGGCCCGTACCTTGCTGCAGCAATACCCTGTACACGACGACCGCTTTAAGATTCACATGATTCACTACTTACGCGAGACCTTGCCGGGCGGTATGGAGCCGCTCTACGAGGCCATGCTGAAGGACATCATGGCCGATAAGCTCCAGCTCGAGGCTTCGCAGTCTGAAGGTGGCTCTGTGTGAAGGAGGAGAGCATGATTTTTGAACAAATCGATGCCGGAGGCGATCGTAATTTTAGCTACCTCATCGGCGATGAAGAGAGTCGCCTGTGTGCGGTGGTCGATCCCGGATACGACACGAGCAAACTCGAGGCACGTGTCAAGGACCTCGGACTCAAAGTCGCCTATATCCTCAATACCCATACGCATCACGATCATGTCGCTGGGAATGACGTCTTCCACAAGGGTGACGTGAAGTTAGCGGCTTACAAAGAGGCACGCGTCAACCCGGACATCAAGTTGGACCACGGTGATGTCATTCAGCTCGGCAAGCAGCGTATCGAGATCCTGTTCACGCCGGGGCATTATCTGGACTCCATGTGTGTGCTGGTCAATGGCAAGCTGATGACCGGGGACACCCTGTTCGTGGGGTGTATTGGCGGCTCGTTTTCTCGGGGGGCGAGTACGGAAAATCAATTCCACAGCCTGTTCGAGGTTATCATGAAGCTTGATGATAGTGTAGAAGTCTACCCTGGCCATGATTACGGTCCCCAGCCATCCTCGACCATCGGCCACGAACGTACCACCAACCCCTTCCTACTGCGCACGAATTTTCAAGACTTTGTGTGGCTTAAAGAACATTGGGACGAATACAAGGCGGAGCACGGGATTCCCTAGTGCTGCGCACGGCTACTGCGTAGGGCTAATTATCCCCGCCAGTTTGGCGGGGGACTGTGTATAGCCAATTAGCCGTGCGCAGCACCCCCGCCAGTTTGGCGGGGTGAGTCGTCCCCTCCCCTCGCCCTCCTTTCGTCAAGGGGGGCGAGGGGGGATTTGCCTGGTGCGGGTGTGCCTTCTCTTGCAGCCGTTCTTTTCTGTGCATGTTCTCTCGTTGAAGACTCTCATATACCAGAAAGATCTATTGACTATATGCAGTCTGTACACGCTATTCGCAACATCGCCGTGATTGCCCATGTGGACCATGGGAAGACCTCTCTCGTGGATGCCATGCTCTGGCAGAGCGGCATTTTTCGGAGTAATGAAATCGTCCAAGAACGGGTCATGGACAATATCGATCTCGAGCGCGAGAAAGGTATTACCATCATGGCCAAAAACACCGCGGTGACGTACCGCGGGGTGAAGATCAACATCGTCGATACCCCAGGGCACGCGGATTTCGGCGGGGAAGTCGAGCGCACGTTGACCCTGGTCGATGGGGTCATGCTGCTGGTGGATGCCTGTGAGGGACCGCTGCCGCAGACGCGCTTTGTGCTCATGAAGGCGCTCGAACGTGGACTCACACCGATTGTTGTGATCAACAAGATCGACCGTTCTGACGCTCGCCCCGGCGAAGTGTTAGACGAGGTATACGGGTTGTTTATCGACCTCGGGGCGAGCGAGGCGCAACTGGAGTTTCCGGTCCTCTATACCGACGCCCGCCGCGGTATTGCCAAGCGGGCTCTTGCAGAAACCTCTACAGACCTCCAGCCCTTATTTGAGACCATCGTCCAGACGATTCCGGCCCCCCAGGGCGACCCCGCTAAACCCTTACAATTTCTCGTCTGCACGTTAGATTACAACGATTTCGTCGGGCAACTGGCCATTGGTCGCATCGTCAATGGCTGTTTACGCGTGGGCGACACCGTTTTACTATGCCAGGGCGATGGCAGCCGCCAGAACGCGCGCATCAGCCAGCTCTACACGTTTGAAGGGTTGAAACGCCTGTCCGTGCAAGCAGCCGGTGCTGGGGACATTATCGCCCTGGCTGGGATCGAAGATATCACGATTGGCACCACCATCACCGACCCGGACAATCCGCATCCCCTGCCCCCTATCCAGGTGGATGAACCGACCCTGGCCATGGTCTTTGGCGTCAACACCTCGCCCTTTGCCGGCCGTGAAGGCCGCTTTGTCACCTCGCGGCAGGTCCGCGAGCGCCTCCTCAAAGAGGCCAAGCACAACATGGGCATTCGGGTCGAAGAGACTGAGAATCCGGAGCATTTACGCGTGTGCGGACGGGGCGAACTGCAGTTGGCGATCCTCATCGAGATGATGCGCCGCGAAGGCTATGAACTGCAGGTGTCACGCCCGGAGATCGTCACCAAAGACATCGGTGGTGTGCTGCATGAGCCGGTCGAGGTGGTGATCATTGACTGTCCTGAAGAGCATCTTGGCGTGGTGACCCAGAAACTCGGGACGCGCCGTGGCAAAATGGTCCGCATGACCCCAGACGGTCATGGCCGGGTGCGCCTGGAATTTCGCGTGCCTACACGGGGCCTCATCGGCTACCGTGGCGAGTTCCTCACCGACACGCGTGGGACTGGCATGATGCATCAAATGTTCGATAGCTATGTGCCCTGGCAAGGGCCGATCCCGAGTCGCAGCAATGGCGTGCTTGTCGCTGACCGGCTGGGCACAACCACGACCTATGCTCTGTATCATCTGCAGCCGCGCGGTCGTCTGTTTATCGAGCCTGGCACCCAGGTCTACGAGGGTATGCTGTGTGGCGAAAACTCACGCCCCGCTGACCTGGACGTGAACGTGACTAGAGAAAAGAAACTCACCAACATCCGTGCTGCCGGTGCCGACGAGGCGCTGCGTTTGGTGCCGATCCGCGCGCTGAATCTAGAGCAAGCCCTGGGCTTTATCGATCACGATGAGCTGGTCGAAATTACCCCTACGTCGATGCGTCTGCGCAAGAAAATCCTCAATGCGTCCCGACGGCCAAAGAAAGGCGGGGAGTAAGGGCGAAGGCGGGGAGTAAGGGCGGATGCCTTCAGCTCCCTCTCTCTCCGGGAGAGGGTTGGGTGAGGGTATCCCCAACTGTTGGAAAAAGCCCCTCACCCTGCCCTCTCTCTCTGGGAGAGGGTCCGTGCTAAGACCGGAACCGGGGATGCACCACCCCCGGTGTTTTGGCGCGCAGAGTGTACACAGACGTGCGCGCGGTAAAAAAGAGCGTGCGCATGTCTGCGCCGCCAAACGCTAGATTGGCAGGAATTTCCGGCGTGCGCATGATCCCCAGATGCGTGCCATCAGACGCGAAGACCCAGGTACCGCCAGGGCCTGTACAGTAAACACGGCCTTCTACATCCACTTTCATGCCATCAGGTACACCATCCAGCTCGTCCGAGGACATATCCGCAAAGATGCGCCGGCGCACCATGTTGCCGTTGTCATCGAGATCGAGCACATGGATATAGGCGGCCCAGCGTGTATTTGCCACGTAAAGGCGGCGCTCGTCAGGCGAGAACGCTAAACCATTCGGATATTCGAAGTCGGCGATGAGCGTGATGGCGCCATTGGGAGCGATGCGATAGACCCCGGCGTAGGGGAGTTCCCGTTGTGCCAGGGGCACTCGGAGGCCAGGGTCGGTAAAGTAAATGCTGCCGTCCGATCGGCAGACCACGTCGTTCGGGCGGTTCAGACGTTTGCCCTCAAACCGGTCCATCAGCACATCGATACGCCCATCGGCATGCATACGCGTTATGCGGCGATTGCCGCCCTCGCACATGACGATGCGTCCCTGTATATCAAACGTGGTGCCGTTGCCTTCACCGGTATTTTCCCGCACCACCTCGGGCTCTTTGCCAGGTGTCATACGGTGCAACCGGTTGCGACGCAGGTCGACGAAATAGTAACAACCATGGGTGGGGTCCCACAGGGGCCCTTCGGTAAAACCAAAACCTGTTGCCAGCCGTTCGGCCTGCGTG
>Ga0081539_10006270_pt1 | contig 11504 bp, 13 predicted proteins | sample TabmetS4T2R2_FD_71023 | JGI IMG/M metagenome (GOLD analysis project Ga0081539, IMG submission 71023) | Tabebuia heterophylla rhizosphere microbial communities from the University of Puerto Rico - S4T2R2 | ecosystem: Host-associated > Plants > Roots > Rhizosphere ...
CTCACGCTCAACGGCGTGACGTATACGAGCGGCCTGGGCATGCACGCGAACGCGGATGTGACCTACACGTTCAAGCGTCAGTTCCGCGAGTTCCGCGCGCTGGTCGGCATCGATGACGAGGCCGGCACCAGCGGGTCGGCGGTGTTCCGCGTGTACGTGGACAACGTGCTGAAGTTCGACAGCGGGCTGATGACCGCGACGACGCCGACGAAGCTCGTGAGCGTGAGCCTGACCGACGCGCGCGCCATGCGGCTGGTCGTGACGGACGGCGGCGACGGCAACGACTGGGACCATGCCGACTGGGCCAACGCCACGCTGTTCCGGCAGATGAGCACGGGCACGCCGACGACCCCGCCGCCCGTGATTTCGCTGCCGCCGGGAATACAGCCGCAACGGATCCGGCCATCGCCGCGCGACGACGTGCCCGCGCTCTTGGACGAGCCGCCGCCTATCGTTGATTGAACTCGCGCGATCACGCGCGAACCAGGAGACATCTGACGTGCCCATCTACGAGTACACCTGCGGCAAGTGCGGCGAGCGTTTCGAGAAGCTCGTGCGAACGATGAGCTCGTCTTCCTCCGAGAGCAACGGCGCGACGATCGAGTGCCCGTCCTGCGGCTCGAAGAAGACCGCCCGCTCGCTCAGCGTCTTCGCCGTCGGCGCCGAGAGCGCCGCCGCCAAATCTTCTCCCGGCTCCTGCGCTTGCGGCGGCGTGCCGGGCTCGTGCCGAGCGGGGTGACATCGACTCGAGCAGCTTGAAAAAATGCTACAATGATCCGCGATGAGCGAGTCAAGCCATTTACTTCTCGATCGCATCCTTGAACCCGTCAGCCGCTGCCTCACCGCGGACGCGGCTCGGCAGCTCGTTGACCTTCGTGCCGATGCCGAGCTTCAGCAGCGCGTTGATGAGCTCGCAGAAAAGGCCAACGAAGGACAGCTCACCGACGAAGAACAGGCTGAGTACGACGTCTACATCGCCGCGGCAAACGTCATTGCAATCATGCAAGCCAAAGCACGACGGCTCCTCGAACCCCACTCGGCCTGATGGGGCCCGGCTACAGAGGTCCGTCGCGCGTAGTTGGCTCACCTCGACAACGAAGAAAGGGCGACGCCGATTGCTCGACGTCGCCCTTCCCGGGTTCATCCTGCTGTCATGAACCTCCCTGACTCGCGGCGGCCGGATGAGGTTAGCCGCCGAGGAGGCTGAGCACCGATTGCGGCGAGCTGTTGGCCTGGGCCAACACGCTGGTGTTCGCCTGCACCAGGATCTGTGCTCGGGTCAGCTTGCTGGTCTCGTCGGCGAAGTCCGCGTCGCGGATCGCGCTCTCGGAGGCCGTGACGTTTTCCAACGCCGTCTGCAAGCTGTTCTGGTTCGTGTCCAACACGTTCTTCTGGAGCGCCCCGAGCCGGCCGCGCAACGTCGCGACCTGCCGGATGGCGTTGGTCAGGATCTTCTGCGCCTGGATCGCGTTGCCGCCCACCAGCGAGTTGGCCCCGCCGCTGGAGATCGACGAGAGGAAACCGTCCACCTCGTTGCCCAGCTTCGTCGTCGAGACCGACCCGAGGCCGATGTTGATCTGGCCCTGGCGGTTGACCTGCGATCCGATCTGGAACTTGGCGCCGCCGCTGACGACGTTGAAGCTCGTGCCGGCCGTGCTGACGGTCTGCGCGAAGCTCCTGTCGAGCGTGAGGCTCACGTCGAAGTCGCCGCTGCGGACCGACGCGGTCAAGCCCTTCACGTCGGCCTTGGAGCCGTTGATGTTCACGCCGGCGTCGACGCCGAAGTCCTTGCCGTTCTGGAAGGTGCCGTTGATCGTCTTGAGGCTGACGAACTGGTCGGAGCCGTACGACGTGCTGGTGAACCGCAACACGCTGCCGCTGACCAGGGCGCTGACGCCCGTCGATCCCTTGAGCTGGTTGATCGCGAAAGCGACCGCGCTGGTTGCGGTGTTCGCCGCGAAGCTGAGCTGCTCGGTGCCGTCGTTGCCGGCCACCTCGACCGTGACGGCGCTCGTGCCGACGTCGGTGCCGCTGAACTGCACTTCGCCGAGCTGCGCGCTGGCCGTGACCTCGACGGTGACGGTGCTGTAGCCGTTGTCGGGGAGCTTGAGCGCGTTGACCTCGGCGACGTCGATCGCGGTGCTCGTCACGCCGCTGGTCGCGTAATCCAGCGACCCGTTCAGCAGCTTCACGCCGTTGAACTGCGTCGTGTTGGCGATGCGGTTGACGGAGTTGAGGATCGAGTCGACCTGGAGCTGGTTGGCCTTGATCTCCTCGCTCGACAGCGCGCCCTTGTTGGCGGCCTCGTTGGTCAGGCCCTGGACTTCCAGGAGCAGGGCGCTGACTTCCGACAGCGCGCCTTCGGCCGTGTTGATGACGTTGTTGGCGCGGCCGGTGTTGTCGATGGCCTGGTGCAGGCCGTTGATCTCGCTGCGAAGCGTTTCGCTGGCGATCAGCGCGGCAGGCGCGTCCTTACCGCTGTTGATCTTCAGGCCGCTGCTCAAACGCTGCAAGCGCGTGGAGAGGTCGGCCTGATTCTTACCGAGGGTCGTCATCGCTTGGAGCGACCCGATGTTCGTGTTGATGCGGCTCATGAGTATCCTCCGTGATACTTCTGCTGTTTAGGCCTCGTCGGGCCCCGGCGGGATGTCCGTATCCGCGCCGCGCAGGATGATGTCTGTTGTTCTCTGGTGAACCCGGAACGTACACACGTGTCACACGACCTGGTTAGCAGGAAGGCCCTCAGGCGCGTGACGCAAAGGACGAATCGAACGATGAGCCGCGGAACTCCGCCGCGACGGGTGGTGGTGGGAAGGCTTTGGTTGGGTGGGTCGTCGTCAAACCTCCTTGTTTGATCTCGCGCTCGGTTGAGCGGCCGAATCCGTTCGGCCGCGGCACGCGCGTCGGGCGCGGTTGTGGGTGCGCGTCGCGTTGCGTGCTGGCTCACAAGTTCGGCCGATCGCACGCGCAAACTTGAACGCTCCGTCATGCATTTTGTGCCGACACCCTCGATTCCGATAAAAGCGGGCGTGTCCTCATCGATCGTGGACCGGCAATTTCCGCGCGTCGGCAGCGGGTCATGCCGGGCGGTGGTGCGCTCGCGGCTGGAGCGACAGACAGCCCTGTTTGAGGCGGTTGATCGATCTGAGGCCTCCTGCTTGAATGCTCGACCTTGCGCAGGCAAGGAGGCCTCCGTTGTCCTACCAATCGATCTATCGTGGTGAAGTCGCGCTCTGCGCGCTGGCGATCGTCGCATCGCTCGCGATGGCATATCAGCCGGGTACGCCCCCGCCACGCCAAACGCGGCTCATGGCGGCGACAAGCATTGCTGACCCGAAAGCTGACGCCGCCGAGATCGACCGCCGCGCGCAGGAGCAACTCAAGTCGGACAAGAAAGCCGACGCGAAGACCTGGCTCAAGTCCGATAAGCACGTAGTCTGGAAGTGGGACCGCGCTGACGCGGGCAAAGCGGTCGACGAGTTGCTCAAGCTCGGCGCGACCAAGGTCTGGATCGTCGACATCAACCAGACGAACGACACCGAGGTCGCCTCGACCTTCGTCGTCGAGCTGCCCGCCAAGGACAAGGCCGCCGTACGACAGGCGGTCTTCGCCTGGATCGAGAAGTGGGAAGACAAGGCCGACTTCGACGAGAACCAGCGCGCCCACGACGTCGGGCAGAAGTATTGGGTCCTCGACACCGACTTGTAGGCGAGCCTCCGCAGCCCACCCGAACATGTGACACGCCGCCCGGCGCGCGAGTATAGTGCGCGCACGCGCCCCACGTACGCGTCACATGAAGCGTCTCCAGGACCACTTCCGCAGCACGTTCCTTGCCGGCATCTTCGCGGCCGTCCCGGTCGCGTTCACGATCGGCATCTGCTGGTACGTCGACAGCAAGACGCGCTTCATCAGCCAGCAAGTGTTCGGCAAACCGATCCCCGTCGTCGGCATCCTCATCGCGCTGGCGGCGATCTACCTGTGCGGACTGATCGCGACGACGTTGCTCGGCAAGTGGTTCCTTAAGCTCGTCGACAAGCTGCTGACGCGCGTGCCCGGCTTGCGCGCGCTGTACGTCGCCTGGAAGCAGATCGCGCTCACGCCCGGCGGCACCGAGGGCACGTTCGCCAAGGTCGTGCTCATCCCCGACGAGACCGGCGCCACGCACCTGCTGGGCTTCTGCAGCGGCCGGTCGGTGAGCGGGCACTCCGACACGTTCTGCGTCTTCGTCCCCGCGGCTCCGAACCCGGTGAACGGTCGACTGTACTTCGTGCATCGCAGCAAGTGCGCGTTCGTCGACGTGCCGCCCGAGGAGGCGTTCAAGGTCATCCTCTCGACCGGCAACTACATCCCGCCGCCGGTCGGAGATGCGGCGCGGCAACTCACCGAAAGCACGCTGGAGACCGTACAATCCAAGGCATGACAGCCGCCGCGACACGTGACGTTCCGACCGCAACGACGGATCCGATCAACGCGCGGATCCTCGCGATCTCGGAAGACAAGATCCAAGGGTATCAGCGCGACCCGCTGCGCGAGATCGCTCGTGTAAGCGGCATCGAACTCCCCATCGTGATCGAGCGCATCCGCGCGATGCTCGAAGCGGGCGTCATCCGACGCGTGCGCCAGACGCTGATGGCCACCAACCTCGCGCCCGGCGCGCTGGTCGCCTGGCAAGTGCCGGAAGGACAACTCGCCGGCGCGTTCGATTGGATGTTCCAGCGCGACCCGTTCAGCGGGCACGTCGTCATCCGCTCGACCGACGGCGCGACGGCCGGCTCGAAGTACCGGCTGTGGACGACGCTGAAGGTGCCGTGCGGCTTCTCGATGCCGAAGCATTGCGAGTACCTGTGCGAGCAGACCGGCGCGAGCGCGTTCAAGCTGATGCCCGCGAAGCGCCTGTTCGCGCTGGGCGTCGGTCACGTGCGCCGGCGCGGGATGGAACCGGGATCGAAATCCGACGAGCTTGCCGACGTGCTCGACACGAACATCGTCGCGCTGACCTATCGCGAGTGGCAAGTGCTCACCGAACTGAAGCGCGAGTTCTCCCCTGACGAGTTGTGTGAAAACCTTTGGCAGCCCCGAGCGGAAGCTCGGGGAATCCCGATCGACGAGTTCCACTGCGTCGCGCAATCCTTGAACGACCGCAAAGTCATCGGTCGCTTCTCCACCTTCCTCGAACACGTCAAACCCCTCAGCACCGGCGAGCGCGTCACGCGGTTCAACGCGCTGTTCCACTGGGCCGTCCCCGCGGGTCGCGAGATCGAAGCAGGCCGGCAGGTCGGCCGCTTCCACATCATGACCCACGCCTACTGGCGCGAGGGCGGGGCCGAGTTCAAGCATGTGAACATCATGGGCGTCGCCCACGGCACCGACCGGGAGCTGGTCCTAGCGCACAAGAGCGCGATTGACGAGCACCTGAGCGAAGTCGGCATCCCCGTGAGCTACACCAACGTCTTCTGGGGCGGCCGCAGCGAGATCAAACCCAGCGAGATCGCGCCCGACGCGTACCGCGCGTGGTGCGAGTCTCAAGGACGCGATCCGAACGCGATGCGCGCGTGATCGCCGCTTGCGGCTTAGCGACGGTTGACTTCTACAAACTTCGCGAGTTCCCCGAACGTCTCCGCAAGCTCTGCACGCTGGTAATTCGCGTTCAACCCGCTCGGGTTCGGCAGCACCCAAACGGTCGTCTTTCCGATCACACGCTCCTGCTTCCCCACGCGCGCCTTCGGTTCACCGAACGCCACGCGGTACGCGCCGACCCCCACGACCGCGAGGACGCGCGGTGAATACCTCTTTACCTTCGCGACGAGCGCGCGCTTCCCGAGGCACAGCTCGTCGTCGCTGAGCTCGTCCGCCGTAGCCGTCGCGCGGCTGACGAGGTTCGTGATCCCGAACCCGAGCGTGAGCAACTCGCGCTCGTCAAATGGTGAAATCGCCCGCGGCGTAAACCCCGCCGCGAACAGCGTCGGCCAGAACCGGTTCCCCGGCCGCGCGAAGTGATGCCCCACCGCCGCCGAGTATAATCCGGGGTTGATGCCGCAGAACAGCACCGCGAGGTTCGGCACGATCAGGTCGCGGACACGCTTGTCGTGAGCCGCGACGAGGTGCGCCTTCGTCGGCCGCCAAGGTGCACGACTGATATGCGCGGTGCGTCGCGTCATCGTGTTGGCTATACTTGAACGTTGTTCGCCCGCTAGGTCATGCGACACAAGAGCCAAGACAACGAGTACGCGAAGCGGATCCGCCGCGAATACCTCCGAGCCCTGTCCCGGTTAACGCCCTCCGATCGCGTGATGAAGACGTTCGAGTTGTCCGCGCTCGCCAAACAGGCGCTTCGCGAAGCGGTACGCCGGCGGTTTCCCGACAAGGCCGAGGCCGAACAACATCGCATTTACCTCGCCCGACTCGAACGGTGTCACAACAACAATTACTAGCCGAAGTCGTCCGGGCACTCGAAGGCGCCGGAATCCCGTACATGCTGACGGGTTCCGTGGTTTCGAGCTTTTTCGGCCACGCCCGCACGACCCACGACATCGACATCGTGGTGCAAATCCTGCCGCAGCAGGTCGCGCAGATCACAGCGGCATTCAGCGGCGAACACTTTTCGTTCGATGACGTTGCAGCGGTGAACGCGATCGCTACCCGCGACATGTTCCAGCTCATGGACTTCCGCGACGGCGACAAGGTTGACTTCTGGGTACTCAAGGACGGGCCGTTCGATCTGCAAGCGTTCGCGCGGCGATACCGTGATACCATCGTCGGCGTGGCGGCGATGTTGCCGACACCCGAAGACATCATCCTGCAAAAGCTCAAGTGGGCGCACGACTTTGAAAGCGATAAGCAGTACACGGACGCCCTCTCGGTGTTCGAACTTCAGGCGGGCAAACTCGACGTCACTTACTTGGAGCATTGGGTCGCACGGCTTGGAATCGAAGACGTCTGGCAGCGGTTGCGCGGCGAAGCGGAGCCACTGGAATGAGCTGGTTCCTGCGTGGGTGGTTAGTAATGAAACCCATTCCCCCGTTGGTGCGTGAACGCCGCACCTTCGCGGAGGACCGCGCCATCGGTCACCTTCGCAACGAGCAACTCGTGATCCCCGCCGAAATCGCAGGCGTGAATGACCTCGGCCTCGAACCACGCGAGCGCGTCGGCCAGCACGGGAATGCCTGACGACGTCTTCTGCGTCGCCACGCCCGCGAACGGGTCCTCGCCTTCCTTGATCCCGCGCGCGTAGCGCTTCATCAGCGTCTTGTCGTCGTGCGGCACGACCGAGATCGCCAGCCGCTTGCTCGCGCGGATCAGTTCCAGGATCGGCCGGCCCTTCGCGACGGCGACGCTGACCGCCGGCGGGTCGAAGGCGGCCTGCTGGACCCAGCTCGCGAGCATCGCGCCGCTCGCGCCGTCGTGCGACGCGGTGAGGATGAACACGCCGCTGGGGATGCGTCCGAGCGGCTTGCCGATGCGGTTGACGATGTCGGGCGGATGGGTGTGCATGGTCGAGCGAACGAAGTTTGTAGCCGAGGTGCGCGGATCGTGCTACCGTCGCCGGTGTGATGTCCGACGAAGCGCCGCACACCACCGATGGCGCCGAACACCTCACCCCCTCTCCCTGTACTCAGGGAGAGGGCGGGGAAGAGGGTGCGTTCGAGAATCGAACGGCGCTCGGACAACCCGAATACCCTCTCCTCAATCCTCTCCCTGAGTACAGGGAGAGGGAGCCGGACGCTGCTGAGCTTCTCAACCAAATCATCGATGACGAATCCATTGAGACCACCGACGCAAACGACGAATCGCCTTCCCCCGCCGACGAGCTCGACTCCTTCCGCATCCGCCAGCTCTCCTCGCTCCGCCGCGCCACGTACCGCAGCCGCTCGCACGCGATCATCGTGATGCTCCTGTGCTTCGTCGGCGCGGCGCAGCTCGCGCTGACGGCTTGGCTGCGCGTGCGGGCGATCGGCTGGACCAGCGTGCCGATCCTGTGCGTCGCGATGGTCCCGGTGGCGCTGTGGGGCGTGCTCCACTTTTTCCGCCGGGCTGTGGCGCTGCACCGCGAGGCGATTCGACCGCTGCAAGACGACCCTGAATCCGCCCCGGACTTTTCGACGCTCGGCGACGGCAGCCAACTGTCGCGAAACCTCGATGAGGTGCGGTGAACCGATTCGGCAAGGCATTTGCTCGCCGCACGGGCATGTTCAAGGACACGGACAGGACATCGGAAACGGGGGCTGTGGGACAGGTTACTCCGTCTCCGCGTCTTCTCTTCCTTCACCTGCGACGTGAGAACCTCATGAAGCAGCGCGAGCGACTGGAACGAGAGATCGATCTGCTGACACGTCATATCGAGCTTCACGGTGGCAAACTGCCGCAAGAGGCCGACACGCTGCCTGTCGACTTGCTCACGCATGCGCATCACGCGTCCACGCCACTGGATGAACCGTCCTTCGCGGCGGCCTACTAACGAGGACGGCGCGAGAAGTACGCCCGACGAAGCGCTTCTGCCGCCGCGCCGCATTGCGGCGCGGACGCGGGATCGATGCCGATCGGTCGTCCGAGCAGACGCGCAAGCTCCTCGCTAGCGGCGGCGCGCACGCGCGGGTCGTCGAACTCCAGACAGTCGATGAGGAACAGCTCGTTGCCGCGGCGTCGTGCGGCGTCGGGCTCGGGATGACGTGACTGATCGCGCAGGAACGATTCGACCAACGCCCGCTGTTGCGGCGACATCTCGCCCGCACGCGCGCGACGCGCGGCCGCGCAGACGATCTGCACGTCCGCCGCCGCCTCCTCGCGCAAGGCTTTGGCCGCCGCCTCGCGGTCGGCCGGGTCGTCGGCGCCGAGGTTCGGCAGCAGCGATTCGAACGCGCGCCGAGCTGCGGGCGAAGGTTCGATCGCTTCGAACGATTTGTACACGTCCGCCGCGCCGGGCCCGAACACGTCCGCGCCACCCGCGAGCGGTCGCAGCAACGGTGAAAGGTACTCGCGCGTCTCACGCTCGTGCTTCGATGGCAGGTCGATCAAGTGATCGACGTGCACGGTGAGGTTCACCGGTGATTGCGCATCCCCGCGATCAGTTACGGAAACGTTCGCGCCAGCACTCTCTGTGATCTCCAGCTTCACCTCGACCGCCGCCTCTTCCACCTTTCCGAGGCCGGTGACGCTGAGCAATCCCGGCTCGGCGCCGACCGACGTCAAGTGGAGCGGCGCACGATCGCGATCCGGTCCGGCAACGCGGTCCTCAACGATCGAGAATTGCAGGTTGAACTCACCGAACTTCAGCCGTCGCAACTGCGGACGCGCGGCGATGCGTGGCCCGAACCCCCACTCGACCCGCGCCGCGAGGATCAGCTCACCGCCCGGCCGCAGCTCGATCAGGACATTGCTCCGCCCGCCGCGGAGCATGGCGCGGGCGTTTTCGCCGGGACACGGCGTCGCGACGAGATCGCCGTCGCGCCAGCCCAACTTGATCAAGTCGCTCCATGCGCACGCCCCCGACGGCCGCACCCACTGGCCGCCGACGAACCGCCAACCCTCGCCGCGCGGCGGCACGAAGCTCCCCGCGGCGTGACCTCCGGATGGGCCGGGTTGCGTCGATTGCGCGAGCGCGCGCGCGGGGATGCAGAATGAGATCGCAACCATCACGACGAATCGCGCGGCGGCGATCCGACGGAAGAATGTGCGCGCGAAGATGTTTCCCCTGACGCTCATGATGTCAGTTCCGGTCCGCTCCGATGCTCCGGACGCCGGTCGCTGTGCGACCGGATCCGGTCGCACAGCGACCGGCGTGACGTCCTCCCGTCTGACGCGGGCGCTGCGCGCGGAACGATCTCGCAGAATACCGCTGACGCGACTTGTGAAAAATGATCCTACTGACGCTCGGACGCACGGCGCAGCTTGTCCAGCGCCGCCCGCTCGATCTGACGAACGCGCTGCGTGGACAAGCCCATCCGGTGGCCGAGTTCTTCATACGTGGCGGGCGTCGCTTCACTCGCGCGTGAAGTCGACTGGCCGATGCCGAAATGGCCCAGTAGCACGTCGCGCTCGCGGGGGTCGAGGTGGTTCAGGAGCTGGCGGACCTCGTCGCGGTGGATGACCTGCTGCGGCGTGGCCGACGGGTTCGTCTCCGTGAGATCGGTGACGAGCGCCACGCGCTTGTGCCCCGCGCCGACGAGCGCGCGTCCGCCAGCGCTCTCGGCGAGCATGACCGGCACGCTGCGGGCGAAACCTTTCATCAGGGCCAGCGTCGCGTACGTGCTGAAGCGGTAGCCCTTGTGCACGTCGAAGCTCTCGACGGCGCGCATGAGCGTGATGTTTCCCTCGCTGATCAGCTCCATCAACGGCAGCCGGCCGCTCGTACCCGGGCGGAGATGCTTGCGAGCGATCGACACGACGAGGCGCAGGTTCGCGCGCACGATCGCGTTCTTCGCCTCAACCACGCGCCGCCAGAACGTCTCTAGCACGCTCAGGTCTCGCGCCCGCGCGAATTGCGGATCGACCTTGCGCCGAGCCTGAACGAACTGGTACTTGTGGAAGTTGAACTTCAGGAACAACGCCCGCTCCTGCGGCGGCGTGAGCAGCGGCGTGCGATACAAATCCTGCAAGTACGGCGGCAAATCGCGCGGGATCCGACGATCCTCCGGCCGACCATTCTCGGCGGCGGCGAGCGCATTCCGCTGGTCCGCAATCTGAGTGATGACCGCGCCCGCATCGGCCTGATGATACAGGTCGTCGTCGATGAACTTGACCTTGCGACGCCCGAGCTTCGCGAGCCGCTCTTCCAGCACGACGCGATAGATCGCGGCGCGCGAGCGCTCGAAACGGCGTGCGAGCGCCGCGATCGAATGCCCGTGCCGGTACGCGCGGACGATGCGTGCCCGCGCCTCGTCATCGATCGGCTCAGGCGCCAGCGCGAAGATCGCGTCGCCCGGATGCTCGGCGTCGTGTTTGCGGACCGTGTGCAGGATCGTCAGCGGCGACCGGTTCAACCGGTGCCCGATGCGCCGGGTGATCTCGTCGACGCAGCAACCGCCGATCGCGAGTTGCCGCGCGCGGCGCAGGACCTCGTCGCGCTCGCGATCATTCATCTGGCTCAGGTTCGTGCCCTGCGTCACCTGGTCCTGATGCGCGTGCAGGAACCGATCGACGCTGCTGAGCAGGAACCCGACGCGCCGCTTGCCGTCGCCGAAGATGAACCGCCGCGCGGGCAGGCCCTTGCGCCGCCAGCGCTGGATGGTCTTGCTCGTGACGTTGAATCGTTCGGTGACGTCATCGATGCTCAACACCGGCTCGGCGAGGTCCGTCGTGCAGGCGTCGAGCGTGTCGCTCACTTCCTCGATCAGCAGGCCGAGGTCGTGCTGGAGGGCGATGCCGGTAAGCAGTTCGGATTGAGCTTTGTTGCTCGTCTTGCCGCGGTAGCCGGTGATGCGGAAGACGACGAAGTCGAGCGGGTAGGCCTTGCCGACGTCGATCGAGAACAGCAGCGCCTCGGCGGCCGCAAGCTGCTGGCCGCGCGT
>Ga0081539_10006271_pt1 | contig 11500 bp, 6 predicted proteins | sample TabmetS4T2R2_FD_71023 | JGI IMG/M metagenome (GOLD analysis project Ga0081539, IMG submission 71023) | Tabebuia heterophylla rhizosphere microbial communities from the University of Puerto Rico - S4T2R2 | ecosystem: Host-associated > Plants > Roots > Rhizosphere ...
GAAAAATGGATAGCTCTGGACTATTTGAACCAGTCGCTTCAGCTCAAATTAGCGTTGGGCGACCGCAATGGAGAGGCGATCACACTCAACAATATCGGCTCAATCTACGACACGCTGGGAAAAAAGCAGCAAGCCCTGAACTACTACAGCCGCTCGCTCCCTATTTTTCGAGCGCAGGGCAACCGTAGTGGAGAAGCTTCCGTGCTCCACAATCTGGGTTTGATCTACGATTCGCTGGGAGAGAGGCGCCAAGCGTTAGACTACTACAACCAGGCGCTCGTTATTTTCCGAGCAGTGGGCGATCGGAACGGAGAAGCCTTCGCGTTCAATGACATGGGCCTGACCTATGACTTTCTGGGAGAGAAGCAGAAGGCATTGGACTATTACAACCAAGCGCTCTCCATTTTTCGAGCGGTGGGTAGTCGCAATGATGAAGCCAGCACGCTCAACAATCTGGGCCTGACCTATCGGTATCTTGGAGAACTTCAGAAGGCATTGGACTACTACAACCAATCACTTCAGTTGAGACGGGCAACAGGCAACCGCTATGGGGAGGCCGTAGCGCTCAACAATCTCGGCGCCATCTACATCTTGCTGGGAGAGATACCAAAAGCGCTGGGCTACTATGATCAAGCGCTTCAACTGAGACGGGCAGTCGGCGACCGCAATGGAGAGGCCATCACGCTCAACAATCTTGGCCTGGCCTACAAGACCCTCGGAGAGGCGCCAAAAGCCCTGGACTACCACAACCAGGCGCTTCCCATTCTGCGGGCAGTCGGCAACCGCAATGGAGAAGCCTCGACGCTCAACAATCTCGGATATCTTTATAGCTCTCGGGGAGAGAGGCAGAAAGCATTGGACCATTACGACCGGTCGCTGCAGCTCAGTCGAGAGGTGGAAGATCGTCGGCTCCAGGCCGCCTCTCTCAGTAATATCGGTTCAGTGTACAACGATGCGGGCGACGGACAGAAAGCAATGGAGTATCTCGATCCATCGCTCAAACTCTTCCGTACTCTGGGCGACCGGATCGGCGAAGCCCTCACTCTCTATCATATCGGGCGGGCCGAACGGCTGCGCGGGAACTTCGTCGAAGCTCGTGCGCAGATCGAGACGTCCCTCGTCATCATTGAAATGTTGCGGACCAAGGTCGATATTCATGAGCTCCGGGCTTCTTACTTCGCCACCGTGCAAAGCCACTATGAATTCTACCTGGACCTGTTGATGCAAATGCACCAGCAGGATCCGTCCGCCGGATTCGACGCCGCCGCGCTCAATGTGAGCGAACGTGCACGGGCTCGCAGCTTGCTCGAGTTGCTCGCCGAATCCCGCGCCGATATTCGCGAGGGCGTCGATCGGCAGTTGCTGGAGCGCGAACGTACTTTGCAGCAACTGCTCAATGCAAAATCCGAATACCAAATCAGATTGCTCTCGGGCAAGCATCTGCCGGAGCAGGCAGACGCCGTTACTAAAGAGATCGATGCGCTGGCGATCGAGCTTCAGAATGTTGGGGCGCAAATTCGTGCGGCCAGCCCTCACTATGCCGCGCTCACTCAGCCGTCGCCGCTCTCCATCAGAGAGATTCAACAGCAACTCGATTCCAACACCTTGCTCTTGGAATATAGTTTCGGCAGCGAGCGGAGCTTCCTCTGGGCGGTCACGAACACCACCATGAAGAGCTTCGAGCTGCCCAAACGAGCGGAGATCGAATCATCAGTGCGCGCCGTCTATGACTTGCTGACCGCCCGCAATCGTCGCGAGAAAGGCGAAGCGCCCGGCGCCTGGCAAAGACGAGTGGCCGATGCAGAGGCGCAGTATGCCGAAGATGCCGCGAAATTGAGCCGGATGCTGCTCGGCCCGGTCGCCCGTGAACTCGGCAACAAGCGGCTGCTGATCGTCGCGGACGGAGCGTTGCTCTATCTGCCGGTTGCCGCTTTGCCGTCGCCGGAGCCGCAAAGAAAAAGCACGCCATTAATCGTGGAGCATGAAATTATCAATCTGCCCTCGGCTTCGGCGCTAGCGGTTTTGCGGCGCGAATTGGCCGGACGCAAGCCCGCGCCGCTCTCCGCCGCGGTGTTTGGCGATCCGGTCTTCAACATCGAGGATCCGCGAGTGAGTTCGCCAAAAGAGCGGCGCGAAGGTCCGGCGCGCGCGCCGTCGTCATCGGCCGGCGCGTCCGAAACAGAAGTTAATCTGCCGCCGCTGCCGTTCAGCAGACGGGAAGCGGCAGGCATCATCAAGCTGGTCCCTCAGCGCCAGGGGCTGCTGGCGCTCGATTTCAAAGCCAACAAAGCGACGGCGACGAGTCCTGAGTTATCTCGATATCGAATCGTGCATTTCGCCACCCATGGAATGATCGACAGCGCCCGCCCCGAGCTGTCAGGCATCGTCCTCTCATTGATCGATGAACAGGGCAATCAGCAAGATGGATTTCTCCGGTTACATGAATTGTACAACCTCAACTTGCCTGCAGAGCTTGTTGTTCTGAGTTCTTGCCGCACAGGATTGGGAAAAGAGATCCGAGGAGAAGGTCTGGTCGGATTGACGCGGGGGTTTATGTATGCGGGCGCCGCACGCTTGGTGACGAGCCTCTGGAAAGTCGATGACGAGGCGACGGCCGAGTTGATGAAGAGGTTTTACGCCAAGATGCTCAAGGAAGATGAACGGCCGGCAGCGGCGCTGCGCGCGGCGCAAATTGAAATGTGGCGGCAAAAGGATTGGCGATCGCCTTTCTATTGGGCCGCGTTCGCATTTCAGGGCGAGTGGCGATGAAGAGCGCAACTTCGAGAAGAAACGACCGGTTGATCACCCAGGAGGCTTTCGACCAGATGCTCGATTGGCTCGACTCCGATCGCGAGCGAGCCGGGCAAAGGTATGAAGAGATTCGCTCCGGTTTGATCAAGATCTTTGTGTGCCGTGGATGCCTCGATTCGGAGGGTCTGGCGGACGAAACGATCAACCGCGTCATTCGTAAAGTTCCGGAGATCGTCCCCAATTATGTCGGCAATCCCGCGCTCTATTTCTCGAGCGTCGCCCGGTATATCCTGCTTGAATATCAAAGAACGATGGGAACCATGACCCAACGGCGCCATTCAATTCCCGAAGCTCTCGACCAGGTTGAAGAAGATGGTGAAGAGATCGAGCGCGAATATGAGTGTTTGGACCGTTGTATCGAGCATCTGACGCCTGTTAACCGCGAATTGATACTTGAGTATTATCAAGAAGATAAACATGCAATGATCGAGAATCGCAAACGGCTCGCCGCAAGGATAGGAATCACGCTCAACGCGTTGAGAGTGCGTGCCGACAGGATCAGAAATTCTCTGCAAAAGTGCGTGGCCGAATGCTTGAGGTCAAAAGACGCAAAGGCGGAGCGGCAAGACGATCAAGGCTGGAGGGGCAGATGAGACCAGGGCAGGAGCTCGATGACCAGCAACTGATCAAAAGATACCTGCTCGGCGAGCTGGGAGAAGAAGAGCAAGCGACGGTCCAGGATCGGATGCTCTGTGATCGCGTATTCTTCGATCGATTGCGGCTCGAAGAGAATGAGCTGATGGACGATTACTTGAGCGGCGCCCTCACCGGAGAGAGCCGAGAGAGATTCAAGAGTTATTTCCTCGCGGCGCCCGAACGTCTTGAACAGCTGAGGTTCGCCAAAGCTCTGAAGAAACGCGCTTCTGAGTCTGCAACTCCAAAACCTGATTCCGATGCCGCTCCGCGGCCGAAATCATTGTTCAGCCTCGGAGGCTCGACACTGATCAGACTGGCGGCCGGAGCGGCGGTATTGTTGCTCTTGTTATTGAGCGGATGGTTGGCCGTCGAGAACGCGCGGCTCAGGAAGCAAGTCGATAGCGCACGAGCCGAGCAGGCCACGGGGCTCGAACGCGCCCGCGATTTGGAACGACAGTTCTCCGACGAGCAACGGCGCAGCCAGGGGCTGGCGCAGGAGATCGAGCGTGAGCGCGGTCGTCAATCAACGTCCGCGCGCGACGCCGCAATCCCCAAACAAACGAGAGATGCGGGCAAGCCGAGTATCGGCGGGGCCATCCTCTCATTATCGCTCCTGCCCGGACTCAGTCGAGAAGGAGGCGAATCAAATCGGCTGGAGGTTCCTCCGGGAACAAACCGGATCCGATTGCAACTCTATCCTGAAAAGGCAACCTACCAAAGCTATCGCGCGGAGCTGCAAACGAGAGATGGTCGTGCGGTGTGGAATGGCGACAATCTCAGGTCAAGCAAGGCTGACTCGGGCGATCAAGTTGTTGTCGGCTTGTCAGCCGGAATACTTGCCGACGGCGATTACATACTGACGTTGCGCGGCATCGCAGATAATGGAGATCGGGAAAGGGCCGGAACCTATTACTTCCGGATCGTTAAGAGATAAATTCGCACCACTTTCAGACGACCAACTATATCCCTCAACCATCCCCACCAAACTGCCCCATTTTATCTTCATTTTTTTACCGGCCGGCCATGTAATGCCCTCCCGATATATTACATAAGGAATGTAAAAGAAACGTTCTCCGCCGAGAGCTTGCGACAGCTGCGTCGATCGCGGCTGCGATCAATGGGTATATACCGCATCATCTTAACAAGCTTGACCTGACCGGCGCCGTGCCGTAGGGTCAAGCTATTTCTAACCTGAGGAGGTTATGTGAATCTAAGAAGCGTAGCTACTCGAATCTTAGGCAATGGGCGTCGCCCCTTAAGGCCGATGATCTTCTGGCTGGTCGCCGTGCTCGCGATCGGATATTCGGCTTTGCAACTGGTCACATCATCCGCCAGCGCCATTGACGTAACTTGGTGCTGCAAGGTCGCAACGGACTGTAAGGGTGAGGCCAAGTTTTGCCGTGATAAACCTAAACACCTGGCTCCTTGTACTGACGGGAAGCCGAACTACTGCAGCACTAATCCCAATCCTGATCCGGAGGAACCGATCGATGAACCGGCGGAACCACCCATTGGAGGATTCACCGCAAATCCGTAATGGAATGAGGGGATAGCAATACCCTGAGTAATAACCACCCTGAAGCACCTTTCCCGGCAGCGCCGGTCAGTGCCGGCGCCTCTGCCGGGGCGCGTTTAAAGGAGGTCTCTTGAGAATATTGAGAATATTGAAACAACTGATCCTGCCTGCTGTCTTGATGGTATCGCTGTGCCTCAACGTGATCCTGGCGCAGCGCGTATCCAATTTCAGGCAACTCGCCGAAGTGCTTAAAGACGAGCAGCGCCTTACCATCGGGGTTGCCGTCCCGCCTATCCCGGCCAAAGACCTCGATGGTCGCAAGGTTCCGATCAATTATGATCAACCGGGGAGAACCACAATTCTCTACGTCTTTAGTCCCAGTTGTAGTTGGTGTGGCCGCAACATTGCCAACATCAAAGCGATTGCCTCGCTCAATCGTTCCGGCTTGCGGTTGATCGGCCTCTCTCTCTCCGATAAGGACCTCAAAGACTATGTCGCTCAAAATAACCTGAACTTTCCTGTATACTCGGGGATCCCCGGCAACGTTAAACAGGCTTACAGGCTGAGCGGAACGCCTCAAACGATCGTGGTCTCGGACCAGGGAAGAGTCATCAAAACCTGGATGGGCGCTTACTCCGGAGAGCTTCAAAAAGAGGTCGAAGACTATCTCCAGGTCAGTCTTCCCGGCATTGTCACTCCCAACCAGGGGACCCAATGAGGAGACATCATGAGAGCCAACCGTTGGTTGATATTATTCATCCTGATGACCGTGGGCATTGGCGGCTATTCTCTCGCGAGAAGCTCGCAGGAAAATTCCCGCCGAGACGAATCCAAGAAACGAGCGAGTGATCAGGAGACCATGATCGAGGCATTGATTAATGATGCTCGTTCCGTCGCTCCGGAGTTCGCCGCCGATCTGTTGTTGCAGATAGCAAAGTCGAGTTTGGTCAAACAGGATAAAAAGGCCGGTCTCGTTGAAGAAGCTTTTCGTCTCGCTTCTGATGCAAAATACAAGATCAAGAGAAGCGCTCTTCCGGGAAGCATTGTCGATACACGGTCCGGTTACCTGGCGCGGGCATTCGAGCTCAACCTCGATGCGCTCTCATTGCAGACCGGCGCGGTAAAGGCGATGCTGCCGCTCGATAAGTCGAGAGCACGTCAGTTATTCAATGAAATCCCCCAGGTTCAAATTCCACCTCTGACCTGCGAAGAGGCGCTGATCTATAGTCCCGACGAGTACTACGACACTTTGAAAGAAGTTGCCGGGAAAACCTTCAGCGGAGAAGAACGTGAGCGGGGGGAGCAGATATTTTTTATCGAGCGGCAGATCACGAGCCTATCCTCGCCCGTGCAGCTTGGACCGATGGCCAGGGCCATGATGGGAATCGACCTTTCATCCGAGCACTTACAATTATTGATCGATGCCTTCAACGAGCGGCTGAAACATGTGGAGGGAGACAACTACTCTTTTGCTACAACCATGATGCCTCTCTCATCCACTATCGATCAACTGGCAAAACATTGTCAGAATCATGGAATTTCGCACGCCGGTTTAATCGAGAGTTTTCGCGCTTATCTCATCGCGCACCTCAATGCAGAGAGATGCGCCGGTTCGATCTCTGCCAGGGTAGAGGCGAGTTATCTGAAACTCTTCAACGGCACACTGCTTCCTCGTTACCTGCCGGACAAGGTCACTACGCTGACTATCAACCAGGATGAGATCAAGCCGCGGCGATCGGCTCAAAAAGCCAGGTATGATCTATATTGGGAATCTCCAAAGTCAAAAAATATCTTGGCGAAGTTCAGACATCTGCGATTTGGCTCCGAAAACAACCCCGTGACTGAGAGTGTGAAGGAGCGTCCGGAATGGCAGGTTGAGTTATCGAACTTTATGACGGAACTCTCCGATTGGAGGGCTGACCAGGAACGATCTGAATCCGATTACTTTCATCAGAAACATGTCATTTATCAAGCTTTACTTGAGATCGTTCCCACGAAATCAAACAGAGATAACCTGATCGCGAGTTATCTGTCATTCCTGAAAGAGTCGGGATTGAAACGAGAGAGCAGCATTGAGTGGTTTTTACATGCCAGGGAACTGATCGATTTGTATAAATCCTCCACCGGTCAAGAACACGCCAGGTTTTCAGCGGCTTTGAACAATGATGGGGATGTAGTACTTCGCTTATATGTCACGGTGGAGAAATTGTTACCCCAATCCGGGCTGGAAGCACACAAAAACTAGAGGATAGGTGGATTAGTTCGAGGCGTTTTTTTCGAGCGTCGCTTTGACCAACGAGAATAGTTCATCGAAATTGAACGGCTTGCGGACAGCTTTTGCCCCGATGCACTGGATCGCTTCATCTAACATCTTTGGTGAGTCAGCTGAAAGAAGAATGATGGGTGGGTACGACACCTGCAGCTTGCGCAGTCCCTCGACAACCTCCAATCCGCTCATATCCGGCAATCTGAGGTCGAGCAAGATCAGATCAGGGTCGAAGTCTTCGCTCCCTTTGCGCTTTCGAACAGCTAATGGAGAAAAAAACTGGAGCACCGCAGTTCCCGAGTACACGCATTTTACCCGGTAACCTTCATCCGATAGGACCATCTCCAGTAGCTCGGCAGAATCCAGATGGTCTTCAACCACCAGAATTTGCTTATTGAAAGATGCCTGTTTACTACCCATAATTCACCGCTCATGAGTCTGTATTGATCAGGGGCAAATGGATGATAAACGTACTACCTTCACCGACCTTTGAATTTGCAATTATGGTACCACCGTGCTGCTCGACAATGCCTTTGGAGAGAAATAGTCCGAGGCCCAATCCGCCTTTCAAATTCGGCTTGTCCGAGGGGAGCTGATAGAAGCGGTTGAAGATAGTTTCGAGATTTTCAGCCGGGATGCCGGGGCCATAATCCTGCACATCGATTTGCGCCTGATCGCCTTTCGCACCGTCGGCATTGAGTCGCACATCGATCCGTCTACTCTCCGGGGCGTGTTTGATTGCGTTGTTCAATAAGTTGCTGACTACCTGGACCAATCGGTCTTCATCTCCCTGGACAAAATAGTAGCCATGCTGACCCTGATCAAACTGAATGTTATGCTCGGAGCTGATGATCCTGGCCTCTTCAATGGCCTGTTCAACTATTTTGTTGAGGTCTACCCTCTCTTCTTTGAGAAAGAATTTCCCGCTCTGTAATCGCGTGACATCGAGCAGATCGTCTGCGAGCCGTTCAAGGTGTTTGATTTGATGACGAAATTTACCGGCGGCCTGTGCCAGGCGTTGATCGCGGTCAGGATCCTGACTCGGTTGGGAAGCGAGACGGACGATCATCTCCGCGTAACCCGCGAGCGGCACCAGCGGAGTGCGCATCTCATGGCTGGCGAGCGAGAAGAACTGGTCTTTAATCCGGTCGAGCTTCTCTAACTGTTCGCGCGCCTCGACCTGTTCCGTAATCTCGACTGCCGAGAGCAGAATGTAACTCGTTTCAGAACTCTCCTCGCGATCTTTTCCATACGAGATGGGGGTCAAACTGCAGGTCCAGATGGTGTCTTTGCCATCGCCGTTCTGCTTGATCCGTACTTCGGGGAGGCGGAGTGGTCTGCCGCTCGCCGCCACCGAGTAGAACAGTTTCGACTCATCGCCACCGGGGCTAAAGAAGGTGAGATCATGCCACTTGCGGCCGATGATCTCATCCTGGTCAAGACCATGAAGGCGCTTGAGCATGGCGAGATAGCCTGGGCTGGCCTGGAGCAGTTCTTCGGTCTCGGTGTCATAAAGTCCCAGCGCTACCTGATCGGCGTGCTCAATCATGAGCTTGAGGTGCTGCCACCTTTCGGCCAATTCCATGGCGCGCCGTTCGGTCACATCTTCAGCGTAGATGACCACGCCATCGACTGCCCCGTTGCTGTTGTGGGTCGGGACGATGTCATAGATGAAATAGACGTCGGTCGATTTACCCTGGCGGTCGGGCAATTGAGTGCGGATGCGTGTGGTCGAGCGGGATTGATCCTGTCTGAAGGATTCACGAACCAGGCTCACCAATTCGGACATCTCGGGTTCGCTGAAGATTTCGGCGAATGGTTGGCCGATCACTTCGCGCCCGCCGAGAAGACCCGATGAGCGCTCGTTAAAGGCTTCGATCGTGAAACCGGGGCCGCGTAAAACCATAATGTAGAAGGGGGCGAGTTCGATCATCTCTGTCAGCCTCACCCTCTCGTCGGCCAGCGTTTTGGCGGTCTCCTGCAACTCGTTGGTGCGCTCGGTCAACTCCTCATTGGTCGTCTCCAGCTCTTCATTCGTGGCTTGCAGTTCTTCGTTGTTGGTCTCCAGCTCCTCGTTCGTGGCTTGCAGTTCCTCGTTGGTCGCCTCGATCTCTTCGTTGGTCGCCTGCAATTCCTCCTGCGCCAGCATCATCTCTTCGTTGGCCGCTTGCAGTTCCTCGTTGGCGTCCTGCAATTCTTTGTTGAGATCATTGAGTCGCGTATTGGCCGTACTCAGCTCATCGACCAGAATCTTTTGTTCGGTCTGCGCCGCCTCCAGGCGCCGGCGAGTCTGGACCTCAACGGTGACGTCTTCAATGGTGATGACGGCCAGTTCCGCAGGTCCCGATTCGAGCTGCATCGGCGCGATTCGCAGGCATAGATAGCGCTCGTCGCCGGTCTTCACCGCATCAACGGCCAGTTCCGGCAACGTCACCGCCGTGTGCTCGCGGAAGACGGCGTCGATTCCCGCTCGGACCTCCGAGTATGGCAGGCTGCGCACCGTATGCAGGAAATCCTGGTCATGCGCCAGGTCGCGGAACGAGAGCAGTCTTCGTGCATTCCCGTTTGCCGTCAGGATGCGGTAGTTGCGATCGATGATCACGACGCCGGACGGAAGGAACCGGAAGACCATTTCGTTATAGCGGCGCAACTCTCCCAGCTCGATCTCTAGATCCAGCGATCCCTCTTGACTGGGATGATCCTTTTCGATGACCTTCACTCGACGCGATTTGTGGATACGTTCGCTCCCTTCATACGGAGGCAATCCACGCCAAGATTGCGGTGTAGAGTAAAAGCCCTTGTAGTCTTTCTCCGGGTGCGGGCTGCGCAGACAGCGAAAGACCTTCAACCTTTTATCGATCTGTTCATAGTGGGCTTTCGACGGGCGCACCGTCTCGGCCTTGCCCAGGAACAGGTAACCATTGGTGTGATGCAGCGAGAAGGCGAAGAGGTCGAGGACGTGCTGCTGCAACTCCGAGTTGAAATAGATCAGCAGGTTGCGACACACGACCAGGTCGATGCGCGGGAAGGGCACGCCACGGCTCAAATCCTGATGGCCGAAGATGACCATCTGGCGCAGCGTCTTTGAGATGCGGAAACCATGATCGATCTTCTCGAAGAAGCGATCACGGTAATCGTCAGGCAGATCCGCCAGCAGGTTGGGCGGGTAGAGGCCACGCCGAGCGAAATTGATCGCCCCCTCGTCCAGATCGGTGGCAAAAATTTTAACGCTCCACTGCGGAAGTTCAGCCCCCAACAGATCAGCCACCAGGATGGCCAGCGAATAAGGCTCCTCGCCAGTGGCGCAGCCTGCCGACCAGAGGCGCAGCACCCGATCGTTCGCCCGCGCCCGCTCAATGATCTGCGGCAGAATATTATTCTTGAGATAACTGAATGCCTGTGCGTCACGAAAGAACTCCGTGACTTTGATCAAGAAGGCCATCACGAGTTCGCCTACTTCTTCGGGATTCTCTTCGAGATATTGGGCATATTCGCGAAGATTTGCGTTATGAGTTACGGCCATGCGGCGCGAGATCCTGCGAAGAATGGTCGAAGGCTTATAAGGACGAAAGTCGATGTTGGCTCGGCGGTTGACCTGAAGCAGCACATCACGCAGCGCATCTTCGACTCGCTCCTGCGGTTTTGGCAGCTCGACGCCTTTGACCAGGTCATAAAGCAAAGGCCCGATCTTTTCGAGGTCGGCGATGTGATCAACCGCCGTCGGAGGCAAGGCAAGCGGCATCGAAGGGTAACGGGCGGTCTCAGGGTTTTGAATGATCACCGTCCCTCCGGCCTTCTTGACATCGACGGCCCCCGCCGCGCCGTCAGAACCGGAGCCGGTCAAGACGACGGCAATCAATCTCTCTCCATAGGACTCGGCGGCGCTGGAGAGCAATAAATCGACCGAAGGACGCGGCCGGTTGCCATGATCCCCTTCGAGTTTGACATGCCCATCGCGAACCGCCACGTGCTGGTTTGCCGGTACCACGTAGATAGTTCCGATCTCAAGCTTGATACTGTCCTGCACCACCACGACACTCAGCGAAGTGCGCCGTTCCAGGATCTGGTTGAGATTACTCGGCCGATATGGATCCAGGTGCTGGGCGAGAATAATGGGCGCGGGAAAATCTTTCGGTAATGAACTAACTAAAATGTATCCCTTCGGCAACCGCCCACTGATCCTACGCTTTAGCCATCGATCTGGCCTATTCGTCGTTACCTGACCACCATCCTTCGGCAAATGCGCGTGATTGGCGAACAGGTCCTCGATA
>Ga0081539_10006272_pt1 | contig 11498 bp, 10 predicted proteins | sample TabmetS4T2R2_FD_71023 | JGI IMG/M metagenome (GOLD analysis project Ga0081539, IMG submission 71023) | Tabebuia heterophylla rhizosphere microbial communities from the University of Puerto Rico - S4T2R2 | ecosystem: Host-associated > Plants > Roots > Rhizosphere ...
GGCTGCCACCGCCCACGCTGCATCACCCTTATCCTTTGCGACGACTTGGCGTCATCACCTAAGGCAGGAGCCGGATGCGTTAGTAGCGCTTGTCCGGATCTGTGGAGGGGGTGATTAGTAATAGTCATTCCTACTCCGACTTGTAGTTTGTGTGCTCTGTTGCGAAGCACACGTCGAGACGATGCGGCCGGTCGCCGCATAAATAACACCCGCACTTTGATTCGATTCGAGATCCAGGTGTGAATCTCTTTGTAAAGCTGCGTCTATGATGCAGTGAGGTTGCTCAAAGTAGCCTCAGGTTGTTGTTCGACGCACGGGTGGCCACGGAGGGGCCACCCCTACAGTTGTATCGGATCGAGCAACATCCTTGGAGGCGCTAGATGGGCAACAACTGTAGGGGTGGCCCTCCGTGGCCACCCGTGCTCTCGTACTTTACTGACTGCGGAACTCTTTCGGTGTGACGCCCGTCCAGCGCTTGAAGGCGCGGTGGAAGGAGCTCGACTCGGAGAAGCCGAGCAGGTAGGCAACTTCGCAGATCGCCATTTCGTGTTCGCGCAGGTAACGCATCGCGAGCTGGCGGCGCATGTGGTCGAGAAGCTCGTTGTGTGACGTGCCGAGCTCCTGGAGTTTGCGCTGTAATGTCCGCGGTGTGAGGCTGAGCTGATCCGCCACACGCTCGAGCGACGGATCGCCGCCACGCAATTCGTTTGCGATGATACTGCGCACTTGATCGACAACTGAATCCCTTGGCGGAAACTTCGCCAGCAGCTCTTCTGCGTGTCGATCGAGCACCGCGCAAAGGCTCGCGTCAGCTTTGGCGATTGGAAGTGAAAGGAAGCTCGATGCGAATGTGAGTTTGTTTGCTTGCGCGCCGAATTCGATCGGGCAGCGGAAGAGTCTTGCGTGTTCTGATGTGTCGTGCGGAGCTGGCCCGTTGCGGGCACGCAGATGACGACGTGGTATTTCAGCGAGAACAATTCGTTGACGACTAAAGCTCCGAGTGGGAAGTCAGACGAGGATCGTTACACGATCAATTTCGAAGCTACTACGGGCGCGAAGAACCGTTGGCACACGCAGGTCGGTGGTGAAGTCGTTTACCTCGATCGTGCGGAAGAAGATAAGAAGCTACTGACGTACACGAGTGCTCCGCTTGAAGCAGACGTCGAGATCACCGGCCCTCCGATCGTCAGTCTCTTCATCACTTCAACGCACACTGACGGCGCGTTCTTCGTTTACCTCGAAGACGTCGATGAGAACGGCAAAGTCACATACCTGACTGAAGGCGAGCTGCGCGCGCTGCATCGCCGCGTTTCAAAGGAGCCGTCGCCGCTGCCGGTTCCGTATCATACGTTTCTGAAGAAAGACGCGATGCCGCTCGTGCCCGGGCAAGTAGCTGAGCTGAAGTTTGGGTTGCACCCCATTTCGGCGTTGGTTAAGAAAGGACACCGTCTGCGTGTTGCGATTGCGGGTCACGATAAGGATACTTTCATTCGCATTCCCGCGGAGGGCGCGCCGGAGATCGCGGTGCAGCGAAACGTTCGCGGGCTCTCGCTGATCGAACTGCCAGTAATCAAGAGATGAAGCCGACCACCAGACCACGAGTGAAGATCTGCTGCATCGCCAGCGTCGAAGAGGCATGGATGGCGATTGAGGCGGGCGCGTCGGCAGTTGGACTCGTGTCGGCGATGCCGAGTGGTCCTGGTCCGATCCCTGAAGATCTGATAGCCGAAATTGCGGCGACGATACCGCCGGGAGTCAGCTCGTTCCTGCTCACGTGCAAGCAGGATGCTGCATCGATCATCGATCAGCAACGTCGACTCGGAGTCAACACGATTCAGATCTGCGATCGACTGACGGAAGGAACTTACGAGGATCTACGTGCGGCGCTGCCGGGCGTGTCGCTCGTGCAAGTAGTGCACGTCACCGGACCCGAATCGGTTGATGAAGCGATCGCTGTTGCTCCGCAGGTTGATGCGGTCTTGTTGGATTCGGGAAACCAGTCCCTCGCGATCAAGGAGCTTGGCGGAACGGGCCGCACGCACGATTGGAGTTTGAGCCGGAAGATCAGAGAGTCGATTGAGGCGCCGTTGTTTCTTGCAGGAGGGCTGAACCCCTCGAATGTCGCCGCGGCGATTCGCGAAGTTCAGTCCTTCGGAATTGATGTTTGCAGTGGCTTAAGGACCGATGGAAATCTTGATCGCGTGAAACTCAACGACTTTTTTAAAGCCACAGATTTACACGGATGAACACAGATCATAAGCCGTGTTCATCCGTGTAATCCGTGGCTAAAAAGTTAACTTCACCGCCAGCTGCACCTGCCTTGGATCACCGACACCCTGCCGCAAAAACCCGTCGAAATTGAAGAGTCCCGGCGTTACGAGTGGGTTGATGTTGTTCGCATTATTGAACGTATTGAACATCTCGATGATCGGAATGATCGAGAAGCGCTCGTTGAGCTTAATCGGCCGCTGCAGACGCCAGTCAAACGAGAAATACTCATTGTCCTTGCGCAACGTGTTGCGATTGGTTGCGGTCCGACCGGTGCCGGGCGTGATCGGCTGCGCCGTTCGTCCCTGCACGCGGAAGTTACCTTCGAATCCCCAACCCAACTCGACATACGTGAAGAAGTTGAACTTGTGACGAATGTCGCGGTCCGAATACGCATAATCGAGCTGCAGGTTGTTGATATCAAACGCGCGATCGGTAAACGGATCGCGTTCGTTTGAATCGTCGTCCTTGTCTTTCGCGAAAGTGTAGTTCCACTCGAGCTGGTAGCGTCGCGAGAAGCGTTTCCTCATGCCGACAGTAAATCCATCATAAACAGATTTGCCGACGGAGCTCGTCACCATCGTCTCACCCAGGAACGGCGCGAAGAAGTTGTTGCGATTGACGTTGAGAAAGCGTGTCAGGTGCACGCCTTTCGAGTGTGTGTAATCGAGATAAAGCGACCAGTCAGTCGCGAGCTCCTGTTCGAAGCCGACGTTCGTCGTGTAGATGCGCGGGTTCTCGTAGTCGCGACTAAACACGCGCACGCCGCTGAAGCACGGAAACGGATTCGACACACCGCCCGCAACGCACGGCACTACGCTCGACGGCGGGGTAACGACGTTCGGCCAAACTGGACCAGGCACGCCCGACGAGATGATCGGCGTGTTCAGGAAGATCGTTTGCTGCTGCACGCCGTTCGTCGTGATCGAGCCGACTTGCGACAGCATGTTCTGGCGCGCGTAGTAAATTCCCGAGCTCGCGCGCAACACTGATTTGCCTACCTTCGAGATGTCCCAGGCAAATCCGAGCCGCGGCTGCCACTCGTTTTTCTGATTCGGCAGCGTGCCGTCAGACGGGAAGCGCGGATTGTTGAGAAAGATTCCGTACGCGGTTTGGCTCGGTGGCACAACCGGGTCCGGGAAAATCTGTGCTTCCCAACGCAGACCGTAGTTGAGCGTGAAGTTCGGCCAGATCTTCCACGAGTCTTGTGCGAACAAGGCGAAGTCTTCGTTCTTGATGGTCGAAGCGCCCGCGGCGTCAGTTGCCGGACCAGTCAATCCTGCGCCCTGGAGATAAAGCAGCAATGGACCACCAGTCGTCGCGCCGCCCGGACACGTTGCCGGAGCAGTCACGAAAGTGCCGTTCGAGCAACCGACTGTTCTTGGTCCAAAACCGCCTGGAGCCGCTGGTGACGCATAACGCAGAAATCCAGTGACACTGTCGAAGATGTAACGTCCGGTGAAGAACCCGCGAAACACCTGATCGTTGAGCGTGTGCAGCCACTCGCCGCCGAACTTCAAATTGTGATCGCCCGTGATGATCGAGAAGTTGTCTTTCGCCTGTGTGCGCCAGATCAGCTCATCGACGGCCGGCTCGAGGAAGAATGGAAATCCGAAGCGGAACGTCGTTGCGAATCCCATGGCCGTGTCTGCCGGAACGTTTGAATCCACAGCAAAACGTGGTCGCAATTCGCGTGAGTAGGAGAAGTGTGCTTCGTTCACCTTCGTCGGCGAGACTGTCGTGAAGAGGTTCGTGCGGATCGCATTGATCTTCGACGGACCTTCGATACCGTTCGCTGAGTTTCCGTAAGTCGCGACGTCGAATGTCTGGTTTGTGTTCTTCGAGTAGTCGAAGTTGTAAGACACTGCGAGCTGGTTCGCGTCATTGAGGTTGAAATCGACTTTAGCGAAGACCGCCTGGTTGTTGATCTTGTGCAGCACCGGCAATCCTTCTTCCTGATTGCGCGACGTGTGGAAGAAATTGATGAGAGCGAGTCGCTGGCAGTCTTCGTTGCCGTTAATCAAGGCCTCGTTTGCAAGGATTGTCGGCGATGCGATTGGGCACGGCGTGGCGCCGATTGGTTCGCTCAGGTTCGGGCGCTCGAGCTTTTCGCGGATGCCCTCAAATGCGAAGAAGTAAAACGCCTTGTTTTCCTTGAATGGACCACCGATGGTCGCCCCGTACTGTTCACGGTGAAAACCTTTGAGTGGCTTGCCGTCAGATGTGTTTGCTGTCAGACCTTCCAAGCGTTGGAAATAGAAGCCGCTACCGTGAACCTCATTCGTGCCTGACTTCGTGATCACGTTGATAACGCCGCCGGCTGTGCGTCCAAACTCAGCATTCGCGCCAGTCGCAATCACCTGAAACTCTTTCACTGCTTCGAGCGTGATGTCGATCGCCGCGCGTTGTCCGCCGAGTTGCTCGCCGAAGAAGCCGTTATTGTGATCGCCGCCGTCGACACTCACGTTGTTGAAGATTCCGCGATTACCCGAGAAGTTGATCTCGTCGCCGTCCGGGCCTTGCGTGATGCTGACGCCGGGTGTGAGTGTGAGGAGATCTTCAAATTTGCGTCCGAGGATCGGCGTCGTGCTCACTGCTGTCTCATTCAGCGTGGTGCTGAGTTGTGTTCTGGATGGCTCGACGGTTTGAGCTTCTGTGACCGTAACACTTCCTGCAACGCCTGAAACTTTAAGGTCGAAGTTAATTTGTAGGTTCGAACCGACCGTCACCGGTGTGTTTTCGGCTCTGCCTGACTCAAAGCCTTGTTTGGTCGCTGTGATTGAATAGTTACCTGGTTGCAGACTGAGAATCGTGTATCTGCCGTCGTCGTTTGTAGTCGCTGTTCTCGTCGCACCGGTTTCGAGGTTTTTAGCTTCTACGCTCGCACCCGAAACGACGGCGCCATTCGCATCTTTAACTACACCATCGATCTGTCCAGTGAGCTGTTGTGCAAGAACTGTTGGAACGATCAGCAGTATGAGAATAAAGCTGACTGCAAAAAGTTGGATCCGCGGGAAGCCGCAACGAACGGGGGTTCGCATAGTTGTCTCCTAAGCTTAGTTGGGGTTTGTCTCAATTAAGATTTGATTGTTCAAGTTTCTGGATCGGTTTTGGTCGAACATCTTAGTTTCACGTCTAGACCGTGTCAATGAAACTTTTTAGCGTTAACAATTGCAGTTTTGTGTTGGTCGTCCGAAAAAGTATTTATGGTTACAACGGTTTTGTAACAGACAAATAGTTATGCTTGCTGCGTAGATGTTTGTTCGACTTCCCAGTATAAGCTCGCTTTGGCAAGACCAGGCGATCATTGCTCGCATTTGGGACTACCTGACGCGACAGTTCACGTTCGGAAGGATCACGGTTTCTATCTCAAGCGTGATCCTCGGCACGGTCGTGGTGTTGCTGACGATCGTCATCTCGCGGTGGGTGAGTACGCTGCTCGATCGAAGGTTGGCTAACCGTCGCCATATTGATCCGGGACTGCGTTACACGATTTGCCGTCTCGCGAAGTATGTCATCTTCACCATCGGTTTGCTGGTCGCACTCAAGCAGGCGTTTGCGATCGATCTCACTTCGATTGCCGTGATGTTTACCGCGCTCTCTGTTGGTATCGGTTTTGGACTTCAGTACATCGCCTCGGACATCGCGTCGGGTTTCATACTGCTTTTTGAGAGACCGATCAGGATCGGTGATCGCGTCACGATTGGTGAAGATGAAGGCGACGTGCAGAGTATCAACTTGCGCACCACCGTGGTTACTACAAATGATCGGATCGCGATCATCGTGCCGAATTCAAAACTCGTGAGCCAGCGAGTGGTGAACTGGTCGTATGGCGATCCGCGTGCGCGGATTGCGATTCCGATTGGCGTCGCGGACGATTCCGATATCGAGCTGGTGACGGCGACGTTGATTGAAGCGTCGCACGACGTGGCGAATGTGCTGGCGGAGCCGAAGCCGCGCGTGCAGTTTTTGAAGTTTGGGGATTACTCGCTCGATTTCCGGTTGCTGGTGTGGACGAACCAGCCGCGCCGGCACGTGCAGATTCGCAGCGATATCAACTACCGCATTGCGCGACTCTTCCGCGAGCGCTCGATCAGGATTCCGTATCCGACGCAGGAGTTTTTGTTGAAAGGCCTGCCACGCGAGCTCGAACCGAGCCTGCTCACCGACAACGACATTTCGGACGCCACACCCGCGCAGCCTCGTCAAAATTAGCCACAGATTTACACGGATGAAAGCACAGGATCTGGCAAGTAATACTTTTGTGCTTTTCGTGCCTTTTATGCCCAATTCAATTGCGCAAACGAAACTGAGTGAGGCATCATTCATTCAGAGTTATGCGGTCTGCTCGTTCATTAGCTGTTGGCGATAAGCGTGAGGCAATCCTGCGCGCGGCCACGAGTGTCTTTGCGCACAACGGCTATTTCAATTCGAAAGTCGCCGATATCGCGCGCGAAGCCGGCGTCGCGGACGGCACAGTCTACCTGTACTTTAAGAGTAAAGAAGACATCTTACATTCGATCTTCGACCGCAGCGTTGAAGAAGCACTCGACGCGGCGAGGAAACAAATCGAGCGCGTCAAGGATCCAAGAGAGAAACTGCGCCAGATCGCGTCGTTGCATCTCGAGCGACTTGGCGCCGATCGCGATCTCGCAGTCGTTTTCCAGGTCGAGCTGCGTGGCTCGACGAAGTTTATGGAGGAGTTTTCGGCGGCCGGTTTTGCAGAGTATCTCGCGTTGATCCGTTCGACCTTCGAAGAGGGACAACGCGCCGGCATTTTTCGCGTGGACCTGAACGCGAACGTCGTCGCCAAAATGCTGTTTGGCGCGCTCGACGAGATGGCGACGAACTGGATCCTCTCGAAACGTCGCTACAAACTCGCGCCGATGGCCGACGAAGTGCTGGATATTTTTCTCAACGGAGTCAACAAGCGTGAAGCGAGCGGTTGAGTACATGGAGGTTCGCTCAAGCACTCCGCCACGGCGGGTCTTCTCGCCTGACGAGCCCGCGACGCTGGTTGACGTCTTCACCGGAATCGCACGCGATCACAAACGTCCTGACACACTGAATTACAAACGCGGCGATCGTTGGGCTTCCATCTCATCCGACGAGCTTTTGCAACGCGCCAAACGCATCGCTGCCGGGTTGCATGCGATCGGTGTGCATCGCGGCGATCGCGTCGCGTTGCTGTCTGAAAGCCGCGTCGAGTGGACGTTGACCGATGCGGGTTCGATCTTCGCGGGTACGATTGATGTTCCAATCTACGCGACGTTAACGCCGCCTCAGGTGCGCTACATCCTCAACGACTCCGGCGCGTGCGTTCTGTTTCTGGAGAATCGCGACAAATTCTCAGAGTTGAAAGACGCGCTTGGTGAATGCCCGCAAATTAAGCACGTCATTTTCTTTGACGCTGACGGCGTCACACCCGAAGATGGTATGACATTGGCCCAACTCGAAGAAAAGGGTCTCGAGCTTGAACACCGTGAGCCGGGTTTCATCGATCGCTCACTCGACACCACGCCGGACGATCTCGCGACGATCATCTACACCTCGGGCACGACCGGGGAACCGAAAGGCGTGATGCTCACGCACGCAAATCTCGTCTCGAACCTGATCGACTCGTCCGGGCATCACGACTTTGGCGAACACGACACGGCGTTATCGGTGTTGCCGCTGTCGCACGTTTTCGAGCGGCAGGCGATGTACATGTACCTGCACAAAGGCATGGCTGTTTACTTCGCGGAGTCGTTGCAAACGATTGGTCCAAACCTGCGCGAAGTGAGTCCAACGGTCCTCGTCGGCGTGCCGCGCATATTTGAGAAGATCTATCAGCGCATTAGTGAGAGCGCTGCGGAGCGTGGGAAAGTGAGCGTGGCGTTGCTCGCGTGGTCTATCTCGGTTGCGCGTGCGTACGCGAAGTTTGTGCTCGCTCATAAACCGGTTCCTGCGGTTGTGAAGTGCAAACACTCGATCGCGTCGAAACTCGTGTTTTCGAAATGGCAACGTGCGTTTGGCGGGAAGATGCGTTTGTTGGTATCAGGTGGCGCGGCTTTGGCTGAGGATCTTTCGTACATCTACGTCGGTGCTGGTATTCCGATTGTTCAGGGTTATGGGCTGACGGAAACTTCGCCCGTGATCACGACGAGCAGCATCGATGACATTCGGCCCGGGACTGTCGGGAAGGCAATTCCGAATGTTGAGATTCGCATTGCGGAAGACGGCGAGATCGAAGTGCGTGGTCCAAACGTGATGCGCGGTTATTACAACAAGCCTGAAGAGACGCGGGCGGTGTTCACGAGCGACGGCTGGTTCAAGACCGGCGACGTTGGCACGCTCGATAAAGACGGGTTCCTGCGCATCACCGATCGGAAGAAAGAGTTGTTCAAGACTTCCGGGGGCAAGTACATCTCACCGCAGCCGATCGAACAGGCGATCAAAGGTTCGCGTTTTGTGAACCAGGTGGTATTGATTGGAGCAGAGCGCAAGTTTCCGGCGGCGTTGATCGTGCCGGTTTGGGAACAGCTCGAGTCATACTGCAAGTTGAAGGGGATTGAAGTTAAGAGTCGCAGTGAGCTCTGCAATCATCCGCGCATCATCGATTTGATTCAGCGGCAGATTGAGGCGCTGACGCCGAACCTCGCGAAGTATGAGCGGATCAAGAAAATCGCGTTGTTGGAAAATGAGTTTACGATCGAGGGCGGCGAGCTCACGCCGACGTTAAAGGTCAAGCGAAGAGTGATTGACGAGAAGTATCGCGATGTGATCGAGGAGCTTTATTCAGAGAATTGATCAAGGACTTCTGGGCATCTCGACGTTGAGATGAAGTGCTTTGAGAATTCGGTCTGCCGCATCTTCACCTGCCAACTGTAACAATTTTTCACGATACATAGAGTTTGTTGAGCCGCGACCGGTTGGACCAACAATTACGGGGCCCGCACGACGGCCGGTTGTGTAGCTGTTTCCGCTCGTCACAATCTTCGCTGTGACTGGAGCAAATACGACAAACTCGAGCACGAGGTCGTCGTATGAACGTGCCATCGTGTCGTACTTCAAGGTCAGCAGGACGACGTAGCTGCGTGTTTCCGATTTTGCCTTCTTGATCGCCTCTCCCCGGCTGAAAGATTGATCGACCGAGTTAACGGTCGCCGAAGAACGCGTTCGCAGGCGATCCGCACAGCCACGCAAAGCCGCGTCGTGATACCACAACGGCAGTGTTGAAAACGAATCGTGACGATCGGCGCCGATATAGAACAACAGCTCCGACTCTTTGTCCGCTTTTTTCGGTGGCGGTGTTGGCTCGGGAGTTGGCGTTGGCACAGGCGCTGCTGGAGCCGGCTTCGCGTGCTTGCGTCCTGACTGTGCCTGGACACACCAGACAGACAGCGCGATCAGCAGCATGATTGCGAAGTGGCGATACCGCATTATTGGTCGGAATTGTAAACACTCGTCGTGAGAATGGGAAGTTTGATTTGTTACACTGCCGGGCGATGAAACCTCAGACCCTCGTAATTACGGGTGTTCGTGACCAGGCGCGACTTATACGTTCGTTCGATCTTCGTGCTGATGGGGCAGTGGATTTCACGCCCGGGCAGGTTGCGGTGCTGCGCGTCGAAGGTGAAGAGCCTGCTTACTTTGCATTTGCCGGTGCGCCTGACGACCGCGACCTCGAAGTGCTCGTGAAGCAGAAAGCCGGCGCCAGTGCCGTGATCTACAACATGTGTGTCGGCAGTCAGGTCGAGTTGGTGGGGATCGCCGGACACGGTTTCAATCTCGAGACGATGAAGGGGCGTGATCTCGTCTTCGTAGCGATGGGAACGGGTGTCGCGCCGTTGCGTTCGGCGTTGCGACATGTGTTAAAACGAAAGGCAGAGTTTGGGCAGCTAGTCGTGCTCTACGGCGCGCGCACGCCGGACGACTTTTGTTATCGCGACGAGACTGAAGACTGGAGCGACCATGGCGTCGAGTTGCGCCAGGTGATCTCGCGTCCGGACGGTCACGACTGGTCTGGTCCAACGGGATATGTGCAGTCGTTGTTGGACCACGTCTTGCCGAACCTGTCGTCGCCGGTCGCGCTGATCTGCGGCTCGCGCGAGATGATCGAGCAGACGCGCGAACGTCTCGGCAAGATGGGCTTCAAGCCGGAAGAGATCCTGACGAACTACTAGCGTCTGAAGAACTGCGCGGCTCTGATGATCGTCGCGTTGCAGTAGCGCTGGATGGCTTTGAAGTCGGCCCAGTTCTCGGTTACCACCTGCGCTTTCCACCTCCGTGCACTGACCGCGATTAGAACATCCAGCGCCAGCCGCTGCGAAGCCCCTGGCGGCAGCCGCTTGAGCTTACCTCTATTCTGAACGCTGCGACTGTTCGTCAATAAAAAGAGAATCTTTGACGTGAGTAGCCAGTCTTCGTCATTGGGTACGATTAACGAATTGTCCTTTTGGTACTGCCGAAAGAATCGTTCATACGACTTTCGACGTGATTCGTCTCGGGCTCCGGCTGTAAGTTCCATTAGCACAACAGCAGACATCCGAAAACTCTCCGGCATTTGCTGAAAGTTGATTAGCTTGCGAGAAATACATACTGAGGTGTCGTAGGTGAAGTACGGCATAGGTTTCCTGGTTGTTAAGTCGGAATTACAAAATCCGGTGGAATTTGCCTTGTTGATAGTCCTCGTAAATCTCTTGAAACATTTTCAAGGTGAGTTCGTCTCGCTTTTTAAGCCAAGCAGGTCGTTCCTTCGTCTTGGCCTTCTGTCTGGCTGCTGATTTTGATGAAGTCTTCTTCGTGGGCGCCGAAGAAGCCTTTGTGCGAGCTGAGGAGTGAGGTTTTTGTTTCTTCTTTATCATGCGCGCAGTATAGCACGATTGAGAGTAGCTGATTATCTAAAACGCAACGTTAGTTAAAGAACTGCGCGGCTCTGATGATCGTCGCGTTGCAGTAGCTGGATGGCGGGACTGTAACACAGTTGCGAGTAAGATGTCCACACGGGGACGGCGACGGCGGGCCGCCCCACAGAGTTGTACCACTCAGCGTGCAAGCTATACTTGTCTGCCGGAACCATTTCCGCAGCCTTCGTCACCCACTCGTTGACTTCGTTGAAGCCGCCGCGCAGCTCAGTCCCAACGTCGGGGCTTTTTCCGGCGTTGTCCTTGGAGTGCGGCGGCCTGGCGCCGCTTTGGGCTCGATGGGGCATCATCGATACCAAAGCGGCGCCAGGCCGCCGCACTTCA
>Ga0081539_10006273_pt1 | contig 11497 bp, 12 predicted proteins | sample TabmetS4T2R2_FD_71023 | JGI IMG/M metagenome (GOLD analysis project Ga0081539, IMG submission 71023) | Tabebuia heterophylla rhizosphere microbial communities from the University of Puerto Rico - S4T2R2 | ecosystem: Host-associated > Plants > Roots > Rhizosphere ...
CGGTGCTCCCGCCGGGCACGAGCCCGCCGACTCCGGCCGCCACCAGGCGCTCGACGTTCGCCGCCAGCGCGTGCGTGTCGATCGCCTCGCCGTCGTCGGTGAACGGCGTGATGAGCGCGGGCAGGACGCCGTGGAACGGGTCAGGCATGGGTCACCTCTCGAAGATGGGCGTCGGCCCGTTCGGCCGCCGCGAAGCCGGTGCGGGCGGCGGTCTCCATGGTCCCCAGCTCGGCGAAGTAGTCGCCGGCCAGGTGCAGGTTCTCGTGCGGGCCGAGCGGTCCTTCCAGCGCCGGCTTGAGGCGGCCCCGCCCGGGGCGCGCGTAGACGTTGCCCAGCTCCCAGCGCTGGACGGCCGCGCTCGCGATCGCGCCGCGGGTCTGTGGGAACAGCTCGTGCAGGTCGCCGAGGAAGCGCTCGACGATGGCGTCGTCGCTGTCGCGCATGAGCGCCGCCGCGGCGTGGGCGCCCGCGAACAGCATCAGGCTCCCGCCGGGCAGGCGGGCGCCGCGGCGCAGGGCGTGCGCCTGGTTGACGAACATGTCGAAGGCGCGGCCGGGCGTGGCGATCGCGTAGACGTCGTCGTAGGGCATGGCCGCGGGCTCGCTCGTCTCGACCGCGACGGTCAGGAACGGGCCGTAGGTGAGCTGCGCGAGCGCGTCGGCGGCCCGGCCGGCCACCGAGCCGACGAGCGGCGCCGCGTACGGCGCCTGCGCGGCGACGATCACCTGCCGCGCGCGGATCTCCTCGCCGTCGGCCTCGACGATCAGGTCGGCGCCGTCGGGCCGGACGGTCTGCACGGGGCAGCCGGTCCGCGCGCGGTCGCCGAGCTCGCGGCCCAGCGCCGCCGGCAGCTCCCCGGTGCCGCCGCGCAGGTTGCGCGCGACCAGCGACCGCTTGCCGCTCCACACGAGCGCGAACAGGCCGATGCCGCATCCCGCCGAGAGCTCGTCGAGCTCCGCGGTCGCGCGACGGGCCGCGCAGGCGAAGATCTCCTCCACGGCGGGCGGCAGCGGGCCGAGGAAGGCGCGGAAGGTGCGGTCGTCCTCGAAGTCGTAGCGGCGCTCGAGCCGGTTGTACGTGGCGACCGCGCGCTGGATCCTCAGGCCCGCCTTGACGAACGCGGCCCGGTCGCGGAGCGAGAGCGGCAGCCGGAAGGGATACGTCTCGACGCGGCCGTGGGCGAGCACCGTGGAGCCGAGCGCCAGCCCCATCATGCTGCCCGCGATCGGGACGGTCTCCAGGCCGCACTCGCGCGCCATGCGGTCGACGAGCGAGCCCGGCGCGGGGAACAGGTGCGCGCCGTAGCTGAGCCAGTAGTCGCCGCGGACCTCCGACCGCATCCGGCCGCCGAGGCGATCCCCGGCCTCGAGCAGCAGCACGTCGCGGTGGCGCAGCCGCCAGGCCGCGGCGAGCCCCGCGATCCCGCCGCCGATCACGACCACGTCGCGCGTCATCGGGCGATGATGCGCCGTGGCGACCTATCAAGGTAGCCTGGGTTGCCTGGTGCAACCCAAAGCTGAGCTTCTGTCACTCCAGCAGATCCGGTGCTTCTGCGCGGCGGTCGAGACGGGCTCGTTCACGGCGGCCGCCGCGGCGCTGCGGGTGACGCAGCCCGCGGTCGCCGAGCAGGTCCGCAAGCTCGAGCAGGCGCTCGGGGCCGACCTGTTCATCCGCGCCGGGCGCGGCGTCGTCCTCACCGAGGCCGGCCGCGCCTTCGCCGAGCACGCCGCACGGAGCCTGCGCGCCGTCGAGGACGCCGCCGACAGCGTCGACGACCTCGCGGCGCTGCGCGGCGGCACGATCGCGATCGGCATCTTCGCCGGCCCGTCGGCGTGGGACCTCGACGAGCTCGTCGCCGCGTTCCTGCGCCGCCATCCCGGTGTCTCCGTGCGACTCGTCGGCCGCAACTCCTCCGCCATCGCCGATCACGTCCGTCGCGGCGAGCTCGAGGCCGGCGTGGTGGTCCTGCCGATCGACGACGACAAGCTCGACGTCCGCCCCATCCTGCGCGACGAGGTCCTCTACGTGAGCGCGGATCGCGAGCGCACGCGCCGGCCGGCGACGATCGAGCGCGTCGCCGCCGCCCCGCTGATCTTCTACGACGCCGAGTCCGCCGACCGGGATCCGATCCGCCGCCAGCTCGCCGAACGCGCGCAGGCGCTCGGCCTGCGGCTGGAGCCGAAGGTCGAGGTGGAGCTAAAGGACATCGCGCTGCGGCTCGTCGCGGCCGGCATCGGTGACACCTACCTGCCCAGCGCCTTCACCCACGCGCCCTACTACCCCGCGGGCCTGAGCGCGACGTCCTTCGCCCCGGCGCTCTACGACACGTTCGCCGTCATCACCCGCCCAGGGTCACGGCTCTCGCCGGGCGTGCGCGAGCTGCTCGCCGCCGCCGAGGCGCACATGCGGGCCGTCGCCGACCGGTTCGATCAGGCCCGCTGACCAGTGCCGGCTGCGGCGATCGCCGAGAGCACCGAGAACACGCCGGCGATCGCGAGCACGCCACGGCGGCCCCGCCGCGGGATGGCCCGGCCCGCCGCCCAGGTGGCGCCGAAGTCGACGGCGTCGCAGATCGCCCCGGCCGCGAGCCAGGGGCGCGCCGAGCCGTCGTCGCGCCTGAGCGCCTCCAACCCGCCGAGCCCGACCACGAGGTCGCGGGAGCCCACGGAGCGCGCGAGCAGCTGCGCGCCCGGGATGCGCGCCTGCTTTCCGATCCAGGCGCGATCCATGAGCTTCGGGTTGGCGATGAAGGCCACGCCGAAGACAGTGCGCCCCGTCGAGATCAGCGCCGCGAGAATCCGCATGCGGGTGGACTACCGGAATCAGAGCGCGGCGAGCTGGTCGGGCGACATGTCGTCCAGGCCGAGCGTGGTCATCGTCCGCTTGCCCTCGGCCCGGAAGTCGCGCGCGAGCACGACGGACGCGATCTCGATGACAGCGTTCATCACCGGCGTCGGGAGGTTCAGGCGCGCGGCGAGGTCGGCCATGAACACGAGCGAGTAGCCGACGTCCTCGGTGAGGTAGCGGTGGTCGAGCGTGCTCTGGGCCTCGATCCCCAGGAAGCCCGGCGCGGTGCTGTAGCCGGTGGAGTAGTTCTCCTCGAGCATGTAGCCCTGCCTGACGCCGAGTGCGGGCTCGGACTCGATCGTCACGCCCAGCCTGGCGGCGATCGCCAGCCGTTCGCCGTCGACCGCCTCGATCAGCCGGCCGACGGCCTCGGTCACGCCCTCCTCGTAGAACAGGAAGCGGCCGCCGGTCCGCTCGAGCAGCCCGGTGTTGAGCAGCGTGACCGCGGGATGGATCACGGGGTTGCCGTTCTGGAGCGTGGTCTGGAAGACGCTCGCGGCCGGCTCGACGGCCGGCCAGACGTCGCTCACCAGGGTCAGGAGACGGTCCGTCGTGGACCGCGGCAGCCCCGCGAGGTAGACGCCGCTGGTGAGCTTGTGGAACACGTTGACCGCGCCCGGCGCCGTCACCCGCACGGCATACGGGAGCGTGCTCGTCTCGCCGACGGCGGGGCGCGGGTCGTCGAGCGCGAGCCCCACCGTGCGCTTGAACGCGATCGCCCCCGCGCACGACCCGGGGCAGACCAGGACGGCCATGTCGTCGGTCAGGTGGGGTCCCGCGGCGGCGGACAGCGACTCGGTGGCGTAAGCCGGACCGACCAGCAGCACGAGCGCGGCGCCCTCCACCGCCTCGCCGGCGTCGTGGCCGGCGTACCGGACGGGCGCGAAGCCCTCGAGCTCACCCGTGGACGTGATCCCGCCCGCCGCGTCCACCGCGACCACGTTCTCGCCGAACTCCGGCGGCGCGTACAGCGCCACGTCGTGGCCGTGCTGGGCGAAGTCGAACGCCGACGCAACCCCTCCGTTGCCCGCCCCCAGCACTGCCACGCGCATCCCGACCTCCTCGACGTGAACGGTGGACGCACCCTAGAGATACTTCGGGCCGTGGACGCCGCGGACATCGATCTGCGCAACGTCACCTACCGGCTCCTGGTCGAGCACGGGCGTGCGCCGACGGCGGAGGAGGTGGGCGCGGCGGCGGGACTTGTCGCCGACGAGGTCGCGCGCGGATGGCGCCGCCTGCACGACGCTCACGCGCTGGTGCTCGACGGGACCGAGCTTCGCATGGCCCATCCGTTCTCGGCCGTCCCGACCGCCTACCGCGTCGAGGCCGCGTCGCGGTGGTGGTACGCGAACTGCGCCTGGGACGCGTTCGGGATCTGCGCCGCGCTGGGGGTCGACGGCGAGATCCTGACCTCGTGCCCGGACTGCGGCGAGGCGATCGCGGTCCGCGTGCGCGACGCGCGGCCGGACGACGAGAGCCTGCTCTTCCACTGCCTGGTCCCGGCCCGGCAGTGGTGGGAGGACATCGTCTTCACCTGAAGCACGATGAACCTCTTCCGGTCGGAGGAGCACATCGAGCGGTGGCTCGCGGGCCGGGCGCCGGGCGCGACGCTGCCGGCGCCCGAGCTCGGCGAGCTCGCCGACGCCTGGTGGCACGACCGCCTCGCGCCCGACTGGAAACCTCACACGCCCGAGCACAACCAGGCCATCCTCGACGGGCTGGGGCTGACCGACGCCTTCTGGCGCCTCAGCCCCCCATGAGCAGCGCCCGCGTCACGTCGTCGCTCGTCGGCTGATCTTGTCCCGCGGCGCGCGGCGACGGCCACGCAGCCAGCGCGGCAAGGGCACCGGCTCCAGGAACGACTCGAACGGGCTATGCGACGAGGCGAGATCCTCGCGGTTGGGCCGCTCCATCGGGTCGAGGAACTCCTGCCACGGCGGCCCTGACTTGGGGGTCGGCTGCGGTGGAGGCGCAGCCGGCGCACGACGCTTTGTGAGTCTCATAGACCTCATCGTGCACGGAGCCGCGAGCCCACACCAGCCCCCCAAGGTGGGCCTTCCGACACCTGTGCGTCGTCGCGATCGGGCATTGCGTACTCAGATCACTCGACTAGCATCCGCACCCGGGCTCGCCCGCTGCCTCGATAGCCGTAGGCACCGATGTCGTACCTGCCAGGCCGTAAGACCCGTTCGATGCGATCGTTGCGCCCGGTGCGAACGCTCTTCGCGAACGGCCGCGCTTTGCCGGCGCGATACAGGTAAAGGTCGAAGTCGCGCCGGCGAGGGCTGCGCAAGGTCACCGTGAAGAACGTCCAGTGGCGGAGCCTGATGGTGGTATACGGCTCGTGCCTGACCCGGACGCGGGGCCGCCACGTGCGCGAGCTTGTCTCGAACGGCACCCGAATGTCGTAGTCGAGCGCGTCGAGCTGGCGCTGCGAGGGCGAGCGGAAGGTCGAGAGCTGCCAGTTCATGATCCCGTTGAGGACTACGAAGTCCTCGGCGTAAAGCTCGCCTAGCAGGTGCTCCCAGTCGCCGTCCGGGCTGCACGTAGCGCCCGCGCCGAGGATGTCGTCCTCCAAGTCCCGCGCGAAGAACCAGTTCCTCGAACCGTCGTTGTCGTAACCGCAGTCGCCGCCGAGGTCGGCGAGGTTCAGGAGCTGGTTGTCGATATGGTGGCCGTACTCGTGAACGACGGTGTGCACGACGTCCGGATCGTCAACGGCAAACCACATCTGACCGGCGTAAGAATTGTCCGGGTCGTCGGGCGCGTAGCACGCCACGGCCTGCGGGTCGCCACAGATCCCACCGATCTGAGCCATCGTGACAGCCGTCACGCGAAGGTCCTCGATCTCCTCACCATGGATGACGCCGGCCAGTATCCCGGCGAACGGGTTCAAGTCGACGCTCGGCAAGTCTGTAGAGATAGTGATCGTGTAGCCCTGATCGTCGATCCACTGCTCGGTTCTCGTCAGTTCGGCGATCCGTGCCTTCGGTGAGGAAGGCGGAAGGATCGTGTCGATGACGGGCCGCTGCGCCGTGACGCCCACGAGGGCGGCCGGCGCGATCTGGCGTGGTGAGGCGTCCGCCTCGGACGCCATCACCGCCAAGATCACCAGGGCCAGCAATGGGCCGGCCATACGCAAAAGCCTTCGCATCAGCGCTCCTGTCCTCCTCCGCACAAGAACCAATCAGAGTCAGTCGCACCTGCCAACTGAACGTTTGGTCAGACCTCAAGACCGGTTCTCGACCGCACGACACGCAGCGCGATCGGGGTCATGAACACTCCGAACCTCGACCAGCCTGCGGCGTCGCGGCTACTACGCGCCTGAGTGTTAGAGGCCACGCAGCCTCCGTGCTGGCGCCCGTGCGCGGCGAAGCCGCAGCGATCGTTGAATCAGACGCCGGCTGCCGGCGCCAGCGGAGAGCAACCCGGTCGTCCGGCGTCGGTATTCCGATCGCGTCCTCCCAGGGTGCATATGGCCGAGGCCGATGCTGTGCCGCCCCTACCAAGGCCGCCCAGAGAGCACCGGCCGGGAAACCGCGCGTGACCGGGCCGGGGCGCGGCGTGGCCTCCCGGGGCGCTCGGGCGCGAGCTTGCGAGCGCTGCCCCGGGAGGGCATGACGCGACCCGGCTTTCACGTACGCTCGATCCGCCGTGCTCATCCCCACAACCGTCATCGGCAGCTATCCGCAGCCGGACTGGCTGATCGACCGCGACCGGCTGCGGGGGTCGCTGCCGCCGCGGGTGCGCGCGAAGGAGCTGTGGCGCGTGCCGGAGCCGTACCTCGCGGAGGCGCAGAACGACGCGACCGCGCTGGCGATCGCCGAGCAGGAGCGGGCCGGGGTGGACATCGTGAGCGACGGCGAGATACGGCGGGAGAGCTACTCGAACCGGTTCGCGACCGCGCTCGACGGCCTGGACCTCGACAACCCCGCGATGGTCCCCGGGCGGGCCGGCGGCACGAACGCGGTGCCGCGCGTGGTCGGCAAGGTGCGGCGCACGCGGCCCGTCGAGGTCGAGGACCTCAGGTTCCTGCGCGCGCACACGGACCGCACGATCAAGATCACGCTGCCCGGCCCGTTCACGATGAGCCAGCAGGCGTACAACGAGGCCTACGACGACGAGGCCGAGCTGGCCATGGACTTCGCCGCCGCGGTCAACGAGGAGGTCCACGACCTCTTCGCCGCCGGCGCCGACATCGTCCAGATCGACGAGCCCTGGCTCCAGTCGCGGGCCGAGAAGGCGCGGGAGTTCGCGCTCCCGGCCATCGACCGCGCGCTCGCGCACGCGCCCGGCACGACCGCGCTGCACACGTGCTTCGGCTACGCGCACATCGTCCACGACCGGCCGCCCGGCTACCCGTTCCTGGCCGAGCTCGCGAACTGCGCCGCCGACATCCTCGCCATCGAGGCGGCCCAGCCGCGGCTCGACCCCACCGTGCTCGAGCCCCTGGCCGGCAAGACCGTGATCGTCGGGGTGCTCGACCTCGACGACCCGGCCGCCGAGACGCCCGAGCAGGTGGCCGAGAGGATCCGGGCGGCACTGATTGTGATCCCGCCGCATCAGCTCCAGGTCGGCCCCGACTGCGGGATGAAGTACCTGCCGCGCGAGCTGGCCTTCGCGAAGCTGCGCGCGCTCGTCGAGGGCGCTAGAGCCGTTCGAGCGTCTCTCTGAGCACGGCGAACCGCTCCGGCGTGTCCGTGAGGAACGGGTGGAAGATCAGCGTCGTGTCGCCTCGGCCGTCGAGCGCGCCGGTCACCGCCGCGCGCAGCGCCGCCGGATCGTCCGGCCCGGCGAAGCCCGGCAGGTAGTACCAGGCGTCGACAAGCTCCCAGCGGAAGGGCACGATGGTCAGCCCGTCCGCGAGCACGACCTCGTCGCCGACCGGCGACACGTAGCGGAAGCCCAGCTCGCGCAGCAGCCCCAAGGACGCAGACGTCAGCCCGCCGCCCGGCGGGCGGAAGCTGACCGGCCGCAGCCCGAGCGCGTCGAGCGCCGCCACGCCGCGCTCGAGCAACTCCCGCTCGCGAGCCGCGTCCAGCTCCGACCACGGCTCGTGCCGCCAGCCGTGCAGCCCCACGTCATGTCCCAGAGCGGACAGCTCGCGCAGCGTGTCCGGATACAGCTCCGCGTTCAGGCCCTCGACGAAGAACGTCGCCTGGACGCCTGTATCGGACAGCGCGCGCAGGATCCGCGGCAGCGCCCGCGTCACCGACCAGTGCTGGCCGACCGGCGCGTCCGCGGGCCACTCGCCGCGCTTGAGCGCGGTGACCTCGCCGAGGTTGTCGAACGTCAGCGCGACTGTGGCGCCAGCGCGATGTCGAAGTCGCACGTCAGGTGGTCGTCGTGCCGCTGCACGGGCCGCACGAGCGCCGCCTTGACCGCGCCGATCGTGTCGTTCTCCAGGTACGGGTCGTCGGGGAAGAAGAGCTGCGTCACGAGCGTCCGGTGGCCGGGCGCCGTGACCTTGAAGTGGATGTGCGCCGGCCGCCAGGGGTGCTGGCCCATCGCGTCCAGGTAGCGCCCGACCGGCCCCGCCGTCGGCACCGTGTACGGCTTCGGCAGCATCGTCTGGAACTCGTAGCTTCCGTCGTCCTCGGGCTTGATGCGGCCGCGGAAGTTGCCCTCGGGCTGGCGCTCGTCCCAGACGTCATAGCCGCCCGACGGCCCGGTCTGCCACACGTCGACCACGGCCTCCGGCAGCGGCGAGCCGTCGACGGACGTGACCTTGCCGCGCACGAACAGCGGGTCGTCGTCGCCCATCCCCTCGTACTCCTCGTAGATCTTCTTCCGGAACGGCGGCTCGACGGTGTACATCGGCCCCTCGACGTCGCTGGCCGTAGCGCCGGACGCGTCCTCGCCGTGCGACAGCGCGTCGATGAGCACCGACGTGCGGGTGACGTCGGAGAGCAGCACGAACTCGTCGGCGCGCCCGACCTCGGTGAGGAACCCGAGCGCCGCCATCCACTCCTCCTCGGTGACGCGGTGGCGCTCGAGTACCTCGTGGATCGCCGCCAGCAGGTCGTCCACCACCTCTCTCACAGCGCCTTCCCCCACTCGGTGTACTGGTACGGATTCTCCAGGGTCGAGCGCTCGGGCACCTCGGGGTGCATGCCGGTCTCCCAGGCGTCGCCGAGCGTCCGCTGCGCAAACTCGACGGTCTCGTCGATCGCCCGGCGGGCGCGCGCGAGGTCGACGCCCACGAGCTTGCCCTCGCTCTTGACCACCCGGCCGTCGACGAGCACGGTGTGCACGTCGGCGCGCTGCGCCTGGAACGCGACGTGGCCATACGGGTGCAGGACCGGGAACATGACCGGCGAGGCGTCGTTCTTGACGAGCACGACGTCGGCCTTCTTGCCGGGCTCGAGGCTGCCGATCTTCTCGTCCATGCCCAGCGCCCGGCTGCCGCCGCGGGTCGCCCAGTCGACGACCTCCTCGGCGCGCAGGTGGTGGTTGGTGACGGTCTCCTGGCGGGCGTGGGCCTCGAGGTGCTCGCGCGAGCGGTCGGCCCCGAGCGTGGCGCGCATCGCGCAGAACAGGTCGCCGCTCCACCACACGCTCGTGTCCATCGAGAGCGAGACCGGGATGTCGTGCCGGCGCAGCTGCCACGTCGGCGGGTAGCCCTGGCCGGCGCTCTGCTCGCTCTCGGTCGACACCGACACCGAGCCACCGGTGGCGGCGATGCGGTGGTAGGAGTCCTCGGTCAGCGTGGCCGCGTGCACGTAGATGTTGCTCGGGCCCATGAAGCCGTGGTCGTGCATGAGGCGGATGCCGTCGTCGTTGGTGGCACCCCACACGCCCGCGTGCGTGGTGACCGGCACGTCGAGCTCGCGCGCGACCTTGAACGCCTCCTGCTCGGGGAACTCGGGGTCGCCGGTGACGTCGAAGGCCATCTGGAAGCCGAGCATGTCGTCGCGGCTGCCGAAGCGGCGCTCGACGAAGCTGCGGAAGTCCTTGGACGTCGCCCACTCCCACGGGCCCTGCTGGAGGTTGCCGTAGGCGAGCACGAAGCGGCCGGGCACCGCGCGCAGCGCGTCGACCGCGGCGTCGGCGTGGTCGACGGTCTGGAGCCCGTGCGACCAGTCGACGGTCGTGGTCACGCCGGCGTCCAGCGACTCGATCGCGGACAGCAGGTTGCCGGCATAGACGTCCTGCGGGCGGAAGACCTTGCCCCACTCGAGGTAGTAGAAGACGAAGTACTGGCTCAACGTCCAGTCGGCGCCGTAGCCGCGCAGCGCCGTCTGCCACATGTGGCGGTGCGTGTCGATCATGCCCGGCATCACGATGCCGCCGGACGCGTCGATTGCGAACGATCCCTCCGGCACCTGGAGGTTCGCCCCGACCGCCTTGATCGTGTCGCCCTCGACGAGGACGTCCGCGTCGTGCAGGACGTCGTGGGCGTCGTTCAGGGTCAGCACCGTGCCCCCGCGCAGCACGATCGGCCTGCCGTCCTCAACCATCTCTGTCCTCTCTCCTCGAGCCGTCATGGGAGGAGTACCAGCTTCGGCCCTCCGGCGGCCTGGCGCTGGCGCTCCCATGCGGTGTGTACGTCCGCGAGCGGCACGCGTTCGACGTCGACGGCGATCTCGCCGGCGCCGACGTGATGGCAGAGCTGCGCGAACGCCTCGCGGCGCAGCTCGATCGGCGGGTGGGCGATCGAGAAACCCCGGATGTCCAGCGAGATCGAGCGGATCAGCGGCGCCGGGAGCGCGAGCTCGGTGGCGGCGAGCTGGCCGACCTCGACGTGGCGGGCGAAGCGGTTCGCCGCGCGCATCGCCGCCAGCGCGGGCTCGCCCCACAGGGTGTCGATGACGACGTCCACGCCGCCGCCGGCCGCCGCTCGGATCGCCTCGGTCAGATCGTCGACCTCGTCGATCGCGATCGTGGCGTCGGCGCCCTCGAGCCCGGGCAGCCGCTCGTCGGCGAGCGCCGCCGCGACCACGCGGCCGGCGCCGTGCAGCTTCGCCGCCTGCGTGGCGATCGTGCCCACCGCGCCGGTGGCGCCCAGGACGAGCACCGTCTCGCCGGGCTCCAGCCCCGAGCGCCACGTGACGGCGAGCCAGCCGCCGAGGCCGGTGTTCCCGAGCGCCGCCGCGATCGCCGGGTCCAGCGGCTCGGGCACGTCGATCAGCGCGCCCTCGGGCACGAGGCTGCGCTCGGCCATCGACCCGTACGGCGCCACCGTGACGTCGAAGAACACCCTGCGGCCGTCGGGCAGCCGCCCGACGCCGTCGGTCCCGACCACCGACGGCAGCGGCGGCGGGCCCATGTAGAACGTCCCGCTGGCCTTGTGCAGGTCGAGGTGGTGCAGCGCCGCCGCCTCGACCTCCACGACCACCTGGCCCGGGCCGGGCTCGGGATCGGAGAACTCCCCGCACCGCGGCGCCGCTCCGTGCTCGTGCAGGACCGCCGCCCTCACCACGCCGCCGCCAGCGCCCGGACCCGGCGGAGCACGAACGGGCCGAGCGTCGTCGAGAACACGGTGGTCAGGTGATGGCCGTCCTTGTAGACGAGCGCGCCGCCCACCGCCGGGAGGCAGCGGTGGCGCCCGCAGAAGAACGGCGTCATCGTCACGAGCTGGACGCGGCGCGTCGGCCACGCCCGCGCCGCGGCCGCGGCGGCGTCGGCGATCAGGCCGTGCCGGCGC
>Ga0081539_10006274_pt1 | contig 11496 bp, 10 predicted proteins | sample TabmetS4T2R2_FD_71023 | JGI IMG/M metagenome (GOLD analysis project Ga0081539, IMG submission 71023) | Tabebuia heterophylla rhizosphere microbial communities from the University of Puerto Rico - S4T2R2 | ecosystem: Host-associated > Plants > Roots > Rhizosphere ...
CAGCGTTCGTGTCGTCGATCAGGAGACCGCCGCGGCGTCCGAGATCGCGCTGCCGCATGTCCGCGGGGCAGTGTCCGAGATCCGCCACTGGCACGAGCGCGTGATCGTGATCGTGCGCAGGACGGCAACGGTCGTCGACGTCGGCAGCGGTTCCATCGTCGCCGAGTTCCTTCTCGATTCGCCTGAGTTTTTGGAAGACGGACGGATTGTGACGTATCACCCGATTTTGGCGACCGGGGAAGTAGATCCGCTGACTCGCATCTACGAAATGGGCCCCGCGCAGAACTGAAGTCTGTTGTCCGCCGTAGCGTTGGCGGAGGTGAGGTCCGGCCTACCTCAACTACCCAACTGCCTAACTGCCCAACTGCCCAACCGCCAGCCCGCACATCGTGATACAAACGCCCGACATGGCCCACGTCGCTCATCGCCCGGGCTCGTTCTGCATCTCGGTACTGCACACGCGTGACGTCGAGCGCGCGGTCACGTTCTATTCAGCGCTTCTGGGGTGGGCGGGCCTCGACGTGCCCGGCAACGACGATCACAAATTGCTGCAGATGAACGGCAACGTCGTCGCCGCTGTCCGGCAGGCGAGCGATGGCATCGACGAGTGGATTCCATACGTCTCGGTCGCCGACATGAACGCGACCCTCGAACACGCCGTCACGCTTGGCGCCACGGGCGGCGAGACGCGCGACGCCGACGGTCTTGCCCGCACCGCGACGCTGCGCGATCACGAGGGTGCACGCTTAGGTCTCTGGCAACCAGCGCCGCATCAGGGGGCGCAGGTCATGGAAACACCGGGCAGCATCTGGTGGATCGAAGTCCTCAGCGACGATCCGTCGCGCGCGAAGCACTTCTACAGTGCGCTCTTCGGCTGGACCGCACGAGAGACGGCGTTCGACCCGTTTGCCGCCTATACGGTGTTCGAGCGCGACAGCACACAGGAAGGCGGCATACTCCCGATCGGCAAGGACTGGGGCGTCACGCCGCACTGGAACACAATCTTCGAGGTCGAGGACTGCGACGCCACGCTCGCTCGCGCCTGTGAGCTGGGTGGATCGACCGGCTTCGTTCACACGGTGCCGAAGCACGGCCGCATCGGCAGCGCCATCGATGCCAACGGGGCGTGGACCTGGTTCCGAGGACCCGTCCATGAGGCGAGGTAATATCTGAGCACGTTGTGACCACGGCCCCCGCGCGTCCCCCGGCCCCAGCCGGCCCCGATCCCGATGCTCCGCCCCGCGGTCTTCGCCGCATCGCCGCGGCGTTGCACTATCGTGATTTCCGCATCCTCTGGTTTGGCGCGTTCACGTCCACGATCGGGACGTGGATGCAGAAGGTCGCGCAGAACTGGCTGGTGCTGACGCTGGCCGGGCCCGCCTCGGCGTTCTTTCTCGGGCTCGATTCGTTCCTCGGTGAACTGCCGATCCTGCTCTTCACGCTGGTCGGCGGCGTGATTGCCGATCGCCACGATCGCCGGCGTCTCCTGCTCACGTCGCAATACGTCCAGATGACGACGGCTTTCACGCTCGCCGCGCTCGTCTACTTCGACGTCGTGCGCATCTGGCACATCCTCACCCTCTCGGTGATGACCGGTCTGGCGCAGGCCTTTGGCGGACCGGCGCACCAGTCGCTGCTGCCCTCGCTCGTCGACAAGAAAGACGTGCCGAACGCCATCGCGTTCAATTCGATCCAGTTCAATCTCGCCCGCGTGATCGGGCCGCTGCTGGCAGGCGCGGCGCTGGCCGCGTTCGGCATGGTGGCGTGCTTCGGGTTGAACGGCCTGTCCTTCCTCGCGGTCATTGCCGCGATCCTCTCGCTGCGCGTTCGCTTCACGCCGCCGGCGACGACCACGCGCATTCACCAGGAGATGCGCATCGGGCTGGAGTTCGTTCGCAGCCATCCGGCGCTGGTCGGTCTCGCCCTCCTCGGCTTCGCGACGACGTTCCTCGGCAATCCCGTGCTGACGTTTCTGCCGCTCTTCGCGCAGGACGTCTTCCACGGCGGCGTCACGCAGTACACCTGGTTGATGGCGTGCGCGGGCGCCGGCGCCGTCTCCGGTGCGCTCGTCGTCGCCTGGCTCGGCAGCTTCCGTCACATGGGGCGCATGCTGCTGACGATGCAGCTTGCGTGTGGCGCGCTGATTGTGGTGTTCGCCATCACGCGCATGCTCGTGTTCAATGCGGCGCTGCTCTTCCTGATCGGCGTCTGTCTGGTGATCGCGATGGCGCTGCTGTCATCGCTCGTGCAGCTCAACGCACCGAACGAGATGCGCGGCCGCGTCATGAGCATCTACATGGTGGCGTTCCGCGGCGGCATGCCGCTCGGCAGTCTCGCCGCCGGCTGGTTTGCTACGCGAACCTCAGCCCCGACCGTGCTCGTCATCAACGGCATGCTGCTGAGCCTTGTGGCGGCATGGTTTCTGCTGAAGGGCCATGGCGTCAGAGAGCTGTAGACGCGATGAGCACATCGGCGTCCCGTTTCGGGTTCCCGGGCAGGTACGCCCGAATGGGCGTGATCGCGGTGAGCCTTTCGGCATGTCCCTCACCCGCGGCTGACGCCCAGCAGTCGTTCGACCCGGCGGTCGTCGCGGCGCAGACCACGCCGCAGTCGCCCGACGGCCCAGTTCGTCGCCCCGCCGAATCGATTCCTGTGGATGACAGTTTCGCGGCCAAAGCACAAGCGTGGGCCGAGAACGCGCAGCTCGTCGACCGACTCAACGGTACTGTGGATGGCTGGTACCCACGGTTCGCCGGCGTCCGGCGCCGCAGTGGCGTGGCGGGTGGAGCTGGCTATCGTCAGCACGTCCTCGGCGAGCGGATGCGCTTCGACGCATCGGCGGCGATCACGACGAAGAATTACCGCGTCGTCGATGGTCACCTTCGTTGGCTGCGAGTCCCAACGGCGCGTGCCGAGGTGTGGACGGACTACCGGTACGAGAACTTTCCCCAGGAGGATTTTTACGGGATCGGTCTCGCCTCGTCGCCCGGTTCGCACACGAAGTACACGTACTCGAGCCACGACGTGATGGTGCGCGGCGAAATTCAGCCGCTCGATATCGTGCGGATCGGGGCCGGCATCGGCTACCTGTGGCCGGACGTCGGCGCCAGTGACATCGATGGATTCCTGTCCACCGAGCGCCTGTTCACGGATGCGACGGCGCCGGGCCTGGCACAGCAGCCCACATTCAGGCACGCGACGATCAACACGTCGATCGATACCCGGGATCGGCGAGGCAACCCGCAGCGCGGCGGCGTGTACCGCGCGTCGTTCGGTGTATGGGATGACCGGTCGCTGGATCGACATGACTTCCGGCGGTTCGACGCCGGAGCGGTTCAATACTTTGCGCTGACGGCAAGCGGAAAGCATGTCCTCGCACCGCGCGCGCATCTGAGCACGGTGACCAGCGGTCGCGATCAGGAGGTGCCGTTCTATTTCCTGCCGTATGCCGGCGGCAACGACACGATCCGCAGCTTCCACGAGTTCCGGTTCAGAGACAGGAATGCCCTGTCGTTCACCGCCGAATACCTGTGGACGCCGATCGAACGCGTATCCTTCGCGGCCTTCGTCGATGGCGGCAAAGTCGCCCCTGATTTCTCCGGACTGAAGCCGACAGATCTCAAGGCCGGTTACGGGATCGGCGCACGCGCGCACACATCGAAGCAGACGCTGGCGCTGATCGACGTCGCCACCGGCGGCGGCGAAGGGTTCCGCTTCATCGTCCGCCTCGGCGGCACGTTCTAGATCACTTTTGCGACGGGGGGAAGTTCTTCGTCAGGTACTCGACGAGCACCTTCACCTGATCATCGGGGACAACGGCACCCATCGCGATCATGCGATCGACGGTGTCCTTCCACGACGCTTCGTCACGACCCGAGAGCAGGTCGAGACCGTGACACGCCGTGCAGGCGGATTGCAGGATCACTTTGCCCGGGCCATCGGGCAGCTTGGAGGGATCGGTCGTCCCCTGCGCGCCCACCGCGGTTCTGCCAAGCATCACCGCATACACGAGGGCTGCGGCCGTCATCATCAGGGTCTTGTGCATATATGAAATCTTACCGATGAATTCGCGGACCATAAAGGTCCGCGCCGCACCTTCACGAACGGGAACCCTGCATATCGGAACCGGAACCAGGAACCCCTGGAACTTGGAACCGGGAACCGGGAACTTGGAACAGGGGTACGCAAGAAGGGGACGAAGGCCTTCGCCTCCGTCCCCCGTGCGGCTAGCGGCGTTTGGTGGCCTCGTATATCGAGGCTGCGCCGCCGCCAATCGCCGCACCAATTGCTGCGCCCTTCCCACCACCGACAACCGCGCCGACGCCCGCGCCCGACGCCGCCGAGCCGCCGATGATCATCGCCGACTTCTGCCACGTCCGGCGTGGCTGGCGATCCTCTGTATAAACGCGTTCGCTGGTCGATTGCGAACTGCGATACACGGTGCGTCGCGGAGCCGACGTCCTGCGCACGTTCTTCACCGGCATGATGCCGGCGCCGCCCGCCGGGGCGGTCGACACGAGCTGAGTCGTCGGCCCGAACTGGCCGACCTCAGTCTGGATGGGCGCCGGTGTCTGAGTAAACGCGTCGACGGTCGCGGTGCGCGCGCCGACCGTGTACATCGCGACTCCGGAGATCAACGCGCCAGTGACTGCTGCGGCCAGTGGTTTCATCGGTTCCTCCTTCGGAACGGTCCTGCGCCCCTCTTACCCAAGGCGCGTGCCACGGCAAGTGAGCCGTATATCCCTAACAAAATCAGCGTGTTACGCGATGCCGCTCCTGTCGACCTCGGACCACGTGTCCTCTCGAGGGCTCAACTGCTGGAGACAGTTATCGCACCGAGGTTGCTGGTTCGCAGGGCGTGGACCGTGATGACGTTGCGACCTGGAGAATCGGAAATTGACGTTGGGGATTGGAAGTTGGGCTGGAAGTTGGGCGTTGGGAGTTCGGCGCGAGAGGTTTCTTCAGATCGCTCCCCGTACTGCTACGATCGGTCGGTTTGGCCAGTCCGCGAACGCAGATACGGCGGTACGGCGACATTCTGGCGAGGTGACATGCCCGGGTTCAGTCTGATTCCGCGTGACGTGAAGTTCTACGACGAGTTCGTCGGGCTCTCCGAGCAGATCCGGACGGGAGCCCGGCTGCTGCGCGACATGCTCTCGGCGGACCCGCTCGACATGTCCAAGGTTGCCGCGATCAGAGACCAGGAGCACGCCTGTGACGAACGAACGCGCGGGATCGTCGATCGGCTGAATCGCACGTTCGTCACCCCGCTGGACCGCGAGGACATCCACTCGCTGGCGATCAAGCTGGACGATGTGATGGATGCCATCGACGCGGCGGCCGCGGTCCTGCGTTTGTACAGGATTGAGCGCGCGCGAGCCGGCGCACTGCGGCTCGCCGAGCTCGTCTGCGAGTCGATGGACCGGATCTGCGAGGCGTTGGCGGCGCTCGAACGGCGCAAAGGCGTGCTCGAGCTGGTCGCGCGCATCAATCAGCTCGAGCGCGAAGCGGACCGCATGCACCAGGACGCAATCGTGGCGCTGTTCGACGAGGTCAGCGATCCGATCGGCGTCATGAAGTGGAAGGAGGTCCTCGACTTCCTCGAAGCGGCCACCGATCGGTGCCAGGACGTCAGCGACACGATCGAAGGCATCGTCGTCAAACACGCCTGATCACGCATGGACCCGACGCTGCTCGCGGTGATCATCCTGATCATCGTCGCTCTCACTTTCGACTACATCAACGGGTTTCACGACGCCGCCAATTCGATCGCGACGGTGGTGTCGACGCGCGTGTTGTCTCCCGGTTATGCCGTGGTCTGGGCGGCGTTCTTCAATTTCATCGCGGCGTTCGTCTTCGGTACCGCGGTCGCGCAGACGGTAGGCACCGGCACCGTCGACATCGGCGTCGTCACGCTGCCGGTGATCTTCGGTGGGCTCATCGGCGCGATCACCTGGAGCCTGCTGACGTGGTACTACGCGTTGCCCACCAGCTCGTCGCATGCCCTGATCGGCGGCTACGCAGGCGCCGCCGTCGCCAAGGCCGGCATGGTGGCCGTCCTGTGCGACACCTGTACCGCGTGGGGCCGCACACTATCGTTCATCGCGTTGTCGCCAATGATTGGCCTGGCCATTGGTCACCTGCTGATGGTGCTGATTCTGTGGCTGTTCCACCGCATGTCACCGCGGCGCGTCGACCACTGGTTCCGGCGGCTGCAGCTGGTGTCGGCCGCATTCTTCAGCCTCAATCACGGCGGCAACGACGCACAGAAGACCGCAGGCATCATTTCGGCGGTGCTCTTCAGCTCCGGCTACATCGGCACCTTTCACGTGCCGCTGTGGGTCCAGCTCGCTGCGTACGCGGCCATCGGCCTGGGCACGCTCGCTGGTGGATGGCGCATCATCCACACGATGGGGTCGCGGATCACCAAGCTGCAGCCGGTCGGCGGATTTGCGGCGGAGACAGGCGCGGCGTTTGCGATCTTCACCGCGACGCAGCTCGGCATCCCCGTCAGCACCACGCACGCCATCACGGGCTCGATTGTCGGCGTCGGCGCCACGCGCCGGATGTCAGCGGTACGCTGGGGGATAGCAGGTCGCATCGTGTGGGCGTGGGTCATCACGATTCCGGCCGCGGCGATCATCGGCGGCACGACCTACAAGGTCCTGACGCTGTTTGGGTACAACTGATTCCGCAATTTCCATCAGGGTTCGGCAATTCTCGGCCAGTCCATGTTGATTCTCGTAGCGGAAGACGATCCCGACATCGCCGGCCTGATCGTGCACTACCTGCAGAAGGCCGGCTGGCGCGCAGAGGTGGCCGCGTCGGGCACCGACGCACTGGCACTGACGCGCGGCCGGAGCTTCGACGCCGCGATTCTCGACGTCATGCTGCCGGGCATGAGCGGACTCGAGGTCTGCCGCGCGCTGCGGGCGGCAACGGAAACAGCGGAACTGCCCATCATCATGGTCACCGCGCGCACGGAGGAGACCGATCGGATCATGGGTCTGGACATTGGTGCCGACGACTATGTCGCCAAGCCGTTCAGCCCCGACGAGCTGGTCGCACGCATCCGCGCCTTGATGCGGCGCTCCCGCCGCGGCGACAGCGAGCAGAAGACACTGCGGTTCGGCGACCTGTTGATGGATGTCGAGCGGCACACGGTGACCGATGCGGGGCAAGAGGTGAAGCTGACGGCCAAGGAGTTCATGCTGCTGCAATACCTGCTGGAGCACCGCGGGCGCGTCCTCTCACGAGATCTCCTGCTCAGCGACGTCTGGGGGTACCGCTACACCGGGGGCACGCGCACCGTCGACGTGCACGTGCGGCGGCTGCGTGAAAAGATGCCGACGCTCGGCGACGCGCTCGTCACGGTGAAACAGTTTGGGTACAAGCTAGAGGAACCGGCCTCTTCCTGAACGGCCGGCATTGCCTGTGAGGACGCGCTTCCGCACCAAGCTGTTCATCGGGTCGGTCGTTGCGGCCGCCGTGTCGCTCGTGGTCGCCGCCGCGCTGCTGTCATGGCAGGTTCGCGAGCAGCAGCGAATGGCCATCGCCCAGCGGCTGCGCGAGGAAGCGCTGCTGATTGGCGACCTCCTGGCGTCGGCCCCCACGTTGGAAGGCCCCGCGCTCGATATCGAAGCCGACCGGCTCGGCCAACACAGCTCGAGCCGGGTGACGCTGATCGCCCAGGACGGCACCGTGGTCGGCGACTCCACGCAAACGCCCGAGCAGCTTCGTACTCTCGACAACCATGCGTCGCGACCGGAAGTGGTCGCCGCTCGCGACGCCGGCGTCGGCGAGAGCCGGCGCTACAGCACGACAATCGACACCGACATGCTGTACGTGGCCGTGCGCGCGCAGCATCCGGTCGTCCGGTATGTGCGGGTGGCGCTGCCGCTCACCGCCATCGACGCGCAGCTGGCGTCGATTCGGCGGTTCACGTTCGTCGGGCTCGGAGCCGCGATTCCGATTGCGCTCGCGATCGCCTGGGTGCTGTCGGCGCCGATCGCGCACCGGGTGCAGGTCATTGCGGGCGTCGCCAATCGGTATTCGGCCGGCGATCTGTCCCGGCATTCATTCGATTACGGCACCGACGAGCTCGGCACCGTCGCGCGTGTGCTCGATCAGTCGGTCCAGGAGCTCGGGCGGCGGGTCGAAGAGCTCGCCCGCGATCGCGCCCGCACCGACGCCCTGCTCACGGGAATGGTGGAAGGCGTGCTGGTGGTGGATCGCGACGGGCGCCTGCAGCTGGTGAATCGTGCGGCGCGGCAGATGCTGCACGTCGATGAATCGGCGATCGGCCGGCGATACGTGGAGGTACTGCGGCATCCGGATATCGCCGCGCAGCTGGCGACGGCGCTCCGCGGCGAGCACGTCGAGGCACAGGAGCTGACGCTGGCGCGCGATCCGGATCACACGTTTGCTGCACGCGCCGCCCCTGTCGCGGGGGCCGGCGGCGGCGGCGCGATTCTGGTGCTCCACGACGTCACCGACTTGCGCCGCGCCGATCAGATCCGCCGCGACTTCGTCGCCAACGTCTCGCACGAGCTGCGCACGCCCCTGACGGCGGTCCGCGGCTACGCCGAGGCGCTGCGCGACGATCCGACCGACAGCGACAACGCGCGCCGCTTCCTCGACATCATCTGGCGCCAGACCACGCGGATGGAGCGGCTGGTCACCGATCTGCTGCGCCTGGCACGCCTCGATGCGCGCCAGGAGCAGCTCGATTACGCGTTGTGTGACGTGCGGCAGATGTTCGACGTGCTGGTCGCCGACTTTGCCCCGATCATCGAAAGCAAGCGGCAGCACGTGGTCATCGACGTGCCCGAATCAGCCATGCGCGTGTCCGCCGATCCGGCCAAGCTGCACGATCTGGTCAGGAATCTGGTCGAGAACGCCGTGAACTACTCGCCTGAGAAAGCGGAGATCCGGCTCGAGGCCGCGCGCCACGAGGGCAGCTACACGATCACGGTGCTCGATTCCGGTCCTGGCATCCCGGCCGACGATCTCACGCGTGTGTTCGAGCGCTTCTATCGGGTCGACAAGTCGCGCTCGCGCCCCGGTGGCACGGGCCTGGGGCTGGCCATCGTCAAGCACCTCGTCGAACTGCACGGCGGAACGGTGTCCGCATCGAATCGCTCGCAGGGCGGCACCGCCGTCACCGTCACCTTGCCCGACGACGGAAACTCCCACCTTCCAACGTCCGCCGCCCAAACGTAGCGGCACCAGCATTCAGCTGGCAATCGTCCGGAACAGCCAATACAGCAGGCCCGACAGACAGATCGAGATCGGCAGCGTCAGCACCCACGCCATGAGCAGGTTGCGGACCGTCGTCCATTGAATTCCCGATCGATTGGCGGCCATCGTTCCGGCCACGCCCGATGAGAGCACGTGGGTGGTGCTGACGGGCAGACCGAAGTAATCGGCCGCGCCGATCGTCGTCATCGCCATGAGCTCCGCCGCGGCGCCCTGCGCGTACGTCAGATGGCTCTTGCCGATCTTCTCGCCGACCGTGACGACGATGCGCTTCCAGCCGATCATCGTGCCAAGCCCGAGCGCGAGCGCTACGGCCACCTTCACCCAACCTGGAATGAACTTCGTGGCGTTGTCGGCGTGCTGCCGGTATTCGCGCAGCGTCTTCACTTCTTCGGCGTTGAAGCGCGGTTCGCCCGATTGCTGCATCAGGCGCAGCGTCTCACCGATCAAGTAGAGGTCGTTTCGGACGTTGCGCACCCGCGCCGCCGGTACCTGCGCAAGGGCCTCGTACGTCGTCAGCTCGTCCGAGACGTCGTTGATCATGCGACTGAGGGCCGACGTGGTGCCAGGCGTCAGCGTGCGCGTCCTCACGTACGTCACCAACGTATCGCGCGGATCCCCCGGGGCCGCGCCCTCGTCGACGTGTCTGTCGACGACCGCAATGGTCTGTCTCGACGCGGTCATGAAATCCTGGAGTTGTGCCGGCGTCACGGCGTGATTGAGGGCGTAGACCGTTGGCACCGTGCCGATCAGGATCAGCATGATCAGGCCCATGCCCTTCTGGCCGTCGTTCGAGCCGTGCGCAAAGCTCACACCGGTGCAGGTCAGGATGAGCAGCGATCGAATCCAGAGCGGCGGCGGCGCACCTTTGGACGGAGCGACGTACAACTCGCGTCTGGGAATCAGGACCTTCGCCAGCAACAGCAGCAGTGCGGCGCCGACGAACCCGACAAGAGGAGACAGCAGCAGCGACCGGGCGACGTCGGCGGCCTGGTCCCAATCGACGCCGCTGGTTCGGCTTTGTGCGGCCATGAACTGGTTCGCGATCCCAACGCCGATGATCGAACCGATCAGCGTATGCGAGCTCGACGCGGGCAGGCCGAAATACCACGTGCCGAGATTCCAGATGATCGCCGCCGCCAGCAGCGCGAACACCATCGCGAAGCCGGAGGTGCTGCCAACCTGCAGGATCAGTTCGACGGGCAGCAGTGAAATGATGCCGAACGCGACGACACCGGACGAGACGAGGACCCCGGCGAGGTTCGCCAGCCCCGACCAGACGACGGCAACCTGAGGGTTGAGCGAGTGTGTATAGATCACCGTCGCGACCGCATTGGCGGTGTCGTGAAACCCGTTGACGAACTCGAAGGCGAGCGCAACGAACAAGGCCACGCCGAGGAGGACGAACGGAAGAACGCCGATGGTCTCGCCGCGTCCCAGATCGCCGACGAGTTGCGTGCCGACGTAGATGGATCCGAGGACGAGCGCCGTGCCGAACACGGCGGCGCCAATCCGCGCTCGAGACGGCGGCGTACGGGTCAGCAGATCAACAGAAGCAGCGTGGCTGTCACTCATGCGAATGGGCAGCATAACTGCAGTCGAGGCTCAGCAGCCAGCGGTTTTGCCAGCACTCGATCCGTCGTGCAACAGTCGGTCCCGAGGCGAGAAGGCGCGTAAATTTTGTGTAACGCCGCAGCAATGACGGCGGCAGGATTGTGTGCTAGGAGCTCCGGTGACGGGAGCAAGCCAAGGTAATCACAGGGCGGCCCCGCCGCGAGCAAGCAATTCCTCACGACAGCGCGTCTCCGACACGGCCCCCTCGACGACGCTTCCGTTAACCGACACGTACTCGTAGGTCATCGAGAATGTCGACGTGCCGACGAAGAGTACCTGCGCCGTCGACTCCAGGCGGATCGGCACGCGAACGCCTCCAATGCGCGCATAGCGGTGCACCACCTCGACACGGCGCGTCCACAGCGATGGTCGCTTGCTCAGGAGTCCTTCCATGCGCACCAGATCGCCCTCGTCGGCGGTCAGGAGCAGGCTCCCTTCCACCAGCAGCGTGTCGCGTCGCTTCGGATGAATGGCGATGCGCACCAACCCATCGTCCTCGATGTGCATCGGAGCGAAGTCGTAATTCGCAGGCGTCAGCGCGCCCTTGCCGACCTCGTTCTTCGCCCGCAGCGAACGTTCGGCTTCGAGTGCGGCGTGCAGCACTTTTCCGCGAATGACGTCCGA
>Ga0081539_10006275_pt1 | contig 11495 bp, 14 predicted proteins | sample TabmetS4T2R2_FD_71023 | JGI IMG/M metagenome (GOLD analysis project Ga0081539, IMG submission 71023) | Tabebuia heterophylla rhizosphere microbial communities from the University of Puerto Rico - S4T2R2 | ecosystem: Host-associated > Plants > Roots > Rhizosphere ...
TGACGCCTCCGTGGTTCCAACCCCCCCCCCCGCCCCACCAGCCGGAACGGCCCCTGACCAGCGGAAACGCCGATCAGGGGCCGTTCGTCGTTGTCCGGGAGTGACCGAGCCTCCCCCGTCGACTCTGGCTGGTCGTGGCCTATTCGTGGGCTCGCACGGGAAGATTGTTACTGGTGCGTGCCATGCGGTGAGGTCGGCGTGTCGGTCGCGACTGCCTCGAGCCGGGCCTTATCGGGTGCGGTGACCAGACGCCTCGAACTCCACGGCATCGACATACCACGCCAGCCCGCCCGCTGATCCGAATGGTCGAGACGTTGTCGAGTGGCATGGTCCAGCCGGCGGCCCCTGAGCTGGGGCGGCCTACCGCTGGTAGTTCCCGCCCGGGCCGAACGGATTTCGGGCATGGTGATCTACATGCATGAGCCGCGACGGTCGACGCCGAAGACTCAGATGTGGGTCGGAGGGGGATTCGTCGTCAGCGGGACTCTGCGGTTCGCCTTCGGTGTCAACCTTGGGTGGGACGTTCTCTGGCTCCTGGAAGCCCTGGGGTCGCTGATCCTTGGGGCGGTCCTGTTCACGAATGGGATCCGTCGGCACCGTCGTGGAGACGACGAAGGTGACCCATGGCTTGCCTGGTTGGGAATCGTGGCCGTGGTCTGTGGCATAGCGATGGTGGTTGGGTGGCTAGCAGGAGAGCTGTCGAGGTGGTGGGCGATCGCCGGTGTAACAAGCGTGGTCGGCGGTCTGCTGGTGCTTCGCGGCGTGCGCCGGCCAGCTGCCGTGCCGCACGGGTAGTGGCTCTCAGGTGGCCGCCGGGCGCCGGCGGAACCGGGAATGCCACACCGTAGGCCGATCGCCCAGCGGAACGCCGCGCGGAGCGGCGCTTTCGGGAGTGTCCCGGTCCGGACGGCCACACTGGGTTTGGGGTAGGAGGCTTCGGTGTCATGAGGGCGACGGCGCGCTGCGCCATCCTGGTCGCGCTCAGCGCGCTCCTGGTCCTCGGCTGCTCGGCCGGGAGCCCGCCGCCGGAGCGTCCGGCCACCTCGCCGCCGACGCCGTCCCTTCAAAGTGAGGTCGGGACCGGTGTGGGTGCTGCGTGCACGGCCGCCGAGGTCCGGGTGCTGGTCGATGCCTTCGTGGCCGCCTACAACCGCGGTGACCTGCGCACGCTCGACCGGATCCTCGCCGGCCCAGACCTCTTCCAGTGGTACTCCAGCGGCCCACCGGCCCCAAGGTTCCGCGCCGACGCGCGCAACCGGGCGACCCTCATGGCCTACTTCGCCGAGCGCCACGCGGCGGGCGAGCGCCTCGAGCTCCTGGACTTCCGTTTCAACGGCAACAACGCGGTCTTCGGCGACTTCGAGTACGAGCTCACCCGGGACGGGACGGACTTCCAGCCGCGGCACTTCGTCGGCAAGGGGTCGGCGGTCTGCGACCGACGGCCGCGGCGCATCGCCGTCTGGTCCATGGGTCAGGCACCTCGAGGTCCCTGACCGCCGCCGACCCACGTCCGTATGCCCGGCGGACCCGGCCCTCAGCTGTGGCCGTCGCAACCGCTCGCGAGGCACTGCTGAACGCTCCGGTCGACCGCCTGAACGAGGCTCACCAGCTGCTCCGTCGTGTAAACGGGCTCACCTCGTGTGATCTTGAGGGGCGCCGGAGGCCTTGCGGTATGCGTCGGGATGGTCATCTCGTAGTTGCCGGCCTCGGCCGTCACGCTGACGCCGTCCCCACGGCGCAACACGACCAATATCTGGATGTAGCCGTCGTGATCGGACGGTCCGCGACGCACGATCATGGCGCCGTCGGACAGCGTCCGCTCCGTACATGTCGCTCCCGACGTGAATTCCGGGTCGTTGCACGGGTGGGGCTCCAGGTTCTTCCCGGTCCGGGACACCGTCACGAACAGACGGGCGGGGCCCTGCCCGTCGTCCACATTGCCGTCGAGACGCCAGTCGCCGTCGAGATTGTCGGCCTGGAAGTCCAGGCGCGCAGCGTCCGGGCTGGACCCGCGTACCGCGTCCAGCACCGAACCGAAGATGCCGGTGCCGGGGGCGGGGTAGTAGTAGACCGTGCCGAGGACTCCGTTCCAGGTGCGGACTGCCGGTGGGCTGGACGTCGCAGCTGGTGACGGGGTAGCGGGCCAGCTGCTCGTATCGATGCCCCCCGCCGGTCGCCGCCCGTTCTGGTCCACAAGCAGCAGAGGAGCGAGCGCAGCGATTGCCGCCACACCGACAAAGGCCGCACCGGCGCTGCCGATCACCCGTCGTCGTAGTCGCGCCCGCCGCCCCGCGGTCACGATTGCACCGACCGGCACGACGTACGGCGGTTCGTCGAGCGGGAGTCGTTCGAGCGTTCGAACAATGTCGAAGTCGTTCATCGGATGCGCCCCTCGTGAGTAGCTATGACGTCCGCCTCTTGGTTGAGCAGGCGGCGTAGCGTGTCGAGCCCGCGGGAGCTCTGGCTCTTGACTGTTCCTGGCCGGCAGCCGACCGCCTCGGCGGTGGCCTCGACCGTGAAGTCCTCCCAGTAGCGCAGGACGATGCAGGCCCGCTGCCGCGGTGGGAGTCGATTCAGCGCCTGCACCAATGCCAGCCGATCATCGACTGCGCTCTCCGTGGCGGCACTCACGTCGGACAGCTCGGCCGTCGGATCTTCGCGTCGCCAGCTGCGCCGTCCCTCGTCGACGAAGACGCGAATCAGAATGCGCCGGACGTACGCGTGCAGCGCGGACCGGTCGCGGATCCGCGGCCAACTGACGTAGAGCTTGACGAGGGCTGACTGGACGAGATCCTCGGCATGGTGCCAATCCCCGCAGAGGACGTACGCCGTGCGGCGCAGTGCCGGAGCTTGCGCCACGACGAACGCACGGAACTCGCCCTCGTCCACTCGCATAGACCGTCCCTTCGACCTCGCGATATAGGACGGATGGAAGAGGACGCGGGGTTGCACGATCGGCCTCACTTTGGCACGGTGCGGCCGGCCGCCCGCGCCGCGTCCTGGCGGCTGCCCGGTCAGCTCGGACCGGCCACCACCGCCAACGGCGTCCCCCTCGATTACGACTGCGTCAGGTGATGGTGGGGAACATGGACAGGGTCACCGAGGAGACGTCACCCTTGAACGGGATCCCGGCCTTGCGCAAGGCGTTGAGGGTGTCCGGGTCGGGGATATGGCGCTTGCCCTTGAGCCCGACGACGAAGACCCGCGGGTCCGGACCGACGACGCTGGCGATGAACATTTCGTCATCGTCCGGCAGAGCCGTCTCGAACGGCGGCCGGAAGATGGCCTTCACCAGGCTCACGCTGCGCCGCTTCTTGAACACCCCACCGCCGTCGTGCTGCGACCCCGTCGGGCCTGAGGTGTTGCCCTCGACGGCGCTGAAGTGCCCGTCGGCCACGGTGCTGGTGACGATGCCCACGTGATCGGCGTCGTCCGGAAGGTCACCCACGGCCACCACGCCGAAGTCGTAGAGCACCAGGTCGCCCGGCTTCGCGTCCTTGAAATCCTTGATCTCTTTCCAGCCGGGCGCCTTGCGGGCGTTCGCGAGTCGCGCGTTGGTGCTGGCTGGATTGGTGAAGCCGTGGAAGCGCATGTCGTACCCGGCGTGCTTGAAGCACCACCAGACGAAGATGCCGCACCAGAACACCCCGTCGAGGCCGAACTCCTCGCCGTACTTGGTCTTGTTGACGGGCTCCTCGGTGGTGCCGACCTCCTCCAGAGCGACCTTGATCAGCCGGTCCGCGGTGAACACGATGTTCGGATCGTCGGCCATGGCGTCCAGCTCCTCGGAAGGGTCCCGCAGCGTTACCGGTGCCTAGTCTCACGCAGTTCCCCCCGGACTGGTATCCAGATCGGTATGGACTCTCATGACCCGGCCGCCCGGATGCGGCAGTTGATCGATCGGGCGGCGGTGCTGGACGTGGTGGTCGCGTATGCCACGGCGCTGGACACCCGGGACTGGGCGGGGCTGGAGTCGCTCTTCACCGACGACGCCGAGGTCGACTACGGCCCCTCGGTGGGCGCGGCACACGGACCCCAGGCGATTGCCGCCGTCCTCCGCCGGACCCTGGAGCACCTGGACGCCACCCAGCACCTGATGGGCAATTCGGTGGTGCGGGTCAGCGGGGACGAGGCCAGCCACACCGGCTACGTGCAAGGGCAGCACGTCAGGCGCGGTGTGCCTGGCGGGGACCTGTATCTGGTGGCAGGCCGGTACGAGGACCGGTTACGCCGCACGCCGGACGGATGGCGGTTCACCTACCGAACGCTCGTCCGCAGCTGGTCGCAGGGTAACCGCGCCGTGGTCCACGGCGCGCCGTGACTGGGCGGATCAACGACGACCTCGGGCGAGTGCCCCTGAATGGCGAAGTGCCTATGAATGGCGAGGTGCCTCCGAATGGCGAGGTGCCTCCGAATGGCGAAGTGCCTCCGAATGGCGAAGTGCCTCCGAAATGAGCAGGAGTTCCGACCCGTATCTGGATCGGAACTCCTGAGGACAGCGACTGAGAGCGATCTGACGGCCCTCAGTCGGCGTCGAGTGGGATGGAGCCGGAGGGCTCGTCGTACCCGATGCTGGGGTTCAGTGAATCGGCGAGCAGGATCTCCGCCTCGTTGAGTCGCTGGATCATTTCGGACGTCCGCGCACTGAGGCCGGCGAGCGACGCGTCGCTCGCCGCCGAGTCGTCGGACGAGGTATGGCCGATCAGGCTCATCTCCACGCACCTCCGAAGAGAGTGGGCCACGCCGGCGAACGGACCAACCGAACGGTCCGGGAGGAGGTCTGACGTCTCCACTGCTTCGAGAGCGTCGTCCGCGGATCCAAGCAGTCCTGGCCTGCGTGGGATCAGCTTGACAGGCGTTGCCCCGTCTTGACCAGAGTGGCGATCGCGAATGTGGTCAGGCGTCCGGTGGGCGGGGGTGAGAGACCCGCAGAGCCGGTTATGGATTTCGGGACGGCACCCCCGGCCGTGTAGCCTTGGCAGCCGCCGGGTCGTGCGTCTGCGCGCGGGCGCGTCCGGCGGGAAACCCACAGCACGATCATGCCGAAGCAACAGGCAAGGCCCCAGTAGCTCAGTCGGCAGAGCGTCTCCATGGTAAGGAGAAGGTCTAGGGTTCGATTCCCTACTGGGGCTCTGGTCGATGGGGGACCTGGACGTCCAGGCGTCCGGCGTCGCTCAGCGCACCGCGGCGGAGTAGCTCAGTCGGCAGAGCAAGCGGCTCATAATCGCTGTGTCGCGGGTTCGATTCCCGCCTCCGCTACGACGCCGGACAGCCATCGGTTCGACCATGACCGTCGGCGTCCCGTACCCTGAGTCAGATTCCTTCCGTCCCGAGAGAGAGCTCCTGCCGTGGCCAGCAAGACCGCCGACATCCGGCCGAAGATCACTTTGGCGTGCACGGAGTGCAAGGAGCGGAACTACATCACGCGGAAGAACCGGCGGAATGACCCCGACCGGCTCGAGCTGAAGAAGTACTGCCCGCGGGACGGTCGACACACCGTCCACCGCGAGACCCGCTGACGCCGGACTCTAGCCTCCTCACGCGCTGATGGCCGTCAACCCGGACATCGTGGGGCGGGAGTATCCGCCGATTCCGGTCTACGAAGTCGGCCGCGAGAAGATCCGCGAGTTCGCCGAGGCGATCAACTCACCCGATCCGGTTCATCGCGATCCGGAGGCGGCCCGAGCGAAGGGCTACCCGGACGTCATCGCCTCCCCGACCTTCGCCGTGATCATCGCTCAGCGGGCGGACGCGCGGATCATCGCCGATCCGGACTCCGGCATCGACTACTCCAGGGTCGTGCACGGCGAGCAGAGGTTCGTCCATCACCGGCCGATCGTCGCCGGTGACCGGCTGGTCGCGACGCCACACGTGGACAGCGTGGACGCCCGAGGGCGCCACGCGATGGTCACGACGCGCGTGGAGATCGCCGACGAGAACGGCGAGCCGGTGACGACGGCCCGCTCCACCATTGTCGTGCGCGACGCGGGGGAGGCGGCATGACCACCGCGACGCAACCCACCTTCGACACCGTCGCCGTCGGCGACCCGGTGTCCCCTGCGACGTACCTCGTTCGCCGTGCCGATCTGGTCCGGTACGCCGGAGCGAGCGGCGATTTCAACCCCATCCACTGGAGCGAGCGGTTCGCAACGTCGGTGGGCCTGCCGAACGTCATCGCACACGGCATGTTCACCATGGCGACGGCCGGCCGGTTGGTCACCGACTGGGTCGGTGATCCCGGCGCGGTGGTCGAGTACGCCGTCCGCTTCACCAGCATGGTGGTGGTCCCTGACGCCGACGAGGGCGCGACGATCGAGGTCAGCGGCACGGTCGTGGGCAAGGATGACGACGCCCGCACGGTTCGGGTCGAACTCACCGCGACGTCGGCCGGTGCGAAGGTGCTGGGCAAGGCGGTCGCGGTGGTGCGGCTGCCCTGAGCCGCCGGAGTAGCCGATGACGGCTGAGGGGTGAGCAGCCGGGACGGCCGGACGACGGCTGAGGCGGCACGTCGCGCCGTCGCCGTGGTGTTCGCGGCCAACGGGTTCGCGTTCGCGAATTGGGCCGCTCGCCTCCCCGCCATTCGCGACCACCTACATCTGAGCGCCGGTTCGATCGGCCGGGTGCTGCTCGCACTCTCCGTCGGCTCGGTGGCGCTGCTGCCGCTCTCCGGCGCCATCACGCGCAGACTGGGTCCGGGCTCTACCGTGCGCACCGTGGCGGTCATCGCGGCCATCGGGCTGACCGTCGTCGGCCTCGCGCCATCGGTGGCCGTCCTCGCCGTCGGCTTGGCCGTCATGGGCGGGGCGGTAGGCCTGTGGGACGTGGCGATGAACGTCGAGGGCGCCGACGTCGAACGGGTTCTCGCGCGCTCGATCATGCCGCGATTCCATGCCGGATTCAGCCTCGGCACGGTAGCCGGTGCGGGCCTGGGGTCGCTCGCCGCCGGCGCCGGGATCCCGGTGCGCGTCCACCTCCCCGTCGTGGCCGTGGGCACCGCGGTGGTCGGCGCGGCGGCTGTGCACTGGTTCCTTCCCCGTGCCGTGGAACGCGCTCTTGAAGAGGAGGAGTCGGCCAAGGCGGCGCGCTCCGGGGGCCGAATCCTCGCGGCGTGGGTCGAGCCGCGCACGCTGCTGATCGGCCTCTTGGTCTTCGGCATGGCGATGGCCGAGGGTTCCGCGAACGACTGGCTGGCGCTGGCCATGGTTGATGGGTACGGCGCCGCCCACGCTCTGGCGGCCGGCGGGTTCGGCGTCTTCGTGACGGGGATGACGCTCGCCCGGCTCGCCGGTCCCGCGGTGCTGGCACGGGTCGACCCCGTGATGGTCATCCGGGCCAGTGCGCTGCTCGTGGTGAGCGGGACGGGTCTGGTCATCGCAGGCGCGCAGATCGCCGGCGGATCGGCGTCAGTTCTGCGCTACCTGCCGGCGCTCGCCGGGGCTCTGGCGTGGGGTGTCGGGGCTGCGATGGGCTTCCCGATGGGCATGACCGCGGCGGCAGCGGATGAGGAGCACTCGGCGGCGCGCCTCGCCGTGGTGACGACGATCGGGTACACCGCGTTCATTGCCGGACCCCCGCTGCTCGGCACGTTCGGTCAGCACGTGGGAGTGGTGTGGTCGCTGGTCGGCGTCTGCCTTGCCGTCCTGCTGGCGCTGGCCACCGCGCAGGTCGTGCGGCCGGTGGCCCAGCCGGTGCCCTAGGTTTATCGGGTGCCAGCGGAGATCTCAACCGGCGTACGGCTCGCCGAGCTGACCACTCTGCGTGTGGGCGGCCCGGCCGCCCGGCTGGTGCGGGCCGGCACGGCCGAGGAGCTGGTTGACGCCGTCCGTTCGTGCGACGACGCCGGCGAGCCGGTGCTGATCGTGGCCGGCGGGTCGAACCTGCTGGTCGGCGACGGCGGTTTCCCGGGCACGGTGGTCCTGGTGGAGGCTGTTGGCGTCGCCGTCGAGTCGGCCGACCACTGCGGGGGGGCGGTGGTCCGGGTCGCGCCGGGGGAGAACTGGGACGGCGTGGTGCGACGGGCGCTTGCCGAGGGTTGGGTCGGCGTCGAGGCGCTGTCCGGCATCCCGGGGTCGGTCGGAGCGACGCCGGTGCAGAACGTCGGTGCCTATGGGCAGGAGGTGGCGGAGACCGTCTCCAGCGTGCGGACGTGGGACCGGGTCGAGCGCCGGATCAGGACGTTCGCGGTGGGGGAGTGCGGATTCGGCTACCGGACCTCGCGGTTCAAGGTGGAGCGGTTCCGCAGTGGCCCGCGGTATGTCGTCCTGGACGTGACGTTCCAGCTGCCGGTCGGCGACCTGTCCGCGCCGGTCCGGTACGCCGAGCTGGCGCGCACGCTGGGGGTTGAGATCGGCGCCCGGGTGCCGGCCGCAGACGTGCGGGAGGCGGTGCTGGCACTGCGGCGAGGCAAGGGCATGGTGCTCGACCGTGGCGATCACGACACGTGGAGCGCCGGATCGTTCTTCACCAATCCGCTCCTCGCGCCCGCCGCCGCTGCGGCGCTGCCGTCCGACGCGCCGCGGTGGCCCGCCGAGGACGGCCTGGTCAAGACCAGCGCGGCGTGGCTGATCGAGCAGGCAGGGTTCCGGCGCGGGCACGGCCTGCCAGGCCCGGCGAGCCTGTCGACCAAGCACACATTGGCGCTGACGAACCGGGGATCGGCGACGGCGGAGGACCTGCTGCGGCTGGCCCGCGAGGTGCGGGACGGCGTCCGTGAGCGGTACGGCGTCGAGCTGGTCCCGGAGCCGGTCCTGGTGTCCTGCGAGCTGTAGATCGGGCTGGCGGGGCCTTCCCGGGTGGCCGGTGATGGCAGACTCGATTCATGGAGCGCCCCATCGAGACGCTGCCCAAGGCTCATTTGCATCTGCACTTCACGGGCTCGATGCGACCCGGGACGCTCAAGGACCTCGCCGCCAAGCACGGCATCCGGCTGCCGGAGACCCTGCGCGAGCACCACCTGCTGCGGCTGACGCCGGATGAGCGCGGGTGGTTCCGCTTCCAGCGGCTGTACGAGGCCGCGCGGCACTGTGTCCGGGACGCGGACGACATGCGCCGCATCGTCATCGAGGCCGCCGAGGACGATGCCGCCGAGGGCTCGCGGTGGCTGGAGATGCAGGTCGATCCGACGTCGTACGCGCCGTTCGTCGGCGGCCTGACGCCCGCCCTCGAGATCGTGCTGGATGCGGCCCGGGAGGCGTCGCGGTCGACGTCATGCCAGGTGGCGATCATCGTGGCGGCCAGCCGGGTGCGCCATCCGCTGGACGCCCGGACCCTGGCGCGGCTGGCTGCGCAGCGTGTCGGCGAGGGTCCCGGGTCGGTGGTCGGCTTCGGACTGAGCAATGACGAGCGCCGCGGCGTGACCGAGGAGTTCGCGCCGGCGTTCCGTATCGCCGCGCGGGCCGGGCTGGCCAGTGTGCCGCACAGCGGGGAGCTCCTCGGGCCGGCCCACATCCGCGCCACGCTGGATGCGCTGGGGCCGGTCCGGTTGGGGCACGGGGTCCGCTCGGCCGAGGACCCGGCGTTGCTGGAGCGGATCGTGGCCGCCGGAGTGGCGCTGGAGGTGTGCCCCTCCAGCAACGTGGCCCTCGGCGTCTATCACACCCTCGCCGACGTCCCCCTGCACCGGTTGATCGACTCCGGTGCAACCGTTGCCCTCGGCGCCGACGACCCACTGTTGTTCGGCCCTCGCCTGACGGAGCAGTACCAGGCCGCGCGAGAGGTCCACGGGCTGGACGACGTCGCGTTGGCGGGGCTGGCCCGCTCCTCGATCGCCGCCTCGCGTGCGCCCGACGACGTCAAGAAGCGCCTGAATGCCGACATCGACACCTGGCTCGCAGCCTGATCGCTGCCCGGACCACTCGGAGCGAACGGTCAGCCGAAGCTTCTTCCCGCCGAAGTGACCCCCTGACCCGGTCAGTTCGGCGGGAAGGCGGCCCCAGGCCGGTGGCCGCCCGTCCCCGTGGCCGGGCGGCCACCCCTCTCAGGAAGACCGTGCGGACATTGCGTTCAGGAGCTCGTTGACGTCGATCACGAGATAGATCAACCCCACAAGGACCAACGCGATCATCATGAGGAGGAGCGCGGCACCGATCACCTTGACCAGCTTGATGATTCCCCCCGCGAGAATCACCAAGATGATCACGGTGACGACTGCCGCGAGCGCTGGATAGGCGCTTGGATCCGCGGCTTGCACGGACGCGGCGGCTTGGCTGGCGACGGCGCTACATCGTTCGAACATTCTGGGCTCCGGTGGCGACGGTGGACCGTCCCGAGGCCCGGCAACGGTCCCTGGTGGGTGGGGGAGGACGGCGGTGTCCCGAGCCGATGTCAGCGAGTACAGCAACATCAGCTGAATTTCATGTTCGCACGCTGAATTTGACTTGACTAGCCCAACCGGCTATAAAGCCTCGGGGCCCCTTCTTGGCTGAGGCACAACACACGGTCAACTCAAGTTGCCTACTTGTTGACTTTTCTTGCGGTACCTTCACACCTGGTTCAGTGAGGCCAGGTGAAGCTGCTGAAAGACTGACGCGACCGCGAGAGGGAGGTTTCGTGGCGGTCCCGACCGATCCACCACGCCGACTCGGCGCGCGGCTGAGGAGCCTGCGCATGTCGCGGTGGAGCGATGTCGACGTCAAGCAGCGGCACCTGGCCGAGGCGTTAGGCGCCAGCACGGCTTTGATCTCTTCCTGGGAAGGCGGCGCGGCGGTTCCGCCCGAGGACCGACTGCGCAGCTACGCCCGCTTCTTCGCCACCCGCCGCTCGCTCGACCCGAAGCCCCACCTGATCCCGGAGAACGAGCTCAAGCCCGACGAGCGCGAGCGCTTCCGGGAACTGGAGGATCACCTGCTCGGCCTGCTGCACGCGGACGAGCAGGAGTTGCGCACCACGTACGCCTTCAGCGACGGTCCGGTCACGATCGTCTGCCCCAAGGCGCCGGCGTCGGAGCGTGGCCCGCTGGCCAACGAGACCAACGCCAACTTCACCAAGCTCCAGCAGTTCGCCGACCAGGATGCGTTGATCGAGATCTGGGGGCACGTGCGGGCGGCGAATCCCGAACTCGACGACATCGCCTACTGCCTGCCGGCCGAGGTCAAGGCCGATCACCTGTCCGCACACGTGATCCTGCTCGGTGGGATCGGCTGGAACCAGGTGACCCGGCGTTTCCAGGCCGCCGTCGACCGCATGCCGATCGCCCAGTTCGAGGATCCGAGCGTGCCGACCGGCGAGGTCTTCCGGGTCAAGGACAGCGACCTGCGCTTCTACCCGGAGTGGGGCGAGTCCGACGACGGGACGAAGGAACTGATCGAGGACGTCGCCCTGCTGGCCCGGCTCAGGAACCCGTTCAAGGTCAGCCGGACGCTCACGATCTGCAATGGTATCCACAGCCGCGGAGTCTTCGGTGCGGTTCGCTGCCTCACCGACAAGGCCGTCCGCGGGGCGAATGAGAACTACCTCGCGGAGCGGTTCCCCGATGGCGAGTTCGCCATGCTGCTCCG
>Ga0081539_10006276_pt1 | contig 11494 bp, 3 predicted proteins | sample TabmetS4T2R2_FD_71023 | JGI IMG/M metagenome (GOLD analysis project Ga0081539, IMG submission 71023) | Tabebuia heterophylla rhizosphere microbial communities from the University of Puerto Rico - S4T2R2 | ecosystem: Host-associated > Plants > Roots > Rhizosphere ...
CTACGTTGAATCTGGATGAGGAGTTTTAGCGATGTGTGGATTTGTCGGCGCCTATACGCCTCAAGATGCATCTTTGATAGACCTGGAACTCTTGGGGCGCATGACCGACAGCTTGGGGCACCGCGGCCCAGATGACCGGCGCTTGCATCGCCAGCCCGGCTTGGGACTAGGCTTTCGCCGCTTGGCGATTATTGATTTGGCTGGCGGTCAGCAGCCGATCTTCAACGAAGACGGCTCTGTCGTTTTGGTCTGCAATGGCGAGATCTATAACTATCGTGCTCTGCGCGAGAGCCTTCGTCATCACGGCCATCAGTTCCGCGCCGAAGTTGATGTCGAAGTGCTGGTACATTTATACGAAGAACAAGGGCCGGCCTTTCTGGAACAACTCAACGGCCAGTTCGCCCTAGCCTTGTACGACAGCCGTCGCCGCCTCCTGCTGCTTGCCCGCGACCCGGCCGGCATTGCTCCGCTGTTTTACGTTTGGCGCGAGGAGACTCTGTTGTTTGCTTCGGAGATCAAAGCCTTGCTCGAACATCCATTGGTCGAACGGCGAGTGGATTTGACGGGACTGGATCAGGTCTTGACCCTACCAGGGCCTGTCAGTCCGCGGACTCTGTTCGCCGGTGTGCGGAGTCTGCCGCCGGGACATTGCCTCTGCCTGGCGAACGGCTACTTGGAGAGCCGCGCCTATTGGGACCTGGACTATCCGGCGCAGACTGAACTAGACCCTGCCTCAGAGCCGGATTTCGACGAGTTGAACGCCCGGCTGAATCGGGCCGTCGCTGACCGCCTGCAAGCCGATGTGCCGGTGGGTTTCTACCTGAGCGGCGGATTGGACTCTTCGCTGATCGCCGCCTTGATCCGCGACGTTGATCGCCGGAACGGGGCCGCTCGCCCGCGCCACGCTTTCTCCATCGGCTTCACAGATGAGCAGATTGACGAGCGCCGCTATCAGCAACTCGTGGCCCGGCAGGTCGAGGCTCGTCATCACACTGAGATTTTCAGCGCCCGCGACATTGAGCGGCTGCTGCGTCAAGCGATCTGGCACGCAGAGACGCCGCTCAAGGAATCTTATGACACGTGTTCACTCGCGCTCTCGGCCAGAGTTCACGAGCGTGGACTGAAAGTCGTGCTCACCGGCGAGGGCGCCGATGAGTTGTTCGGCGGCTATGTCGGCTACCGCCTCGATCAGCGGCGGAAGAGGGAAATGCTCGACGACTTCAGCCTCGAAGGCCAACTCGAACGCGAGCTGCGCGCGCAGTTATGGGGCGACGATTCTTTTTTCTACGAACGAAACTACACGAGCTTTACGGAGGTCAAGACCGCGCTCTACTCGCCAACGCTAGCTGCCGAGCTGAAGAGCTTCGACTGTTGCCGGGAACCGCTGGTTGACACGACGAAACTGCGCGGCCGGCATCCGCTGCACCAACGGTCTTACGTGGATTTCAAGCTGCGACTGGCCGATCACTTGTTGGCCGATCACGGCGACCGCGTCAACTATGCCCACTCAGTGGAAGCCCGTTACCCCTTCCTCGACCGATCGGTGATTGACTGGGTCCGTCAAACGTCTCCCGATTGGCTGGTGCATAAGTTGACCGAGAAATATCCCTTGCGACGAGTGGCGGCGCGCTATCTGCCCGCTGTCATTACGCAGCGCGAGAAATTCGGTTTCGTCGCTCCCTCGTGCGCTGTTTTGCTGCAAAGTCGCGTCGCTTGGGTCGAGGACTTTCTGAGCTACGACTGCATCAAGCAGAGTGGCTATTTCAACCCAGATACCGTGGAGCGATTGAAGACTCAATACCGCCGGAACGGTTTCAGCGTTAACACGACATTCGATGTTGATCTGCTGATGATCGTGCTGACTTTTGAAATCTTTCGTCGCAGCTTTGCGCTGCCTTGTTTATAAGGTGAACGAAGTCAAAGTTGGTGTGGATTGGTCAGCCCCGCCAGCGATGGCCGGCGGATGGTTCATCGCCATCCTACTAACGTACCTGACTGAAGATTGAATCCCACCTGCGGCAGCTGATGGGATTTTAGACTGTGGAGATCTATCACCAATTCTTTGAGAACGCGCCTAACATCCAATTTATGCGGAACGTATCAGTAGTCCGACCGGGATGGATGCTTGATTGCGACCCCTCCTTCACTGTCGGGCTATTGATGGTTGCTCAAACTAGAAAAGCTATGCTCAAAACGAACGTATTTAATCAGGCGAGCTTGCCCCTTGTCATCGAACCTGACCCGGGTGAAGCAGTAACTCCGCGTCCGGAGTTGCTCATTTCGCTTTATCTGGAGAACAAAAGTTATCTGGATAATAAGCTGCTGGAACACAGCGGCTTGTTGTTTCGAGGGTTTTCTGTCGCCAGCGCTGAGGCGCTTGAGCGGTTCGCGCGAGCAGTCTCTGAAGGAGATTTAATGGGTTATGTTGATGGAACCTCGCCGCGCACGAAAATCAAGACGGGCGTTTATACCTCGACGGAATATCCGCCAGCCTATTTCATCTCTCTCCACAACGAGCTGTCATACACACATCAATGGCCGCGTCGAGCGTTCTTCTGTTGCGTCACGGCTCCGCAGCAAGGAGGAGAAACGCCGATCGTTGATAGTCGCGTTTTATTGAAAAGCCTCCCGGCGAATTTGGTTGAGCGATTCAAGAACAAAGGGGTGAAGTATGTGCGCAACCTTAACGGTGGGGCCGGCCTTGGCCCATCGTGGCAATCCGTCTTTGAAACCGCCGACCGATCAGTCGTCGAGCGCTACTGCCAGGAGGGCGGCATCGAGTTCAAATGGAAGGACGGCGGCGGCCTCTGGCTGAGTCAGATTCGCCCGGCGATCGCCACACATCCCCAGACCGGGGAGGAAGTATGGTTCAACCAGGCCGATCAATTTCATCCAACGGAAATGGATGAGCGGACGCGCCGGGCGCTGCTCTCAAACGTTAGGGAAGAGGAGCTTCCTAAAAACGCCTACTTTGGCGACGGCGATCCACTCGACGCCTCGATGCTCGACCAAATTCGCGATGCTACGCGTCGTCAAATGGTTCTTTTCAGCTGGCAAATGGGCGATGTCCTGGTTCTGGATAATATGCTCGCGGCTCATGGACGGATGCCGTTTACAGGACCGCGAAAAATTCTAGTGGCTTTGTCATAAGCTAAATCCCTCTAACTTCAAGATAACGGCTAACGTATGATCACGAAATCGGTAATCCATAGCGTGTTCGAACAGGTTGCGGCGCGGCAAGCGCAGCGTCCGGCAATTCGTGTTGCTGACGGCGAGATCACTTATGAGGCATTGAACCAGGCCGCCAATCGCCTCGCCTTTCATTTGCGCAGCCATTACGGAGTCGAGCGCGGCGCCATCGTCGGACTATACCTGCCGGCGGGCGTCAACTACGTCATCGGCTTGTTGGGGGTGGCCAAGGCGGGCGGGGTCTTTTTACCGCTGGACCCGGACATGCCGCCACTGCGGCAACGGCAATTTTTGGCGAAGGCTAAGCCGGTGATTGTGATCAGCGACGCGCAGCATTCATCAAGGTGGCCGGAGCTGACCGTCGAAGCGCCGCTACTGCAACTCGAAATGCTCTCGGCCGGTCCAACAGAAAACCCGCCGCTAGTGGTGACGGGCGATGACGCCAGTTACATTGTCTTCACGTCAGGCTCCACCGGCGAACCCAAAGCTATTCTGGGCAGCCAGAAAGGGTTGAGCCATTTTGTGCATTGGGAGGTTAAAGAATTCGGCCTGGATGCGAGCGTGCGCATCAGCCAGTTGGCGCCGACCACCTTCGATGTCAGTCTGCGCGATATTTTCGCGCCTTTGCTGGCCGGGGGCATTCTCTGCATTCCCACGGCGGAAATCCGCTCCGACAGCCAGCGCCTGTTAGATTGGTTGGACGCCGAACAGATCAGTCTCATCCATTGCGTGCCTTCGTTGTTTCGCGGGCTGCTGCAAGAGTTAGCCGATCGCCCGCGCTCGGACGCGCTGCTCACACACTTGCGCTACGTGCTGCTGGCCGGCGAGCCGCTTTATGGCGTCGATGTGCAGCGATGGCGTGCGTTGATGGGAGAGAGAGTGGAACTGGTCAATCTCTATGGCCCTTCGGAGACTACACTGGCGAAGGCCTTTCACCGCATTCGTGAAGCGCCGCGCGAGCCGGAGCGCATGATCCCCATTGGCCAACCTTTGCCCAACACCGCGCTGCTCATTATCAAAGACGATGATTTGTGCGACCAGGGTGAAATCGGCGAGCTATACATCAAGACGCCGTTTATGAGCCAAGGCTATTTCGGCGATCCTGAGCTGACAGCCGAGGCCTTTGTGCGAAATCCACTGACACCTGATCTCCCCGATCTCGTCTACCGCAGCGGCGATCTCGGTCGCTACCGCGCCGACAGAAGCGTCGAATTGCTCGGACGCCAGGATGGTCAGGTCAAGGTCAAAGGGATCAGGATCGAATTGGCGGATATCGAACAGGCGCTGTTGCGGCATCCATTGATCGAGCAAGCGATAGTCATCGCACACACCTCGACCGATCATCAGATCTATCTGGCGGCTTATTTCATTGCCGCTCAACCGCTGGGGGACGCCGAACTACGGCGGCATCTGCAGCCCTGGTTGCCGGAGCCGATGCACCCGTCGTTCTTCGCTCAGATGGAACGCTTTCCGGTGAACTTACACGGCAAAGTCAACCGGCGCGCGCTGCCACGCCCGGTCGATTTGTTATATCGGCGGCAACCATACGTTGCTCCGGCCAATGAGACCGAGGAGGCTCTCGCGGGGCTGTGGGATGAGGTGCTCGAGGTGCGGAAGGTTGGGGTGACCCACAGTTTCGTCGAGTTGGGCGGCGACTCGCTGAAGGCGACGCGCCTGTTGACACGAATCTCCCGTCGTTTCGGGGTGGAGGTGAAACTTCAGGAATTGTTTCCGCAGGGAACAGTGCGTGAGCTCGCGGCGCTCATCTCCGAACATCATCAGCATCAAGCTAGATTTTGAGTCAAGAGTTTAATCTATGGACATCACTGGACCGCCGGTTAAAACCTCGAAGCAACAAGTGCGGCGTGGCGAGAGCGAGTCTTTATCGGCTTCGCATGCGAGTGCTGGGGCCGCGTTGCGAGCAGTGTCACACGATTTCCCGGCCTCGCGCGCCCAGCAACGCCTGTGGGTATCAGCGCATAAGGATCGGGCTGGAGACGCTTATACCATCAGCCTTGCCCGCAGATTGCGTGGCCCGTTGCGGCCGGGCGAATTGCAGCGAGCCTTGGAAACTTTGTATGCTCGTCACGATACGCTACGGACCCGATTCGAGGAACGGGACGGCGCGCTGTTTCAGCTGGTTGAGACGCCTGGCCCCTTACCCCTGACGAGATGTGATTTTCGCGCCGCCGCGCATCCCGAAGCGGAATGCCGCACACGGTTGCAACACGAATTGCTCATTCCATTCGATCTCCGACAGGCGCCGCTGTGGCGGACATACCTTTGCCAACTGGGCGAGGCGGATCATGTCTGGGCGTTATTGATTCATCATCTCATCGCCGATGGCTGGTCGCTGGAGGTGCTTCAGCGGGAATTGGCCGTCATCTATCATGCCTACTGCAATGGCGAGTCAAATCCATTGCGGCCTCTCGATCACCAATACCGAGATTTTGTCGCCAGACAGATCAGTCAGGAGTCAGCGGCGGAGTTCGCGGCAGCGCGCCGTTATTGGCATGAAAAACTGGTCGCGCCGCCGCCTGAATTGTATCTGCCGGCGGATTTTTCGCGCTCGACCGATAAGCAATCGGCTGGGGCTAGCATCCAGGTGCGTTGGGACGAGGCGCCTGTTGCGGCGCTCAAAGAGTTGACGGAACGACACAACGCCACACTGTTTGTCGCTCTGCAAGCTCTGGTCAAGCTGTTGTTGTATCGCTACAGCGGCCAAGCCGACTTGATCATCGGCACGCCGGTCGCCGGACGGGACGATCCGGATTCGGAAACGCAAGTAGGGCTGTTCATCAATCTGCTGATGCTGCGCGACCGGATTGATCCTGAAAGCGGCTTCGAGCGATTGCTCGATCAAGCGAGCCAGACATATTACGAAGCCTATGCCCATCGCTGTTGCTCTCTAGACGATTTGATCGAGGATTTGGTGAAGACCGGCGACACCACTCCCGCGCCGCGCTTCAACGTCTTGGTCGCATTGCAAAACGTTCCAGCAGCGGATGTCGCTCTAGCGGACCTGCATGCCGGCGATTACCCACTCGAAGCGCCCTTGGCGAAATATGACTTGATCTTCGAATTTGCTCCGCATAGCGAATCGTTGGTCTTGCAGTTGAGCTATAACACAGGCCTTTTCGAGGCGGCGACAGTGCAGCGCCTGTGCGGCCATCTCGGACGCGCGCTGGATGCAGTCTTGGCCGAACCGGACCGCGCAATCCGTGAACTGCCGCTGTTGACCAAGTCAGAGCAGCGGCAACTCGCCTTATGGAACAGAACGACGACCTCTTATCCGCGCCGCCAGACCCTGGCTGAGCTCTTTGCCGAACAGGTTGCGGCCGCGCCCGAGGCCGTCGCCGTGTCCTTTGCCGGGGGCCGCCTGACTTATCGTGAGATCGAGCGGCGCGCCAACCGCCTGGCGCAATACATCATCCACCGACTCGCCGGGGAGAGGCTCGACTCGATCATCGGCTTGTGCCTGGATCGCTCACCGGAGATGGTCGTCGCGATGCTTGCCATCATCAAAGCGGGCGCCGCTTATCTACCGCTCGACGCTGAGCAACCGACCGAACGGCTGAACTTCATGCTCCAAGACGCCGAGGTCTCGCTGCTGCTGACGCAAGAAAGCTTCGCCGAGCGATTTGCGGCGAGCGGGGCTGAACTCATCTGTCTGGACCGCGACGCTGCGGCGATTGCGAGTTGCGCGCCGGAGCCGCCGCCGAGCGAGGCGACCTCGGAGAGCCTGGCATATGTCATCTATACCTCAGGCTCGACCGGACGGCCCAAGGGAGTCTGCGTCCGGCAGTTCGCCATCAGCCGCTTAGTGCGCCAGACCAATTACATCAGCATCAAGCCGGAAGACCGGATTGCGCAGGCGGCCACGATCGCCTTTGATGCGGCGACGTTTGAAATCTGGGGTGCGCTGCTCAACGGCGCCAGCGTCGAGTTGCTCAGCCGGGAGGAGGCGCTCGATGCGGAGCGTTTCGCCAGGCAATTGCGCGAGGGGCGGTTCACCATCTTGTTTCTGACGACGGCGCTCTTCAACCGATTGGCGCAGACGGACGCCGGCATGTTCGCATCGTTGGACTATCTGTTGTTCGGAGGCGAGGCGGTCGAGCCACGGTGGGTGGCGGCGGTGTTGGAGGGAGGTCGCCCGCGGCACTTGTTGCACGTGTATGGTCCGACCGAGAGCACGACCTTTGCGACCTGGCATGAAGTGGAAGCGGTCGAACCAGGAGCTGTGACGACGCCAATTGGGCAGCCAGTCAGTAATACGCAGGTGTACGTGCTGGACGAGCAGCGGCAACTAGTTCCCCTCGGGGTTGCGGGTGAGTTGTACATCGGGGGGGATGGTTTGGCGGTGGGGTATCTGAACCGGCCAGAGTTGACGGCTGAGCGGTTTGTCGAGGTGGAAGGCGTGGGACGGCTCTACCGGACGGGCGACCGCTGCCGACGGCGGAGCGATGGAGCGATCGAGTTTCTCGGACGGTTCGACAATCAGGTCAAGTTGCGAGGCTTCCGGATCGAGCCAGGAGAGATTGAATCGGCGTTGAGGCGCGAGGTCGGCGTCAGAGATGCGGTGGTGGAAGTGGTGGGCGAGGGCGAGCAGCGGCGGTTGGCGGCGTATCTGTTAGGGGATGAGGTTGGGCCGGATGTTAGTGCGATTCGGCAGAGCCTGCGGCGGCGATTGCCCGAATACATGATCCCAGTGCAGATGATGGTCATTGATGAATTGCCGCTCAATGCTAACGGCAAAATAGACCGCGGTCGGCTACCGGCGCTGCCAGCGCCTGTCACGGGACATCTCCTCGCGCCTCCGCTCACAGAACTCGAAGAGCGGTTGGCGTCCGTCTGGTCTGAGGCGCTCGGCGTCGAACGCATCGGCCGCCATGACAACTTCTTCGAACTCGGCGGGGATTCGATCATCAGCATCCAGATCATAGCCCGCGCTCGCGAAGCGGGATTGCAGTTCAGCGTCCAAGACCTCTTCAAACATCAAACCGTAGCTGAGCTCTCGCCACACGTCCGTTCGGCGCGCGCCGTTATCCCAGAGATCGCAGCGGCGGGTCGGCGCGCGCCGCTGACTCCAATTCAAAAGTGGTTTTTCAGCCTGGAGCTTGAGGAACCTTCGCATTTCAATCAGGCGGTGCTACTGAGACCTCATCGAACGTTGGATGTTGATGTCTTGCGGAGCATCTTGAGCCTTCTGGCCGACCAACATGCGGCCTTGCGTCTGCGCTACCGAAAAACGGCGGATGGTTGGGTGCAAACTTACATTGAAGATGATGGCGCTTTGCCGTTGCACATTGAAGACCTGAGCGACCTACCTCCCGCCGAACAGCCAGGCGTTTTGCAGGAGCGCGCGACGGCCTGGCAGCGCAGCCTGAATCTGAGCGAGGGGCCGCTCGCGCGCGTCGTGTTGTTCAAGGTTAGCGATGGCCAGCGCCTGCTGTGGTGCATCCATCACTTGGTGGTGGATGGGGTTTCATGGCGAATTTTGCTCGACGACTTGCAGACGGCGCTCGTAGCGGCGTTGCAGGGCGTCAAACCTCAATTGCCGCCGCCCAGCGCGCCCTTCGGCGACTGGGCTGACTATCTTGACGCTTATGCGCGAAGTCCTCATCTCGACGAAGAGACTGCTTATTGGGAAACGCTGCCGGAATCATCGCCATGGCCGCTGGATTTCCCCGATGGCGAGCCGACCTTAGAGAGCACTGCGCATCTGAGCGTTTCGCTGACCAAGACTGAAACCTGCGCGCTCTTGGAGGAGGCGCATCGCGCCTACAATATACGCATCAATGATCTATTGCTGACAGCGTTGGCGCTGACACTCGCGCGCTGGACAGGGCGGCGCGAATGTGTGGTAGACCTTGAAGGTCACGGGCGCGTTGAACGCGAAAGCGCGCCTGATCTATCGCGCACCGTCGGCTGGTTTACCACACTCTTTCCGGTTTACCTGGCTTTGCCGGCGACTGAAGACCCGGCTGCCTGCTTGAAAGCCGTCAAGGAACAACTACGCGCTGTTCCTGCCGAAGGCATCGGCTATGGAGCGCGGCGTTACCGCGATGCATCCGCGCCATCATCATTGCGATCCGCTGCGCCGGTTGCTTTCAATTATCTTGGCCAGTTTGACCAGGTTGTGCGTCAGGGCTTGTTTGACTTTGCCGGGGAAAGCAGCGGCGAAAGCTATACTCGGCGAGGCCGCAGGTGGCGGCTAATGGATGTTGATGCTTTGGTCAGTCGAAGCGAATTGCAGATCAGTTGGGGGTACAGCGCCAATCAGTACCGCGCCGCGACCATCAAGCAATTGGCCGACGCCTTCGTCGCCGAGTTGCGTGCATTGATTGCCCACTGCCAACTGGCATCCAGCGCCGGCTATACGCCAAGCGATTTTCCTTTGGCCGCACTGACCCAGGAACGGCTCGACGCTTTAGCCGCGCGGCATGGACGCAATGTGGCGGCGATTTACCCGCTAAGTCCAATGCAGCAGGGCATGATCTTTCACAGTCTTTACGAAGAGAGAGGCGGCGGCGCCTATTTTGAGGAAATGCACTGCCGTTCCGAAGGCCCACTCGACACGGTGCGATTCCGCGCCGCCTGGGAGGCATTGCTTGAGCGTCACGCGATTCTACGCACGTCTTTCCAGACGGAGGCGCATCCGCCGCTGCAAATCGTTCACCGCACTGCCGCGCTACCCTGGAATGAACTTGATTGGCGCGATCTCGACGAACAGTCGCAACAACAGCGCTTGGAGATACTCTTGGCCAACGAAAGGCGGCGCGGGTTCGATCTTTCCAGTCCGCCATTATTGCGGTGCCATTTGGCACGGTTGGGGGAACAAAGCTATCGGTTCGTTTGGTGCTTTCATCACTTGTTGCTGGATGGCTGGAGCTTGCCAATCTTGTTCGCTGAACTCTTCAGCCTGCTGGCCAAACCGGAGGCTGAGTTGCCGGCACGGCGGCCCTATCAGGATTATATTGCTTGGCTGCATCGCCAGGACTCCGATGCCGCTGCTACACATTGGCGCCGCTATCTGGACGGCTTCAACGCGCCGACTCCTCTGCCGGCGGCGCGCCAAGCGGCTGGCAGAGAGCCGGCCAAGCTCTACGCCGAGGCGGCTTTCGCTCTGGATGCGTCGGCGAGCCAGCGCATCTTGCAGTTCGTCTCCAAGCAACACCTGACTGTCAACACTCTGCTACAAAGCGCCTGGGGATTGCTGCTTCACCGTTATGGCGGCGAACCGGAAGTAGTCTTTGGAGTGACAGTGTCTGGCCGCGACATCGATTTGCCCGGCATTGAAGACATGCTGGGGCTGTTCATCAACACCGTGCCGTTGCGCCTGCGAATCGATGGCGGCCCATTGCTCTCCTGGCTGCAAGCCGTGCAGACCCAGCATCAGAACAATATGCGGTACAGCTACCTGCCGCTTCACGAAATCCAGCGATGCAGCGCCGTACACCACGGCGCGCCATTGTTCAAGACAATACTGGTCTTTGAAAATTATCCTGTGGAGACTTGCTTGCCGCAGGAGATGCAGAGCGGTCTTTGCGTGGCCGACATCCAGGCGACCGATCACACCAACTATCCGCTCGCCGTGGTCGCCAGTGTTGGCCAGACCCTACAATTCCGCATCAGCTATGACTCTCAACTTTTCGAGCACTCAAGCATTGAGCGTCTGTTCGGTCACTTGCGAACCTTGTTGTTGGGGCTGGCCGACTCCGATCCGGGGCGCCAACCCCACGACTTATCAATGCTGGAGACCGCTGAGCAAGAGCAATTGATTATTTGGAGCCGGGCGCGGCAAGTGGTATCCGAACCGCGGACCCTCGTGGAGTTGTTTGCGTCGCAGGCGGCTTGCGGTCCAGATCGCGTCGCCGTGGTCTGCAATGGCGAGCGTCTGACCTACCGCGAGTTGAGCGCCCGCGCTAGACGCCTGGCGACTCGGCTACGACGGCATGGCGCAGGTCCAGACCGGTTGGTGGGATTGTGCGCGACTCGGTCGTTGGATTTGGTGGTTGGTATTCTTGGCATTCTCGAGGCCGGCGCTGCTTATCTGCCTCTCGATCCCAATACGCCGGCGGCGCGATTGTCCTTTATGCTTGAAGACGCTGATGTCGTGGCCGTCTTGACCCAACGCGCGCTTGCCGAACAGTTGCCGGATCTTGCCGTGCCGCGGATCTACTTTGACGACCTCAATGCTCTGGAGGTTGAGATCGCAGACAACGACCCCATCGTCGCCTTGCAGCCCGAGCATCTGGCATATGTCATTTATACCTCGGGTTCGACGGGCCAACCGAAAGGAGTG
>Ga0081539_10006277_pt1 | contig 11490 bp, 12 predicted proteins | sample TabmetS4T2R2_FD_71023 | JGI IMG/M metagenome (GOLD analysis project Ga0081539, IMG submission 71023) | Tabebuia heterophylla rhizosphere microbial communities from the University of Puerto Rico - S4T2R2 | ecosystem: Host-associated > Plants > Roots > Rhizosphere ...
TGGGCCACGGGCAGATTCCGGTCCCGAAGCAGGATGAGCGGGCGCCCGATGGTGAAGGTGCCGGTATCCCGCGCGATCCAGAGCGCGTCGTCGGTCTGCGGCACCTGGCTCAGGTCGCGGCCCGCCGGCCCGCTCTTACCGGTGAACGAGTGCGAGAAGATGACAAACTCGTGTACGACGTCCGCGCCCGCAGCATTCAGCGTCAGGCCGGTCGCGCCGTGCGACCGCCAGTACGCCTGCGTGGCCGGTACCTCGTCGTCGGTCGCGGCCACCACGAACCCCACCCCGGTGGCGCCGGGCAGCCGCTCGGTGCCGAGCGACGACGCGAGCATGGCGAAGTCAGACGCGCTCAGGAAGCTCTGGGCGCCGATGCCGACGGCGAGGTCGGCGAGCGCGTCGCGATAGTCGTTCACCTGCTCCGTGATGACGGTGCTGACGTCGTCGATGTAGTGGTCCATCTCGTGCGTGGCCAGCCGCCGCTGGCTGCGGCTCGTGGTCAGCGCCGCCGTGGCGGTGGCGCCGCCGCCCAGCATGATCACAGCAAGAATCAGCGCGACGCCGGAGATGCGCCGTCGCCTGGCCGTGTGCGCCGGCGCGGTGTCCACAGCTGTCTGTTCGGTCGCGCGGAACAGGAAATGAGGATCGGCCGTCGGACCAATGCAGTAACGCCTGTCGCGGGTCTAGCCTGCGGGGTGTCGGTCAGCCAGTCGAAGGAGCCTGTAATGACATCCCGACTCAACCCTTACCTCTCGTTCAACGGCGATGCGCGCGACGCTGTCGAGTTCTACCGTTCGGTATTCGGCGGCGAACTGACGGTCAGCACGCACGGCGAGTACGGGAACCCGGATCCCGCGATGAAGGACAAGGTGATGCACGGCCAGCTCGAGACGGACGCTGGGTACACCCTGATGGTTTCCGACATCATGCCGGACATGCCGTTCAACCCGGGCAACACCATCACCATCAGCCTCAGTGGTGACGAGGGGGATCGCCTCCGCCAGTACTGGGAGAAGCTCTGCGACGGCGGCGCGGTGACGATGCCGCTGGAGAAGCAGATGTGGGGCGACGAGTTCGGCATGTGTACCGACCGGTTCGGCGTCGGCTGGATGGTCAACATCGGCCAGCCGCAGTCCTGACGCGAGCGCCGCCGGTGATGTGCCGCACGGATCGGGTTGGCTGCGGGGTATGCAGCCGCCACGATCCGTGCGGCACATCAGCGGTTATCGAGGCGCGAGCCGTCCGAGCGAAGCGAGGACCAGCAAGCTCAGCTCAGCTCAGTCCGTCGGCGTCTGGTCGGTGAGCGCAACGACGGGTAGTTGATCGAAGCAGTAGTAGATCGCCAGGGCCGCGTGCACGGCCAGGGTCGCCGTCGCGCTCACGAAGCTGAGACCGATGGTGGCCAGGTAGACGACGTTGCCGGCCCCGAAGCGTCGCAGCGCGAGCCGGCCGGCCCGCCGGTCGACGCCGGCATGCAGCAGTTTCGCGTCGCGGGTGAGCACCAGCCACAAGACGGCATAGGCGAGGCCCATGGCGAGCATGGTGGCGCTGTACACAGCCGCGGCGACGTGCGAGTCCGATCCCGCGGTGAGGTAGTCGGCCAGCAGCCGGGTCGGGAACGGGATCAGCGACACGACGAGCAGCAACGCCAGATTGGCGAACAGCACCGGCCGGTCGACCAGGCGCACCTTGTCGAAGACCATGTGGTGGTTGACCCAGATGATCCCGATGATCAGAAAGCTGACGAGGTACGCGAAGTACGCCGGCCACTCCTGGCCGAGGGCGTGCGCGAGTCCCTCCTTGGCCGCGTCCTGCCGGGACGGCACCACCAGATCCAACACCAGCAGGGTGATCGCGATGGCGAACACGCCGTCACTGAATGCCTCTAACCGCCTGCTACTCATGGACTCCCTCCCATATGATCACGACACATCTCTCGCCGATCTTGGAGTTGTGGTTGGCCTTTCGCGGCGTATCACCCTATTTATGCCAACCACAACTCCAAGATCGGCGGGGTTCAGGAGACCACGGCTAGGGCGTCGAGGATCTGCTGGCCGAAGCGGGTCAGCTTGGCCTGGCCGACGCCGCTCACCGTGCCGAGATCCGCAAGAGTCGCGGGCCGCAGCGCCGCGATCGCCCGAAGCGTGGCGTCATGGAAAATCACGTACGCCGGGACCCCCTGCTCCCGAGCCACACCTGCCCGCCAGGCGCGGAGCCGTTCGAAGACCGGCTCGGCGTCTCCGGGCAGCTCCGCGGGGGCCGTGCCGGGCCGCGGCCGCGGCGTGCGTGCGGGCCGGGGCCGCTCCCGGCGCATCATCACCGTACGTTGCCCACGCAGCACGTCGGCGCTGTTCTCGGTCAGCGCCAGCGTGCCGTAGTCGCCCTCCACCGCGAGCAGCCCGGCGGCCAGGAGTTGGCGGACCACGCCGCGCCATTCGGCCTCGCGCAGATCCGTACCGATGCCGAAGACGGTCAGCCGATCGTGGCGGAACTGGGTGACCTTCTCGGTGGACCGTCCCAGCAGGATGTCGATGGACTGGCCGGCGCCGAACTTCTGCCCGCGTTCCCGCTGCAGGCGCAGCACTGTGGAGAGCAGCTTCTGCGCTGCCACGGTGCCGTCCCAGGCCTCCTGCGGCACCAGGCACGTGTCGCAGTTGCCACACCCCGAGACACCGGTCTCCCCGAAGTACGCCAGCAGCCGTCCGCGTCGGCACGTGACCGTCTCGCACAGGGCCAGCATCGCGTCGAGGTGCGCGGCGGCGTTGCGCCGGAACGTCCGATCGCCTCCGGAGGTTTCGATCAGCCGGCGCTGTTGCACGACGTCGGCCAGGCCGTACGCCAGCCATGCCGTCGACGGCAGCCCGTCCCGCCCGGCCCGGCCGGTCTCCTGGTAGTAGCCCTCCACCGACTTCGGCAGGTCGAGGTGGGCCACGAACCGAACGTCCGGCTTGTCGATGCCCATGCCGAACGCAATGGTGGCGACCATGACCAGGCCGTCCTCGCGGAGGAACCGGGATTGGTGCAATGAGCGGATCGGCGCGTCCAGGCCGGCGTGGTACGGCAGCGCGGGAATCCCGTTGCCGCACAGGAACTCGGCGGTCTTCTCCACCGCCGCCCGGGTCAGGCAGTAGACGATCCCGGCGTCACCGGCATGCTCGGTGCGCAGCAGGTCGAGCAGTTGCCGCCGCGGCTCGTTCTTCGCCACGATCCGGTACTGGATGTTCGGCCGGTCGAAGCTCGAGGTGAAATGGCGTGCCCGGGTCAGTTGCAGCCGGGTGGCGATCTCGTCCCGGGTGGCCGTGGTCGCCGTCGCGGTCAGCGCGATCCGCGGCACGTCCGGCCAGCGTTCGTGCAGGACCGAGAGCCCGAGGTAGTCCGGACGGAAGTCGTGACCCCACTGGGCGACGCAGTGCGCCTCGTCGATGGCGAACAACGCGATCCGCCCGCGGTCGAGCAGCTGCTGCGTGGCCGGCACACCGAGCCGTTCCGGCGCGACGTACAGCAGGTCGAGCTCGCCCGCGACGAACTCCTGCTCCACCAGACGCCGCTCGTCCAGGTCCTGTGTGGAGTTCAGGAAGCCGGCGCGCACGCCCAGCGTGCGCAGCGCGTCCACCTGGTCCTGCATCAGCGCGATCAGCGGCGAGATCACCACGCCGACGCCGCGCCGGACCAGTGCCGGGATCTGGTAGCACAGCGACTTGCCGCCGCCGGTCGGCATCAGCACGAGCGCGTCCCCGCCGCCGATGACGTGCTCGATGATCTCGCGTTGCCGCCCGCGGAACTCGGCGTAGCCGAACACCCGGTTCAACACGTCGACGGCGGAGGTCACCGGGCGATCCTAGAAGCTCTCGCCGGTGCGCGGCGCATGCCTGTGGACGGCGGTCCTCGCGGACCGGCCCGTCCGGGCCATCCGGCGTAGAGTCGCGACCGGTCCAGCGAGGGGAGTACGGCACGTGCGCTTGAGGTTCCGGTGCGGCACGGCCGCTGTCGTGGCCGGTCTGGCAATCAGCGGATGTTCGGCACGGTCCAGCACGGTTGCCGGCGCCGATCAGCCATCGCCGAGCTGGGTCGCCGTCACGCCGGTCTCCCCGGAGGCGACCAGCGCGACGCCGGCGGAGTCCCCGTCGCCCACGGCCAAGCCGAAGGCCACGCCGACAGTGAGCGCCTCGGCGCGATCCGTGACGTACGTCTTCCCCGTCATCGGCCGGAGCTCGTACGGGCACAGCCACCACGACTACCCGGCCACCGACGTCATGACCGCTTGCGGAAACCGCTTCGTCGCGGTCGCCGACGGAACGATCCTCGCGGTGCGCCTGGTGGACGCCTGGAAGCGGTCGGTGAACGCCGGTGCCACCCGCGGCGGCCTCTCGGTCTCCCTGCTCGGCGACGACGGCGTGCGCTACTACGGCTCGCACCTGTCATCGATCGGCCCCGCGATCCGGCCGGGCGCCCGGGTCCGCGCCGGGGAGACGCTGGGCCGCACCGGCGACACCGGCGACGCCAGTGCCTGCCATCTGCACTTCGGGATCTCCCCGCCGTGCGCGCGGATCGGCGACTGGTGGATTCAGCGCGGCACGATCTACCCGTGGCCGTACTTGGACGCCTGGCGGGCCGGTCGGCACAAGTCGGCGGTCGCGGCCGTAGCGGCCTGGAAGGCCGTGCACGGTTGTCCCAGGACACCGCTCAGTGATCCGTGACTCACTCGGCCAGCGGCAGCACGATGGTGTGCGCCGTGTGCGCCGCCTTCGCGGCCAGATACCGCACATTGTCCTTGGACAGGTGTACCGCGGTTGGTATCCGTTCGGTGATCACCACGCCGCGCCGGCCGAGCTGCTCGGCCTTGTCCGGGTTGTTGCTCAGCAGCCGGGCCCGACCGACGCCGAGCGCCAGCAGCATCTGCGCGGCCGCGGTGTAGTCACGCTCATCCTCACCGCGCCCCAGGGCCAAGTTCGCCTGGTACGTATCCATGCCGGCCTCCTGCAGCGCATAGGCGTCAAGCTTGGCGTACAGCCCGATCCCGCGGCCCTCCTGTCGCAGGTAGAGCAGGATCCCGCCGGCGTCGGCGATCCGCTCGACGGCCTCCCGCAGCTGCGGGCCGCAGTCGCAGCGCTGGCTGCCGAACACGTCGCCGGTCAGGCACTCGCTGTGCGGGCGGACCAGCGGCGCCCGGCCACCGGCCGCCGACTTCGCCAGAGCGCGTCTCCAGTCACCGAGACCCAGCGCGATGTGTTCCTTGCCGTCCAGCAGCCCGTCGAACGTGTGGACGCACGCGCGCGCGGCGTATCCGTCGGAAAATCGTAGCGGGACGGTGACCCGGCGCCGGATCGTGGCAGGCGGGAGCGGCGAGCTCTGGGTTGGCAACATCAAGCCTCCTCGGACCTGGACGACAACTCCCGCCGGGCGGAGAGTGCCCCCTACCGACCGGCGCCACACTGGCATCGACGCTATCTTGGAACGCATCTTGGACCAGGGTGAGGATCGTCGCTCGACGGGAGGCGGCATCGGTGGTTGAGCGGCCGTACACCCTGCTGAGTTGCGGCATGTCCATCGACGGTTATGTCGACGATGCCGGCACCGGCCGGCTGCTGCTATCCAACGACGCGGACTTCGACCGGGTCGACGCGGTCCGGGCCGGCTGCGACGCCATCCTGGTCGGAGCGGCAACGGTCCGGCAGGACAATCCCCGGCTGCTGGTCCGGTCATCGGCCCGCCAGCAGGAACGGGCCGCCCGCGGAGAGCCGCCCACGCCGCTGAAGGTGACCATGACCGGCAGTTGCGACCTGGACCCGGGAGCGAGGTTCTTCACCCTGGGCGACGTGGACAAGCTGGTCTATTGCGCCAGCGGCGCGCTGGAGCACGCCCAGCGCAGGCTGGGCGGCGTGGCCACCGTGGTGGACGGCGGCGACCCGGTCGACCTCCGCCGGGTGACCGCGGATCTGTACGCCCGCGGGATCCGGCGGCTCATGGTCGAGGGCGGCGGCACCGTGCACACCCAGTTCCTCACTGCGGGCCTGGTCGACGAGCTCCAGCTGGTGGTGGCCCCGTTCTTCGTGGGCGACTCGCGGGCGCCCCGGTTCGTCGGCGACGGCGCGTTCCCGTGGACTCCCGAGCACCGCGCCGAGCTCGCCGAGGTGCTCCAGATCGGCGATGTCGTACTGCTGCGCTACAAGCTGTCCGACCGGTTCGACCTGAGCTGACTGGCCTCGCTGTCGCTCGGCGGCTCGCGCCGGAGGCACGGCGGCGCCCGCTACGCCGTGCTGATCCGGGCCGCCGCGATCGCCCGGACCGCCAGGACAATCGCGCCGGGCAGGGCGGCGACGAACGCGAACAGGCCGTACGCCACGGCGATCGTCACGCCCTGGGCCGCGCTGAGACCGGCGGCCCCGAACGCCCACGCGGTGACGCCCTCGCGCGGGCCCCAACCGCCGATGTTCACCGGCAGGCTCATCGCCAGCAGCGCGAGCAGCATCAGCGGCGCCAGCCGGAGCAGCGAGACGGTGGAGCCGGCCGCGCGTGCCGCCACCACGAACGTGGCCAGGTGGCCGGCCAGCACCGCGGTCGACGCCACCACGATGCCCGGCCACGTGCGCCGGGACAGCAGCCCGGCCCGGATCTCGGCCGCACCCATGCGCGCCGCGCTCGCCGCGCGGGAGGTGCCGCGGCGCAGCCGGGCCCACAGTACGAACGCGACGACACCGACCGCTGCGGCGACCGCCGCCGCCATCCCGGCGCGTGGTCCTTGCCGCTCCAGGTGGGACAGCACCGGCGACGGCACCGTCAGCAGCACCACCAGTCCGACACTGACCAGCACGATCTGGCCCGCCGTCCGCTCCAGCACGACGGCCCGGACGCTGCGCCCGACATCGCCCTCGCCCCTGCCGTGCTGAACCGCCCGGTCCACGTCGCCGAGCACGCCGCCGGGCAATGCGGCGTTGAGGAACAGCGCCTTGTAGTAGTCGGCGACCGCGCCGGGGAAGGAGAGCCGCAGGCCCAGGCCGCGGGCCACCAGGCACCAGCGCCAGGCACTGAACGTCGTGGTCGCCACGCCGATCCCGAACGCCGCCAGCAGCGCCGGCGCGTCGATCACCCGCAGCCCGTCCAGGAACGCGCCGGTACCCAGGCGCCACAACAGGACCGCCAGGATGGCGGCCCCGCCGAGCATCCGTGCCCCTGCCCAGACCGATCGCGTCACCTGTGTTCCTTCCAGAGCCCTCGGGGACCTATACGCCGGAGCGGACTCCGCGGGTTCAGTCGAACTCGACGAGAAGATCTTCATGGCCCACCGTGATCGTCAGCCGGCCCGCTTTGATGGCCGACAGCCGACGCTGGAGATACGCCGAAACGGGTAGCTCCGGGCGCTGCTCGGCGGCAGCGCCGGTCCAGCTTTGTATCCACACGGAGGCCAGTGCGATCTGGTTCGGCCCGAGCCGCCACGGGCTCGGCCGGGCGGTCACCCGGGCACCGTGCTTGGTCAACAGCGCGGCGGTGACAAGCGGGGCATCCGGGCCCAGCAGCCGCCGGCGCCCGAGCGTACGCCGCTGGTGCTCGTTGAATGCGGCCGTGACCGCATCGTCCAGCTCGTCCGGCGGATCGAACGCCACCTCACCCATCACCGACAAGGTGAACAGCGCCGGCGTCCGGGCGGCGCTGAGCGCCGCGGCGATCCGGTCCATCTCGTCGGCGGTGAGCAGGTCCAGCAACGCCGAGCAGGTGACCAGCGACGTGCCGGCGAGGTCTGCGGTGGTCAGCACGGTGACGTCGCCGAGGCGGGTCTCCAGGGTCACGCCGGTACTCGGCATCGTTGCCGCGGCGCGGGCCAGCAGGTCCGGGTCCCGGTCCTGCAGGATCCAGTGTTGCGGCCGGGGCAGCAGCGGTGCGAGCCACCGGCCCAGCGATCCGGTGCCGCAGCCCAGGTCCAGGACGACAACCGGCGGGTCCAGGCGGAGCCGGGCCGGCAGGTCCGCGGCCCGGGCCGTGGCGTCGGCTGGTTCCCGCAGCTTCAGCCCGGGGTTACTGAATTCACCGGTCACGGTCCAGCACCTCACTCACCCGCCGTACGGTCTCGTCCCAGCCCGGCAGGTGCTCGCGCCGGGACCGGGCGGAGGCGCGCAGCCGATCCCGCCATCCGGGGTCGGTCAGCCAGCGCCGCAGCTCAGCGGCCAGCGCCGCCGGGTCGGCCGGCGGTACCAGCACGCCGGGCCGCGTTCCGTCCGGCGCGGCACCGAGCGCCTCGGAAACGCCACCGACCGCGGTGGCCAACACCGGGATGCCGCGGCCCAGCGCCTCGGTCACCACCATGCCGTATGTCTCGGCATGCGACGGCAGTACGAGCAGATCGGCGCCGGCGTACGCCGTGTCGAGCGCGGCACCGGCCCGTGGGCCGGCGAACTCGACCCTTCCGGCGCGCCTTCTCTGGGCAGCGGCGAACTCGGGAGCGCGGTCGAGTGCACCGACGCATACGCAGCTCCACGGCAGGTCGTCGACCATCGCGAGGGCGTCCAGCAGCACGTCCTGGCCCTTGCGGGGGATGACGGCCGCGACGCAGAGCAGCCCGGTCCCGTCCGGGGTGCCGTTCGCGAGTGGGGCGGGAGTCACGCCGGGCGGCGCGACGTGCAGCCGGTGGGCCGGAACCCCGTACCGGCCGGCGAGCTGGCGCGCGGCTGCAGCACTAGTGGTGATCACCTCGGCTGCGCCGAGCAGCGTCCGCCGTTCCAGTGCCGCGAGCCGGCCGGCCTCTTCGGGGGGCAGGCCGGTCTCGTCGGCGAGTGGGAGGTGGACCAGCACGATCATCCGGAGTCGCGCCGCCGCGGACTCGACAACGTCGGGGACGGCGCCGGCCACCAGCCCGTCGAGCAACACTGTGGCGCCGTCCGGCAGGCGTTGCAGCGCGCCGGCGAGCGCATCCCGGGCCGGTACCGGGGGACGTGGCCACGGCGCGGATACCGCGATCTCGTACACGTCCCGGGTACGGCCCAGGCCCTCACACAGCTCGCGGTCGTACCGGTTACCGCCGCTCGGCGCGCCCGGATCGTCGATACCGCCGGGCAGGACGACGTAAACGCTCCTCACAGCTCCTCGCGCTCACGGTGTCGCCTTCTGTTCGCGACTGCGGGGCTCGCAGGCTTCGCTTGCTCACTCCTCGCGCTCACGGTGTCGCCTTCTGTTCGCGACTGCGGGGCTCGCAGGCTTCGCTTGCTCACTCCTCGCGCTCACAGCGACCGCTCGTAGGTGGCCCACGCCACGTGTGACTCGTGCAGAGTCACCGCTATGCCGGACAGACTCCGCGCTTCGTCTCCCAGCGCGCCGGCGGCGATCCGTTCGGCGAGCCGATCGGCGATGACCTTCGCCAGGAACTCGGTGGACGTGTTGATCCCGGTGAAGTCCGGCTCGTCGTCGAGGTTGCGGTAGCTCAGCGCTCCGCACACGGCCCGCAGCTCCCCGGCCGCCCGTCCGATGTCGACGACGATGTTGTCCTCGTCCAGCTCCGCCCGGCGAAACGTGGCGTCCACCAGGAAGGTGGCCCCGTGCAGCCGCTGCGCCGGCCCGAACACCTCCCCGGTGAAGCTGTGCGCGATCATGATGTGGTCGCGGACGGTGACGCTGAACACGGTTCACGCTCCGGAATCAGTAGGTGATCAGATGGCACAACCCGGGCAACCCGCCCGACGCCAACCGGGACAGCACGCCGGGCAGGTCGTCGAAGCCGCACTCGCCGGTGATCAGCGTGTCGAACACGGGATCGGTGAGCAGGTCGAGGGCGATCGCCCGCCGGTCGGCGTGACTGCGGCGGCCGCGCCGGGCCGGAGCGATGACGCCGACCTGGCTGCTCCGCACCGCCAGCCGGCGGGAGTGGAAGTTCTCGCCCAACGGCACGCTGACCGGCCGGTCGCCGTACCAGCTGAGCTCCACCACACTGGCCTCCGGAGCGAGCAGCTCAAGCGCCCGGGTCAGCCCCTCCGACGTGGCGCTCGCGTGCACGACCACGTCACAGTCGCCCGCGGCGTCCGCTGGCAGCGCGAACTCCACGCCGATCGCGGCGGCCACCGCCGCGCGGTCCGGGTTCGAGTCCACCAGCTGAACGGCGGTGCCGGGGAAGCGGGCCAGCACGGCTGCCACCGAGCAGCCGACCATGCCGGCGCCCACCACGGCGATCCGGTCGCCGATCAGCGGCGCCGCGTCCCAGAGAGCGTTGACCGCGGTCTCCACGGTGCCGGTGAGCACCGCTCGGCGGGGCGGGACGCCGTCGGGCACCAGGGTGATCGCGCCGGCCGGTACGACGTACGCGGTCTGGTGCGGGTACAGGCAGAAGACGGTCCGGCCGCGCAGCTCGGGCGGCCCCTGCTCGACCACACCGACGTTGAGGTAGCCGTACTTGACCGGTGCCGGAAAGTCGCCCTCCTGGAACGGTGCGCGCATGAGGTCGTACTGGCTCGGCGGCACGCCGCCACGGAATACCAGCGTCTCGGTGCCCCGGCTCACCCCGCTGTGCAGCGTACGGATCAGAACCTCGCCGGGCGCGGGATCGGCGAGGGGCTGGGATCGGATCTCGCCCGTACCGGGGGCGGCGAGCCAGAACGCGCGCGCGTCACCCGTCACGGGCACTCTCCCTCTGCCGCTGAACCGATCGCGCCCGGGGCGCGTGTCCCAGGACAGCGGCAACCATACGCCCTCGGAGGCACGGTGATCTTGAGTACTGCAACGGCTCCGTCCCGTGGACCGGTGGCCGGCCTGGTTGCCCAGGGCGTTCTGCTGGTGGGGTTGGCAGCCACCGTCGGGTTGACCGCGGCGGGCTGGGTGGTCGGTGTCGCGTACGCCCTCGGGCTCTGGATGGCGCTGACCGCCGGTCTGCAGGCGGCCGGGATGTACGCTCTGGGCCCGGCCAACCGCGTGACGCTGGCCCGGGCGAGTCTCATCGCCGGCGTGACGGCGCTGGTGGTCACCTCGATCGACCGCCCGGTCCCGACCGGCGCGCTCGTCACGCTGATCGGCGTGGCGCTGGCGCTGGACGGAGTCGACGGCCAGGTGGCCCGCCGCACCGGATCCACCTCGGCGCTGGGCGCCCGATTCGACATGGAGGTCGACGCGTTCCTCATCCTGGTGCTCAGCGTCTTCGTCGGAGGGATGTTCGGCTGGTGGACGGTCGCGATCGGCGCGTTCCGGTACGCGTTCGCCGCGGGGTGCCGGGCGATGCCGTGGCTGGCCGTACCACTGCCGCCGCGGTTCTCCCGCAAGGTGGTCGCCGCCGTGCAGGGAATCGTGCTGGTCGTGGCCACCGCCCAGGTGTTGCCGCCGGCGCTGGCGTACGTCGCGGTGATGGCCGCGCTGGCGTCGCTCACCTGGAGTTTCGGCCGCGACATCGCCTGGCTGTGGCGGGTCGAACGGGCGCGGCGGGAGTTGGTGCCGGTGCTCCCGGTGGCGCGGCACCCGGTTCCGGCCTGACCGGCTCTCCCCGCGATCTTGGAGTTGTGGTTGGAACAAAACGGGCGCAAAGCC
>Ga0081539_10006278_pt1 | contig 11490 bp, 12 predicted proteins | sample TabmetS4T2R2_FD_71023 | JGI IMG/M metagenome (GOLD analysis project Ga0081539, IMG submission 71023) | Tabebuia heterophylla rhizosphere microbial communities from the University of Puerto Rico - S4T2R2 | ecosystem: Host-associated > Plants > Roots > Rhizosphere ...
AGTCTGCCACGGCAGAGGCCATGATCAGCACATCGCTTTTCGCAGATTCTGCCAATACAGCGCTAAGCATCTGCTTGGCCGTTTCCACATGGATCAGACGCGCACCTACTGGTGGAACGAGTGAAGTTGGCGTTGTGACCAACGTGACCTGCGCGCCCATGTCCAAGGCCGCTTGCGTAAGAGCGTACCCTTGTTTGCCTGTAGATCGATTCGTCAGCACCCGCACAGGGTCGAGAGGCTCTTGAGTCCCACCGGCCGTGATCACGATTTTTTTACCAGCGAGCGGGCCGTTCTGCCCAAGAAGGAGGCGGATATATCCGATAATCTCTCCTGTCTCGAGCATGCGTCCTACGCCCGAGAGCCCCGAGGCGAGATGTCCATCTGCCGGCCCAATAAAGGTTGCCCCACGCGTTTTTAGCGTCTCGATATTTTCCTGCGTTGCTGGGTGATCGTACATACCACCATCCATCGCAGGTGCGATGAGAAGTGGCGATTGCATTGTTAACGCTGTCACAGTCAATAAACTGTCAGCTTGACCGTGAGCAAGTTTGGCAATGGTGTTTGCTGTACAGGGTGCAATAACAAGCAAATCAGAATGATGCCCCAAGCCAACATGGAGCACATGCGCTTCATTTCCCCAGAGATCGCGATCTGTGTACACCGGCCGACCTGTGACTGATTGAAAAGTAAGTGTTGTAACAAATTTTTCTGCCGCGCTGGTTAGAATTGCATCCACCTGCACACCTGCTTGTGTAAGTTTAGAGGCAAGGTCCGCGGCTTTGTAAGCCGCGATTGAACCAGTTACCCCCAGCGCGATGCGTTTGTTGGAGAGGATGGACATATTGCTTCATTATACTTCTAAGAAAAAAGTGATGCATAACCATATGATCTAGATCAGAGCAGGCGTAATGGTTTGTCTTGATTGTAAACAAAGACTTGATGACTGCCAGCTGGAAAATCTGTATCTTTTAGGTAATCTCAATGTCATGTATATAGATTCGCCTAAAGCAATCGTATTCTATTGTATAGAAAATCGAGTGGCATAATGGAACTCTATAAACTCCTTTTCGATGGTCGTGATCAAGATTCCCAACGGTTTTGGACTGTATTTAACCTAATGAGTGTGATCAACGGGGCATTGATAGCACTTGTAGCATCCCAGAACCCTCCACAATCTATGAAAGTGATAGCCTCACTTACGGGGATTTTTCTTTGTATGATTTGGTTCTCTGTTCAAAGGAGGTTTCACGGGTGGGTGGTATGGTGGGAAGAAAAACTTGTTGAGTGCGAACCTTTTTATTTGGAGGAGATAAACAAAGATCGTCAAAAAAAGAAGCTCTCAATATTTCCAGATACATTTGTTATCTTCCAAAGGAGAAAAGGAGCTGTTACACAGGGAATGTCGACGCGCGTAGCAGGTTGGCTATTACCGCTTGGCTTCATTATTGCTTGGCTCTTAATTCTTCTATGGTCGAGTAATATTCAAATATCCTTAAGTATCTCTACACCTATTACTACCCCAACTCTGTTGTCAACACCATAAACCCGTAAAGACATCATATATGCTTTAGTTGCATTTTTCTTAGAGAAAAAAGAAAGACGCCAACCTGGTGTTAAGAAAAGAGCAGGAGTCTAGCCAAAATGAGCTCGTACTTAGCTTTGAGTTTGCCACTTCGATGGCGATACTTGCTTGGTAATTAAGCATGTCGAAACCAGCCTCTGTTACCCAGGGAGTGCTGGACAAATGGTAAGAGTAACTTTAAGCTTCAAAATCCCACAACTTATTAAGGTATATAAAAAACTAGATCGCATGCCTGCGTCTTATCCCTCTCATATTCAAACTTTGCTAAAAAGAATTTGTTATTATGAATCTACGGGAAAAGATATGGTCCCTATTTCAGCGGCTTGCGCCAAACCTTGGGGCACGCTCTTTGTTGCCGTAACGATGCACTGCCGCGTGATCGAAGTCTCGCTGCTTAGCGTATCTGAGATGATCGAAACTGAGATTGTCACGACCTCAGATTCCGATGGCGCAATGAATATCGCGTTTAAACGAGATGAAGTGAAAACGATGCCGCCCTTGTCTACATTCCAGCGAATGGTCGCGTCTGCAGGGATGCGTCCATCCAGTGTCAGTAGCATTTCTTCATCAGCTAACATCTTGCAATCTTCTGGTAGGATCATCAGCGTATTGCTTTGCGTTGTTCCTGGTCTGTAGGCAACAATGATGGGAAGCGATAGTAATAAAGCAAGAATGAGGGCAACTTTGCGAGACATAATATCCCTGGCTTCTATGAATGAATTTATGATTTCGATACTTAATGAAAACTTTCAGTGAGAAACCTCAATCCATGGAATACGTAGGGAGGTTTGCGAATCTCTATGGTCAAGACGCAAACCTTGTCGTTGAGTTAACAGGGAACGTCGCGGAAATCTTACAGCTTAGAAAGGCTGGTGAAACGTTACATTGTAGCCAACCATTTTCTCCCCCACATACTCAAACTTTGCTGAGAAAAATTCGCCCTTTTCGATCCATGGGAAGAAGATGTGGTCGCTTTCCCAAAGGTTTAGATTAGCAATCTTTTCATTAGGAATCCATTGCAGTATACCCTCGGGCGAATCGATCAAGTCACCGTTGAATTCGGTGGCAGTGAAGACGAAAACATACCAATCGTTCCCCTTGAATTTTGGGAATATGAGTAAACCACGCAAATTCGGGCTGCGAATGGACAGACCTGACTCTTCATAAACCTCACGCGTCACACATTCCTCTGGCGTCTCCCCTGCCTCGAATTTTCCACCCAAACCGTTCCATTTGCCTTCGTGAATGTCATTGGCTTTTTTGTTGCGATAGACCATAAGCGTACATCCATCGCGTTTTACATAGCACAGGGTGGCAATGATCATCATACCTTCTTTGGAGGATGCAGCTGCACTACGAGCGAACAAATTCATTTCTCAGCGCGAGGTGTATGGAAACATCGTCTCCAAACCATCCCAAATGTCGTCGCGCCAGGCTGTGTAATTGTGCCCTGCCACAAATTCTCGATAAATCACGTTGTATTGCCGCTTATCTAATAAAGCGATCATACGACGGTTGTCTTCTAGCAATTCATCCAATGTTCCCACATCCATCCAGATGTTGATGTCGCGGGCGTGACTGTATCGCACAAAATCTACAACTGCCAAGTCGCGTCCTTCGATGGCGAACACGCCAGATTGACACAATACATTTCCAAAAATTTCAGGCATTCGCAAACCTGTATACATGGACATCAACCCCCCTGCCGATGCGCCAAGCACACCGTATGCACCTGGATTTTCCTGAATGTTGAGAAGTCTCAAGTGTTTGCGCGCCAGCGGCAGAATCTCACGATCGAGCCAGGTAATCGTCGCGTCTGAACAGAAGTATTCCACATTACGCCTACTTCTCCCATTTTGGAGGAAAGCAACTGCAATCGGATAGATACGTTTGTCTGCAATCATGTTATCTACAATGGTCGCCAGCTTGCCACGATTGAGGTAATCATACCCATCGTAGACAATTAGTAAAGGAACAGGTCCGCTGGTTGGCGGCTTGTATAAATAAACATCACGTTCGCCATCATCCTGCAAAAAATCGGCGCTGACGCGATGACGCGTCAAGGTGCCGGCACGAACATCCGCACGGCGTATGGAGAAGGGAGAGGGCTTGGACTCAGGCATGTAAAAGAAATTATTGCGGCTGCCCATACCATTGCCCACGGTATTTTCATTCAACGGGTCCAAAAGCTTCTCCTGCGAATCGGGATCGTAAAAAGCATATTCAACATAGGCATCGCGCGGAACGGTGAGGGAGCAGAACCAAATCGTTTTCGCTGAACCAAGCTTCGAGCTTGGAGAGACGCGCTTGAATGGCTTCGACTTTCGCGAAGCATCCCATCCACTTAGATCGCTGATCAATTGGGGAGCAGAGTCCCCTTCCCAAATCAATGTAGCGCGATCCTCGTGAATGACGGGGTTACCAGTTTCCAGTGCGCGTCGAATGGTTAAATCAGAGGGTGTCATTTGCTGAACGTGCCCATCAATTCGCCTTCTGCCAAGACATGTCCTTGCATTGCTTTGAGAACTTGTTCCTTGCTCGCGCCAGGCAAGAGACTGATCGTTGTGTCCAGTGCGTACAATTTGAAATAATAACGATGCGTACCACTTGGCGGACACGGACCTCCATAACGAAGATCTCCCCATGAGTTTTTGCCCATGGAAATCATATTTGGCTTTATGTTCTTTTCGGTAATTTGCACATCTTCAGGTAGACTTCGGGTGTTGGCAGGGATGTTGAATACTACCCAATGTACCCATATGCCCATCGGTGCATCAGGATCGTCCACGATCAGCGCAAACGATTGGGTACCAGGGGGTGGTTCATTCCACGTCAGCGCGGGAGAGATGTTTTTCCCTTTACAACTGTATTTCACAGGGATCGTTTGTCCATTGGCGAACGCATCGCTGGTCAGTTCAAGGGACATGATCACCTCCGTTCATAATAAGTTTTCTCTTCGTACTCCACGGAATTGCAGAATAAAGTCTGGGCCATAAGCAAGTGCGGGTGTTTGAAATCCTATTTTTAATTCGTTATTCAAAATACGCTTCATGATCGCAACAGTTGTTAGCGCAGTACAAGTATAACCCTCGGGTGTGATTAATTTCGAGATAGCGCGCCTTCTCGTCTGGTCAGTCACTTCACCGATAAAAATTGCAGAGGCATTCTTCCTTCTCTCCTCGCTCGGTCCTTGTAACAGGAGGTTGATTAGGAATTTTAGAATATTCTTTACGGGACGGTTATGCAGTAAAGGCCCAATTACGCGCAGCGCACGCATAAAATTGATGGCGCTTTCTGGAAAAGCGAAATAGGTTTCAATGTTTGGAATGCCTGTGCTGTGGTAGGCGGTGCTCACATCTCCCCATCCCACGGAAACCACTTTAGTATAGCCACGCCCAAAATCCTGCTCGCGCACGTTCCAGGCCGGCGGGACTTGAAGCAACTTCCCATCACGACGAATCACTCCTTGCCGGTGCATGTTCTCGATAGCTGACAATGCCGTACCGCGTGAGACACCCGCGCCAACCCCGCGCAAGAAAAGCCGAAAGTGTGTCGCCGAGGGTAATCTTTGTTTGAGATGCGCGGCAAGACAATCCGAAGGGACCACATCAAATCCGGCACCAGGTAGCAGCATGATACTGGCTTCCTTCGCCTGACCATCCATTCCAGCTAAAGCTTCAAAGCCGGGGATTTCACCGCTGATATCCAGATAATGACGTTTTGTTCGCAGACAGGCTTCCGCCATCGGGCGGAAGGTATGTACGAACGGACCCGCGCAATGGAGCACCGCGTCTACCCCTTGCAGCACAGAATCTAAAACTGCTGTTTCATCCAATGAAAAGGCACGACATTGAAGATTGTGCTTCTCCGCCTGTGCGATTAATTTCTTTTTATTGCGGCCAGCGAGAATGGGCCGCAATCCTTCTTTCAAGGCCTGGTCAACAATCAGTTGTCCTGTATATCCATAGGAGCCGTAAATAAGGAAATTACTCATGAAAACCTTTTGAACCACTGAGACACTGGAACACAGAAAAAAGTTTCGAACCCCCGTGACTCGGTGTCTCCGTAGTTAGCTACAACCTCTTTACAAAATGGACCAAGCGTTCTGCCTCTTGATATCCCAGCCTCAAATGCGCGACAATGCCAGCTTCATTCTCCAGCCAAGTATCTGAGGCCATTTCAGCACAACCTTTCTCACGTGCCCATTGCTCCGCAGTGTATACCAGGTCTCTGCCAAGTTTTTGACCGCGAATGTGTTCATCCACATACCAAGCCTCAATATAGCCGACGGGCGAGGTTTCGCACCCCTCGCCATAGTCACGGAGTCCCGATTCGATGAAAGCAACCAGCTCTCCATCACTGCCTGAGGCGACAAAGACAGCATAATCTGGGTCAGCCAACCGGTCATCTAAATCGAATGACAAGTATTCAATAGGAGCATCGGGCCATAGTCCCTGGCGCAGGCGCACCCAAGCTGTTTTGTCTTCATGTGTTGCGCGTCGAATCGTGAAGCTCATAATTCTCCAAATAAAAGATTTCAATATCCTTACGCAGGTTTAGAGCCGTCAAGTTTTACTTCTAGCCTAAATCCTGCACAAGGATTGATTTATATAATGAAAGACCCTGGGAACTTCTCAGGGTCTTATTGTAAACTACTCCTCTGCTCCTTCTTCATCGCCATTTCCTCCGCCTCGTTTTGAGAGACGGTGATCGAGCATCAGTACAGCTGTACCGCGCTCCTCAATTAACCTAAGCTTGGCAACCAGCTCTGCTGCGTTCTTCTCTTCTTCTACCTGCTCAGTGATAAACCATTGCAATAGCATCTGCGCGGCATAGTCCTTCTCTTGTAGCGCCAGTTCATACAATGCATGGATGGATGCAGTCACCTTTGCCTCATGCTCTGCCACTTGTTCCGCGACGACGAGATTGGATTTCCAATCGGTAGCAGGCGCCTCTATGCCTTTGAGATACACGCGTCCGCCAGCATCGAGAACATAATTGTAGAACTTCATGGCATGTTCGCGTTCTTCCTCTGCTTGAAGTCGCATCCAGTGTCCGAACCCCGTTAGGTTTTTGTCCTCAAAGTACGCGGCCATCGAAAGATAAAGATAGGAAGAAAAGAATTCTTTGTTAATCTGTTCATTGATGGCATCTTGCATTGCTTTTCCAATTGTAGTCATAGGAGCCTCCTAAGCTGATGATCAGTACTTCTCAAAAACTGAAAGATTCCTCGAAAACAGGGCTTCTCTTGATGATTTTGTGATTGGTTGATTATATTCTTTTTGCAGCGCGTAGGAAAAGGTAAATGGCACCAACTGTCGCGATGATCCAGATCAAAATAATGATTACCGCGCCAACTCCACCTATGCTTTTATTTACGTCACGAGTGGCGGCCGTGGCCCGCGCCTCCTGCATCACCTCAGCGGGAATCAGCCGAACCGCCAACCAAATGCCGCCTGGCGTGATAATGAGGTCGTCGAGGTAGCCTAGGATAGGAATAAAATCGGGAATAAGATCAATGGGGCTGAAGGTGTGGGCTACCACAAAAAAGACGAGTGCCTTTGCGTACCACGGCGTACGCGGATCGCGCGCCGCAATGTAAATTGCATAGGCTTCCCTCTTCAGGGCGCGGGCGCGAGCTTTTAGTCGATCTAACATGTGGCTCGATCATTCACCAAAAACAAAAAGTCCTCTAAGCGACTCATGTTGTAGATTATGACGAATAGCATCCGCAAAAACAGGAGCGACAGAGAGAATTTTTAGCTTTGGATGTCTTTTCTCGGGCGGTATATAGACGGTATCAGTTGTAATAATCTCCTTGATTTGCGGAATATTTGCCAATCTCTCCAAACCACCTCGGGTGAACACGCCATGGGTACAGACGACCAGCATTTCTTCGATCCCCTCCTCGATCAGCATACGGCTTAACTCGTGGATGGAGCCGCCTGTAGAAATCTCATCATCATAAATCAGGGCGCGGGTATGGCCGCGTACTTGATTCCCTACCAACCCACGAATCACGACCTCTGTATCAGAAATACGCTCCTTGTTTCCGGCAGCAATCGGAAATCCCAAGACGTTTGCAAAGCGTGCCGCGGACTTTGCCTGTCCCATGTCTGGTGTCACCAAGATTCCGTCGTTCAGACCATAGGTTTCAAGATAATCCCTAAAAACGAGCCAACTGCTTAATGGATCAGTAGGCAAGCTAAAAAATCCATGGACCTGTGGTGAATGGAATACCATGCTCATCACATGGGTTGCGCCCGCCGTCTTCAATAAATCAGCAACCAGACGTGCAGTGATAGAGATGCGCGGCGCGTCTTTTTTATCAGAACGGGCAAATGAATAATAAGGGATAATCGCATGGACCTCAGAGGCCGCGGCTCCTCGTGCGATGTCGAGCATCATCAGCAATTCCATCAGGTGATCATTCACAGGTTGCGAAAGCGACTGGACAATGTAGACACGTCGGTAACGTACAGTGGCACCAAGCTGAATGTAAAGGTTATCATTGCTAAAACGAGTAACGTAGGTATCATCTAATGGCACCCCCAGTTCATTGGCAATGTTCGCAGCCAACGCGCGATTCGAACTTCCACTGAAAAAACGGACTTGGTCTGCTGGGATTGAAGCTTTGTTCATTCTGCCTCGCTCGAGAGTTGTTGTGGTGACACCCCTCATCTTACACTGACTTGATGGGAATGGAAAGAAGAATCTTGCTCAAATTATGCAAGAAATAAAATTGCTACTACCATTGCACATTCCAAGATCAGTCATCGTTGAGTTACCGAGCGGTGCTTTATAAGTAATATAAGAGAATGACTAATTCAACCAGTAGAGGCTCTCCCTATGAAATATCTCGGCGAAATTGCCGCCCTCGCAACTGCTTTTTTCTTTGCCATGACTGCATTGATCTTCACCTCGACGGGCCGTTCGGTTGGTTCGCAAGTGACGAATCGCATGCGTTTACTATTCGCCCTGTTCTATTTGATTGTTCTAAACCTAATTTTGTTCCGCCAACCGCTGCCAGTTTCTGCCGATTCCTCGCGCTGGATTTGGCTCAGCATTTCCGGAATTATCGGCCTTTCGCTCGGTGACGTGTTTTTGTTTCAGTCCATGGTTTCAGTGGGAACCCGCCTGGGCAGTTTATTGTTAAGCCTGGCTCCGATTTTCGGCTCGATCATTGCATGGATATTCTTTGGTGAAGTCTTGTCTATCCTGCAAATCACGGGAATTGTCTTCGCCCTCGCAGGAATTGCTTGGGTAGTTGCCGCTCATCAAGAGCCGCCAGATACTCCGCACGGCCATACCCAGCGCGGCGTGATCTTTGGCATCTTAGCGGGTTTAGGCCAGGCAGTTGGGATTGTTCTTTCGAAGCAAGGCATGTCTGGAAATTTTCCTCCATTTCAGGCGAACGCCATCCGTATGCTTGCCGGAGTGCTTTTTATTTGGATATGGGCTGCGTTTCGCGGGGAGGCAGTCAGTACATTTCAGCAATTGCGCGGCAAACCACGCGTCCTTGGGTTGCTGGCGCTCGGTGCGTTTGTGGGTCCGGTGCTTGGCGTAACTGCCTCGCTTTTAGCGATCCAATATGTTGAAATCGGGATCGCGAGCACACTTATTGCGCTGACACCTGTGATTATTCTGCCGATCAGTTATTTCGGTTTCAAGGAAAAGGTTGGCTGGCAAGCAATTGTTGGGACGCTACTCGCCATTGCTGGAGTTGCAATCTTATTTTTGACATAAAAGATGACAATGTCGATGTTGGGCTGGTCGCTACCTTGGGCTAGGTAGTCGTCCGAAAATAATTATATGTATAGGGGACGTTACACCGACGGGGCGGTGTAACGTCCCCGTCGATGTAAGCTTGTCCTGACTGTGGCACTGCAAGTTTCAGAATTCAAAGCCAACTCGGTTTATTGATTTAGTTTCAATCGTAGGTAATCATTAGTTTTCAGCACCTATCCAGCCGGAGGGAATCGCACCAGGACTGTCCTCAGTACATTGCACACCACCACAAAAGTAGATATCACGTTCTGGGAGATACGGCACGATGTTTGTGCCCTTATTAGGGGTGAACACCAACACGCTACCATATTTTCCAACAAATGCCTGCACCATCTTTATCGGGTGGCAATCCGTTCCGGGACTTGTACAACTGGTGTTCAGTTCTCCAAAATGAGTTACATAACCATTGGCAGTAATTCTGCCGACACGTGGGTCTGTATCAAACCCCGCTAGGTTGTCCCAGGAGGCCGGGATTGTCCCTTGGATTTCATGCACCTGCGTAGTGGAGTTATTGTATTTACAACCAGCTTGGACATACGAGAGGCCATCAACACTGCATAACCAAAGGAATGTATATGGGTAGCTCTGGTCGTTCCAATCGAACATCTGGTAAGTATCTCGCACACGCCAAAAGATCTGGAACAGAGACGAGTTGGCAGGTCTCACTCCTGGGCCAGTTGATTTGCTCGTCCAATTGGAGTCTGCATTATTCGTTTGGGCCTGAGCAAGATTGTCGCGACAGTCACCTCTTTGACCAGGTAGCTTCTGACCAATACACCCAACTGTCAGGTATGGGCCAAACGACGGGTCATAGGGCGGAACCGAATAATAGGGATACATCATCATGTCGCCCTGATATGGGCTGGCAACCTCTCCAAACGAAACGTGCTGATCCACGAAAACATAACCATAGTCATTGGGGTTACCAGTGCTGCATTGTCGAAGCAGAGCAACAGCGCTGTGAATAGACGCTTCGAGTTCTATAGCATAGTTCCCAAACCCATGATATTGAATAACAGAGCCATCGACACCAATGGTCGCATCTTCAAATCCGGCACAACCCTGTGGATGATGCAACTGAACGTTCCACTTGAACCCACCGTGCTTGTGTGTATGCTCGGTCGGGCCGCTTGGAATGCAATGCCCGATCTCGAGACCACACAGCATTGCCCGCAAATCAAAGCCCGGAAACGTTGCAGCCACTTCCGATGTAAAGGGCAATGTGCCGTGTTCATGATCGTAATGGCATTCCTGTGTACTATCCCAAAGGCCATGCCATTTCGTTGGGTCATGCAAGGGGCATAGTAGCGCTTCAGGATAGGCTGCGCCCGCTATACGGGGTCCTCGGGTGGCGGTGAGAGCAATCACGGTTGGTTTAGGACCCGGAATGGGAGAACCGGTTACTGTTGGCGCGATCACGGTTTTTGTAAGACCTGGAGCTGACGAACTGATCGCAGTTGGTTTCTTTAGTAGAAGAGCCCAAGTGGAGGCACTGCCTGTAGTGGGACCACTCTGACGATAGTTCTCAGCCAAAAGCTCAAGATCGAGAAAGTCGATCACGCTATCACTGTTCAAATCTGCCGCTTCGGGTGTAGAAGAGGTGTAGTTCATGCCGATCGTCAACGCATCGAACTGATCGATCACATTATTACCGTCCACATCGCCTGCCAGTAGACTGGCGGTAGGGAATACCGTCTGGTTCCCAACAGTGATCGTCAAGGATCCCTCGTAGCTGAGGAAACCTGCTGCTGTAGCAACTAGGGTGTAATCTCCAGGAGGCGGCGTCATGGCGAACGTCCCGTCAGGGTTAGCAACCACCGAGGTGATTTCCGCCTGATTGGCATCTAATAAGCGTATCGTCACCGATTTGCTGGCAAGAAACTGCCCGCTAAGCGAGCCATTTGGTGAAAGCGTTGGCGCGGGCGATTCCATCGGCATGCTTGTAGCGGCGGGATGTTCGTGCTCGCCGGGAGTCGTGGGCGCGGAGGGAGTTGGGGAAACGTCAGCTTCCAAAATGGTGAGATCGGCCCCGATCGACGGAACATCGATTGCTAGATTGTCGCCTTTAGAGACGCGCGCCATGCATTGAACCGCGGATTGTCCTGCCTGGAGACCTTTAG
>Ga0081539_10006279_pt1 | contig 11490 bp, 12 predicted proteins | sample TabmetS4T2R2_FD_71023 | JGI IMG/M metagenome (GOLD analysis project Ga0081539, IMG submission 71023) | Tabebuia heterophylla rhizosphere microbial communities from the University of Puerto Rico - S4T2R2 | ecosystem: Host-associated > Plants > Roots > Rhizosphere ...
CTCGACGATCGTATTCCCCTTCCCGCTCGAGATGATGCAGCAGTGGGTGTCGCAACTTGCCGCCAACCGCGAAGCGCGGTAGCTCAGCGTTCGGGCGCCAGCGCGCTTTCGTGCCAGCGCCGCAGCAGCAGGTGGCTGAGCCAGGTCAGCAGCAGGTAGATGATGATGCCGGTCGCCGAGATCAGCACGAGTGCCGCGAACATGCGCGGGATTTTCAGCTGGTAGCCCGATTCGAGGATGCGCCAGGCGAGGCCCGAGGCATTGCCGCCGGTCCCGGCCACGAACTCGGCGACCACGGCGCCGATCAGCGCGAGACCGCCCGAGATGCGCAGCCCACCCAGGAAGTACGGCAGCGCCGCCGGCAGGCGCAGGTCGACCAGGGTGCGCCAACGCCCCGCGCCGTAGAGCTGGAACAGATCGAGCAGGTTGGGATCGACCGAGCGCAGCCCGAGGATGGTGTTCGACAGGATCGGGAAGAACGCCACCAGCCAGGCGCAGATCAGGAGCGACAGTTCGACGTTGTTGGCCCACACGATGATCAGCGGCGCGATGGCCACGATCGGCGTCACCTGCAGCATGATCGCATAGGGAAAGAGCGACAGCTCGACCCAGCGCGACAGCGAGAACAGGATGGCGAGCAGGCCGCCGACCGCGACGGCCGCGGCCAGCGCCTCGAGGGTGATGCGGAGCGTGACCAACAGCGAGGGTTCCAGCGTCCCCCAGTCGGCGACCAGCGTTTTGGCCACCAGGATCGGGCCGGGCAGGATGTAGGGTTCTATGCCTGCCGCGCGCACGACGCCCTCCCAGAGCGCGAGCATCAGGACGCCGAGCACGATCGGCGCGATCACCTTGGCGCCAGTCATGCGGGGCAAGTCATGCGGGGCAAGTCATGCGGCCATCGCCTCGCCCAGCCGCGACGAAGCCTGCCGGCACCAGGCCGCGTACTCCGCCGAGGTGCGGAAGGCCTGGCTGCGCGGATAGGGCGTGGTCACGGCGAGCTCGGCCGACACGCGGCCGGGCCGCGCCGACATCACCACGATGCGCTGCGACAGGAACACCGATTCAAACACCGAATGGGTGACGAACACGACCGTGACGCGGCTCTTGTGCCATAGCTCGAGAAGATCGTCGTTCAGGCGATGCCGCGTGATCTCGTCGAGCGCGGCGAACGGCTCGTCCATCAGCAGCAGCCGCGGCTCGACCACCAGGGCGCGCGCCAGCGACACCCGCATCTTCATGCCGCCCGACAGCTCGCGCGGCCACACGCGCTCGAAGCCTTTCAACCCGACATTGTCGAGCGCCTCGGCCGCCCGCGCCTCGCGCTCGCTCCTGGCCACGCCGCGCAGCTTCAGCGGCAAGGCGACGTTGGCGAGTGCCGTGGCCCACGGCATCAGGGTCGGCTCCTGGAAGACGAAGCCCAGATCCGCCCTGCCGCCGTCATCCGACCACTCGATGGTGCCCGTGGTGGGCTCGGCGAGGCCCGCGATCAGGCGCAGCAACGTCGACTTGCCGCAGCCCGAGGGACCCAGCACGCTCAAGAATTCGCCCGCCCGCACGTCGAGCGAGACATCTGCGAGAGCTTCTACGCCGTTGGCAAAGACCTTCGAGACGCCGCGAACGCCGACAAGCTGCATCACGCCGCTGGCAGCGTGAGGTCGAGCGTGGCGGTCCACACCGGCATCGGCAGGCTGTCGCGCGCCGCGAGGTTGGCGGGCAGGCGGCTGCGGTCGGCCACCTTCTTGAACGGCAGCACCAGGCCCGCGCGCACGCCGAACACGGCGTCGCCATCGAGGTACTTGTCGTCGTCGGGGAAGAACTCGGTGATCAGCGGCTTGTGGCCCGGGGCGTTGATGATCATGTGCAGGTGCGCCGGCCGCCAGGCGTTGCGGCCGAGCGCGCGCAGCATGTCGCCGGCCGGGCCGTCGTCGGGCACGGTGTAGGCGATCGGCCGCACCGTCGAATAGGCGAAGGTGCCGTCGTCGGCGACCTTGAGCTGGCCGTGATAGTTGGTCGGCGAGTTCTTGGGATCCTGCTGGGAGTAGAGCCCGTTGCCGCCGTTCTGCCAGAGCTGCAGCATCGCGCCCTTGGCCGGTGCGCCCTTCTGGTCGCGGATGCGGCCGTGCACGACCAGCGGCTCGCCGACCTGGCCTTTCCACAGGTCGCCGCCATTGGGCAACTCGGGCGCGCCCTCGATCAGGAACGGCCCCAGGACCGACGACTGCGTGCCGGTGGTCGCGGCGTTGATCATGTCGACCAGGGACGAGACGCCCAAGAGGTCCGAGAACAGGATGTATTCGTTGCGCTTGTCATCGGTGAACCTGGTCGCGCGCGTCAGCGCGTCGATCGCGGCACCCCATTCGGCCTGGGTGACCTTGTTGTCGCGCACGAAGCTGTGCAGGTGGCCGGCCAGGCTCACCAGCAGGGTGCGCGTGCGCTCCGACGGCGCGTTCTTGGCATAGTCGGCGAAAGCCTGAGTGATGCTGGTCGGCGTCAGGTTGCGCATGAACTCTCCTCCGGGGGCCGCGGCTGTCTAGCGGGCCGCTCTCAGGAGGGCATCGTAGTCGGCGCGCAGCAGGGCGAACAACAGATGGTCGGCCCATTGGCCGTTGATCCGGAGGTACTGGCGGGCCAGGCCCTCCTCATGGAACCCGACCTTGGCCAGCACCGCCTTGGAGGGCTCGTTGTGCGGCAGGCAGGCGGCTTCAAGGCGATGCAGCCGCAGGTCGTCGAACACGAAGGGCAAGGTGGCGCGCAAGGCGTCGGTCATCAGCCCCTGGCCGGCATAGGGCTGGCCCATCCAGTAGCCCACCGAGGCCGCCTGGGCGACGCCGCGGCGCACGTTGCTGAGGTTGATGCCGCCGGCCAGCCGCCGGCCCTCGTTGGTGAAGACGAACAGGCTATAAGCCTCGCCCGACCGCCATTCCCGGGCCTGCTGGCGCAGGCGGCGGCGGTAGTGGTCGCGGCCCAGCGAATCCTCCGGCCAGGTCGGTTCCCAGGGTGTGAGAAAGGCCCGGCTGCGGGCCCGCAATTCCGCCCATTCCGCCCAGTCGTCCATGGCCGGAGCCCGCAAAAACACACGCCGGCCGGCGATTCTGGTCATCCCGGACAGCGACAATGGGACATCGGCAAAACGGAACATCTTGGTCTATACTAATGCAGCTTTGGAATTGTTACATGTTTTCCGAGGCTTGACGTAGGAAATCGAGACCGTCGGCCGCGCCGGCCAGCCAAAAGCCAGGCCTTGAAAAGGCCCGACGGTGATATGAAATTCCCCCCTCCCCACGGAGGTATCCCGTTCAGGACGGCCATGGAAACAGACGCGAACAGCAACGTCGGCCACAAGGGCCGGTTCTATCTGACCAAGCACATCTGGGTCCCGCAGGAGCCCATCGAGAACCTCAATCTCAAGATGTCGGACATGATCCTGCGCCGCATGCCCAAGCTGCCGCTGGGCGGCGAGGATGCGATCCGGGCCTTTCCGGTCCTGGCCGAGCTCAAGAAGAGCCATGACAAGATCAAGGCCGACCTGCAGTACCTGATGAGCCACCACGACGAAATCCCGGCGCTGCACGAGGTCCATCCGCGCGACCTTTACGTGCACGGCCGCGCCTGGCGCACTTTCCTGCTGAAGATCTGGGGCCACGAGATCACCGAGAACACGGCGGCGGTGCCTGACACCTACGAGGCGATCTCGCGCATCCCGGGCGTGCACACCGCATTGTTCAGCATCCTGGCCGGGCGTGCGGAGATCGAGCCCCATCGCGGCTCGGCGGCCGGCGTGATCCGCTTCCACTATCCGCTGATCGTGCCCAAGGAGCCCGAGAAGTGCTGGATCGAGATCGGCGGCCACCACTTCTTCTGGACCGAAGGCGAGCCGCTGGTGTTCGACGACACGCGCGAGCACTGGGTCAAGAACCAGACCGAGGAAACGCGCGTCGTCCTGATCATCGACTTCAACGCCAACATGCCGTTCCCGGTGAACCTCTACACCAACCTGCGCTACAACCTGATCCGCCGCAGCGCCGAGGTCATCGCCGTGCGCGAGCGCGCCGCCATCGGCGTGCCGCCGCGCAACGCCAGCCCGCCGCAGCCCCAGGTCTCGCAGGGCCTGATCAGCATGGCGAGCCACACGACCTCGCCGGTGAACGTCGAGCGCAAGTAGATTGAATCGCTGCAATCGATCGGCCTTTTGCTGGCCACACTGAGCTGGCACCAGGGACGGCATGATCGATCGTCTGTTGGACCTGTTGGCCGGTCGCGGCGAGTGGACGTCGGAGAAGCCTGCTGACGATCTGCCGTTGGCGGTCGCCGCCTTGCTGATCGAGCTGGCGCGCATGGACGACAAGGTCAATGCCGTCGAGCGACGGACCGTCGAGCAGCTGCTCACCCGCATGTTCAGCCTCGAGCCTGAGCGCGTGCAATCTCTTGTCGAGCGGGCCGACCGGGAGATCCAGCGCTCCACCCAGAACTTCCCCTTCACGCAGCAGATCTGCCGGCACGCCAGCGCCGAGATGCGCGTGCAGATCATCGAGATGCTGTGGACGGTCGCCTATTCGGACGGCGCGCTCGATCCGGACGAGGATGCCCTGATCCGCCAGGTCGCCGGGCTGATCCAGGTGTCGGACTGGGACCGCGGCGCGGCGCGAAAGCGAGCGTTGGAGAAGCTTGCGAGCAGCGAGCCTGTCGCCGACTGACTGGCTTCGGCTTTACGCCGCCAGACGCGCCGCGATCTTGTCGAGAGGCTCCAGCTCGTCGATCGGGCCCAGCGCCGCGAGCGTGAGCTCGCCCTGCAGCAGGCGCCGCGCGACCCGCTGCACGGCCGCCTGGTCGACCGCCTCGATGCGGGTCACGATCTCGGCGTAGGGGATCGGCCGGCCGTGGATGATCAGGTGCCGGGCCGCCTGCTCCGAGCGCGCGCCGCTCGATTCCAAAGCCATCAGCGTGCCGGCCTTGATCTGGTTGCGGGCGCGCACCAGCTCGGACTCGGTCAGCGTGTCGGCGACGCCGGCGAATTCCTCGCAGACGGCGGGCACCAGCTCGCCGAGATCGTCCTCGCCGGTGCCGGCATAGATGCCGAACAGGCCCCCGTCGGCATAGGCGGTGTTGAAGCAATGGATGCCGTAGACCAGGCCGCGCTCCTCGCGGATGCGCTGGAACAGGCGCGAGGACATGCCGCCGCCGAACAGGGTCGAGTAGACAGCCAGCGCGAAGTAGTCGGGATCGCGATAGCCGATGCCCTGGCAGCCCAGCACCAGGTGCGCCTGCTCGAGCACGCGCGATTCGCGGCCGTCGCCGCCGACATAGGCGAGCGGCACCGGCGCCTCGGCATTGGCGGGCGTGCGCGGTACCGAGCCGAAATACTTCTCGGCGAGATCGACGATCTGGTTGTTTTCCACGCGCCCGGCCGCCGACAGGACCATGTTGGACGCGGTGTAGTGGCGGGCCAGGAAGGCGAAGAGATCGTCGCGGCCGATCGCCTCGACCGTCTCGGCGGTGCCCAGCACCGGCCGGCCGAGCGGCTGGCCGGGGAACGCGGTGACCTGGAACTGGTCGAAGACGAGGTCGTCGGGCGTGTCGAGCGCCTGGCCGATCTCCTGCAGGATGACGCCGCGCTCGCGCTGCAGCTCGTCGGGATCGAACACCGAGTTGCGCAGGATGTCGGCCACCATCTCGACGCCGAGGCCGACGTCCTCCTTCAGCACGGAGGCGTGGTAGGCCGTGATCTCGCGGCCGGTATAGGCGTTCAGGCTGCCGCCGACATTCTCGATCTCCTCGGCGATGGCGCGGGCCGAGCGCGTCCGCGTGCCCTTGAACGCCATGTGCTCCAGCATGTGGGCCATGCCGTTGAGCTCGGCCGATTCATGCCGCGTGCCGCAGGCGACCCAGATTCCGAGCGCCGCCGATTCGACCTCGGGCATGGCGTCGACCGCCACGCGCAGGCCATTGGGAAGAGTGGTGACCTTGACGTTGCTCATTCCTATCGCCTCGCCGCCTTCGACGGCTTAAGTGCTGCCATGCGCTCGTCGATCAACCCCTTGAGCGCCGCGGCATCGTTGCGCAGCCCGTCGACGCGTTCGGTGCGCTCCATCAGGTCGGCGAGGCGGGGCGGCAGCGCCGGCCGCTCGCCGGTTGCCTTCTGCACCGCGTCGGGGAACTTGGCGGGATGCGCCGTAGAGAGCACGACCATCGGCACCTTGGCGTCGCGCCGATGCAGCTGGGCCACGGCATAGCCGACTGCGCTATGGGTATCGAGCGTCACGCCGAACTGCTTGCGGCAATCGACGATTGCCTTGAGCGTACCGTCGTCGTCGAGGCGGCCGGCATCGAAGAGCTCGCGTACGCCGCCGAGCGCATTGGCGCCGACCTTGAGTGAGCCGCTGCTCCTGAAGCCCGCCATCGCCTCGGCCAGCGCCTTGCCGTCACGGCCGTAGAGGTCGAACAGCAGGCGCTCGAAGTTGCTGGAGATCTGGATGTCCATGCTCGGGCTCAGGGTCGGCACGACGTCGGTCATGGTCATGGCGCCGGTCTCGAAGAAGCGCGCCAGGATGTCGTTGCTGTTGGTCGCGACGACGAAATGCGACACCGGCAGGCCCATCTGCCGCGCCGCGTAGCCGGCATAGACGTTGCCGAAGTTGCCCGTCGGCACCGTGAAGGCGACCGGCCTGTCCGGCGCGCCGAGCTTCACCGCCGCCCAGAAGTAATAGACGATCTGCGCCATCACGCGGGCGAAGTTGATCGAGTTCACCGCCGTCAGGGCATGGCGGTCGCGGAAGGCGAGGTCGTTGAAGCACGCCTTGGCGAGGTCCTGGCAGTCGTCGAACGTGCCCTCGATGGCGACGTTGTGCACGTTGGGCGCCAGCACCGTCGTCATCTGACGGCGTTGCACCTCGCTGACGCGGCCGCGCGGGAACAGCATGAAGATGTCGATGGTCCTGCGGTCGCGCACCGCCTCGATGGCGGCCGAGCCGGTGTCGCCCGACGTGGCGCCGACGATCGCGGCGTGCTGGCGCCGTGCCGTCAGCGTGTGGTCGAGCATGCGGCCGAGCAGCTGCAATGCCACGTCCTTGAAGGCGAGCGTCGGGCCGTGGAACAGCTCCAGCAGGTGCAGGCCCCCGTCTTGAGGCGTTACTTCGCCCAAAGCCTTCACCGGCGCGACCTCAGGCGTCTCGAACGAGGCATAGGCCTCGCCGATCAGGCGGCGGAAGGTCGGCTCGTCGAAGGCATCGCCGACGAACGGCCGCATCACCCGATAGGCGACCTCGCCGTAGGGCTGGCCTTTGAGGGCCGTGATCTCGGCCTTGGAAAAGTGCGGCCATTCGGCCGGCAGATAGAGGCCGCCGTCGCGGGCGAGACCCGCGAGCATGACGTCCTCGAAGCCAAGCGGCTCAGGATTTCCCTGCGAGCCGTGGCGCGTGCTGATGTAGCGCAAACGAAGAACTCCGACTGGCCGGCCTACGCCACTTGCCTAAGCAACCTGGCGGCAGGCCGCATGATCCTTGCGGACCCTCTTGGTCGAAGCGGGGTGTTTCTCCAGCATCCGCGCGGGGCGCGTGGGACGCTTCACGAGGTCACCGCCGCAATTGGGGCAAAGACCGCCCAGCCGGGTTCGGGCGCAGTCCGCACAGAACGTGCACTCGTAGGTGCAGATCAGGGCGTCGGAGGCGCCGTTCGGCAGGTCCTTGTCGCAGCATTCGCAGTTGGGGCGGAGATCGAGCATGGCTTCCTCTTACGCCGACAGGTAGCGGGTTTCCAGATGGGCCTTGAAGGCGGCGGTCCCCAGGCGGTCGCCGGTGGCCTCGACCAGGACCTGGTCGGTGCTTTCGAGCGAGCCTTTGCCGTGCACATTGGCTCGCAACCAGCCCAGCAGCGGGCCGAAATCGCCCTTGCCGATGGCCTCCATCAGGCCCGGCTCGGCCCGCCGGGCGGCGGCAAAGAGCTGGGCGGCAGCCAGCGCCCCCAAGGTGTAGGTCGGGAAGTAGCCCCAGCCGCCATCCGGCCAATGGATGTCCTGCAGGCAGCCCAGGGCGTCGTTCGGCGGCACGATGCCCAAAAGCTCGCGCATGCCGTCGTTCCAGGCGCCGGGCAGGTCGACGAGCGCGAGGTCGCCCGAAAGCATCGCCCGCTCCAGGCGGTAGCGCAGCATGATGTGCAGCGGGTATGTCACCTCGTCGGCATCGACGCGGATGTAGCCCGGCGCCACGCGGGTGTAGAGGCGATGGATGTTGTCCGCCGTCCACGCCGGCCCGTCCTTGCCGAAGGCGGCGCGCATGCGCGGAGCCGCGAATGCGATGAAGGCATCGCTGCGGCAGGCCTGCATCTCCATCAGGAGCGACTGGCTCTCGTGCAAGGCCATGCCGCGCGCATTGCCGACCGGCTGGCGGCGCCAGGCGCGCGGCAGGCCGAGCTCGTAGAGGCCATGGCCGGTCTCGTGCAGCACGCCCATCAGGGCGCGCGCGAAATCGGCCTCGTCGTAGCGCGTGGTGATACGCACGTCGTCGGCCGTGCCCCCGGTGAAGGGATGGACGGAGACGTCGAGCCGCCCGTGCGTGAAATCGAAGCCCAACCGTCGGCACATCTCCTCGCCCAGCTTGCGCTGCTGCTCGACCGGAAACGGGCCGTCGAGTTCCAGCGGCTTGCCGGCCTTCGCCTGACGCTCCATCACACGGCCTAAAAGGTCGGGCAGGAACGCGCGCAGCTCGCCGAACAGCTCGTCGATGCGCGCCGCGCGTCCGCCCGGCTCGAATTCGTCGAGCAGCGCGTCGTAGAGCGACGTGTTCAGGGCAGCCGCCTTGGCCTCGCCGACGCGGCGCATCACGGTCAGCACTTCTGAAAGCGTCGGCAGCAGCGACTTGAAGTCGGCGTTCCTCCTGGCTTCGCGCCAGACCATCTCGCAGGCCGAGGTGGCGCGAGTGCGCGCCTCGACCAGGTCGGCCGGCAGCGCGCTTTCATGGACCCACAGCCGCCGCATCTCGCGCAGGTTGGCGGCCCGCCAGCGATCGAGGCCTTTTGCCCCCTCCTCCGCCCGCGACAGCAGTTCGGGCATGTCGGGAGCCGCGATCATGCCGTGGGCGATGACGCCCAGGGTCGCGAGCTGGTCGGCGCGATCCTCGCTGGCGCCCGAGGGCATCATGGCCGAGCGGTCCCAGTTCAGGATCGAGCTGGCGCGGTTGACCGCGCTCAGCCGGGCGAAACGGCGTTCGAGCTCGGCATAGGGATCGCCGGCGATCATGACTTGACCTTCGTGCGGCCGGCGACCGCGAGCCGGCCGTTCTCCCAGTGATAGGCGAGATAGACCCCGGCCAGCGCCAGCGCGATCAGGAACCAGGTGATGGCGTACTGCAGATGGTCGTTGGGGATGTCGAGCCGCGTCTGGCCGCCGATCGGCAGGCCGCCCGGGTTGGGCGCGGCATCGGCCTCGAGGAAGAAGGCGTCGAGCTTGGGATCGGGCTTGCCGCCGGCCATGCTGCGCATCAGCGGCACGTCGACATGGAACCAGACGTTCTTGTCGGGCACGTTCTCAGGCGCGAACTGGCGGCGCTCCTGGTTGCGCCGCACGATGCCGGTGAGGTCGACGCGGCCCGCCACCTGGCCCTGGGCGCGCTTGGCCGGATCCTTCTGCTCCTGGGGAATCCAGCCGCGGTCGAACAGCACGATACGGCCGTCGTCTGTCTTGAGCGGCGTCACGACCTGCAGACCGACCTTGTTCTTGAGGTTGCGCGCGGCGAGGTAGAACTCCTTGTCGTTCAGGAGCGTGCCGGACACGGTCACGCGGCCGTACTCCTGGCGCAGCGGATTGCCGCGCAAGAGCTCGTCGAGGGTGATCGGCGCCGCCGCCTGGTTGACCTCGATGCGATGCAGGATGTCGCGCTTCCATTCGCGCCGCTCCATCTGCCAGACGCCGAGCCCCAGGGCGACGACGAACACCGGCAGCGAGATCAGGGTCGGCCACAAGATCGGGCGCAGGCGGATCATCACGGGCTCCAAAAGGAGAACCGCCGGGGAGCGCCCGGCGGTGTCTATTAACCCTCCCCAGCTTCGCTGGGGAGGTGGCGCCGTCATACGGCGACGGAGGGGCCATGAGCGCCGTCACTGTTGCTCATGACCCCTCCGCCCCTGCGGGCACCTCCCCAGCTTCGCTGAGGAGGAAAGCTCAGCTCAGTGCAGGGCGATCGGCGCCTTGCCCGAACCCCACCAGTAGATGCAGAAGAACAGGAACAGCCACACCACGTCGACGAAGTGCCAGTACCAGGCGGCGGCCTCGAAGCCGAAATGCTGGTTCGGCTTGAACTGGCCGGCCATGGCGCGGAACAGGCAGACCACCAGGAAGGTCGTGCCGACCAGCACGTGGAAGCCGTGGAAGCCGGTCGCCATGAAGAACGTCGACGAATAGATGTTCTCCCGGAAGCTGAACGGCGCGTTGATGTACTCGTAGGCCTGGATGCCGGTGAAGCAGATGCCGAGGATCACCGTCAGCGTCAGCCCGCGCACGGCGTCGCGCTTGTTGCCCTCGAGGATGGCATGATGCGCCCAGGTCACCGTGGTGCCCGAGAGCAGCAGGATCAGCGTGTTCATGAAGGGCAGGTCGAACGGCGCGATGACGCTGATGCCCTTGGGCGGCCAGATGCCGCCGACCGCCTCGGTGCGCACTGGCATCTCGGGCGAGTTGGGGAACAGCGAGGCGTCGAAGAAGGCCCAGAAGAAGGCGGCGAAGAACAGCACCTCCGAGGCGATGAACAGGATCATGCCGTAGCGCAGGCCGAGCTGGACCACCGCCGTGTGGTACTTGCGCGATTCGACGATGACGTCGGACCACCACCAGAACATCACCGCCAGGATCAGTCCCAGGCCCGGCGCGATGATCCACCATTGCACCGCCTTGACGACGCTGGCGACGCCGGTGCCCAGCATCTCGGGATGCATGCCGAGCGCCCCGCCAAGCGCCAGCATGAGCGCGCCGATGGCGCCCAGCGCCGGCCACGGGCTGGGATCGACCAGGTGATAGGGATGCTTGGGAGTGCCGTCGGCCATGATCATCCACCCTTTCCAGTGGCGTCGGCAGGCACGCTGCCGAGCAAGGTCTTCGCCCGCTCCGTCTTGGCCTCGAAGAAGGTGTACGAGAGCGTGATGGTGCGGACGTTGTCGTAGCGCCGATCCTTGTCCATCTCGGGATCGACGAAGAACACCACGGGCATGTCGGCCGACTGCCCGGGCAGCAGCAACTGCTCGGTGAAGCAGAAGCATTGCAGCTTGTTGAACCACGGCCCGGCATGCTCGGGCGTGACGTTGTAGGTCGAGGTGCCGACGATCGGCCGCTGCGAGACGTTGGTCACGCGGTAGAAGATCATCTTCTCTTCGCCTAGCTTGACCTTGACCTCGCGCTGAAGCGGCGTGAAGCGCCACGGCAGGTTGGCATCGACGTTGGAATCGAAGCGCACGTTGACGGTGCGCGACAGGATCGGGCGCTCCGCTCCCTGGGCGCTTTCCTGTGCG
>Ga0081539_10006280_pt1 | contig 11490 bp, 10 predicted proteins | sample TabmetS4T2R2_FD_71023 | JGI IMG/M metagenome (GOLD analysis project Ga0081539, IMG submission 71023) | Tabebuia heterophylla rhizosphere microbial communities from the University of Puerto Rico - S4T2R2 | ecosystem: Host-associated > Plants > Roots > Rhizosphere ...
GCACCGGGCCGGTGAACAGCTGCACGAGGAAGAGCATCGCGAGCAGTCGCCCGAGCGTGAGTCCGCTGCCCAGCCCGACGCCGGACACGCCCAGCCAGGTCCCTACGACGACCACGGCGGTCACGGTCAGGCCGGACATCAGGACCCCGCCGGTGAACGTCACGGCGACGAGCAGCTGTGCCCGGATCGCGGCGGCGCGATGCGCGTCGATGCTGGCGTCGATCCGGCGCTGGGTGCGGTCCTCCACGGCGTACGCCCGGATGGTGTCGGCGCCCACGACGGACTCCGAGACGGCGCCGAGCATGTCGCCCACCCGCTCGCGGACGCCCGCGTACACGCGGGACAGCCGGCGTTGCAGAACCCGCGCCGCCAGGAACAACGGCAGGAAGCAGCCCCACACCAGCAGTGTGAGGGGCCAGGAGTAGATCGCCATGAGGACGGTAGCCACCAGCAGCTGCCCGGCCGACAGCACCAGCAGCAGCCCGCCCCACTGCACGAATGTCGAGATCGTGTCGACGTCACTGGTCACCCGGGACACCAGCGATCCGCGCCGCTCGGCGCTCTGGGTCAGCAGCGAGAGGTCGTGCACGTGCCGGAATGCCTTGATCCGCAAGGTGGTCAGGCCCGCCTCGGTGGCCCGGAACAGCCTGAGGTTGGTGACGTAGGACGCCACGGCGGTGACCGCCACGGCGAGGACCGCGCACGATGCCAGGACGGCGACGAGGCCTGGCCGCGGTCCGCCGGTGCTGGTGATCCCCCGGTCGATCGTCTGCTGGACCGCGATCGGGACGATGACTCGTCCCGCCGTCGACAGCACGGCGAGCGCCAGCGTCAGCCCGAGCCCGCGGGTGAACTCCGGCGACAGCTGCACGCCGCGGCGCAGCACCTCCCACGCCGTGCGGGTATGGCGGTCCCCCGGCATGCTGGTAGGGGATGGCTCGCGAGCCACGGGCGGCGCACTATGGCGGCGTCTTCCCTCGTCCCTCGGTCCAGACGCCGCCGCGCCACCCTGCTTGCTCACTGAATCCCCACTATTTCGGGATCCGGACCGGGCACGTCGCCGTCCTGGCCCTGCTCGTCAAATCGGTCACGCTCGTCACGCTCGTCCGGCTCCTCGGCGTGGGTCCGTTCGTAGGCGGTGAGCAGCTTCCGGTACCCCGCCGAGCGCTCCATGAGTTCCTCGTGGGTGCCGCGAGCCACCACCCGCCCTTGTTCGACGTACGCCACCTCGTCGGCCAGGGTGATCGTGGCCCGCCGGTAGGCGACCACGACGACCGACGTGCGCTCGCCCGTGCGGCGCAGCCCGTCGAGGATCTCCGCCTCGATCCGCGGGTCGATCGCCGACGTCGCGTCGTCCAGGACCAGCAGCCGGGGACGGCGTACGACGGCCCGGGCCAAGGCGATCCGCTGCCGCTGGCCGCCGGACAGGGTGGCGCCACGCTCCCCGACCCGGGTGTCCAGGCCCTCCGGCAGCGCCCGGACGAACCGGTCGGCCCGCACCACGGTGAGCGCCCGCCAGATGTCCTCGTCGTCCACGTCCTCGGCGCCGAGGGCGACATTCCCCCGCACGGTGTCGTGGAAGACGAACGTGCCCTGCGGGACGAGCGACGCCACGTCGGCCACCGCGCCGCGCCGCAGGTCGCGCACGTCGACGCCGTCGAGCAGCACGCGGCCGTCCGCCGGATCGACGAGCCGCACCAGCAGCGTCGCGAGTGTCGACTTTCCGGAACCGGTCGGCCCGACCACGGCGACGGTCCGGCCCGGGGCGATGTCGAGCGTGACGTCGTGCAGGACCGGTAGAGGATCGCCGTCACCATCCAGGTAGGCGTAGTCGACGCCGTCGAGCTCCAGGTGCGCCGGACCCGACCCGTCGAGCGTTTCCTCCCCGTAGGCCATCCCACCGCGAGCATGCAGCACTGCGGCGACCCGCTCCCAGCCGACGACTGTGCGGGGCAGCTCCCCGAGGACCCACCCGATGGCCCGGATCGGGAACGCCAACAAGGTCAGCAGGTAGGCGATCTGGACGATGTCACCCGTCTCCGCCGCGCCCTGCGCGACCCGGGCCGTCCCGATGACGAGTACGCCGAGGCTCCCGAGGGTGGGCAGCGACTCGATGACCGGGTCGAAAAGCCCGCGCATCCGGCCGACCTCGACGTTGGCGGCCCGCAGGTCATCCGCCGTGTCGGCGAACCGGCTGGTCTCCGCGGCCTCGCGACCCATCGTCTTGACGATCGTGGCGGCGTCGAAGCTCTCGTGGGCGACGCCGGACACCGCGGCGCGAAGGCGCTGCGCGCGCATGACGCGCGGTGACATCCGCCGCTGATAGAAGGCATTGACCGCGACGACGGCGGGCAGGACCACCAGCCCGGCCAGCGCCGTCACCGGGTCCGCGGCCAGCATCGCCGCGGACGCCGCCAGCAGCATCACCAGGACGCCGAGGCTCATCGGGAGGGGCGCCATCACCTGCCAGATCGCCTCGACGTCGGCGTTCGCGTTGGACAGCAGCACGCCGGCCGGATGCTGGTGATGCCAAGCCAGCGGCAGGCGCAGGTACTGCCGGGTGACGGCCCGCCGGTACCGGGCTTGCAGCCGGTACATCACGATCCCGGCCGCCGCCCGGCGCACCGCCACTCCGCAGGCGGTCAGGACGGCCACCAACGCCAGCCACCCCCCGGCGGTGGCGAGCTGCGAACCGGTCACCGACCCGCGCTCGAAGGCCGGCGCGAGGATCCGGTCGGTGACCCGGCCCAGCACCCAGCCGGAGGCCGCCGTGCCGGCGCCGTACACCGCGGCGCCGATGACGGCCGCCGCGAACGCCCAAGGCTCCTGGCGGACGCCGCCCGCAACGACCCGGACGCCGCGCACCATCGTGCCGCCGGTGAACCGGGTGTCCGCCGCCCGTGGGTCCAGGGCGTCTTGGGCCTCGGACTGTGCCACGGACTGTGCCACGGACTGTGCCACGGACTGGACTCGACCAGCTCGGGCGGTGGGCGCGCGCACGACGGAATCACTCCAAAGAGGGCTGGGATTCGTTTCAACCCTCTCATGCCCCGGAAAAAGTCCCGGCCGACGTCTGCCGTGGGCGACAACCCGAGTCGTGCGGGCCGATCGCAACGTGCGAAGGTGTGGGAATGACCCATCAGTACCGGGCAAACCCGGCGAATGGCGTTCCTGCGACCGGGTGCGGATCATGAGTCATTCATCCGAAGAGCGCGCTGCCCTGGCCGACGCGCTCGCGGCCGCCGGTCCGAACGCCGCCACGCTCTGCGAGGGATGGACGACGCACGATCTGGCGGCACATCTCGTAACGCGGGAACGCCGACCGGACGCCGGTCCGGGGATCATGCTCCCGCTGCTTGCCGGCTGGACCGAGCGGGTGCGACGCGGATTCCTGAAGCGGCCGTACGAGGAGTTGGTGCAGCTCGTCCGGACCGGCCCGCCGATCACCAGTTGGGCCGCCCTGCCCAACGCCGATGCGATGCTCAACCTGACCGAGCACTTCGTCCACGCCGAGGACGTGCGCCGGGCGCAGGACGGCTGGAAGCCGCGGGACCTCCCGGCCGACCGGCAGGCGGCCTTGTGGCGCGCGCTCGTCGTACGGGGACGGCAGTTCTTCCGGCACTCCCCGGTGGGCGTCACGCTGGCGACCCCGGACGGGCGCACGCACCTGGCCATCGGGCGGGTACCTGCCGTCACCCTCACCGGCGAGCCGGCCGAACTCATGCTGTACGCCTTCGGCCGCAAGGACCGTGCGCTGGTGGAGATCACCGGGCCGCCGGAGGCGGTGAGTGCGTTCCGCGGAACGCACCTCGCCGTCTAGCACATGGGGTGACGGCATGCGCAGTCTTCAGCGGACCGGCACGTCCGCGGCTCGCAACGCCGCCTTGACCGCGCCGATGGTGAACTCCCCGAAGTGGAACACGCTCGCGGCGAGGACGGCGTCCGCCCCCGCCGCCACGGCCGGCGGGAAGTGCTCGACCGCTCCGGCTCCCCCGCTGGCCACGAGCGGGACGTCGACTCGTTCCCGCACCGCCCGCAGCATCTCCAGGTCGAAGCCGGCCCGCGTGCCGTCGGCGTCCATCGAGTTGAGCAGGATCTCCCCGGCCCCGAGCGCGGCCCCGCGGGCGGCCCAGTCCACGGCGTCGATCCCCGTCCCCTGGCGCCCGCCGTGCGTGGTGACCTCGTAGCCGGACGGCGTCGACGTACCCGGCGGGCAGCGCCGCGCGTCCACCGACAGGACCAGGACCTGTGCGCCGAACCGATCCGCGACGTCGGCGATCAGTTCCGGCCGGGCGATCGCTGCGGTGTTGACGCCCACCTTGTCCGCGCCGCGGCGCAACAGGCGGTCGACATCGCCCACGGTCCGCACGCCACCGCCCACAGTGAGGGGGATGAAGACCTCCTCAGCAGTCCGGGAGACCACCTCGTACGTGGTCTCCCGCGCATCGGCGGAGGCCGTCACGTCGAGGAAGGTCAACTCGTCGGCACCCTCGGCGTCGTACCGGCGGGCAAGTTCCACCGGGTCACCGGCGTCGCGCAGGCCGGCGAAGTTCACCCCCTTGACGACGCGACCGGCGTCGACATCGAGGCAGGGAATCACGCGGACGGCAACCGGCACACAGCAGAGCCTAGGCTCCGCGCGCCCCTCTAAGCTCCCGTGACGTGTCGGATGACGCCACCCCCGGCCTCGGGCATCAGGCGCCGGATCACGTCCTCGCGATCGTGGCAGCGCTGCATGCCGTCCCGCCGCGGGCCGGCGGGATCCGGGTGCTGGCGGTCGACGGACCGAGCGGCGCCGGGAAGTCGACTCTGGCGGTCGACGTGGCTCGCGTCCTCGGTGCGCCGATCGTGCGGATGGACGACCTGTACCCCGGATGGGACGGGCTGGAGGAGGCGGTGCCGCGCCTGCTGGAGTGGGTGCTGCGGCCACTGGCGGCCGGCCGCCGCGCCTGGTACCGGCGGTATGACTGGAACGCCGGCCGGTACGCCGAATGGCACGAGGTCCCCGCGGGGCGCGCGCTCGTCATCGAGGGCGTGTCGTGCGGCTCGCGGATCTGCGCACCCTACCTGTCCCTGCTGGTCTGGGTGGAGGCCGATCCAGCTCTGCGCATGGAGCGCGGCATGGCCCGCGACGGCGAGGCGTACCGGCCGCACTGGGAACGGTGGGCCCGCCAGGAGGATGAGCATTTCGCCCGCGAGGGCACCCGGGATCGCGCGGATGTCCGTGTTGTCACGGACGGGAGGTAGCGTCGGATACACCATGACCAGCGCCGATCTGCCCCCGCTCACCGTCGGCCCCGTCGATGTCCACACGGAGGATTTCGAACGGTGGGTCCGCGCGCTGCGGCTGGTCTTCAAGGACCACGCCGCGCCCACGCCGTCGTTTCTGGAGTCGCGCCGAAAGCTGTACGCCCGGCAGCGGGTTCTCGCGGCCCGCGACGGTGACCGGATCGTCGGAACATTCCGGTCCTGGGACACCACCCTGACCGTTCCCGGCGGCTCGTTGGTGGCGGACGCCATCAGCAGCGTGACCGTCCTGCCCACGCATCGCAGGCGGGGCGCGCTGACGGGGATGATGACCGCCGACCTGGCGTCGGCCGTCTCGCGCCGGATTCCGGTCGCGGTTCTCATCGCCTCGGAGGCGCCGATCTACGGGCGTTACGGGTTCGGCGTGGCGACGGACGCCGTCACCTGGACGCTCGACGTCCGCGCCGCCGCCGTCCGGCCGGAGGCGCTGCGGCTCGCCGAGTCGATGCGACTGGAGCCCGTCACGGATGCCGAACTGCGGCCCCTCGGACCATCGCTGTTCGAGCGTGCCCGCCGGCCCGGCGCCATCGACTTCGACAGCTCATGGTGGGACGTGATCTGCCGGCTGGTGGAGGGGCCGGGGTGGCAGCGGGACCCCGAGGTCACCATTCTGGCGCGGGATGCGACCGGGACCGTCCAGGGCGTCCTGCGGTACAGCGCGAAGGAGACCTGGGAGGACCGGGTCATCAACACCCGCGTCGACGTTCGGATGCTGTATGCCGCGACCCCGGCCGCCGAGGCCGCATTGTGGCGATATCTGGTGGAGCTGGATCTGGTGGCCACGGTGAAGGCCGAAGACCGGCCCGTCGACGAGCCGCTTCCCTGGCTGCTGCGCGACTCCCGGGCGGCGCGGCAGACGTCCCGCTGCGACTTCCTGTGGAGTCGGGTGCTCGACCCGGCGGCGGCGCTGGGCGGCAGGCGGTATGCCGTGCCGGGCGCGGTCGTGCTGGAGATCACCGATCCGCAGGGCTGGGCGGCCGGCAAAATCGCGCTCGAGGCAGACAGCGATGGCAAGGCCACCTGCGAGCCGACCGCGGCGTCACCCGACGTGACCATGGCGGTCGACGTCCTGAGCGAGGTGTGGCTCGGCGGGGGTGACCTGGTCGCGGCCATGCGGGCCGGTCGGGTGGCCGAGCATCGGGACGGCATGCTCGAGCGGACGGCGGCCCTGTTCCGCACCCCACGGGCGCCGTGGTGCCCCACGTGGTTCTGAGCGGATGCACGTGGGCGCCTGCGGACAACAATCGGGTCATGGAGAAACCACCGGTCGTTTCACTGGATGAGTGGCAGCACGCCCGAGACGAACTGCTGAAGGCCGAGAAGGAGGCCACGCGCACCCTGGACGCCATCGCCGCGCGCCGCCGACGCCTGCCGATGGTCGCCTTCCGCTCCGACTACACCTTCGACGCGCCGAGCGGCCCGAAGACCCTGCTGGACCTGTTCGAGGGGCGTAATCAGCTCATCGTCTACCAGTTCATGGACCTCGGCCCGGACGACTACTGCCCCGGCTGCACCTGGTTCACCAACAATGTGCCGCCGACGGCGCTACCGCTCCTGGCCGATCGCGGAGTGACCTGGATGACCGTGTCCAACATGCCGCTGACGCAGATCGAGGCCTACAAGGCGCGGATGGGCTGGACCCTGCCGTTCGTGTCGTCCCGCGGCACGTCGTTCGCGGACGACACCGGCGCCGGACAGGGCTTCATGTTCACCGTGTTCCTGCGCGACGGCGACGACGTCTACCGGACGTACAACACCACCGCGCGCGGCGTCGACCGGCTCGTCTTCACCAACAGCATCCTCGACCTGATGCCGTACGGCCGGCAGGAGGACTGGGAGGACTCGCCGCCGGGCTGGCCGCAGCATCCCACCTATGGATAGGGCGTAACGGGCCTTCCCGGCCGGTCGAGCCATTCTCAGCCGGTCGGTGTTGTGTTCCCAGCTCACGCTCAGGTTCACGGCGTACGCTCCTCTCGTGGGGACGGGACCGCTCTGGCGTGCGCCGGCGCTCGCGACGATCACCACGCCGACGGTCCTTCTGGCTCATCTGGCCACGACGGGCGCCCTGCCGGCGTGGCCGGTGACCCTTGCCGTGGTGGCGGTCGGGCTGATCGTCGGCGCGCTCGCACCCGCCGTCCGGACCGCGGGACTGGCGGTGGTCGTCGGCATCAGCCAGCTCTCCGGGGACGCGCTGCTCATGCTGACCGAACAGCGTCCCGGTGGGGGATGCCTTCCGGCTGTCGGTCGCGGTGCCGCACTCGGCCTGCGCATGGCGGCTCTCCGCGAGGATCCCGCGTGCCCCCCCGGCACCATGGCGACCGGCCCCTTCACCCAGGCGGCGCTGCTCGGCGTTCTCACCGCGGCCGTCCTCGTGGTGACCCACCTGCTGTTCGCCACGCTGGGCGGCATGCTCGTCACCGCCGTCGAGCGCTCGGTCGGGGCGTTGCGTGCCATCGCCGCGCTGGTGACGCCCCGGCCGGTCCGCCTGCCGCCGCCCGCCACCGGTAGCGGTAATACACCCCCTGCGCCGGTTCGCGTGCCGCTCCCCCGGCGCACGGTCCCGCTCGCACTCACCCACCGTGGTCCACCGGTGCGCCTCGGGGCCCGATAGCCCTCGTCCGCCGACGTCATCCCGCCGCGGGATTCGCCCCCATCCGTGACCACGGAGGTCACCCATGTCTGTCGGTACTTCCCTGCCCGCCCGGTTGCGCGGCATGGACCGGCGGTGGATCTCCACCGCCGCCCGCCTCGCGATCGGCGGCATCTTCATCTACGCCGGGTCAACAAAGATCACCGACCTGGCGACGACAGTCCGCTCGGTCCGCGCCTACGACCTGCTGCCCGAGTCGATGGTGACCATCGTGGGGAACGGGCTGCCCGTGCTGGAGCTCGGCCTGGCGATACTCGTCCTGGCCGGGCTCGGGACCCGGCTGGCCGCCATCGTGAGCGCTCCCTTGTTTCTCGCCTTCCTGATCGGGGTGGGCTCGGCGTGGGCGCGCGGACTGAGCATCAGCTGCGGCTGCTTCGGCACCGGAGGATTCACCCCGAACCCGGTGCCGGGCTATGTCCGGGAGATCGTGCTCGACACCGTGCTGCTCGCGGCGTCGCTCTGGCTCATCCGGTTCCCCGCCAGCCGGTTCTCTCTCGACGGCGTCCTCGGGCTCCATCTGCACCACCACCCCGACCAGCACCCCGACCAGCACCCCGACCAGCACGACGACCACCACGGGACGGCCGCTCCACAACACCGGGCCGCCACCACCCGTAACCGTTCCTCCCAGGAGACTCTTCGATGACCAACGCACGAACCGCACGTCAAGAGCGCGAGCGCAAGGCCGCCGAACTGCGCGCCGCCGCGGCGCGCAAGCAGGCACGCCAGCGCTCGATCCTCGTCACCGTCGCCGCGCTCGCCGTCCTGGCGATCGCCGTCGGTGTCTTCGCCATCGTCAAGACCGCCCAGCAGGAGCAGGCGGCGGCATCCGGCGGTACGCCGGGCAACTTCACCACCGGCAACGGCGTCATCGTCGGGAACACCGCAGCGCCGGTCACTCTCGTGGCATACGAGGACTTCCAATGCCCCGCGTGCCGGAACTTCGAAGAGACCAACAAGAGCCAGCTCGACAAGTGGATCGCGGACGGAACGGTGAAGGTCGAATACCGGCCGATCTCGTTCCTGGACAGCGCGTCCAAGAACCAGTACTCCAGCCGTGCGCTCAACATGGTGGCCGCGGTGGTGAACGTCGCGCCGGACAAGTTCAAGGCAGTGCACGACAAGCTGTACGCGAACCAGCCCGAGGAGCAGACCGCGGGACCGAGCAACGAGGAGCTGATCCAGCTCGCCGTGTCCGTCGGGGTGTCCGAGGACAGCATCGCGGATGCGGTGAACAAGAACAGCTACAGCGGGTGGGTCAAGACGGTCACCGAGACGGCGTCGAAGGACGGTGTCAACTCGACGCCGACGCTCCGGGTGAACGGCAAGACGCTGGACACCTACGACCCGGCCAGCATCAAGGCGGCCGTCGACGCCGCGGTCAAGGCTGCTGCCAGCACACCCACGACGACGAGCAGCTGAGCTCTCGGTGGCCGCGCTGGCTGAGGCCGGACCGCACCGGGTCCGGCCTCAGCCGGCCAGCTCCTCCTCGGCCTCGCGCACGGCCTGGTCGGCGAACTGCGTGTGGTACAGGTCGGCATACAGACCGCCCCCGTCGAGCAGCTCCGAATGCCGGCCTCGCTCCACGATCCGGCCCTCGTCGATGACGGCGATCACGTCGGCCGCCCGCACGGTGGACAGCCGGTGCGCGATGACGATGGCGGTCCGCCCGCTCAATGCCCGCTCCAGCGCGCGCTGCACCGCGGCCTCCGACTCGGAGTCCAGGTGCGCCGTCGCCTCATCGAGGACGACGATCTCGGGTGCCTTCAGAAGGAGCCGGGCCAGGGCGATCCGCTGCTTCTCCCCGCCCGACAGCCGATGCCCGCGATCGCCCACCACCGTGTCGAGTCCCTCGGGCAGGGACCCGACCAAGTCCCAGATCTGGGCGTCGCGCAGCGACTGGACCAGTTCATCCTCGGTCGCCGTCGGCTTCGCGTACAGCAGGTTGGCCCGCAGGGTGTCGTGGAACAGGTGCGCCTCCTGCGTCACGACTCCGACGGCGTCGTGCACCGAACCCAGGGTGGCGTGGCGCAGGTCGAGCCCGCCGATCCGTACCACCCCGGTCGACGGGTCGTACAACCGGGAGACCAGGTTGGTGATCGTCGTCTTTCCCGCCCCGCTGGGCCCGACCAGCGCCACCATCTGCCCGGGTTCCACCGTCAGTGTGACGCCGTGCAGGACGTCGCCGTGGCCACCGCGATCGGGCACCGACACCTGCTCCAGCGACGCCAGCGAGACGTCGTCGGCGGACGGGTAGCGGAACCGGACATCCTCCAGCTCGATCGACTTCGGCCCCGACGGGAGCGGGACGGCGTCCGGCGCCTCGGTGACCAGCGGTGGGAGGTCGAGCACCTCGAAGACACGCTCGAAGCTGACCAGTGCCGTCATGACGTCGACGCGCACGTTGGACAGCGCCGTGAGCGGCCCGTAGAGCCGGCCGAGCAGCGCGGCAAGCGCCAGCAGCGTCCCGATCGACAGCTGATCCCGCACGACCAGGACGCCACCCAGCCCATAGACCAGAGCCGTGGCCAATGACGCGACCAGCGTCAGTGCGGTGAAGAAGACCCGGTTGTTCATCGCGATCCGCACGCCGATGTCGCGCACCCGAGCCGCGCGGTCCCCGAACTCCTCGTCCTCCTGGTCGGGGCGGCCGAACAGCTTCACCAGCATGGCCCCCGCGACGTTGAACCGTTCGGTCATCCGGTTGCCGAGATCGGCATTGAGCTGCATCGACTCGCGGGACAGGGCCTGCAGCCGCACGCCCATGCGGCGAGCGGGCAGCAGGAAGACCGGAAGCAGGACCAGCGCGCCGAGCGTGATCGGCCAGGACAGGTAGAACATGGCGCCGGCGACCAGGACCAGCGATACGACGTTCGAGACGACGCCGGAGAGCGTGGACGTGAAGGCCTGCTGTGCCCCGATGACGTCGTTGTTGAGCCGCGACACCAGTGCGCCGGTCTGAGTCCGGGTGAAGAACGCCACCGGCTGGCGCAGCACGTGACCGAAGACCTGGGTGCGCAGGTCGTAGATGAGCCCCTCGCCGATCCGCGCGGAGTACCAGCGGTCAGCCAGACCGAGCACACCGTCCAGCACGGCGATCAACGCCACGAGGGAGGCCAGCTCGACGACCAACCCACGGTCGCCCTGCGCCACGCCGTCGTCGACGATCCGCCGCAGGAGCAGCGGCGTGAGCACCACCGTGAACGCCTCGGCCACGACGAGCACGAGGAACGTGACGATCTGCCGCACGTACGGCCGGGCATAGGAGATCACCCGGCGGCGGGTCCCCGGCGCCAGCTTGCGCTCGACGACGCTGGGGTCCCGTCGATAGGACCGCATCATCGACATCGCCTGCATGGATTGCACGCCGCCACCTTCCGCCGGGCCCGCGTCCAGGAATCCCGCGTCCCGGAATACAGCGCCCAGGAAATGCAGGAGCCCTCGGACGAGGCGGGCTGAAACGGCGCCACCCGTGCGCGCCGCCACCGTTCAACGGCAACGCGACGGACGCGAGCTTGCTTCCCCCACGGTCG
>Ga0081539_10006281_pt1 | contig 11487 bp, 12 predicted proteins | sample TabmetS4T2R2_FD_71023 | JGI IMG/M metagenome (GOLD analysis project Ga0081539, IMG submission 71023) | Tabebuia heterophylla rhizosphere microbial communities from the University of Puerto Rico - S4T2R2 | ecosystem: Host-associated > Plants > Roots > Rhizosphere ...
CATCGGCTGGCACGTGACGCACCGGTTCTGCGGACGGTGCGGCGGAGAGACGGAGCCCGCGCCCGGGGAGCTGGCGAAGAGGTGCACGCGTTGTGGGATGATGCACTATCCGCGTCTCAGTCCTGCGGCCATCGTCCTCGTCAGGAGGGGGGATAGGATCCTGCTCGCCCGCTCGCCCGGGTTCCCGAAGGGGCTCTACAGCGTACTCGCAGGCTTCGTCGAGCCCGGCGAGTCTATAGAGGAGGCCATAGTCCGCGAGGTGCGCGAGGAAGTAGGGATAGAAGTCCAGAACGTGCGGTACTTCGGGAGCCAGCCGTGGCCCTTCCCGAACTCGCTCATGGTCGGCTTTACCGCGGATTACGCCGGCGGCGAACTGACACCCGAGCCAGGGGAGATCGAGGACGCAGGGTGGTACACGGCCGAGGAGCTACCGGAGATCCCCGTGAGGGTCCCTGCGAGGGTCAGCATCGCCCGCGCCATGATAGACGACTTCGTAGAACGACACGGCATCGACGCGGAAGACCTACAGACCCCACAGTAGCTGGAGGTCAGGGTCTCAGCCTCCTGTATGATGCAGGAGAGCGGAGGATCGGCCGAAGAGATCCAGGTGAATAGAAAGTTGACACGGAGGAGATTCCTGACCCTCGCCGGCGTAGCGGGGACGGCCGTGTTGGGTGGAGCCTACGTACTCTGGAGTAAGCCGGACCCACTGTGGGGTTCTATTACCGAAGTGGCGCGGAGCGTCTCTTCCGGAACGTATCGGATCGGCGCGTTTACCGTCACGCTGGAGACCGGTCGCGGCCCTTCAGGCGTAATTCTGAGCGTTGCTCATGACTCGAGGCCCGACCGGATACTTTGGCAGAGCATCCCCGGGGAGAGCTTCGTGTCTGCCGCGCGGGGCAAAGTGACCGTCCGGCAGGCCAGATCTCACCTGACCATCGAGGACGAGACGAGGAAGCCGCATCCCGACCAGACAATAGATCGCATCGAGAGAACGGGGGATAAGCTCGTTGTCACAGGACGGCTCACGAACGGGGAAGACCCGGAAGGCATAGACTACACGCTCACCTTCTCGCCCGTCACCGACGGAAGACTGCGGTTCGAGGCCGAGGTCGAGGAGCCCTACAACAGGGTCTACCTGACCCACGCCTCCTCACCAGAAGAGCGCTTTTTCGGCTTCGGGACGCAGTACACGTACTTCGACATGAAGGGGCGCATGGTGCCCATCTTTATCCAGGAGCAGGGGATAGGAAGGGGCGAGCAGCCCGTAACGTGGGCGGTCGACTGGAAGGCAGGCGCAGGCGGTACCCCGTACACCAGCTACGCTTGCGTGCCGCACTACCTCACGAGCGAGGTGCGCTCCCTCTTCCTGGAGAACTACGAGTACTCTTCCTTCGACCTCAGGGAGGAGGACAGGGTACAGATCGGGGTCTTCTCCTCGCGGATGAGGGGTCAGATCCTGAGCGCGGACACCCCCGCAGGGCTGATCGAACAGTACACCGAATACTCGGGCAGGATGCGCCCGCTACCAGAGTGGATCCTGGGCGGCGCAGTAGTGGGATTGCAGGGCGGCACGGACAAAGTGCTCCGGGTTTTGGACAAACTCGATTCTCTCGACACCCCCGTCGCCGCCCTCTGGCTACAGGACTGGGTGGGACAGAGAGAGACCAGCTTCGGCACCCAGCTCTGGTGGAACTGGGAGCTGGATAAAGACCACTATCCCGAGTGGGATTCACTGAGAGAGCGCCTGGAGAAGAGAGATATCAGGCTCATGACCTACATCAACCCTTTCCTCTGTGACGATGTTGCGCAAAAGGAGAACCACCGACGCAACCTCTTCGAGGAGGCCGCGGAGAAAGGCTACTTAGTAAAAGATCAGAGAGGCGAACCGTACACGACCAGGATCTCCAGCTTCTCCGCGGCCCTCGTGGACCTGACAAACCCCGAAGCGCGGGCCTGGATAGAGGCCCTCATCAAAGACGAGCTCATCGGTAACGGCGCCTCGGGGTGGATGGCGGACTTCGGCGAGGGCCTCCCCTACGACGCCGTGCTCTACTCCGGCGCGGACCCGATGGGCTACCACGACCGCTACGCCGAGGAATGGGCCAGAGTGAACCGCGAGGCCATCCGTGAGGCTGGCCGCGAGGACGACATCGTCTTCTTCAACCGCTCCGGCTACACGAAGAGTCCTCGCTACGGCACCCTGTTCTGGGTCGGGGACCAGCTCGTCGACTGGGACGAGCACGACGGCATAAAGAGCGCAGTGACGGGCCTCCTGTCGAGCGGGCTCTCAGGCTATAGCCTCGAACACACCGACATCGGCGGCTACACCGCCATAGACAACCCCTTGCTCACGTATCATCGCTCCAAAGAACTTCTCTTGCGTTGGATCGAACTGGGCGCGTTAACCGCGGTGTTCCGCACCCACGAGGGCAACAGGCCCGAGGTCAACCACCAGATCTACTCGGATGATGAGACTCTCAGGCACTTCGCCCGCTTCGCCAAAATCTACGCGGCCTGGAAATCTTACAGGATGGATCTTGTGAAGGAAGCTTCCGAGACCGGACTCCCAGTCGTCCGCCACCCGTTCATACACTACCCTGACGACTCCGAGGTGCTCGGCCTGGAGTACCAGTTCATGGTCGGTCCGGAGTTCATGGTGGCGCCTGTGCTGGACCCCGGCGAAGATACCGTTGAGGTCTACCTCCCTCCAGGCAACTGGGTCCACCTATGGACAGGCAAAAATTACGGTTCGCCGGAGCGCGGCGGCTACGAGACGGTCTCGGCTCCCATAGGGGAGCCTGCCGTCTTCTACAGGGAGGGCTCTGACGAGGGGAGCCGTTTCAGGGGAGAGCTCGACCGTCGGGGGCTGCTGTAGAGCCGGGAGGGTAGAATAGACGGAGTAGTTACTTTCGTCCGGGGGGCTTGCATGAGGCGGGAGAACGTAACCAGCGGCACGGTATGGGAGGGCAGGGTCGGCTACTCGCGGGCCGTCCGGCGCGGGCCGTTCGTGTACGTCTCGGGGACGACCGCGACCGATGGGAGTGGCGGATACGTAGGGGTTGGGGATCCCTACGCGCAGACGGTCCAGACCATAAACAACATCAAGGTGGCGCTCCAGGCCGTCGGGGCGGAACTCTCAGACGTGGTACGGACCAGGATCTACGTGGTCAACATCGAGGACTGGGAGAAGGTGGGGGAGGCCCACGGTGCGTGCTTCGGGAAGATCAGGCCAGCTACCAGCATGGTCGAGGTCAGCCGCCTCATCGCACCCGAGATCCTGGTCGAGATCGAAGCCGACGCCCTGATCGACGCCGAGTACAAACGCTCTATGTAGGGGAGCGCCCCTACCCGATCTCCGAGGCGCGGCCTGCGGCGTCCTCCAGGGCCAGGAGGGCTGACGCCTAGCTCGTGGCGCTCCTCGAGGATCTCGGCCGTGCATCTGGCTGCCTCGAGCGCCCACCGGCGTGCCTCCTCGGGCCCTTGGCCGTCCTCGAACACCGCTGCCAGCTCTTCGAAGACGGAGTCTGCGGCCCTCTCGACCAGCCTCTCGGGGTTGACGGGCAAGAGGTGCCCCCTTCCGGCATACCGGGCTGGAGCTGGAAGGGACGCCAGCGTGCCTCGGTGTCGAGGTCGGGCCTCTCCGCCAGGCGCTTCTCGCCCATATAGTTTTCAAACACATTAGACACCTCGGCTTATTGTACTCGCCACAGTGGGCCGGGAGTCGGTGGTGGAGGTGGCGTTGGTCTAGCAGTTCGTTCCTCTTCGTCTGCTCTCGGAACTGTGTGCAAAGGTTGTTTTCGGCGGTTTACTCGCTACTCCACCTGGTAACGTCTGTCGTAACGCTTGAGAGACGTTCGTCCTGTAGAGTGGTGTTGTGACAGAAGGGACAATGGAACAGGGTCGAGGAGTCGGTGGGACAAGCGGTCGCGCCGCCTCCTGGCTGGCTTGGTCGATCGCCGCCCTCAGTGTGGTCTTGTTTGTGGTCGCTGTCGCCCTGTATATCTCCACCCTGCCCGTTCGGCCTCCAGGTAGTTGGGGGACAGGGGGCATAAGCACGCCGTTGTGGGCGATATTGCCCTTTATCCCCTTCGCGATCATGGGCGCCCTTGTGGCTTCCAAGCGCCCCACGAATCCAGTAGGCTGGATCTGCCTGGCCGTCGGCCTGTTGTGGATGCTCAACATTGTTACAGGCTCCTACGTGATCTACGCCATGCGGGTGGCCACTCCCGGCTCGATTCCTTACCCTGCGGCGGTCGGCTCGCTAGCCGGGTGGCTGGGACCGATGGCCATACTGCTGTTCGGCACATATCTGATCCTGTTGTTCCCTGACGGGAGGCTCCCTTCGAGCAACTGGCGCCCCGTGGCCTGGCTATGCGGGTTGGTGATTGTGTCGAACGTCGTCGTCACCACTTTCGCTCCGGGTCCGCTATCCGATCTAAGGAGTGTGAGAAACCCATTTGGGCTCGAGGGACAACCCTGGCTGGCGAGCGCGAACGACATCGTAGGGCTCTTGTTTCCCGTGTGCCTGCTGGCTTCGGCATCGAGCCTGGTCTTGCGCTACCTTCGTTCGGGAGAAGAGGTGCGCGAGCAGATCAAGTGGCTAGCCTTTGCTGCCTCGGTGGTGGCTCTGGGGGTCTCGGGGGCGATCGTCGAAGGGACCCTCTTCGCCTCGGATGCAAACGGGAGCACAGAACCTTTCTTGGGGAAGCTGCTGCAGGACGCCATCACACTGAGCTTTGCAGGAATACCAATAGCCATAGGCTTCGCAGTTCTCAAGTATCGCCTCTACGACATAGACGTGGTCATAAACCGCGCCCTCGTCTACGGATCTCTGACTGTCTCGCTAGCGACCGTGTACTGGGGTACTGTCGTATTGCTCCAGGAGATCTTCCGAGCCCTCAGCGGCCAAGAGTCAACCCTGGCGGTAGTCGCCTCGACCCTGGCTATAGCCGCGCTGTTCGGCCCGCTCCGCCGCAGGGCGCAGAGCTTCGTGGATCGGCGCTTCTACAGAAGGAAGTACGACGCTGCCGAGACGCTCGCCGCCTTCAGTTCCAGGATGCGCGAGGAGACGAACCTGGAGGCACTGCACGACGATGTGCTGGGAGTAATTAGGGAGACCATGCAGCCCGAGCACGCCTCCTTGTGGTTGCGCTCCCACACGGCGAACGAGAAGGAGGACGTGCCCGGCTGACGCAGCGAAAGCCAGAACGAGAACCTTTCATGCTCGCGGGGCCGGCGGGCGCCACCTCGTCGTCAACGTTTCCCTTTCCTTCAAACCTTCAGCCGATCAGGTCGTCAGTTTACCGTCTCGGAGATGGCGTGGGCCTCACGACGGCGTGAACGCGCGCATACCTTGATGTGTCTATCACGCATATAATTTCCCTTGAGTGACGAGGAGGTTTTCATGGGCCGTCAGCGAATGGAACCTGGTCCTGGGCAGGAGTCCGTCTGGGACTATCCGCGCCCGCCCAGGCTTGAGGACGTGGACAGGAAGGTCAAGGTCGTCTTCGGCGGCGTAACGCTCGCCTACACAACGCGGGCGAAACGCGTGCTCGAGACGAGCCACCCGCCCGTGTACTACGTCCCGCCCGAGGACATAAGGATGGAGCATCTGGAGCCCTCGGAGGGCGGTTCGTACTGCGAGTGGAAGGGGAGGGCCAGCTACTACGACGTGGTGACCGAAGAGCGCACGGAGAGGCGGGCGGCGTGGTTCTACCTCAACCCGACGCCGTCGTTTGCCGATCTCCAGGACTACGTGGCTTTCTATCCGTCGAAGATGGACGGGTGCTGGGTCGGCGGGGAGAAGGTCGAGTCGCAACAAGGGGACTTTTACGGGGGTTGGATCACCCCCGATATAGTCGGTCCTTTCAAGGGAGCCCCCGGGACCTGGGGCTGGTAGACCTTGGACGCCTCACGCCTCCGCAAAGAATACACCCGCGCCGGCCTCGACAGAGGCGACGTTGACCCTGACCCCGTAGTCCAGTTCCACCAGTGGTTCGAGAAGGTCATCGAGGCCGAGCTCCACGAGCCGAACGCCATGATCCTCGCCACCGCCACCACAGAAGGCAGGCCCTCGGCCCGCACTCTCCTCCTCAAGGGCTACGACGAACGGGGTTTCGTCTTCTACACCAACTACGAGGGACGCAAGGCCCGCGAGATCGAAGCGAACCCCCTGTGCGCCCTTCTGTTCTACTGGGGCGAGCTCGAGCGGCAGGTCAGGATCGAGGGTCGCGCGAGCCGCCTCTCCACCGAGGAGTCGGACGCCTACTTCCTGAGCCGCCCGCGCGGGAGCCGTCTCGGGGCGTGGGCCTCGGAGCAGAGCCGTCCGGTCGAGGACAGGAACGTCCTCGAGGAGCGCGTGCGGGAGCTGGAGGATGAGTACGAAGGGCGTGAGATCCCACGCCCTCCTTTCTGGGGCGGCTACAGGGTCGAGCCCGAGGTCATCGAGTTCTGGCAGGGACGTGAGAATCGCCTTCACGATCGGCTCGTCTACCGTCGCATAGGGGGAGGATGGAAGATAGAGCGTCTGCAGCCGTAAGGAGAAGATCCGCCTTGCTGCTAATATGCGTATCGTTGCGTTCCGTATCTGAGGGAGAGGAGAGTCTTTGAAGCTCGTAACGTATTCGGTGGATGGTGGGGAGCCTCGTATAGGGTCGTTGGAGGACGGTGAGATCAGACCCCTCGGCGGGCCCAGCATGGTCGAGTTCATCGAGCATGGGGGGAGCCCAGAGCCGGGAGAAGACGTGGTCCCCGCGGAGAGTGCGCGCATACACGCCCCGATCCCACGTCCAGGAAAGATCATCGCCATCGGCCTGAACTACGAGGACCACGCCGCCGAGACAGGGGCCGACATACCCCAGAAGCCCATAGTCTTCGCCAAGTACGTCAACACCGTGGTCGGGCCTGGCGACGCCATCCGCGTGCCCCCCGTGGTCAAAGAGCCCGACTACGAGGCCGAGCTTGCGGTCGTTATCGGACGCGAGGCCAGAAACGTTCCGGCCGAGGAGGCCCTGGATCACGTCTTCGGCTATATGAACTCCAACGACGTCTCGGCCAGGGACCTGCAGCGCTCAGAGGGCGGCCAGTGGACGCGCGCCAAGTCCATAGACACCTTCGGCCCGATGGGCCCCTACATCGCCACCACAGACGAGGTGCCCGATCCGCAGAACCTCTCCATCAGATGCATCCTCAACGGCGAGGTCATGCAGGACGGGACGACCTCGAAGATGATCTTCCCGGTCGCCGAGCTCGTCTCGTTTCTCTCGCACGGCACGACCCTGGAGCCCGGCGACGTCATAATGACGGGAACCCCGCCCGGCGTCGGGATGGCCCGCGATCCGCAGGTCTGGCTGAAGGCCGGGGACGAGGTGAGCATCGAGATAGAGGGCCTCGGTACCCTCACCAACCCCGTCGAGACCGAGTAGAGCACAGAGACCTCCCGCAAAAACGAATAAGGGCAAGCGTCCGGGGAGCGAGCACGGGTGGCTGCCTCCGGGATAGAGACGCCCTGTCTTTCGTCAGCTTATAAATCTCCTGAGTGAGTCGAATTCCTCTCCTTTCGAGGAGGAAGGCTCGAACCTAGCCCACATTCAGTACAGAAAAATCATCCTTTTGCGGTATGCGCTGGGGCCGCGGCGGCTAGCATAATTCGCCTCAGTATTGGAAGACCTGAGAGCAGAAAGGAGAAAGACACCTTGAAGACCTGGATCAAGGTTTCTCTAGTAACCGCGGCGGTGGCGATCCCCGCCTTCCTCCTCGGACCCGCACTCTTCCCACCCTCCGCAGAAGGCCCGGCCCCGACCGCCGGCCAGTTGCCTTTCTTCCTGTTCCTCGCGACGGGCGACGCCCTGCTATTGGGCCTCGGGGTCTCCTTCCTGCTCTTCGGCTTCCCCGTCATGCTCAGGGTCTCCCCAGATTCTAAGCTGAGGGCCTGGACGATGTACCTCTCTATAGGCTACCTGATGGTCTCCTGGTGGCCGCACCTCAATATGCACGCCCACAACGGGTCGAATTTGCAGGGGCTCCTGTACATAGACTTTACCTTCCACCTGCCGCTTGAGATAGCCGGTGTGGCTCTGGCGTTGTGCTTTATCTCCCTTATGAGGAGCCGTACCGACGAAGCGCCCGCCAACGAGGCGCTCGCTCCCGTCAGCGAGGCACCCGCCTCCGCCAAGTAGGAGACCGAAAACGGCCACAGAGCTCGCTTTCGTAGCAGCTCTGTGGCCGCCGCGCAGCGGGATTTCAGAGAAGGAGATAGCGGTGAAGGGCAGGATCTTTGAGACGGCAATCATGGCGCTCGCGTCGAATTTGCTATTCGCGTCCGCGGCCCTGGCACATGGAGACGTGGACGACGGTCACTCCGAAGAGTTCTTGGGCATTGACTGGGGCTTCCTGTTGGTGCCGCCCGAGTTCGTACTCGGCGGCGTCGCACTCGTAGGCCTGCTCTACGCCGTGACACGGCTCGGACGATGAACGTCATGCCTGAGCGTGGAGCTTCGGGGCAGGCTGCAAGCTAGCTCGCGTGGCTCTGCCTGGGAGGTACTCGCCACTATGCGCCGAGCCGTGTAATCTGATGGTCATGACCGACTACAGAACTGGCGAGCGGGCGAGAGTTTAGGACGCGGTGGAGCCGGACAGGACATCATACCGACCGGTAAGGGTGATAGGTGTGCTCTTGATCCTCGAGGTGATAGGGCTCGTGGCCCTCGGGGTTTACGAGTTCTGGCAGGTCGACTGGAGGGGGATGGAGCTGGGGCACCTGTCGCAGCGGATGGTGGAAGCGCTGGTCTACGCCCTCTTCGTACCGTCCGCGATCCTGACGCTGATGTCGGCGCTGAGCTTCATCTTCCTGCGCCGCAGGGGATGGCTCGGCGCCGCGATCGCGCAGGGGGTGAGCCTGGCGGTGTGCCTGTGGCTGTACACGCTCTTCCAGCCCGGCTACGTCTACCCGATCATGGCCTACTGCATACTGATGATCTTCTACCTCAACTCCCAGGACGTGCGGGTGGTGTTCCATCCGCGGCGAGGCGAGGCGAAACAGAAGCTGGGGGGCGTCGTATGACGGCTGGCGTGGAAACCGCCACGGCCCTGCTCAGGCGCTTCGAGCCAGTGCTTCGCTCGACGAAGGGGGACAAGTTCTACCCGATGGACGTCGAGCCCTACGTGCAGGCGTGCAGCCTGTGGGTGCAGAGGCCGGGTCAGGAGGCCGTGTGCGTCGTGCGTGGTGACAAATTGACCCTGGATAAGCTCGCGCAGCAGCCCCTCGACGAGGCCGGGGCCGTGCACTTCCTCAAGTTCACCGATGAAGACGACATCGGACCGGACTCGCGCGGCAGACGCCTGCGACGCTTCCAGAGAAGCGCGAAGAACCGCAAGGAATCGAGGGAAGCCTTCAGGGCTGGCCGGGGCCGTCTCGCGCGCGTCGGCTACGTCTCCCGCTTCGTAGATGCGCTGTACTCGATCACGCTCCTCGCCCGCGGCAGGGTGCCAGGGGAATCGGCCGCCGCGGCCTCCGTGGCCTACGAGCGCATCATGGCCGAGAACGAACACTACCGCTACCACGGGCGCGTGGTTCGCCAGGACGGCTGGATCGTCCTTCAGTACTGGCTTTTTTACCCTTTCAACGACTGGAGGAGCGGCTTCTTCGGCGCGAACGACCACGAGGCCGACTGGGAGAAGGTCTTCGTCTACCTCTCCGAGACGGAGGCCGGAGAGGTCAGCCCGGAGTGGGTGGCCTACGCCGCCCACAACTACACGGGGGACAACCTCCGCCGCAGGTGGGACGACCCGGAGGTGGAGAAGGTCGGGGAGCACCCCGTGGTCTACGTCGGCGCCGGCTCCCACGCCAGCTACTACTCCTCCGGGGAGTACCTGACGGAGTTGAACCTGCCCCTGCCTTCACCCCTCGCAAGGGTGGCTGACGCTGTGCGGTCCTTCTGGAAGACGAGGCTCGGCCAGTACGTCAGGGACGGCGATGAGGATGAGGAGCCGGGCTACTTCTACATTCCCTTTGTAGACTACGCGCGCGGTGACGGGCTGAGCGTGGGGGAGGGGGGAGACAGGGCGTGGGACGAGCCGAGGCTCATCACGGACCCGCCTCCGGACTGGGTCTCCGGCTACCGCGGGCTGTGGGGGCTCTACGCCAGGGACCCGTTCGAGGGCGAGGACGCCCCCGCGGGACCGATGTACAACCGCGACAAGAGCATCAACCGCGCCTGGTACGACCCCGTGGGATGGGCCGGCCTGGACAAAGTGCCTCCCCCGACCGAGACGCTCGAAGCCGTCCTCGAAGAGCGCGAGGATATCGCCTCAAGGTGCACCGCGCTGCGGACCGAGATCGAGGAGAAGAGCTGGCAGCTCAAGAAGCTCGGCGCTGAGGTCGCGTCGATGCGCGGTAGATCCCACCTCGACGCACCCTATGAGGAGGGGACGAAGCGTATCGCGGAGCTCTCGGGGGAACTGGACCGGCTGCGGGCGAGGCTCGCCACCGACGAGACCGTCTCGGAGTCCCTCGAAGAGTACGCCGCCCGTCTGAGGGCCGGCGAGCATGACCCCGCCCGTGCCCACATCTCTCGTGCCCACACGCCGGCCTCAGAAGACGAGCTGAGGGTGAGCCGCGTGGCCGAGGCGTGGGCCGCCGTAAGCGTCAGCCTCATGCTCATCAGCTTCGTCGGGATCTGGATGTTCGAGCGGGAACACCTGATCTCCATGCTCGTCTTCAGCATCGCCCTCTTCGCTTTCGTCGAGGCCGGCTTCAGGGGCCGCCTCGTCAACCTGGTGAGCAGCGCCAACATCGGGCTCGCTGTCGTAGCCACGCTCGTGATCGTCTACGAGTTCTTCTGGCAGCTCGTCGTCGCGATCGTGCTCATAGTGGGCCTTTATGTTCTCTGGGACAACCTGCGCGAACTCAGAAGATGACGCATACCGCGTCGGGTTCCGGTTAGAATAGAAGCGTTATGGCGCGCACGATAAGGGTGATTGTCGCGAAGGTCGGCCTCGACGGGCATGACAGGGGGGCCAAGATCATCGCCCGCGCCCTCCGCGACGCGGGGATGGAGGTTATCTACACGGGCCTCCACCAGACCCCAGAGCAGGTCGTCGAGGCGGCGATCCAGGAGGACGCCGACGCCGTCGGTATCTCCATCCTCTCCGGCGCCCACATGACGCTTGTGCCCCGCATAGTAGACCTTCTCAAAGAGAACGAGGCCGAAGACATCCTGGTGTTCGTAGGCGGGACCATCCCCAAAGAAGACATAGCCCGTCTCAAGGAGATAGGCGTCGGCGAGGTCTTCACCCCGGGAACACCGACGAAGAAAGCTGTAGAGTACGTCGAGCAGGCCGTACCAACGTAGGCTTCAGGCCACAGGTCTCAGGCATCAGCAATAATCTGAAACCTGATGCCTGATGCCTGAAACCCAGAAACGGAGTTTCGATTTGGATTACGTAAGAGTGGAGCGCGAGGATGGTGTCGCCTTCCTGACCGTC
>Ga0081539_10006282_pt1 | contig 11486 bp, 9 predicted proteins | sample TabmetS4T2R2_FD_71023 | JGI IMG/M metagenome (GOLD analysis project Ga0081539, IMG submission 71023) | Tabebuia heterophylla rhizosphere microbial communities from the University of Puerto Rico - S4T2R2 | ecosystem: Host-associated > Plants > Roots > Rhizosphere ...
GTGTTTCGGCGGCGATAGCGGTGGGGAAACGCCCGGTCCCATTCCGAACCCGGAAGCTAAGCCCTCCAGCGCCGATGGTACTGCACTCGCCAGGGTGTGGGAGAGTAGGACACCGCCGGACATTCTTTCCAGACGGGCCCCGCAGCAGCGGGGCCCGTCTTGGCATGTTCGGGATCTTGCCCGGCTTCGGATCTCTGCTCCCGCCGGCGTGAAAATCGATGGACCGTCCGGCCGGCTGCGGGGCAGCCTTGGGCATGGACGTGCAGCACCACGAGGACCCGCGGGCATTCATGGCTCTCGCGCAGCCCTTCTACGCCACCGACACTCTTCGTCACACCGTGGCACTCACCGTGATGGCGCGGATCCTCGCCGTGGAAGAAGACGCCGCGTCGATCATGGCCACCTTGCATGAGGGCGACGACCTCGTTGGTGTGGCGTTTCGTACACCGCCGTGGCCGGTCATCAGCAGTGGGCTGCCCCTCGATCCGGCGCTGCTCGCCACCTTCCTCTCGTGCTGGCTTGAGCGTGATCCAGATCTCCCTGGCGTGAGTGGGCCTCGGGAGAACGCCGATGCCCTCGCGGACGCCTGGGTGAAGCACACCGGCGGCGCTGTGAGTGAAGTCATGGCCACCCGCCTCTTCCGGCTCGGCACGCTCGAACCACCCGCACATACCAGCGGCGCCGGCCGGCGTGCCACCCTCGACGATGTCGACCTGCTGGCCAAGTGGCGGGTCGACTTCGAGATCGAGGCGATGGGTCGCGAACGCTCCCCGGGGGAGGCGCCGGGCAGTGTCCGGCGCATGCTCGAGATGGGGGACGGCATCATCATCTGGGAAGACCATGGCGAACCCGTCTCGATGGCCGCCGCCAGTGTGCCGATCGGTGGGATGTCGCGGGTCGGGCCCGTCTACACACCACCCGAGCACCGGGCCCACGGTTACGGCTCGGCCGTCACGGCCGCCGTCTCCCGGCACGCCCAGCAGGCCGGCGCCCAGGACGTGATCCTCTACACCGACCTGGCCAACCCGATCTCCAACTCCATCTACCAGAAGATCGGCTACCGACCGGTGTACGACTCGACGGAGCTGGAGTTCACCCGACTACCCTCGAACCCGTGACCTCCCCTCGCCTGCTCGTCATCCAGCCCGACGAGCTCGACCCCATCGGCCCCCTCGGTGACTGGCTCACCAGCGCCGGCGCGGAGCTGGACGTCCGCGGGCCGGGCGAGCTCCCCGAGAACATCGCGGGGTACGACGGGGTCGTGTGCCTCGGCGGGCCCATGGGTGCCACCGACGACGTCGACTTCCCGTGGCTGGCCGACGCGCGCAGGCTGCTCGCCGAGGCCACCACCCGCCAGGTGCCGACCCTGGCCATCTGCCTCGGCGCGCAGCTCCTGGCCGTCGCGACCGGTGGCCACGTCACCACGGGGCCGGACGGTCCCGAGGTCGGGCCGCTGCTCGTCGCCAAGCGGGACGTCGGCTGGCAGGACCCGCTCTTCGCCGACCTGCCGTTCATGCCGGACGTCATGCAGTTCCACTCCGACATCGTCGAGCGGCTGCCGGCCGGCGCCGCGCTCCTGGCGTCCGCGACGCTCTACCCGAACCAGGCGTTCCGCCTCGGCCGCTGCGTCTACGGCCTCCAGTTCCACATCGAGACCACCACCGAGCTGGTCGAGCACTGGGCCGCGAGCGCACCCGACACCGCCGAGTTCGCGCGACCCGGCGACCTCGAACACGACCGCCTCGTCCAGGCCCACGCCGACATCGAGGAGACCTGGCGGCCGTTCGCGGCCCAGTTCGTCAGGCTGGCCGCGGGTGAGCTCGCGCCGGCCACCTCACCGCTGCCGCTCATCCAGCACTGACATGGCCGACCCCGTCCGCTCCCACGTCTCGATCGCGAGGTACGGCCTCACCGACGACCGTGCCCGCGAGTACCTGCGTGCCGCCGGCTGGTGGGGTGACGACGCGCCCGCCCAGGACCACGAGCCGACGCTGGCCGCGCTGTCCCGCAGCCCGGACCCGGACCTCGCGCTCCGCACCATCGACCGGATACGAACCGGCGACTCGACCGGTTGGAACGGCCTCAACCAGGCACTCGCCGCCGACCGCGGGCTGCGGGCACGCCTGCTGTCGGTGCTCGGCGCGTCCAGTGCCCTCGGTGACTTCCTGGTCGCCCGGCCCGGCGAGTGGCGCCGCCTGCTGACCGACCGGCAGAGCCCGCCCGCCGACTACCCGGCGGCGCTGCGGGCCGCCGTCGGCACCGGCCCGGGCGGGAAGGACAACCCGGTCCGCGAGCTGCGTGCCGCCTACCGCGGTCTGCTGCTGGAGATCGCCGCCGAGGACCTGGGGCACCTCATCGAGCCGGAGCTGCCCGCGCTGGACTACCAGCAGGCCACCGCCCGGCTCACCTACCTCGCCGAGGCCGCCATCCAGGCCGCGCTCGCCGTCGCCGAGGCCGAGGTCGGTGCCGCCAGCGAGAAGTGCCGGCTCGCGGTCATCGCGATGGGCAAGACCGGCGGGCGCGAGCTGAACTACGTGTCGGACGTCGACGTGCTGTTCATCGCCGACGGCGACCTCGACGTGGCGACCCGGCTCGCCAGCACGATGATGCGGGTCGCGACCAACGCGTGCTTCGAGGTCGACGCCGCGCTGCGGCCGGAGGGCAAGGCCGGCCCGCTCGTCCGCAACCTCGACGGCCACGTCAGCTACTACAAACGCTGGGCCCGCACCTGGGAGTTCCAGGCGCTCCTGAAGGCCCGTCCGATCGCCGGTGACGCCGAGCTGGGCCAGAGCTACCTCGACGCCGTGCGCCCGATGGTGTGGACGGCGGCCGACCGCGACAACTTCGTCGACGACGTGCGGGCCATGCGCCGCCGCGTCGAGGACCACGTGCCGGCCGAGCTGCTCGACCGTGAGCTGAAGCTCGGCCGCGGCGGCCTGCGCGATGTCGAGTTCGCCGTCCAGCTCCTCGAGCTCGTGCACGGCCGGGGTGACGGGGCGCTGCGGCTCGGCTCCACGGTGGACGCGCTCGCCGTGCTCGGCGACCGCGGCTACGTCGGCCGTACCGACGCGGCCGAGCTGGGGGAGAGCTACCGCTTCCTGCGCATGCTCGAACACCGACTCCAGCTGCAGCGCCTGCGCCGCACGCACCTGTTCCCCGCCGACCACGCGACCGACGAGCTGCGGTGGCTCGCCCGCGCCGCCGGTGTCAAACCGGCCCGTGGCAAGCCCGAGTCGCAGGTGCTGCTCGACGAGTTCCGCCGGCACGTGCGGCGCATCCGCCGGCTGCACGAGAAGCTGTTCTACCGCCCGCTGCTCGAGGCCGTCGCCCGCGTGCCGACGGAGGCGCTGCGCCTGTCCGCGAAGCAGGCCGAGGCCCGGCTCGCCGCGCTCGGCTACGCCGCGCCGGACGGCGTGCTGCGCCACATCGAGGCGCTCACGACCGGGGTGTCCCGCCGCGCCGCGATCCAGAGCGCGTTGCTGCCGGCACTGCTCGACATGTTCGCCAACACCCCCGACCCGGACGGCGGCCTGCTCGCCTACCGCCGCGTGTCCGAGGCACTCGCCGCCACCCCGTGGTACCTGCGGGTGCTGCGGGACGAGCCGGCGGTCGTCGAGCGGCTCGCGCAGCTGCTCGGCACGTCGAAGCTGGTGCCGGAGCTGATGACGCGGGCACCCGAGGTGCTGCAGCTGCTCGGCGACGAGGACAAGCTCGGTGGCCGCGACCCCGACGAGGCCGCACGGTCGCTGCGGCAGGCGGTGAACCGGCACAGCTACCTGCCGAACGCGGTCACCGCGGCGCGGTCGTTCCGGCGGCACGAACTGCTGCGGGTCGCGGCCGCCGACCTGTTGGGGTTCATGGACACGCCAGCGGTGTGCCGGGCGCTGTCGACGGTGTGGGCCGCGGTGCTGCAGGCGACGCTCGCGGTCGTCGACCGGGCCGAGGCCGCCGCCGACGGGACCCGGTTCGCGACGGTCGCGGTCATCGGCATGGGCCGGCTGGGCGGCGCCGAGCTGGGCTACGGCTCGGACGCGGACGTGCTGTTCGTGTGCGAGCCGGCGAACGGCGCGAGCGAGGAGGACGCGGTCAAGTACGCGTCGCGGGTCGCGCAGACCGTGCGGCGGCTGCTGTCGTCGCCGAGCCAGGACCCGGCACTGCACGTGGACGTGGACCTGCGGCCGGAGGGGCGGCAGGGCCCGATCGTGCGCACGTTCGAGTCCTACCGCGCGTACTACGGCCAGTGGTCGGAGGTGTGGGAGGCGCAGGCGTTGCTGCGGGCCCGCCCGATCGCTGGCGACGAGGACCTCGGCGCGCGGTTCGTCGCGATGATCGACCCGATCCGCTACCCCGACGGCGGCCTCGACGCCAACCAGATCCGCGAGGTGCGGCGCATCAAGGCCCGCGTGGACACCGAGCGGCTGCCGCGCGGCGCCGACCCCGCCACGCACACCAAGCTCGGCCGCGGTGGCCTGGCCGACATCGAGTGGACGCTGCAGCTACTGCAGCTGCGGTATGCGCACGAGCACCCCGGCCTCCGCACGACGTCCACAGTGGATGGTCTGGCGGCCGCGGTGGACGTAGGCCTGGTCGAGCCGGTGGACGCGGCGGCGCTGCGGGAGGCGTGGCTGCTCGCGACCCGCGTCCGCAACGCGGCGACGCTGGTGCGCGGCAAGTTCACCGACCAGCCGCCGACGTCGGGCCGGGAGCTCGCGGCGGTCGCGGCGGTCATCCGCCAGGACACCGAGGCCGACCCCGGTGAGTTCGTCGACTCCTACCGGCGCACGCTGCGCCGCGCCCGCGGTGTGGTGGAACGGCTCTTCTACGAGGACTGAGGGGGATCCGGTGGCGTTCAGCACGAGGATCGAGGTACGCGGCTACGAGATCGACGCGCTCGGGCACGTCAACCACGCCGTGTACCACCAGTACGGGGAAGTGGCGCGGACCAAGGGGTTCGCCGCCGCCGGATGTGACTGGGAGGCGCTGTACACGCGGCGGATCGCCCCGGTCCTGCTGACCACGACGGTGAACTTCCGCCGCGAGCTCCGCGCGGGCGAGGAGGTCGACGTCTCGTGCGCGGCGAAGTTCGGCGACGGCAAGACGTTCACACTGGAGCAGATGGTCACCAAGGTGGACGGCACGCTGTCCGCCGAGATCTACTGCGTGCTGGGGCTGATGGACCTCGACACGCGGAAGTTGCACGCCGACCCGCGCGCCGTCCTGGAGTCGGCCGGCTTCGACATCACGAAGATGAACGACTAGGAGTGCTCGGGCGGGCTGTTGTATGGGACGCCGTGACTGCCCGCTGGATACAGTCCCGGCATGGATGAGATCCGCGGCCAGATCGTGGCGGCGTGCCACCGGTTGGCCCGTGAGGGCCTGGTGCCCGGCACCGCCGGCAACCTCAGCGTGCGGCAGGGCGACCTGGTCGCGCTGACCGCGACGGGCGTGGTGCTGGCGGACGCGACGCCCGCCGACGTGACCGTTGTGGACCTGGCCGGCGAGATCGTCGAGGGTGGACTGCGGCCGACCTCGGAAGCGGGGCTGCACCTGGGTGTCCACCGCCGCTTCGGCGACGGCGCGATCGTCCACACACACGCGCCGGTCTCGACCGCGCTGGCGTGCGTGCTCGACGAGCTGCCGGTGATCCACTACCAGCTGCTCGACCTCGGCGGGGCGGTGCCGGTGATCCCGTTCCACCCCTTCGGCACCCCCGAGCTGGCCGACGCCGTGGCCGAGACCATGACCCACAAGAACGCCGTGCTCATGGCGAACCACGGCGCGGTCACCCGCGGCCCGACGCTGGCCGAGGCGCTGGAGCGCACGTTCCTCCTGGAGTGGGGGTGCACACTCTACGAACGCGCGTCGGCGCTCGGGACGCCGAAGGTGCTGACACAGGCCCAGCAACAGGCGGTCGTCGAGGTCGCGCTGGCTCTGCGGTACGGAAAGCCGCAACCGGTGAACGGAGAGAACAACCAATGAACGTGATCACCATGGGCGTCCACGTGCTCGACGTCCTGGTTCGCCCGGTGGAGGCGATTCCCGAGGGGCAGGGGAGTGTGCTGGTCGAGGGCATCGAGATGTCCGCGGCCGGCACGGCGGGCGGCACCGCGCTGACCCTCGCCAAGCTGGGCGCGACGGTCCGCACGGCGGGCGCGATCGGCACCGACCCGACGGGCGACCTGCTGGTGAACCTGCTGCACAAGGCCACAGTGGACACCGAGCTGCTCGTCCGCCGCGACGGCGTCCCGACCTCGGCCTCGGTGCTGCCGATCCGCCCGAACGGTGACCGGCCGGCGTTCCACCTCCTCGGCGCGAACCCGACCTACGGCCCGGACGACGTCCCGTGGGACGCCCTCGCCGAGGCGGACCACCTGCACCTCGGCGGGCCGGAGCTGCTGGGCCCCGACAACGCGACCCGCATCCTGAGGTTCGCGCGTGAGCACGGCGTGAGCACCTCGGTCGACCTCCTGGCGCCGGGCTCGCTGGGGAACTTCGCGTTCATCGAGCCGTTCCTGCCGTTCGTGGACTACTTCCTGCCCAACGAGGACCAGGTTCTCGGCTTCACCGGCGAGTCCGATCTGGACGCCGGCTGCCACCGGCTGCTGGACGGCGGCGTGCGGGTGGTCGCGGTGACCCGCGGTGGCGAGGGCGCCCGTGTGGTCACCGCGGCAGGCAGTGCTGACGTCCCGGCCGTCGACATCAAGGTCGTCGACACCACCGGCTGCGGCGACGCGTTCTCCGCGGGCTTCATCGTCGGCGCCAAGCTGGGCCGCGACTCACAGGCGGCGGCCGTCCTGGGGTGCGCGGCCGCGGCGTTGGTGGCGCAGGGCCTGGGCAGCGCCTACGGCGACTTCGACCTCGCGGCGGCAGATGCACTGGGCTGACACATGGAGACGGCCCCGCCAGTCGTTCTTCGACTGACGGGGCCGTGGCCTCAGGGGATCACACGTCGTAGTACAGCGCGAACTCGTACGGGTGCGGGCGCAGCCGCAGCGGGTCGATCTCGCTCTCACGCTTGAAGTTGATCCAGGTCTCGATCACGTCCGGCGTGAAGACGCCACCCTCGAGCAGGAACTCGTGGTCGCGCTCGAGGCTGTTCAGCACCTCGTCGAGCGACGACGGCACGGTCGTGACGTCCTTGGCCTCCTCGGGCGGCAGCTCGTAGAGGTCCTTGTCGATCGGCGTGGGCGGCTCGATCTTGTTCTTGATGCCGTCGAGGCCGGCCATCACCATCGCGGAGAACGCGAGGTACGGGTTGCCGGACGAGTCGGGGCAGCGGAACTCGATGCGCTTGGCCTTCGCGTTGGCGCCGGTGATCGGGATACGCACGCACGCGGAGCGGTTGCGCTGCGAGTACACCAGGTTGACCGGCGCCTCGAAGCCCGGCACCAGCCGGTGGTAGGAGTTCACGGTCGGGTTGGTGAACGCCAGCAGGCTCGGCGCGTGGTGCAGCAGGCCGCCGATGTAGTGGCGGGCCATGTCGGACAGGCCCGCGTAGCCGCTCTGGTCGTAGAACAGCGGCTCGCCGTCCTTCCACAGCGACTGGTGGCAGTGCATGCCCGAACCGTTGTCACCGAACAGCGGCTTCGGCATGAAGGTCGCGGTCTTGCCGTTCTCCCATGCCGTGCCCTTGATGATGTACTTGAACAGCTGCAGGTCGTCGGCGGCGTGCAGCAGCGAGTTGAACTTGTAGTTGATCTCGGCCTGGCCGGCGGTGCCCACCTCGTGGTGCGCGCGCTCGACGGTGAACCCGGAGTTGATCAGGTTCAGGACCATCTCGTCGCGCAGGTCCGCGTAGTGGTCGGTCGGCGGGACCGGGAAGTAGCCGCTCTTGTACTTGGTCTTGTACCCGCGGTTGCCGCCCTCCTCGTCGGCGCCGGTGTTCCACCAGCCCTCGATGGAGTCGATCTCGTGGAAGGAGCCGTTCTCCGCGCTGTCGAACCGGACCGAGTCGAACACGTAGAACTCGGCCTCCGGGCCGAAGTACGCGGCGTCGGCGATGCCGGACTCGGACAGGTACTGCTCGGCCTTGCGCGCGATGTTGCGCGGGTCCCGGCTGTAGGCCTCGCGGGTGAGCGGGTCGTGCACGAAGAAGTTGATGACGAGCGTGTTCTCGACCCGGAACGGGTCGACCCGCGCGGTGGCCAGGTCGGGCAGCAGGAGCATGTCCGACTCGTGGATCTCCTGGAACCCGCGCACCGACGAGCCGTCGAACGCGAGACCCTCCTCGATCGTGCCGGCGTCGAACGACTGCACCGGTACCGTGAAGTGCTGCATGATGCCCGGGAGGTCGCAGAACCGGACGTCGATGAACTTCACCTCTTCGTCCGAGATGAACTTCAGGACCTCGTCGGAATTGTTGAACACGCTCGTAGGCTCCTTACCTATGCTGTGCCGGGGCGCTCGCGGTCAAGCTATGAGTGTGGTGTTGCCCGACCATCACCTCAATGTTTCGCCGATGTTAACGACAGCGGGAAAACGCGAGCCGCGGTTGAGCATGCCAGCTGAATGGGCTAGAAGCACGGGGTCCTACCCTGGAAGCGTGAGCAGAGTGACTGGTTCGTGGTTGTCCGGCGGCGTCGGCGAGTCGGGTGACGCGGAGCAGGAGTGGCCGGGCGAGCGGTTCGGGCTGCCCCAGGAGGGCCCCGGCGCGGTGGCCGGCCGCGGCGCCCGGTTCGGCGCGCTGATCGTCGACCTGGCCCTGATGTCGCTCGCGACCAGCCTGTTCGTCCGCGTCGACGTCCAGGACTACGAGCAGATGCAGCGGTTCAACGCGATCTCCGCACTCGTGTGGTTCGTGATCACCGTGGTGATGGTCGGCCTGTTCGGCTTCACCCCCGGCAAGCTACTGTTCGGCCTCCGCGTCGTCCGAGTCGATGGCAAGCCGATGGTCACCCCACTGCGGGCGATCCCACGCACCCTGCTGCTGGCACTGATCGTCCCGGCCGCGATGGCCGACGCGGACAACCGCGGTCTACACGACAAGGTCACCGGAACGGTGGTCGTCCGTACCCGTTAGGCCGCTGACCGGGCGTTATCGTCCTGCTTACGATGTCCGTCCGACGGCCGAGTTTTCCCGCTGCCCCGAGGAGCCGGACATGCCTGGCCACCAACGAGGGCACGGGATCGCGCTGACGCTCGCCCTGCTGGGCCTGGGCACGGCGCTCGTCTCGGCGGTGATCACCCAGGCGAGTGAGGCCTGGGGCTACTCCGCATACGACCCGGTACCCCTGGACATCGCGGTCGCCGTGTTCTTCTCTGCCATGGGCGTCCTGGTCATCTGGCACAAACCGGACAACGTGCTCGGGTGGATGATGCTGGCCATCGCCGCCTGGGACGGCGTAGGCGTGCTGCTGACGGTCCTGACCGGATCGTTCGCGTCACCGTCCGCCCCTGGCGTGGACGCCCTGATGTGGGTCCAGTCGTGGCTGTGGGCCCCACCGATCTGGGCCATCACCACCCTCCTGCCGATGGTCTACCCGGATGGCCGCCTACCGAGCAGACGCTGGTGGTGGGCGGTGGCCCTGACCGCCGCGGGCATGGTGGCGTACTGCGTGGGGCTGGCGTTCGAGGACGCGGCCTTCGCCGGCAGGTACACGGTCACGAACCCGCTGGCACGGCCGTCGCTGGCGGCGCCGCTGCTGGCAACCGGCCAGTACGTCCTGCTGTTCACGACGGCGCTGGCGGTGGCCGGCCTGGTGGCCCGCTGGCTACGCGCGACCGGCGTCCGCCGCCGCCGGATGACGTTACTGCTGTGCGCGTTCGCGTTCGGCGCCGTGCAGGCGGTGGTACGGGACAGCGTGTCCGGCGGCCTCCCGCCGCTCGTCGACCGAGGCCTGGAGGTACTGGCGTTCGTCCTGATCCCCCTGGCCATCGCGGTGGCGGTGACCCGCGACCGCCTGTACGACCTGGACCTGGCCGTGCGTCGAGCCATCGTCGGCGTCACGGTGACGGGCGCCCTGCTGGCCGTGTACATCGGCGGCTTCACGGCCCTGGCGACCGTACTGCCGTCATCCCCTCTGGCCAGTGGAGTCACGGCCGCACTGATGTTCCCCGTAGCGACGCAGGTGCTCCGCTGGGTCCGCTCAACGATCTGGGGTCGCCGGGTAGATGTCGTCGAACTGGCGGTAGGCCTGGGCAACCGCATGCGCAACCAGCTGGACGCGACCGAGGTCCCAGCAGCGGTCTGCGAGCAGGTCGTCCGATCGCTACGGCTCCGAATGGCCCGCCTGGACCTGTCAACCGAGGCAGGCCCCAGACGCCTGGCCCAGGTAGGCACCGCGACCGACGTCGACTTGTCGACATTCGAACTACGCCACCGAGGTGTCTCCGTAGGAGAACTAACGGTAGCCCCACCGGACGAGTACCTGGACGAAACGATGTCGCAAGCGCTCGCGTGCCTGGCAGACCAGATCGCCCCGGTACTGGCCGCCCTACGCCTGGACGAGGAGCTGCTGCGCTCCCGCGAACAGGTGGTAACCGCGAGGGAGGAGGAACGCTCCCGCCTGTCCCGCGAACTGCACGACAACGTAGGCCCCACCCTGGCCGGCACCCGCCTGCAGGTCGAGTCGGTCCGAAGCGCCCTACCCCCGGACTCGGCAGGCATCGCCCTGCTCAACCGCGCAACCGAGGGCATCGACGAGGCGCTCCGCACGCTGCGGCGCGTGGTCCACGGCCTACGCCCCCCGGAACTGGACGCACTGGGCCTGTCAGGCGCACTGAAGGAGTTGGCGGCGTTCCTGTCGGGCCCGTCGCTGCGGGTGGAGACGCTGCTGGCGCCAGACCTGACCATCCTGTCCAAGCGCGTGGAGGTAGCGGCCTACCGCATAGTGGCGGAGGCCCTGACCAACGTGGTCCGCCACGCAAACGCCACCCGCGCCGAGATAACCGTCCGCCTGGACGGCACCTGCCTACTGGTACAGGTGACCGACGACGGCTGCGGCGTCCCCACAAACGCCGGCAAACACGGCATGGGCATGCGCTTCATGGCCCAACGAGCCCACGAGATAGAAGGAGAGTTCTCCTACCGCAGCGGCCACGAAGGCACGGCGGTACAGGCCGTACTCCCCGTGATCACCCCAGCCGGCCAAGGCTGACGCCACAACAAGCCCACCAGCAGAAAGCGGCAATGGCCAGCGCAACCCGCTAACCAACCGGTGCCGCCAACGCCGGCCCAGCCTCAAGTGGCGATGACCAGCGCAACCTCGCTGACCACCCCGCGCCGCCAACGCCGGCCAGGCCTGAAGCGGCAATGACCAGCGTCACCCCGCTGACCATCCCGCGCCGCCAACGCCGGCCAGGCCTCAAGTGGCAATGACCAGCGCAACCTCGCTGACCACCCCGCGCCACGAACGCCGGCCAGGCCTGAAGCGGCAATGACCAGCGTCACCCCGCTGACCATCCCGCGCCGCCAACGCCGGCCAGGCCTCAAGTGGCAATGACCAGCGCAACCTCGCTGACCACCCCGCGCCGCCAACGCCCGCCAG
>Ga0081539_10006283_pt1 | contig 11484 bp, 8 predicted proteins | sample TabmetS4T2R2_FD_71023 | JGI IMG/M metagenome (GOLD analysis project Ga0081539, IMG submission 71023) | Tabebuia heterophylla rhizosphere microbial communities from the University of Puerto Rico - S4T2R2 | ecosystem: Host-associated > Plants > Roots > Rhizosphere ...
ATTAAACAAAAACGGACGCCGCTCGCCGTCCGTTTTGATTTTTATATATGCCGTGTGCTGCGCGGGTCCAGCGCGTCACGCAAGCCATCACCGATGAAGTTGATGCCCAATACAGTGAATAGAATTAATGTACCCGGGAAGAACCACAACCATGGAGCCGTTTCCAGATAGCGATATGCCCCTTCGAGCATGTTGCCCCACGTTGCAGTCGCTCCCTGCACACCTAGCCCAAGAAAACTCACGTAGGCTTCCGAAATAATCGCGCCCGCGACGCCCAGCGTCGCGCTCACGATCAGGGGGGCAATTGTATTGGGTAACAGGTGCCCGAAAATGATGCGTGAGTCCGAGGCACCCAAGGCGCGCGATGCAGAAACATAGTCCTGCTCGCGTAGCGAGAGCACGTTCGCGCGCACAATTCGCGCAACATACATCCATGAAGTGAAGCCGATGATCAGGATGATGATAATGACATTGCCGGTCAATTCACGGCCGAACAGGTTGATGTTCGGGATGGCATTGGTAAAGAAGCGTGCCCCAATGATGAGCAAAAATAGGTTGGGGATGGTCAACATCGCTTCAGCGATACGCATCAGCAGGTTATCCACCCAACCGCCATAGTATGCGGCAATCAGTCCAATCAGCGCACCCAACGCCACTTCCATGATTGCTGCAGAAAGACCAATCAGCAGGGAGATTTGCCCGCCGTACACAGTACGCGCCAAAATATCACGCCCGATCACATCCGTGCCGAAGGGATGTTCTGCCGAGGGCGATCGTAGTTTCAGGCTGGTGTCATTGCAGTTGGCATAGGATTCGCCGGAGACATCCTGACCTATCGGCGCGCAATATCCATGTGAAAAAACGACTCCCGCTGTAATATAAAGCGCCAGCAGGATCAGTAACCCGAGCCCAACCATTGCCATGCGATGCTTGCGAAAACGGCGGACTGCCAGCGCGCTAGGTGAAAGGGAAACCTTTGCCGAACTGACATTGGTTTTGATGCTTGAAACTGCCATGATGAGTCCTCTAGTCCAATCGGATGCGTGGATCGACGAAGGAATAAACAACATCCGTGACGATCTGGAAGAAAACCACGGCAACCGCGATGAGCATCAGGATGCCCATTAGAATGGGGAAGTCCGACCGCTCTGTGTGATCAATGAACAGGCGGCCCATCCCGGGCCAGGCAAAGATGCTCTCTGTGACTACAGCCCCAGCGAGCAGGAACGGTATATCCAGACCGATCAATGTAATAAAGGGCAGCACCGCGTTGGGCAAGGCATGCCGCATAACAACGATTATGCCGCGTAGTCCCTTAGCGCGCGCAGTCCGAACGTAATCCTGCCCCAAAGTTTCAAGTACGCTCGAACGGACAAATCGGCTGTAGCCCGCAATACTGATGATGGATAATGTCGCGACCGGCAGGATCATGTGTTTGATCAGTTCAGCAGGAGTCTTGCCCACAGCAGGATCGAACATCCCCACGGTCGGCAGGTAAGGCAGCCCCCACCTGCGGAAGTTCACCGCGAAAAGATACATCAACGAGAGCGCCAGCCAGAAGACGGGCATCGAAAACCCGACGAAGGATAGCCCAGTGGCGATATTATCAAACGCGGAATAAGGACGCAGTGCAGAATACAAACCAAGAGCAAGCGATAAAAGAATAATTATGATTTCAACAGTTACCATCAGGATGAGCGTGTTCGGCAAGCGGTCCGCGATCATCTCAACCACAGGGCGGCGCGTGACAAGCGACGTACCCAGATCACCGCGCAGGACGCCCAGACGCTTACCTGGGACATCTCCTAACCCATCCCCATCCATGTCCACCATCCGCCAGTCGTTGCCCACCAGCCAAACCAGGTACTGGTTATACAGGCTGAACTGGCAGTCCGTGTTTGTCAAAATGTTGCCAACTTTGGTGCCCAGGCTCGGTTTGTTTCCAGGAGAGAGGCTTAGCTTTTCGGTCTTACAGTCTATGAAGAAGACTGGCAGATCAAGACCTAGCTGCCGACGCAGGCGCTCCTTGTCCTCTGGCTTGGGCGGGATGCGCGCGCCAAGTGTGGCGATGGGATCTCCAATGGCCTGCATCAACGTGAAAAGAATGATGCTGATGATAAGAAGCAACGGGATGGCTTGCGCAATTCTGCGGAGGATGTAATTGGTCATGATCGTCGAAAATATATTGTCTCATCGAGCGTGTATGACTCGATGAGACAAATGAAACGAACGTGCCTATGGCTCTACAAACCACTCGGCTGAATTCCAGAACGGCATGGCACCTGAGAATCTAACACCCTGCAGCCGATCGTTGAGGGACCACAGATCGGGGTCGGACCACAACATGATAACCACGACGTCATCATACATGATCTGCTGGATTTGCTGGTATTGCTCGATACGTTTGTTGAGGTCCACTGTGCTGGCTTGTTCGATCAAGAGCGCGTCCAGTTCGGGGTTGCAGTAGCCCTGCCAGTTGCCGCCCTCGGGGTTATCCGCGCTCACGATTTCGGAACACAGCCAGTTGGAAGAAGCCTCAGGGTCGGGGAAACCGGTAGGCGCATTGGAATATTCGGCAACATCGTAATCACCGATCGCCATGGGTCCGCCGGCTGCATAACCGCCGAAGAAGATATCGCCGGTGAAGTTGCGCAGTTCAGCGCCAATCCCCACAGCCGCCCATTGCTGTTGTACAACAGCCTGCACATTCTTGCGCAGTTCGCGGGTGGTGGTGACGTAGCGAAGCACCAGTTCCACACCTTCTTTGTCCCGCGTACCATCGCCGTTCGAATCGATCCAGCCAGCCGCATCCAGTAACTCCTTGGCTTGCTCGGGATCATATGGATATGGTTCAAGGTTGGGATGATTATACGGCGGAGTTCCAACCCAGACAGTGGCAGGAACAGGGTTGACGCTTTCCAACAGCAGGTCATTGACAATGGAAAAGCGATCGGTCGCCAACGCAATGGCTTTGCGGACGTTGACATCCAGCATGGCAGGGTGCGCGGTCTCTGGGTTTACGTTGAGGAACCAAGTCTCGGCATAACCTGAGGAGACGGATGGTACCTTTACATTGCCGGTGGCTTCGAGCTTTTCTATCTGATCAGATGAAAGGAACACACCAATGTCGGTGTCACCCGCGAGGATAGCTGCCTCTTGTGCGGCATCATCCGGCACAAAGCGGATGAAGACCTCTTCCAATTTGGGTTGAACAAACCAATTCGGATTTGCCTTGAAAATCAGGTGGCTGCCAGATTCCCATTCACTGAACATGAACGGACCGGTGCCAACTGTGGGGGCTTTGTTCCACTCCGCGTTATCCAGCGTGCCTTCAGCATCGAACACAGGTTGCAGAACGTGCTCAGGCAGGATATCACTGACAAAAATGGATGTCAGCCAGGGAGCAAACGGTTCGTTGAACTTGACTACAGCAGTATGGTCATCAACGGCTTCCACGCTGGCCACATAATCCGCATATGGATATGTGCTGTTGACTGTGTTCTTATCAGAAAGGATCATGTTATAGGTGAACACGAGGTCGTTGGCGGTGAACGGCTCTCCATCGCTCCACTTCGCGTCTTCTCGCAGTTTGATGGTAAGGGTTTTTCCATCCGCGCTCACGCCACCATTTTCCACGGTGGGAATCTCAGCTGCCAGGATGGGCACCGCGCCATTTTTATCGTCGAACGTCCAGAGACCTTGATTCCAGAACTGGCGGGTGATGCTTGAAAACCACATCGAGGTGTACATCGGGCTGAGGCTGTCCGGTTCCTGGGTAAAGGTGATGGTCGCAATGCCGCTGGGCTCAGCGGCGGGTGGTTCGGTAGCCGCGGGCGGTTCCGTTGCGACGGATGGTTCGGTGGCGGGCGGTTCAGTTGCAGCTGGGGGTTCGGTCGCTGGTACCTCTGTGGCCGGAGCCGCGCCACAAGCTGCCAACGCCATGCTTGCTATGACAGCAAGCGAAAGCAAAATATATAGTTTGTTGTATTTCACGTTTCTCCTCCTGAGAGAATCTATTGAATTTCATCACGTTGGGAAATGGGAAAATGGTGGTCTTCTTCGCGAGACCTCCTTTCAAGTCTGTTGTACCGCTTGTCTTATTGACTGAACCTATTGAAATCATTCAAGGGCTGAAAGCGGTACTTGATAAAAAATTATACAGCAAATTACGTGATTGCACAGATTGAGATTATGGCCCGTTATTAAAACCCCTCTGTGGAGGCACTTTTTCTGAACAGGTTCAAACGGGATTGGATGTTAGGCCCATTTAAATAACCCGCTTTTCCAAGTTACTCTTTAACATCCCAAACTTCGGCATTCCAGTTCAGTCCGCTCTGAGAACCAGTGGGGCCGATAATAAAGCGATCGTTGTAACCGAAGACATTGGCGCGGGCATACATCGGGATAACATAGTAATTTTCTGCCATGTATATTTGAGCCTCATCCAAGATCGATTTGCGTTCTACAGGATCTCCTGTCATAAGCAACGAATCCATCAGGTCAGAGAGGAACGGATCACAGAGATGATACCAATTGAGGCCGTTCGGCTTTTCAGCCGTCGGTATGGCTTCGCATTGGAAATGAGTAGTGTACGGATCAGGATAGAAACCTGTGTTGTAACCACTCATATCATAGTCACCGGTGGCAAGAGTACCACCATTACTAAATTGACCGAAGAAAGTAACAGGAGGGATTTGAAGCAGCATGAAATCAATACCAATCTTAGCCAGGTCTTTCTTCGCTGCAGCAGCGCTGGCAATACTTACTGGATCAGTCGTGGTTTTGAAAGTGAACGAAAGCCTCACTTGCTCTCCATTACAAGCTCCGACACGAATGCCTTCTGAACCTACTGTATAGCCTGCTTCGTCTAACAAAGCTGCGGCAGTCTCAGGATCATAGTATTTGACCCGTATACCAGTATTTGTCCAGTCTGGATTTAGCCAGAGGCTAACGGGAACGGGAGTTTTGCCCTCCAGTAAAGTATCTGCTATCGCTTGACGATTGATAGCCAGAGTAATAGCTTTACGCACGCGCATATCTTTAAAAGGACAGAAACCTTCTTTGTTTGCGTTGCCGCGCCCATCCACGCCACCCACACGCCCCATATTGAAGAAATAGTGTTCAACGTCTAATCCTGGAACTACAAGAAGGTGAACTTTTGGCTCCAATGCGCCAATCGTGGAGATATCCGCTTCGGAGAAGTTAGGATACCAGTCTATCTCCCCTTTCTTCAAGGCAGCCAGGGCCGCAAAATTGGACATGAACCGGAGCTGGATGCGGTCCAACTTTGCCCGCCCTGCATAAAAGTTAGGGTTAGGCAACAGGGTTATGGCGTCGCCAGGCACCCGTTCGGTAATAACGAATGGACCAGAACTCACAGTTGGAAGGTGAATAAAGTCATTGCCTTCAAGAACAGTCTGCCCTTCAAGGATATGCTTGGGGAGGATTGCACCACTGTTATGTGGTCCTTGTGTGAATAGAGTCTGCCAGGGGGAGTAAAGTTCAGCGAATTTGATTATGACTGTCAGCTCATCAGGGGTTTCGAGGCTTTCGATTTTGTCGTAGCCGATACGCGAAGTAATGGCATTTCCCGGATCCATAACAGCCTCCCAGGTGAACTTTACATCTGCAGAGGTCAGCGGTGCACCATCAGACCAGAAGAGGCAATCCTTCAACTTCCACGTGATCGTTAAGTTATCTTCAGATACCCCTCCATTTTCTCTTGTCGGGATTTCTACTGCCAGTTCCGGAACCAGGTTACCCTGATCATCCCATTCACCCAACCCGACAAGCGTGAGCTGGGTTACCTCGGTTGCAAACAACCTATGGCTGAAATAGGGGACGATCACATCAGGTTCCTGATCCAAAGCACCGATCACAGACTTGCCACCTTCTGAAAAGGCAATTGGTTCAGTTCCAGCGGGAGCGCAGGCGGGTGGTGTTTCTGTTTCCTGGGCGGACACATTTATTGTCGCCACTGCCGTCGCGCGAGATTCAGTTATTGGGGGTGGTTCAATTGCTTTAGGAGCACCGGTGCAGGCTGATAACATGTTGATCAATGCCAACACGGAGAAAACTACTTGGAGTTGTTTCACATTCATCTTTTATGTGGATTTGAACAGGATTAAACTAATGGATAAAGAATAAGCTATACTTTCCAGCAGTAACTTTCGTTATAAAATTATATATCAGATATTACTGATGGAACTTCCTTCATAGGCCAGTTCAGAACGATTATGAAGTGATGCGTATTTGCAATTGCAAATTTCTGTTTTCGCAGACACTTTAATCCTTTTTTAAATCTCTACTCATGCCTTTATCTATTGAACGGATTACAATAAAACTGTTGATAAAAACGAAAGAGTCGCAGTGCTGGATTTACTATTATTCGCCATTGTATTGAATTACGAGAATAAGGAGAGATTGTGGATAACATCTACAAATCCATCCCGATAAAATCATCCGAAATCACTCCCTATTCCCACTATCTTTCACGTCGTGATTTTCTAAAAACCGCGGGAGTTCTTACAGGTTCGGTAATCCTGTCAGCTTGCACTCCTAACACACAGGAGACCTCTCCACCTCAGACTGACGCAACAGGCAAAACTGATGAGTTCGGCGATCCCTTAACTGCTTTCGATGATGTAACTCATTACAATAATTATTACGAATTTAGCGAAAATAAAGAGGCAGTCGTTCCCCTTTCAAAGGATTTCAAAACGAACCCTTGGACGATAGAGGTCTACGGTCTTGTCAACCATCCAAAAACATATGGCATCGAGGATATTCTTGCCAACTTTACTCAGGAAGAGCGTATCTATCGCCTGCGTTGTGTGGAAGGATGGAGCATGGTGATTCCCTGGACGGGTTTCTCCCTGGCAAACCTCCTGAAGGAGGTGGAACCCGCTTCAGATGCGAAATTTGTACGCTTTGAAACGATACTACGGCATGAGGAAATGAAGGGACAAGGTAACCGTTTTTATCCATGGCCTTATGAGGAAGGACTACGACTTGACGAAGCCATGCATGATCTGACCTTGCTATCCACAGGTGTATACGGGATTCCCCTGCCGACTCAAAACGGCGCGCCCATTCGCCTGGTGGTTCCATGGAAGTATGGATTCAAATCGATAAAAGCGATCGTAAAAATTGAACTGACAAGCACGCAACCGAGTACATTTTGGAAGACGGTTTCACCAAAGGAATATGGTTTCTATTCCAATGTGAATCCGAATCATCCCCATCCGCGCTGGCTGCAAAGCACGGAGCGCAGGATTGGCGAACTTAACCGCCGCCCTACTCTACTGTTTAACGGCTACGCGGATCAGGTGGTACATCTATATGAGGGTATGGATCTGGATCTGAGCTATTAAAAAAACTGGCGGTTTCTAGAAACCGCCAAATTTGAAAATGAGATATCAAGTAGATAACTACAAGTGCCGTGAACTGCGAGGATCAAACGCGTCCCGCAAACCATCACCCAGTAGATTGATGCAGAGGATCGTAAACACGATAAATCCGCTGGGGAAAACCCACATCCACCAGGTGCCGCGAATCAGGAAAGACTGTGCCTGTTGCATCATGTTGCCCCAGGTAGAGGTTGGCTGTTGGACGCCCAGACCCAGGAAAGAGACATACGCTTCGGTGAGTATGGCACCAGCCAAACCCAACGTGGCAGACACGATGATAGGTCCAAGGGTATTAGGGATCAGGTGACTGAAGAAAATACGGCTGTCGCTGGAACCCAAGGCTTTAGAGGCCGAAATATAATCCAATTCTTTAAGAGATAGTACATTGGCACGCACAATACGGGCAAGGTACATCCAGGAGGTGATGCCAATTACAAGAATCACAATGCCGATACTGCCGCTGAACGTCCGACCTAGAAGCTGGACCTGGCCCACATCCCGGCCGATGAACTTGGCTAAAACAATCAGCAAAAACAGAGATGGGATAGCCAACATGGCTTCTGTGAAGCGCATCAGGACTGCATCCACCCAACCACCATAATAGGCTGCCGCTCCACCAATCACAGTACCCAGGCTGACTGCTAAGACAACCGATAGGACCCCAATAAACAGTGAAATCTGCCCGCCGTAAATAATCCGGTAAAAAACATCACGCCCGACACTATCCGTTCCGAACCAATGCACAGAAGACGGACCTGCCAGACGCCTCTGCAAATCAGTCTCGTTCGCCCGGCTTTCCGGGAAGACAATAGAACCACCAATGATGAAAACCATCAAAAGGATCACGCCAATCCCACCCAGCAGAGCCATACGATGCTTGCGGAAACGACGCCAGACCAATTGGCGCGGCGTGAGTGCTTGTTTCACCTCTGGTGCCACAAGATTAATTGCCAAAGCAGGTTCAGGGGATGTCGTAGGATTTATAGCCATGGCAAATTCCTAACCCAGGCGAATACGAGGGTCAACAACCGTATAGATCACGTCGACAACAATTGTAAAGAAGACCACTGCAGTCGACGTAAGCAGGAGAACCCCCAATACCACGGGATAGTCACCGCGCTGGGCGTATTCCCAGAACAAGCGACCCATCCCAGGCCAGGCAAATACAGATTCGGTGACCAGCGCCCCTCCTAGTAGGAATGGAATATCCAAACCCACAATGGTTACGAAAGGCAGGATGGCATTGCGCAGCGCATGCCTGTAGAGCACAGCGCGATTGGTCAAACCTTTGGCATGCGCCGTGCGAACGTAATCCATACCTAAAACCTCCAGAATGGAGGAGCGCAAATAACGAGAGTAGCCAGCTGTCTGAATAGCCACCAGACTGGTCACCGGAAGAATAAGATGGTTGATAAGGGCTCCCAGATCTTTAGGACTCCATACATCGGCACCCGTGGGCAGATTAGGCAAACCCCATTTTTTGAACTGCACAGCAAAGATCTGAATCAAACCAAAGGCAATGAAGAAAATCGGCATGGAATAGCCGATGAATGAGAACGAAGTAATCAGGTTATCTGTGAGGGAATATTGTTTGATGGCCGCGATCAAGCCCAAACCCAGCGAAATAATAATAATAATTACCTCAGCGGTGGTCATCAGGATGAGTGTAAGTGGCAGGCGCTCACGAATTAATTTGACCACTGGCTGGTGCGAGAAAAAGGATGAACCTAGATTTCCCTGTAGAGCTAGGCCAAGCCATTTTACATATTGCACCGGCATGGGCTGATCCAAACCCAGGCGAGCACGGATAGCTTCCCGGTCAGCCGCGGTCATCCCTTGTCTCTCTGCGTATTGTGACATCGGGTCTGAGGACAACCGCGTCAGGACAAAACACAGAACGGTAATAATCAACAGGATGAATATCGCTTGAACAAAACGGCGCACCACGTAGGCCCACATGGCGTACTCCTTTTCGGTAATTCGCTGTTACGAAAATTGAATCATGCTTATAAGCGAACGTTCCAATCATTGGTCTGGACCTGTGACATCACGCAGAGCGGATGCCACAGGTCCCTTGTATCAAACAGGTTAGCCGATTTTACTCGTTGACGTCAAACTCCTCGGCATCCCAGAAGGCATTTGAATATCCTGAACTGGGCGGGAAGACAAATCGATCGTTATAAGCATACACGTTTGCACGCGCGTATAGTGGGATCATCAGTACATTGTCGTACATGTACTGCTGAATCTCGTCGTAGACTGCCTTGCGCGTGGCAGGGTCAGCGCTTTCCAAAGCCTGCTCGAACATTGCATCCAGCTTGGGATCGCAGATATGATAAGAGTTTCCACCGGATGGGTTATCCGCGTTCGGGACATCTGCACATCTCCAGCCACTGCTCGAGTCGGGATCTGGATAATAACCGGTAGTGAAGATAGCCATATCGTACTTGCCAAGCGGCATATCCGCACCCTCGGTGTAGGAACCGAAGAATGTACCAGCCGGGAGGTGGTTCGGTTTGATGTCGATGCCGATCTTCTTCAAGTCAGCCTGGATCGCCAGAACATCATCGATACGGCGCTGAGCGGTCGTGGTCTCGATTCCGAGTGAGAACTTGACCTGCTCTCCATTACACTCGCCGGCCCGGATGCCATCCGCACCAACTGGATAGCCCGCATCGTCTAACAATTGATTGGCCTGATCCGGATCGTATGGATATGGAGTGATATTAGTATTGTTCCAGTAGGAATTGGGCCACAGCGTAGCGATAAACGCTGTTTCATCTTCCTTCAAATAGTTCTTAATGAAGGATAGGCGGTCGATTCCCAAGACAATCGCTTTGCGAACGTTTACATCCTGGAATGGGCAGAAGCCATTCACATCACTCTTGCCCTGGCCGTCCACACCTTCCGTTGTGCCAAGGTTGAAGAAGAGATGCTCAAAATCGGGGGTCGCGTCCACACGCAGGTGAATACCCTCCGGCTCCATCGCCTTGACAGCCTCGATATCAGATTCGGCCAGGTTGACCATAAAATCTACATCTCCAGTTTGGAGAGCAGCCAAACCAGTTTCAGGATCGGGCACGAACTTAATATTGATGTAATCCAGCTTTGCTGGATTTCCAAAGTAATTGGGATTACGGACAAGCGTCATGTGATCCCCTGCGATCCATTCCTTGATAGCAAACGGACCGCCAGCCCAGGTCGGCTGATGGATTTGTGGGTTGGTCTCAAGTCCGGTCTGTCCTTCGAAGATATGGGCAGGGAGCAAGCCACCACCGCTATTGTTAGGGCCAAGATTGTAGATCGTTGTCCAGGATGGATAGAGAGTTTGGAATTTGATTACAACTGTCTGATCATCCGGGGTTTCTACGCTTTCGATCTTATCCCATCCGCTGCGGCTGATGGGAGCATTAGCAGGATCAATGGCTGACTGGTAGGTGAAGAGGAAATCCTTTGATGTAATTGGCTCTCCATCAGACCAGAAAAGACAAGGCTTGAGTTTATATGTGATAGTCAAACCATCGGCAGAGACACCACCGTTTTCGGCACTCGGTACCTCTTCCGCTGCGTAAGCGATCAGATTGTTGTCAGCGTCCCACTTGCCAGGGCCGACACCGTACATCTGATAGATCCATGCAGCGAAACTCATGTTGCTATACATACCGACAGCCTGGTCTGGTTCCTGTTCAAAGGCAATATTGATACCTCTGCTGCCAACATCAGCAGTGGTGGGATCCCAGCCTGGTTCTGCGGGCGTACAAGCGACTTCGGTTGGTGCTTCAGTTACAGCAGGTGCTTCTGTAGCAGTAGGAGCCTCAGTTGCTGCTGCGGGGGGTTCAGTCGCTACTGGTGCTTCAGTCGGTGTAGCAGGAGTGCCACAGGCTGAAAGTATCATGCTGGTCAGCACCAGCATCGAAAGTAGTACAAATAGGTTGCGTTTCACGTTTCTCCTCCAAGAAAGTTTTAGTTAATACGACAGCGGATTAGCAAATCGAATATCTGGGCAAGGCACCTCCTTTCTGTTGAATAAAATGATTATACAGCAAATCAAAAAATAGTATATAGGTAAGTAGGA
>Ga0081539_10006284_pt1 | contig 11482 bp, 10 predicted proteins | sample TabmetS4T2R2_FD_71023 | JGI IMG/M metagenome (GOLD analysis project Ga0081539, IMG submission 71023) | Tabebuia heterophylla rhizosphere microbial communities from the University of Puerto Rico - S4T2R2 | ecosystem: Host-associated > Plants > Roots > Rhizosphere ...
TCCAACGCGACCAGGACGAGGGACGCATAAGGCCACGGGCCGCCCGCGGCGGGAATAGCCGTCGCCAGCGCCGCGCGGTCACGTCGGCGCATCAGATCGCGAATCGCACGGACCGTGTCATGGGTCATTGTGTCCCGTCAAAAACCAGCTAAATCCTTTATATCGATGGCAGATTCGGGCCGCGCCAGCAACGACCCGGTGTATGGTACTCTGCTCTGCCCCAGGAGAAGCCAACCGTGCGCAAGAACATCGCCTTGGTCGACGACGACCGCAACATTCTCACGTCGGTGTCGATGCTGCTCGAAGCCGAGGGCTTTCAGGTCAAGACCTACAACGATGGTGCGGCCGCGCTGGAGGGCCTGAACCAGGCGCCTCCCGACCTTGCCATCTTTGATATCAAGATGCCGCGCATGGACGGCATGGAGCTGCTTAATCGCGTCCGCAAGACCCAGCAGTTCCCGGTGATTTTCCTCACCTCCAAGGACGAGGAAATCGACGAGGTTCTCGGCCTGCGCATGGGGGCCGACGACTTCATCCGTAAGCCGTTCTCGCAGCGCCTGCTGCTGGAACGCATCCGAGCCGTGCTGCGCCGCGCCGATTCGGGAAGCGCCAAGGGCGAGGGCCAGGCCGAGCGCATCGTGCGCGGCGACCTCGTGCTTGATCCCAGCCGGCACCAGTGCACTTGGAAGGCCAAAGAGGTGCATCTCACGGTCACCGAGTTCCTGCTGCTGAAATCGCTCGCCGAGCGGCCGGGCCACGTCAAGAACCGCGACCAGCTGATGGATGCCGCCTACGGCGAGACGATCTACGTCGACGACCGCACCATCGACAGCCACATCAAGCGCGTACGCCGCAAGTTCCGCGAGGTGGATCCCGAGTTCGAGCAGATCGAAACGCTCTATGGCATCGGATACCGATACCGCGACTCCTGAGCCGGGGCGCCGCTGGCCCGCTTTGCAAGGGCTGGCTTCGCGTATCGCCGCGGCGCTCGGCACCTTTGTCGGTGCCCGCGTCGGGGGTCCAGTGCGCGCGAGCGAATCGCCGTCCTTGCTGCGCCGCCGTCGGCCAAGCCGACGTTATTCACCGCTTACCCGCCGCATCCTGCTGTTGAACATCGTACCGGTGGCCCTGCTGGCCTTGGGCGCGGTCTATCTCAGCGACTACGAGGACGAGCTGATCGACGCCGAGCTCGCCTCGCTCACCGTGCAGGGCGAGATGGTGGCTGCCGGCATCGGCGAGGTCGCCGTTGCGGGCGACGAGACCACGGTCAACCGCCTCGACGCCGACGCTGCGCGGCAGCTCCTGACACGGCTGGTGCGGCCGACCGGCGTGCGCGCGCGGCTGTTCAGCGAGACCGGCGAGCTCCTGGGCGATTCGGCCGTGCTGAGCGACGCCGGCCGCATCCATGTCATGCCGCTGCCGCCACCCGAAGTGCCGGAGGCAGGCGGCCCCGAACTCGCCGAGCGCATCGCCGACTGGATCTCCCGCCAGCTGTCGCGCACCGATCGCTTTCCCGAATATGTCGAGCGCAGCGTACCCACCACACGCGACTTTCCCGAGGCAGCGAGCGCGTTGCGCGGGTTCAACGCCTCGGCGGTGCGCACCACGCCGGACGGCCGGTTAATGCTGAGTGCCGCCGTGCCGATCCAGCGCTACAAGCAGATCCTCGGCGCCTTGATGCTGATGCGCGACAATCGCGCCATAGCCGCCTCGCTGCGCGAGGTGCGCTACGACATGATGGTTATCGCCGCCGCCGCGCTCGGCATCACGGTGCTGCTGTCGCTCTATCTCGCCGGAACCATCACCCAGCCGATCGTGCGACTGGCACGGGCCGCCGACGAGGTACGCCTGGCGCGCGAGAGCCGGCCGGAGATTCCCGACCTCGGCAAGCGAGGCGACGAGATCGGCGATTTGAACGATGCGCTGCGATCGATGACCAATGCCTTGTGGCAGCGCCTTAACACGATCGAAAGCTTTGCCGCCGACGTGGCCCACGAGCTCAAGAACCCGCTGACGTCGCTGCGTTCGGCGATCGAAATGGCGGCGCGGCCGGACCTTGATCCGTCGCGCCGCGAGAAGCTGATGAGCATCGTGATGGACGACATCAACCGGCTCAACCGGCTGATCTCCGACATTTCCGATGCCTCGCGTCTGGATGCCGAGCTGATGCGCGGCGAGGTGAAGACGCTCGACCTCGAGAAGCTGTTGCGCGACATGGTCCAGCACTACGGCATCACCGCGGTGCAGAAATCCAAGGTCGAGGTCGAGTTCCGCGTGGCCGCCAATCCGCCCTACATCGCGCACGGCCACGACGGCCGCTACGGACAGGTCTTCCGCAACGTCATCGACAACGCCTTGTCGTTCAGCCCGCCCGGTTCGCGCATCGTCGTCGAGCTCAGCCGCGAGCCGCGCAGCGGGCCATTCGTCGTCACCATCGACGACGAGGGACCGGGCATTCCCGAAGAGAACCTGGAATCGATCTTCCAGCGCTTCTATTCGGAGCGCCCGACCGAGCACTTCGGCCAGCACTCGGGCCTCGGCCTGTCGATCTGTCGGCAGATCATGGAAACTTATGGAGGCTCGATCACGGCCTCCAACCGCGGCGCACCCGACGGCCGTATTCTGGGGGCGCGCTTCAAGGTCCGGGTGCCGGCGGCCGACTCGCGCCAGTGATCTGCCCAAGTGATCTGCCCAACTGATCTGCCCAAGTGATCCGCCCGGAAGCGATCCGCCCGGAAATGACCGAGCAAGTCCACGCCACTTGCGTGGCGCTCCGCACGCGCCGCGGCTGGCGAGGGCTGCTGCTGCGGGGTCCTTCTGGCGCCGGCAAATCCGATCTCGCTCTGCGCCTGATCGACGGCGGTGGCCGGCTGGTAGCGGACGACCAGACCAAACTGGTGCGCGTCGCCGGGAAGATCGTCGCCGCGGCGCCGGCAACGATTGCCGGAATGATCGAAGTTCGCGGCGTCGGCATCGTCAGGTTGGCGCGTGATCAACTGGTGAGGCAGGCGCCGTTGGCACTCGTCGTCGACCTCGTCCATCGCCGAAAAATCGAGCGTATGCCGGATCCTGAACGGACATGCGTGCTCGGGCTCGAGCTGCCATTGCTGGCCGTGGAGCCCTTCGAGGCGTCCGCGGCGCCCAAGTTGCGTCTTGCCTTCCGGCAAATCACGGTCGCATGATCGGCCCCGGCGCGTACCATGCCCGATAGCCCGACTTCGTCCCTGTTAGCAGTTTCCCAGGAGGCGCGACGGCCCTTCGTGGTCGTGACCGGCATGTCGGGCGCCGGCCGGGTGACCGCGCTGCACGCCCTGGACGACATGGGATACGTCGCGGTCGACAACGTGCCATTACCGCTGCTGGGCGACCTCATGCGCTCGACCGTCGGCAGTCCGGGTGAGATGGCCGCGCCGCTGGCGTTCGGCATCGACACCCGCACTTACGGCTTCGATCCGCGCGACCTGGTGCGGCGCGTACAGGAACTGCGCGCCCGGCCCGACATCGTGGCACGGCTGCTTTTCCTCGACTGTGACAGCGAGACGCTGCAGCGGCGCTACACCGAATCGCGCCGGCCGCATCCGCTCACGCCCGACCGGCCGCTGCTCGACGCCATCGCCGAGGAGCGTCGGCGGATCAGTTGGGTGCGCGATTGCGCCGACATAGTGATCGACACGTCCGTTTTGTCGCCGCAGCATTTCAAGCAGCTGCTTGCCGGGCATTTTGCGCTGGGCCAGACACCGGCCACGCGGCTGTCGGTGATGTCGTTCTCCTACCGACGCGGCCTGCCGCGCGAAGCCGACCTGGTGTTCGATGTGCGCTTCCTGAGGAACCCGCACTACCTGCCGGCGCTGAAGCCGCTCACGGGTCGTGACGGTGCGGTCGCCGCCTATGTCGTGGGCGACCCCGGCTATCGTCCGTTTGTCAACGGCCTTGAGACACTGCTCGAACCGCTGCTGCCGCGTTTTGACGCAGAGGGCAAGAGTTATCTGACCATTGCCATCGGCTGCACGGGCGGCCGACACCGTTCCGTAACGGTCGCCGAAGAGCTCGCCGAATGGTTGCGCGGACTGGGCCGCTCGGTCACTCTCTCGCACCGGGACGCCGCAGTGGCAGGGGAGCCTGGCGGCGCGGGGGCTGACACATGATTGGTATCGTACTGGTAACGCACGGCAACCTTGCTCGCGAGTTTCTGTCGGCGTTGGAGCATGTGGTCGGGCCGCAGCAGGGTGTGGCCACCGTCTGCATCGGTCCTGACGACGACATGGAGAGACGCCGAGCGGAGATCCTGGAAAGTGCGCGATCGTGCGACACCGGCGAGGGCGTCATCGTGCTCACCGACATGTTCGGCGGCACGCCCTCGAACTTGGCGATTTCGATCATGGAGCAGGCCCGCATCGAGGTGTTGGCCGGCGTCAACCTGCCGATGCTGGTCAAGCTCGCCTCGGTCCGCAATCGGCCGATCGCCGAAGCGGTGCGCATGGCCCAGGAAGCAGGCCGCAAGTACATCACCATCGCCTCGCGCATCCTCGCCAAGGAAGCTTCGTGAGCGACGCGGCGTCGGGTGCCGATGCCGGCATCGGCACGCTCCGGCGCACGTTGCGTATTTCCAACAAGCGCGGTCTGCATGCCCGCGCGGCAGCCAAGTTCGTGCGGACGGTCGGTCAGTTCGACGCGACCGCGCGGGTCTCCTTCAAGGGCCAGGAGGTGTCGGGGCTGTCGATCATGGGGCTGATGATGCTGGCCGCCGGCATCGGCAGCGAGATCGAGCTCAGCTGCTCGGGTCGCCAGGCCATGGAGGCGATGGCGGCACTTTCGGCGCTGGTCGAGGGCAAGTTCGGCGAGGATTGACAGCCGGCGACGGCGGCCTGTCATCCCGAGCACAGCGAGGGATCCCTACGGCAACAGCAAGGATCCCTCGCCCCACTCGGGATGACCGCAGTGCGCTTTGGTCCTCAGCCTGCATAAAGCCGCGGGCATATTGCCATAAATAGTTGCTTATATGCGCATGGTTGCGTTTGAGGGGCCGGATCGGCGCTGTTAAGAGAGCGCGACTTTTCCAACCGCCGGGAGCACCAGATGGCCCAGGATTACGTCGTCAAGGATATCGGTCTCGCCGACTGGGGCCGCAAAGAGATCGACATGGCCGAGACGGAAATGCCGGGGCTGATGGCGATCCGGAAGGAGTTCGGGCCGAGGAAGCCGCTCAAAGGCGCGCGCATCGCCGGCTCTTTGCACATGACCATCCAGACCGCGGTGCTGATCGAGACGTTGAAGGCGCTGGGTGCCGACGTGCGCTGGGCCTCATGCAACATCTACTCGACGCAGGACCACGCCGCGGCCGCAATCGCCCAGTCAGGCACGCCAGTGTTCGCGATCAAGGGCGAGAGCCTGGAGGACTACTGGCACTACACGCACCGGATCTTCGAGTGGAGTGACGGCGGTGCGCCCAACATGATCCTGGACGACGGCGGCGATGCGACGCTGCTGGTCCATCTCGGCATGCGCGCCGAGAAGGATCCCTCGCTCGTCGCCAATCCCACCAACGAGGAAGAGGAAGTCCTCTACAAGGCGATCGCCAAGACCAACAAGGAAAGGCCGGGCTGGTACGCCAAGCTCGGCGCCTCGATCCGCGGCGTCACCGAGGAGACCACCACCGGGGTGCATCGCCTCTATCAGATGGAGAAGGACGGCCGCCTCCTGTGGCCGGCGATCAACGTCAACGATTCGGTGACCAAGTCGAAATTCGACAATCTGTACGGTTGCCGCGAATCGCTGGTCGACGGCATCCGCCGCGGCACCGATGTCATGATGGCCGGCAAGGTGGCGATGGTCGCCGGTTTCGGCGACGTCGGCAAAGGTTCGGCCGCGTCGCTGCGCCAGGCCGGCTGCCGCGTGATGGTCTCAGAGGTCGATCCGATCTGCGCCCTGCAGGCGGCGATGGAAGGCTACGAGGTCGTGACCATGGAGGATGCCGCGCCGAAGGCCGACATCTTCGTCACCGCCACCGGCAACGTCGACGTCATCACGCTCGACCACATGAAGGCGATGAAGCATCGCGCCGTCGTCTGCAACATCGGTCACTTCGACAGCGAGATCCAGATCGCAAGTCTCAGAAACTTCAAGTGGCACCACGTCAAGCCGCAGGTCGACGAGGTCGAATTCCCCGACGGCAAGCGCATCATCGTGCTGTCGGAAGGCCGCCTCGTGAATCTCGGCAACGCCACCGGCCATCCGAGCTTCGTGATGTCGGCCTCGTTCTCCAACCAGACGCTGGCGCAGATCGAGCTGTTCGGCAATCCGGGCAAGTACGAGAAGAAGGTCTACACGCTGCCCAAGACGCTCGACGAGAAGGTGGCGGCCCTGCATCTGGAGAAGGTCGGCGCCAAGCTCACCAAGCTGCGGCCCGACCAGGCGAAGTACATCGGCGTGCCGGCGGCGGGACCGTTCAAGGGCGATCTCTACCGCTACTGAGCTTCTCACAGAGCGCCATGCTAAGAGTCGGCATCGAGGATCGGTGCCGACTTTATCATTTTACCTGCCCGACGAAGGTGCGACCGGGAAGCTGGGAGCGGCGCTCGCCGCGCGGCTGCGTGGCGGAGACGTCGTGGCACTGCAGGGTGACCTTGGTACAGGCAAGACGACGCTGGCGCGCGCCATCCTGCGCGCCGCGTGCGGCGATCCGAGCCTTGTCGTGCCCAGCCCCACCTTCACCTTGGTCGAAGTCTACGACACGCCGCGTGGCCGCTTCTGGCATTTCGATCTCTACCGATTGGAGCAGCCCGAGCAGGTCTTCGAGCTGGGCTGGGAGGAAGCGCGCGCCGACGGCATCGTGCTGGTCGAGTGGTCCGAGCGCCTCGGACCATTGTTGCCGCGGGAGCGGGTCACCGTAGCCCTTTCGATCGACAACAGCGGGCGGCGGGCGCGCATCGAAGGAGAGAAGCGCTTTGCCGGGCTCTGACCGCAAGCGGTTGCGCGCCACCTTCGTCGCGCAGTGCGGCTGGCATGACGCCAGAGAGAGCCTGCTCGCTGGCGACGCCTCCTTCCGCAGCTATTTTCGCTTGCGCCGGCCTGGCGGGTCGGCGGTGATCATGGACGCGCCGCCGCCGCGGGAGGATGTTCGGCCGTTCGCGCGGATCGCCCGCCATCTTGGCGCGCTGGGTCTCAGCGCTCCGGAAATCCTGGCCGCCGATGAGACGAACGGCTTCCTGCTGCTCGAGGACCTCGGCGACGACACGTTCTCGCGCATGCTGGATGCGGGGTTCGATGAAGGCATGCTCTACGAGCGTGCAACCGACGTGCTGATAGCACTGCAAGCAGCCGGGCCGCGGGCGCTCTTGCCGAGCCTCAACCTGTACCTCGGTGAGGCACTCGTCGACGCGGCAATGCTCTTGCCGGAATGGTACGCGCCGGCCTTCCTGAAGCAGGCCGTTGACGAACGGGAAGCCAGCGACTATCGGGCGGCTTGGCGCGCCTGCCTCGCCGCGCTGCCCGCCATGCCCAACACGCTCATGCTGCGCGACTATCACAAGGACAATCTTCTTTGGCTGCCTCGCCGCTCGGGCGTGAAGGCCTGCGGCCTACTCGATTTCCAGGATGCACAGGAGGGGCACTGCGCCTACGACCTGGTATCGCTGCTCGAGGACGCGCGGCGCGATGTCTCGCCCGCCGTGCACGCCGCCTGCCTGGCGCGCTACATTGCGCGGACTGGGGTGGATGAGCATGACTTCAAGTCGGGATTTGCCGTGATGGCTGCGCAGCGCCATGCCCGGATCCTGGGATTGTTCGTCAGATTGGCGCGCCGCGACGGCAAGGCGGACTATCTACAGTACCTGCCGCGCGTCTGGCGGCAGTTCGAACGCGCTCTGCAACATGACGTCCTGGCTCCGTTGCGCGCCTGGGTCGACCACGCACTGCCGCGGGCCGTCCGGCCTTCGGGTGCGGCATGATCGATACGGCCATGATCCTGGCCGCCGGCCGAGGCGAGCGTATGAGGCCGCTCACGGACACCATGCCCAAGCCGCTGATTCCCGTCGCCGGCCGATCGCTGCTCGACCGCTCGATCGAGCGGCTTGCCGCACACGGCGTCAGCAACATTGTCGTCAACGTCCATCATCTCGGCCAGCAGATCGTCGATCGACTGGACGGCCGCGTGCGCATCGTCCGCGAAGAGCGGCTGCTCGACACCGGCGGCAGCGTGAAGAACGCACTGCCCTATCTCGGCGACGGGCCGTTCTACGTGCTGAATGGCGACGGTCTTTGGCGCGATGGGCCGCGCCCGCTTTTGCAGCGGCTGCAGGACATCTGGAATCCCAAGCGCATGGACGCCCTGCTGTTGCTGCATCCTATCCACAGGGTGTTCGGCCGCGAGCCCGGCGAACGCGGCGACTATTTCCTCGAGCAGGATGGCTATATCCGTTACCGCGGCGAGGCTCAGTTGGCGCCGTATCTGTTCGCCAGCGTGTCGGTGTGCGATCGACGCCTGTTCCGCGATGCGCCGGTCGGCCCCTTCTCGCTCTTGAGACTCTGGAATCGCGCCGAGGCCGCCCACCGTCTCGTCGGCGTCATCCATGACGGCGACTGGTTCCACATCGGCACGCCGGGTGCGTTGGCCGCTGCCGAGCGCGTCTTGAGATGAAAGGCATCTACACGATCGGCGCCGAACGTCGCTTTGCCGACGAGTTGGCGCGGGTCGTGCTGGCCGAGCACCGCGGCGATCCGCTGGCGCTGGCGGACATCCGCATCCTCGTGCCGACGCGGCGCGCGGTGCGGTCGCTGCGCGACGCGTTCCTGCGGGCGTGCGGCGGCAGGGCGACGCTTCTGCCCAGGCTGGCCCCATTGGGTGACCTCGACGACACGGAGTGGGAGATCGCCACCGGCGACGACAGCGCGCTCGAGCTGCCGCCGGCCATCGAGCCAGCCGAACGCGACGCCATGCTGGCCCGTCTGGTCGCGGCGTTCCGCGACGATCAGGGAGAGCCCGTCGCCCAATCCGCCGCGCAGGCGCTCAAGCTTGCCCGGGAGCTGGGCGCGCTGCTCGATGAACTCACCATCGAAGGGGTGTCGTTTGCGCGGCTCGAGGACCTGGTCGAGGACACCTTCGCCACGCACTGGCAGCGCACGTTGCGGTTCCTGCGCATCGTCGGCGAAGCCTGGCCCGACATCCTGGCCGAACGCGGCGCCATCGACGCGATCGACAGACGTACACGTGCGCTGCGCGCCAGAGCTCAGCGCTGGCGCAGCGATCCGCCCAGCACACCGGTGATCGCCGCCGGCTCTACCGGCTCGCAGCCGCCGACCCGCGAATTGCTGTCGGTCATTGCCGGTCTCCCGCAGGGCGTTCTGGTGCTTCCGGGCCTCGACCGCGACATGGATGACGCGAGCTGGGAGAGACTCGACCCGTCGCATCCGCAGGCAGGCCTGCGCCAGTTGCTCGAAGCCCTCAACTGCGCACGCCGCAATGTCATGGACTGGCCGGGTGCGGCGCCTCCGTCGACCCGTCATTTGCTGATCAGCGAGCTGATGCGCCCGGCGGAGACAAGCGAAGCCTGGAAGGCGCCGCCGCTTTCGAGCCTGGACCATATGACCCGCGTCGATTGTGCGACGCCGCACCAAGAGGCCGTTGCCATTGCGTTGGCGCTGCGCGGGACGCTCGAGCAAGAGGGGCGCACCGCGGCACTGGTGACGCCTGATCGCATGCTGGCACGCCGCGTCGCCGCCGAGCTCCGGCGCTGGAATGTCGAGATCGATGACTCCGCCGGCATCCCGCTGGCCGACACACCGCCCGCCACGCTGATCCGCGCCGTGATCGATGCGGTCGACCGAAGTTTTGCGCCGGTCGCTCTGCTGTCGCTGCTCAAGCATCCGCTGTGTACGTTTCGCGGAGAGCGCAGTGCGCTCTTGGCCTTGGCGCGGCGACTCGATCGCCGCTGCTTGCGCGGACTGAAGCCCGATCCCGGTCTGGCGCCATTGCGGGCGAGGATTGCTGCGACGAAGTCTGGCGACTCTCACGCTCAGGCCGGGCTGACGGTCCTCATCGACCGCCTGGAAGCAGCCCTATCGGATCTGGTCGCGGCGATGGCGGGAGAGGCAGAGGCCGGCGTCTTGCTCCAGGCGACGATTGCCGCGGCGGAAAGCGTCGCTGGCGCCGAAGCCTTGTGGGCGGGCGATGCGGGGGAAGCGTTGGCCGACGCCCTGGCCAAGCTGAGCACCGCCTGGACAGGGGATGCCCTCGTTGGCTTCGGGGAGTGGCCGGCACTTTTTGCCGCCATGCTCGAGCCCGAGATTGTTCGCCCGGCCTATGGGCGGCATCCGCGGCTGGCGATTTGGGGCCCTTTGGAAGCGCGACTCCAACACACGGATCTTGTGGTGCTGGGCGGGCTGAACGAAGGCACGTGGCCACCGGCGGTTGAAACCGGCCCGTGGGTGAACCGCCCGATGCGTGCCGCGCTTGGCTTGCCCCAGCCGGAGCGGCGCATCGGGCTGTCGGCGCACGACTTCGCGATGGCGCTCGGCGCTGAAACCCTGCTGCTGACCCGTGCCGAGCGTGAGGGTACTGCGCCGACTGTTCCCTCCCGCTGGCTGGCCCGCCTCGATGCGCTGTTCGGCTACGAAGGCGGCGAGCAGGTTCCGCCGCAATACATCCAGCGCGGCAAGCGCAGCCTCGCTGCGTGGGCGACCAAACTGGACCGCGCGGAAAGCTACAGGCCCTGGCCGCGACCCGAACCGGTGCCACCGCTGCAGGCGCGGCCCGACCGCCTGTCGGTGTCGAGCGTGGAGCAATGGCGGCGCGATCCTTACGGGCTCTATGCCAGAGCCATCCTGCGTCTGCGTCCGCTCGATCCCCTCGAGGCGGCGTTCAGCGCGGCGGAGCGCGGCGAGGCGTTGCACAAGGCCCTCGACAACTTCGTCCAGCGTCATCCATCCGGGTTGCTGCCGGACAATGCGATCGCCGAATTCGAGCAGCTGGGTGAACACCATTTGCAGGCGCTGCTCACTTCGCCCGCCGAACGGGCCTTCTGGTGGCCTCGCTTTCGGCGGCTCGCACGCTGGCTGGTTGGCCTCGAGAACGAGCGCCGGCGCACAGGCGCCAGGGTGCTCGGCAGCGAAATCGACGGCTTTCTTCTCCTTGGGCCGCGCAACAAACCCTTGCGCATCGAGGCGCGCGCCGATCGCATCGATGATGCCGGTGACGGCACGTGGGACATCATCGACTACAAGACCGGCCGGGTGCCGACGAAAGACGAGATCCAGGCCCTGTTTGCTCCGCAGCTGCTGCTCGAGGCGGCGATGGCCGAACGCAACGGGTTCGCCGGCATCAAGCATGCGCCTGCGCTGGCACAGCCCGCCTACTGGCAGGCCAATGGGCTAGGCGACGGCGGCAAAGTCACCAGGATCGAGGACAGCGCGACGCTGGTGGCCCGCATGGTCGAGCAGGTCGAACGCATGGCCGCTCGCTTCGCGCGCCCCGACAGCAGCTATCCCG
>Ga0081539_10006285_pt1 | contig 11482 bp, 15 predicted proteins | sample TabmetS4T2R2_FD_71023 | JGI IMG/M metagenome (GOLD analysis project Ga0081539, IMG submission 71023) | Tabebuia heterophylla rhizosphere microbial communities from the University of Puerto Rico - S4T2R2 | ecosystem: Host-associated > Plants > Roots > Rhizosphere ...
CGTGACCATGATGATCTCGGGCGCGAAGTCCTTGATCAGCATGACCTGCCGCTCGGTCATGCCGCCCGAGACCGGAATGACCGTGCAGCCCAGCTCCTCGGCGCCGTAGTGCGCGCCGAGCCCGCCGGTGAACAGGCCGTATCCGTACGCCACGTGCACCCGGTCGCCCGGCCGGCCGCCGGAGGCCCGGATCGACCGGGCCATCAGCCGGGCCCAGATCCGCAGATCCTCCTTGGTGTAGCCGACGACGGTGGGCCGGCCGGTCGTGCCGGACGAGGCGTGCAGCCGGGCGACCTGCCGGCGCGGAACGGCGAACATGCCGAACGGGTAGTTCTGGCGCAGCACCGCCTTGTCGGTGAACGGGAATCGCGCCAGGTCGGCGAGCTCCTTGAGGTCGCTCGGGTGCACCCCGAGCCGATCGAACATCGTGCGGTAGGCGGCGACGTTCTCGTACGCGTGCCGCAGCGACCATCGCAGCCGCTCCAGTTGCAGCGCGCGTAGTTCGTCGACGGAGGCGCGCTCGATCGGCTCGAGGTCTTCCGGTCGGGGGGTGCGGTCCTGCACGACGTGCTCCTCTCAGCTGCGCAGTCCTTCGAAGGCGATCGCGGTGACGGCGGCGGCGATGAGCTCGGCGCCGCCGGGCCGCGGCCGGTACCACTCGGTGAGCGAGTTGACCATGCCGAGCAGCAGGCGGGCCGCGGTCGCCGGATCGACGTCGGGCCGTACGCCGCCCTCCGCCTGTGCCTGCTTGACCAGTTCGGTGACGACCGCGTCGAACTCGCGCCGGCGCGCCAGCGCGTGCTGCTCGACCGCCGTGTTGCCGCGCACCCGCAGCAACACGGTCACGAACTCGAAGCGCTCGCCCAGCACCAGGACGCTGCGGCGGATCAGCTGCTCCAGCCGGTCCAGCGCCGGCAGGTCGAGCGCGCGCACGTCGTCGGCCGCCTCGAACAGGCCGTCCAGCGCGCGGTCCATCGCCATCTGCAGCAACTGCTCCTTGCCGCTGATGTGGTGGTAGACGCTCGACTTCGTGATGCCGAGCGACTCGGCGATGTCGAACATGCTGGTGGCGTCGTAGCCGCGCTCGTTGAACAGGCGTACCGCGGCGTTCAGCACGGCGTCCTGGTCGTGGCCGGGCCGCCCGCGCCGGCGCGGCGCCTGCGGCGCCGTCATGCCGGCCGGCCCGGGCTGATGGTGCGGCTACGGCCGCGGAACTCGGCGACGACCTCACCCGGGTGGTGGCCATCAGCCGAGCCGCCGTCGCAGGTCACGGTGACGTCGTAGATGCCGCTTCGGCCGCGGGTCACCCGCTCCCGGGCGTAGGCCGTGAGCACGTCACCCGCCCCGGTCGGCCGCAGGAAGTCGATGTCGGCGCCGGCCGCCACGGTCACCGGGCCGCGGCTGTTGCAGGCGCAGGCGAAGGCGGTGTCGGCCAGCAGGAAGATGTAGCCGCCGTGGGTCATGGCATGCCCGTTGACCATCTCGCCGGTCACCCGCATCCGCACCGTGGCCCGCCCGTCACCGGCCTCGAGCAACTCCATGCCGAGAGCCCTGGACGCGGTGTCGCGGCCGAACATCTCGTGGGCCGCGGTCCGCGCACCCTCCGCCGGTGAGCCCGCCCCGAATGCCATGTTCTCTCCAAGGGGTTGATAACCAACCGAACGGACGGTAGATAATGTGCACAGCCAACCGCAATGGAGCGCAGATGACAACCCCCGCCGAGTGGTACGAGACGCACAGCGAACTGCTCGACCGAGCGATCCGGGCCGCCACCGCCCGGGACTACTGGTCGGCGTTTCCGGAGTCGCCGAGCAAGTCCGTCTACGGCGAGGACGCCGCGCCCGCCGGCGAGCGGGCCTTCACCGCTCTGCTCGGCAAGCCGTTCCCGATCGAGGTTCCCGGCGCGACCGGCACCGTGTCGACCGAGCGCTCGCCGTACGGTCTGGAGCTCGGTGTCAGCTATCCCCGGGCCGATCCGCTCGCGCTGGTCGCGGCCGCTCGGGCGGCGACCCCGGCGTGGCGTGCCGTCGGCCCGCACGGCCGGGCGGGCGTGGCGGCCGAGATCATCAAACGGATCAACGCGCGCAGCTTCGAGCTGGCCCATGCCGTGCAGCACACCACCGGTCAGGCCTTCGTGATGGCGTTCCAGGCCGGCGGCCCGCACGCGCAGGACCGCGCGCTCGAGGCGGTGGCGTTCGCGCTGGCCGCCTCCACCCGCCTGCCGGCGACCGCCGAGTGGACCAAGCCGCAGCGCGGGAGCGACCCGCTGCACCTGGCCAAGACCAGCACCGTGGTCGGCCGCGGCGTCGGCCTGGTCATCGGCTGCACGACGTTCCCCACCTGGAACAGCTACCCGGGGCTGTTCGCGAGCCTGGTCACCGGCAACCCGGTGATCGTCAAGCCGCATCCGGGCGCGGTGCTGCCGCTCGCCATCACGGTGCAGGTCTGCCGTGCGGTGCTGGCCGAGGCGGGGCAGAACCCCGATCTCGTGACGCTGGCCGCCGAGGAGCCGGGCGACGGCATCGCGGCCACCCTGGCCACCCACCCCGACGTGCGGATCGTCGATTTCACCGGCTCCAGCGAGTTCGGCAACTGGCTGGAGGCCAACGCCTCCCGCCAGGCCGTCGTCTACGCGGAGAAGAGCGGCCTCAACACGGTGATCGTCGACTCCACCGACGACTACCGGGGCCTGCTGCGCAACCTCGCCTTCTCGCTCTCGCTGTACAGCGGGCAGATGTGCACCACACCGCAGAACATCCTGGTGCCGCAGACCGGCATCGACACCGACGCCGGGCACCGCGGCGTCGACGAGTTCGGCGCCGACCTGGCCGGCGCGCTCGACAAGCTCCTCGGTGATCCGCAACGGGCGGCCGGCACGCTCGGCGCGATCGTCAACGACGGCGTCCTCAGCCGGCTCACCGAGGCGGGCACGGCGCCCAGCGTCATCCATCCGTCCACCCAGGTCACCCACGAGCAGTACCCGGACGCGACGATCCGCACCCCGGTGGTGGTCCGGCTCGACGCCGCCGAGGAGAAGCTCTACACGCGCGAGTGGTTCGGCCCGGTGTCGTTCGTCATCGCCACCGAGTCCACGCCGCACAGCCTTCGGGTGTTCGCCGAGACCGTCCGGGGGCACGGCGCACTCACCGCCTCGGTGTACTCCACCTCACCCGACGTCCTTTCCGCTGCCCGGGAGGCCGCGCTCGACGCGGGCGTGCATCTCTCGGAAAACTTGACGGGCGGCGTGTTCGTCAACCAGACGGCCGCGTTCAGCGACCTGCACGGCACCGGGGCCAATCCGGCCGCCACCGCCTCGCTGACCGACGACTACTTCGTGACCGGCCGGTTCTTCACGCTGCAGTCCCGGCACCACGTCTGAGCCAAGATCATAATTTCCGGCAACGGAGGATGCGAATGTCCGAGGCCTATATCGTCGGCGGGGTGCGCACCCCGCAGGGCAAGTACGGTGGTGCGCTCGCCGGTGTCCGGCCCGACGACCTCGCCGCGCTGGTGGTGCGCGAGGCGGTCGGCCGGTCCGGGGTTCCCGTCGAGGCCGTGGACGAGGTCGTCCTCGGGGCCGCCAACCAGGCGGGCGAGGACAACCGGAACGTCGCCCGGATGGCGGTGCTGCTGGCCGGCCTTCCGGACACCGTTCCCGGTTACACCGTGAACCGGCTCTGTGCGAGCGGCCTCACCGCGATCGTGTCCGCGGCCAACGCCGTCCGTGCCGGAGAGTCGGACGTCGTCGTGGCCGGCGGCGTGGAGTCGATGACCCGGGCGCCGTGGGTGATGCAGAAACCGGGTACCCCGTGGGCCCGCCCCGGCGAGGTGGTCGACACATCGCTGGGCTGGCGCTTCGTCAATCCGGCGTTCGCCGCGCACGACCGGAACGCCGGCAGCGGCCCGGAGGACCGGCGGGTCACGCTGAGCATGGGGGAGACGGCCGAGGAGGTCGCCGCGCTCGACGGGATCGGGCGCGCCGACAGCGACGCGTTCGCGCTGCGCAGCCACGAGCGGGCGATCGCCGCGATCGACGCCGGGCGCTTCGACGCGGAAGTGGTCGGCGTCGGTGACGCGGCGACCGACGAGATCCCGCGGCGCGGCTCGACGCTGGACAAGCTGGGCGCGCTGCGGCCGGTGTTCCGTCCGGGCGGGGTGGTCACGGCGGGTTCGTCGTCGCCGCTCTCCGACGGCGCGGCCGCCCTGGTGGTGGCCAGCAGTGCGGCCGTCGAGCGGTACGGTCTGGTGCCGCGCGCCCGGATCGTGACCGCGGCCAGCGTGGGCGTGGCGCCGCAGCTCATGGGCCTCGGCCCGGTGCCGGCTACGGAGAAGGCGCTGGCCCGGGCCGGCTGGGGTGCCGGCGACCTGGACGCCGTCGAGCTCAACGAGGCGTTCGCCGTGCAGTCGCTGGCCGTGATCCGCCGGTTGAAGCTCGACGAGGAGCGGGTCAACGCCGACGGCGGCGCCATCGCGCTCGGCCACCCGCTCGGCTGCTCCGGCGCCCGGATCACGGTGACCCTGCTGGGACGGATGGATCGCGAGAACGCCCGGCGCGGCCTCGCCACGCTCTGCGTGGGTGTGGGCCAGGGCGTCGCGATGCTGGTGGAGCGCCCGTGACGATCGGCGTGGAGCAGTTCGAGGACCGGGTCGTGGTGACGCTGTGCCGCCCGGAAGCGCGCAACGCGCGCTCCGGGCAACTGGCGCTGCGCCTCACGAAGCTCGTCGCCGACGCGCCGGGCGGCCACCCGATCATCGACGACCTGGCGCAGGCGATCCTCTTCGAGTCGGACGAGAAGCGTGCCCGGATGAACGCCTTCCTCTCCGGGAGCCGGCGTTGACCGGCGCACGCCCCGCCGGGACACCGGCGGACGAGGTCACCGGCGGCCCGGCCGGGCGCCCGACGATCCCGCGCCAGAGGGCCGCGTCGCCCGCGGCGGCCCCGGCACCCCAGCCTCCGCCGCCACCCGCCGTCCCCGAGGTGGTGGGCATCGTCGGCGGCGGCCGGATGGGCGCCGGTATCGGCCAGGTCTTCGCGGTCGCGGGCTCCGTGGTGTGCGTCGCCGAGCGCGACCCGGCGGCCGCCGCGGCCGCCCGCGACCGGGTCGCGATGGGCCTGCTGCGGGCGGCCGAGAAGGGCCGGCTGACCGAGTCGGCCGACGCCGTCCTGGAGCGGCTGCTGCTCGTCGACGACGTCGCGGCCCTGCCGGCCGAGTCCGACCTCGTGGTGGAAGCGGTGCCGGAGGACGCCGCGCTCAAGGTCCGTGTCCTCGCGGCCGCCGAGAACCGGGTCGGCGAGCGTGCCGTGCTCGCGTCCAACACCAGTTCGCTCTCGATCGCCGGGCTCGCCGCGGGCCTGCGGCGGCCCGAGCGCTTCCTCGGCATGCACTTCTTCAATCCGGTGCCCGCGAGCGCTCTCGTCGAGGTCGTCATCGGGCCGGCCACCGGCGGCCCGGCGCGCGAGGCAGCCCGGTCGTGGGTAGCCGGGCTGCGCAAGACCGAGGTGGTGGTGCGGGACTCGCCGGGCTTCGCGACCAGCCGGTTGGGCGTGCTGCTCGGGCTGGAGGCGATCCGCATGCTGGAGGAGGGCGTCGCCGACGCGGCCTCCATCGACCGGGCGATGGAGCTCGGCTACCGGCACCCGATGGGTCCGCTGCGCTCGACCGACCTGGTCGGCCTGGACGTGCGGCTCGCCATCGCCGACCATCTGCACGGCGAACTCGGCGACCGGTTCGCCCCGCCGCGACTGCTGCGCGACAAAGTGGCCCGCGGCGAACTCGGCCGCAAGAGTGGACAAGGCTTCTTCACCTGGGAGGCGTCATGACCGAGCACGCGTCCGGGGAACGCGTCTTCACCGAGACGATCGGGAAAGACCAGCGGATCGAGCCGCGGGACTGGATGCCGGACGGTTACCGCCAGACCATGATCCGGCAGATCGCCCAGCACGCGCATTCGGAGATCATCGGCATGCAGCCGGAGGGTGCCTGGATCACCCGCGCGCCGTCGCTGCGCCGCAAGGCGATCCTGCTCGCCAAGGTGCAGGACGAGGCCGGTCACGGCCTCTACCTGTACGCCGCGGCCGAGACGCTCGGCGCCGACCGTGGTGACCTCACCCGGCGGCTGATCGAGGGCCGGCAGAAGTACTCGTCGATCTTCAACTACCCCACGCTCTCGTTCGCCGATGTCGGGGTGATCGGGTGGCTGGTGGACGGCGCGGCCATCTGCAATCAGGTGCCGCTCTGCCGCAGCTCCTTCGGCCCGTACGCGCGCGCGATGATCCGGATCTGCAAGGAGGAGTCGTTCCACCAGCGGCAGGGTTACGAGCTGCTGCTGACGATGATGCGCGGCACGCCGGCGCAGCGCGACATGGTGCAGGACGCGGTGAACCGCTGGTGGTGGCCGTCGCTGATGATGTTCGGGCCGCCGGACGCCGACTCGCCCAACACCGCCCGGTCGATGGCCTGGAAGATCAAGCGGCACACGAACGACGAACTGCGCCAGCGCTTCGTCGACATGACGGTGCCGCAGGCGCAGGCCCTCGGCGTCAGCCTTCCCGACCGCGAGCTGCGCTGGAACGCCGAGCGCGGGCACTACGATTTCGGCGCCGTCGACTGGGCCGAGTTCAAGCGGGTCATCTCGGGTGACGGGCCGATGAACGCGGAACGGATCGCCCACCGCAAGCAGGCCGATGACGAGGGAGCCTGGGTGCGGGCGGCGGCGGCCGCGCACGCGGCGAAGCGCATGCGGAAGGAGGCCGCCACATGAGCGACCACGACGGGATCAAGCACGAGTGGCCGCTGTTCGAGGTGTTCGTGCGGGCCAAGCGGGGCCTCAACCACGTGCACGTGGGTTCGCTGCGGGCGGCCGACCACGAGATGGCGCTGCACCACGCGCGCGACCTCTACACCCGGCGCAACGAGGGCGTCAGCATCTGGGTGGTGCGCTCCGACGACGTCGTGTCGTCCGGGCCCGGCGACAAGGACGCGTTCTTCGCGCCCAGCGGCGACAAGGCCTACCGGCACCCGACGTACTACGCCATCCCCGACTCGGTACCGCACATCTGAGGCGGCCATGTCTTTCGACGCCGCCTACGAGGCACTCACCGATCACGACGACGACGCGCGCTGGGCATACGGGACGGGCTTCGCCGACCCGCTGGCCGGGGTGCCCACCACCGTCCCGGCGAACATCGACCGGGGCGACCTCGCGGCCTACTGCATGATGCTGGGCGACGACGCGCTGATCATGTCGCACCGGTTGCAGCAGTGGGTCACCCGGGCCCCGGAGCTCGAGGACGAGCTGGCGATCGCCAACATCGGTCTCGACCTGCTCGGCCAGGCCCGACTGCTGCTCACCCGGGCCGGCGAGGTGGAGGGTGCCGGCCGCGACGAGGACGCGCTGGCGTACCTGCGGGAGCCGCGGGAGTTCCGCCACGTCCCGCTGGCCGAACGCGCCGACGCGGACTTCGCTCACCTGACGGCCCGGCTCCTGGTCTTCGCGACGTGGCGGCTCGCCCTGTTCGACCGGCTCGCGGCGTCCCGCGACCCGATGCTCGCCGCGATCGCCGCCAAGGGCGTCAAGGAGTTGACCTACCACCGGGAGTACGCGGCCCAGTGGGTCGTCCGGCTCGGCGACGGCACCGATCTCTCACACGAGCGCATGCGGGCCGCGATGGCCGCCGTCGGGCCGCTGATCGGGGAACTGTTGGATCCGCACGAGATCGAGCGGCGCCTGGCCGTGGCCGGGGTGGCGGTCGACCCGGCCACCGTGCGCGGTGAGGTCGAGGAGGTCCTCGCCGAGGTGGCGCGCGCCGCGACCCTGCGCCCGCCCGTGATCCCGCCCCCGCCCACGGGCGGTCCGGCGGCGGACGACGTGTCCGGGGCCGAGCCGGCCGGTGGCCGGGGACGGGACGGCGTGCACGGCGAGGCCCTCACCGAGATCCTCGGCGAGTTGCAGGGGCTCGCCCGCTCGCTGCCGGGGAGCGTCTGGTGAGCGCCCGCCTCGCCGCCGCGGCGGACGTCGTCGCGGCCGTCGCCGATCCGGAGCTGCCCATGCTGACCCTGGCCGAGCTGGGCATCGTCCGGGAGGTGCGGGAGAGCGAGGACGGGGTGCTGGTGGCGATCACCCCGACCTACTCGGGTTGTCCGGCCATGGAGGCCATCCGCGACGACATCGAGACCGCGCTGCGCGAGGCGGGCTTCCGGCGAGTCACCGTGCGTACCGTGCTGTCGCCCGCCTGGACCACGGACTGGATCACGGCGTCCGGGCGGGCGAAGCTCGCCGCGGCCGGAATAGCGCCGCCCGGCGCCGCGCCGCGCCGGCCCGCCGGGCCGGTGCCGCTGACCCTCGGCGCCCGGCGCGATCCCGTCTGCTGCCCGCACTGCGGGCACGGCGACACCGAGCAGATCGCCGCGTTCAGCGCCACCGCCTGCCGGGAGCTGCGCCGCTGCCCCGCTTGCCGGGAGCCGTTCGAGCACGTGAAGGAGATCTGAGGTGGCGGTGCTCGAGTTCCATCCGCTGCGGGTGGCCGCGATCGAGCGGCTCTGCGAGGACGCGGTCGCCGTCACGTTCGACGTACCGGCGGAGCTGACCGACCGGTACGAGTTCCGGCCGGGGCAGTCGCTCACCGTGCGCCGCCCGGCCGACGAGGCCGACGAACGCCGGAGCTATTCGATCTGCGCCCCCGCCGGCGCGCCTCCGCGGATCGGCGTCCGTGAGGTGCCGGGTGGCTTGATCTCCCGGTGGCTCGTGCACGACCTGCGGGTGGGTGACGCGATCGACGTCGCGCCGCCGTCCGGGACGTTCACCCCCGACCTGGAGGCCGGCGGCCGGCACGTGATGATCGCCGCGGGCTCGGGCATCACGCCGGTGCTGTCCATCGCCGCGTCGCTGTTGCGCCACCCGCGGACCCAGGTGGGCATCCTGTACGGCAACCGCCGCGCCGACACGGTCATGTTCGCCGAGGAGCTCGCCGATCTGAAGGACACCCATCCGTCCCGGCTGGAGCTGGTGCACCTGCTGTCCCGCGAGGCCCGCGAGGTCGACCTGCTCAGCGGCCGCCTCGACGCCGCCAAGCTGCGTATCCTCCTGCCGCTGCTGATCGACGTCCCATCGGTGGATCATTGGTGGCTGTGCGGCCCGTTCGGGATGGTCGTCGACGCGACCGAGGTGCTGGGCGAGGCCGGGGTGGCGCCCGGGCGGATCCACCGTGAACTGTTCTGGGTCGACGAGGTGCCGCCCGGCCCGGTACGCGAGGAGCGCAGGCCGGACGGCCCGAGCAGCGAGGTGACCGTCGTCCTCGACGGCCGCTCCACGACCGTCACGATCGCCGAGGGCGACACGGTCCTCGAGGGTGCCCAGCGATCCCGGCCGGACCTGCCGTTCGCCTGCAAGGGCGGGGTGTGCGGCACCTGCCGGGCCCGGCTGGTCGAGGGTGAGGTGACGATGCGGCGCAACTTCGCGCTCGAGCCGGCCGAGCTGGCCGCCGGCTTCGTCCTGACCTGCCAGTCCGTGCCGGCGACCGCGAAGGTGGTGGTCGATTTCGACGACTGATCTCCGCCGCCGCGGGCGCCCCGCTCAGCGGCGCTGCGCCAGCACGAAGATCTGACTCTCCGGCGGTCCGCCCTGCGGGGTGAAGTCCACCGTCTCGCTGCTGAGGACGGTGAAGCCGTGCGCCTCGAGCACCGCCGCGAGGTCCGGCGCCAGATAGCCCGACACCGTCACCGGCACGCCCAGAAACTCGAACGGCAGACTGTCGCCGTCGAAGTTCACCATGCCGACGCCGAAGTATCCGCCCGGCCTCATCCAGCCGGCCACCTTGTCCAGCGTCGCCTCGATGCCGGCCTTGCTCAGCATGAGCAGCGAGAAGAACGCGGTCACCGCATCGAAAGTGCCGAAGTCGTCCGGCAGCTTCGTGAAGTCGGCGTGCAGGAACTCCGCCGCGGGCACCTGCTCCCGGGCGAGCCGGAGCATGCCCTGGGAGATGTCCACGCCCACCACCCGGTGATCCGATTCGGTCAGGATCTTCGCGGTGGGTACTCCCGTGCCGCAGCCCAGGTCCAGCACCGAGGTACCGGCCGGGAGCAGCGCGCCGATCCGTTCGATCAACGCGGACTGAAAGGGATTGCTACTGTGCTCGCCCTGATACTTCTCGGCAAGTTGGTCGAATACCTCCATGCGCGGCACGGTACCGGCAATATCCAGCCATCTCTTCACTTGATCGTCCTCAGTAGACGCACCGAACGTCGGACGCCGAGGTGCCGCGGATGCAGTAGGCGGCCAGGTCCCGGCGGAGTTCTCGGCTCTCCTTGGCGTACCGGGCCAGGCGATGGACCGTCCGCGGACCCGCGACGCCGTCCGGCGTGATGCCGGTGCGGGCCTGGAAGGTCCGCACCGCCGCGGCCGCCTCCTGGTCGCTGTCGGCGGTTTCGACCGGCTGTGGGCGCCTGCCATCCGGCCGGACACACCCCCGGCGGGGCGGTCAGCCGGGGCAGGCGGTGCTGCGGGCGAGGGCGACCAGCCGGTCCACGTCGGCGGCCGCCACGCCCTCGGCGCGCATCCCGCCGGCGACGGCCGCGGCCCGGTGCCCGGCGGCGAGGGACTCGCAGGCGCGCACCCCGAGTGCCTCGACCTCCTCGTCGCGCCGGTCCACGGCGATCTGAGGCAGTTGCGTCTGCACCGCCGCCACGAACCGGTCCAGCCCGGCGTCGCCGCTACCGGCTCCGGCCGGGGCGGCCTGGGCGGGCGCATCGCCGGCCGGACGGGGCGTACGCGCGTCGTGCCCGCAGGCTGCGGTGGCGACGACCAGCAGCGCGGTGACCGCGAGCCGCAGCCCGGCCGATGCCGGCCGTGGTACGGGCGTCATCGATCCGCCTCCGGCCGGCGGACGGCCGACAGGAGGATGCCCATCGGTGGCAGGGCCGCCGGGACGCCGGCGTCACCGTTCGGGCGAGGATCGGTGATGGTCGGGCCGAACGGCTTGCGCTCGACGACCGTTCGTGAGGCGGTGGCCGCCGGCACCGACCGGCGCGCGGGCCTCGCCGGGGAGGCGGCGGATTTCGAGGCGGATGGCACCGGCTGACCGTAGGCGGCCGCAAGCGCCGCTCCCCGCGGCACGCCCACCGGCGGGTGGCGATCGAACCCGCCCGGGTGACCCGCGGCATACAGCGAACCCACAGACGCCTCACTGCCGGCGGACAAGCGCCCGGGCAACTGTGGAGTCACCAGCCAACGAATCGAGGCGTCACCATGACCGACCTGATGACCCGGCCTCCGGTCGCGGCCCACGACACGACGACCGCCGACCCGACGACCACCGACCCGGCGACCACTGATCACGACGACCGGACGCCACCGCCCTCTCCGCCCCCCGCCCCGCCGTACCCGGTCTCACCGTCGCCCGGCGACCGGCGGGGGCCGCGCCGGGTCGCCGGCGGCGGCGGGGGCCTGGCGCTCGGCGCCCGGGGGGGGACGGCGGGGGGGCCGG
>Ga0081539_10006286_pt1 | contig 11482 bp, 13 predicted proteins | sample TabmetS4T2R2_FD_71023 | JGI IMG/M metagenome (GOLD analysis project Ga0081539, IMG submission 71023) | Tabebuia heterophylla rhizosphere microbial communities from the University of Puerto Rico - S4T2R2 | ecosystem: Host-associated > Plants > Roots > Rhizosphere ...
GTCGAAGAAGCCACCGCTCTCGCTCTGGTCCAGCTCGGGCAGCGGATGCGTGGTCAGCATCGCCGGTCGCAGGTATTGAAGCCCCCGCACGAGCATGTAGATGACGATGCTCGCCGCGATGAGGCAGAGGAAGAGTCCCGCCGCCCAGCAGAGTGCGAGCCCGACGCGGTCACGCGTTCGCCACGTCGAGGTCGAAGAGAAGGCCCGCCCGAGCCGGTCCCACGGGAGCTGGAGCCTGCCCGCGCCGGCGCTCACGTCGTCGCCATCCCGTAGCGCTTGAGTGGCTGCTTCGCCGCCCATCCCCCGAACGACAGGAACGCGCTGGAGACGAGCAGGACCGCCGCGAAGGCGTAGATGGTCTGCCCGAAGGGCTCGACCGACAGGCCCTCGGCGTTGTCGACGATCGTGGCAGCCAGCGGACGTGTCGGCTCGAAGAAGAACGTCACCCCGTCGAGGGGGTTCGGAGCGAAGCCCACCGACCCCGACACCATCGACAGCATGATTGCCTCGCCGAGGGCCCTTGCCGTCGCCAGCACGAGTGCCGCGATGATCGCCGGACGCGCCACCCGGACCGAGATCGTCCAGAGCGCGCGCATGCGGTTCACCCCGAGCGCGACCGCACCCTCACGCCATGCCACCGGGACGGCGCGAAGGCCGTCGGTGATGATCGCCACCATGATCGGCGTGATCATGACCGTGAGGATCGCGACGGCCACCAGAACGCTCGTCCCGTCGAGCTGGATGACGAAGGCGACGGACTCCTTGCGGCCCTCGCCGACAAGGTGGTTTCCCACCAGTGGGACGAGCACCAGGATCCCGATCAGCCCGTAGATCACCGACGGCACCGCGGCGAGCAGGCGGACCACCGGCTGCAGCAGGGCGGCGAGGCGAGGCGGCGCGAACTCGACGATGAACATCGCCGAGAGGAGCGAGATCACGAGACCGAGGAGCATCGCACCGAGCGTCGTGATGACCGTTCCGTACAGGAGCGGCCACGCACGCAAGTGGTAGACGTAGTTCTCCTTCTCTGCCGGGGAGTTGAAGATGTTTTGGAGCTGATGGTCCACGTTCCCGCCCGACCCGAACCAGCCGAGCCCGTTGTGCGCGAACGAAGGCCACGCCTTGAGGAAGACGGACACGATCATCAAGCCGATCAGGATCAGCACGCCGCAGGCAAGCGCGCCGAGCGCTCGCTCGGCGCGCCGATCGCTCCATGGCGCTCGCAGCGCCGTCATCCTGTCGCGAAGCGCTGGCGATCGTGGCCCGGACATCTGGAGGTGGCCGCCCTAGTGGAGCGGCACCCAATCCTTCGCGATTATCTTGCTGGCCCGGCGGCTCTTCTGGATCCATCGAATGAAACTGCGCGCGCCGCCCTTCGCCTTGCCTCGCGTCACCATCCAGAAGTTACGGGTGCCCGCGTACTGTCCGGACTTCGCGTTGCGCAGCGTGCATTTGACGCCACGGTAGGCGGCGTTGTTCAGCCCGCGGGTGAACTCGAGCGAGACGTATCCGATCGCGCCCCGGTTGGAGCGAACCGTCTGCGCCACCAGTCCGCTCGAGGCCTTCTGGCTCGCGCTCGGCGTGACCTGCTTCGTCACGCCCATGAACAGGTTCTGGAAAGCGTCCTGCGTTCCCGAGGGAGCCGAGCGAACGACGACGTTGATCGTTCCGGAGATTCCCGCTCCCGGCACCTCGCTCCAGTTGCGCACCGCGCCCGAGAAGATCGCCTGCACCTGCGCCTGCGAAAGGTTCCCGACCCGGTTGCTCGGGTTGGTGACGAGGCAGACCGCATCGCGGGCGATCTTGTTGAAGACGAGGCCGCCCGGGTCGGTCGGCTTCGGGTCGCGGGAGGAGTTCCCGATCGTCACCCGGCCGTGCGCCACGTCGGAGACACCGATGTCGGACCCGCCCTGTGCGAGCTTGAACTGGGTTCCCCGGTGGGACTTCGCGTAGGCCTTCGCGAGCTTTGCGGCAAGCGGCGCGACGGACGTGGAGCCGCTCATCGTGATCACCGTCTTGGCGAGCGCAGCAGCCGGCACAGCGAGCAGTGCAGCGACCAGCAGCGTCGTGCCGATCAGGCGTTTACGAAACATGAATCCGGCTCCTTTCGAGCATGCGGTCAGACTGGGGCACCATCCGACTGGGATTTCAGAGATGCCGTGACTGGGTCGGGTAACGAAGCCGAAAACAGTTGGAGAAGAACTTGTGAATCGTTGACGAGTGTTCACATGCGCGTAACGACATCGCAACGTGCGGAAAAAAGTCGTGGTCGAACATCCAGTGCGAGTGAACGTCTTCGCAAGAGAGGAGCAAGCGATGACAGGAAGCACCGCACAGCGGGTTCAGGCACTGCTCGACCGCGAGGCCCCCTCGGTCTTCCGGTGCCCGGAGTGCGGCTCGTTCTTCGACGTGCCGCGCGTCGAGCCGGAGCGGGGAGAGGTCGCCCGGAAGTGCCTCGCCTGCGAGAGCTGGAACCCGGTCGCGACTCTCCGCTGGGAGGGAAGCGAGTGACCGGAACCCTCGTACTCGAGCCACCGGTCACGCATCGGAACGGCTACGAGCTGCCACGCGAAGAGGTGATGCGCCAGGCCCGGCGCAGGGTCCGCAAGCTTGCGGACCGCGGCCTCTCGACGGCGGCGATCCAAACGAAGCTGGACCTGGCGCTGCTGAATCGCACCGAGCGGGACCTCGTGTGGCTGATAGTCACCCACGAGGTCGATCGCGCCCGGCGCGACCGCCCTTTTACCTAGCTTCAGCGCAGCAAGCGGCGGCGGCAACTCCGCCGCTGCGCGTTTCCATCGGACGCAAGGTTTCGCGAGCGGTAACGCTGGGCGGCCATCTCCTGAACGGTTGTTGGCGCTATAGCAACCACAACCGTTCAGGAGTTGAGGAGAAGCTCACCCCGCAAATCGAATGTCCAATTTTGGGTGCTAGGCAAGTGGTCATTCACTGTAGAAGCTCCTTGAGAGATACTGTGCGGGCGATGTCGAGGGAGAACGTGGAGATCGTCAAGGCCTGCTTCGACGCGTTCAACCGCGAGGACTGGGATGCCCTCTTCAAAGTCGTGGCTCCGGGCTTCGAGCTGGACTTCTCGCGGGCAATTGGTCCTTGGCGCGGCGTCTTCGGATTTGATCAATTTCGGCGAGGCGTGGAGGAATTCCGCGGGGCCTGGGAATCCGCTCGGTGGGAGCCCGACGAATTCATCGAAGCCGGTGATCTCGTAGTAGTGCCCGTGACCGCGCACATGAAGGGGCGGGACGGGATCGAGGCGGTTGTTCGTGGCACCAACGTGTATACGATCCGCAACGGAGCAATCGAGCGGGTGGCCATGTACCAATCGCGGCAGGACGCCCTCGAAGACCTGGGGCTGTCGGAGCACGACGCTCGCGCCGGCCTCTGAGCCTGCGCCGCGCTGGTTGTATCGCCAGTTCGTACTCACCCAAAAGGGCCTCGCAGCGCCCGTCCCTACGTGGGAGCTCAGCGGCGGTTTTAGCCGCTGGCAAAGTTATGAATGCTTGACGACGATGCCCTGGAGCACGTTCGAGACTCGCTTGCATCCGTCGATCGCGCCCTCGAGCCGATCGAAGATGTCCTTCCAGCGGATCACCGCCATCGGGTCCACGCCCTCGGTGAACAGCGAGGCCAGCGCCTCGCGCGTGATCCGGTCGCCCTCGTGCTCGAGGCGGTTCAGCTCCGCGAAGTGGCGCTCGAGCCCTTTCAGGCCCCTCAGCTCGGCCATCGCCTCAGCGACGACGCGGCAGGCGTCGCGCAGCACGCTGCTCAATCCCTGCGCCTGGTCCATCGGCGCCTCGACCCCGTAGAGCGTCAGGAAGTCGGCCGCCTCCTCGATCAGGTCGACGACGTCGTCGAGCGCCGAGGCGAGCTCGTGGATGTCCTCGCGATCCAGTGGGGCGACCGTCTTGCTGTTCAGCCGCTGGATCAGGTCGTGGGTGATCCGGTCCCCCTCCTGCTCGCAGATCAGGATCTCGCGCGCGAGGCCGTCGCTCTCGGGCCAGCGCCGCATCAGCTCGTCCAGTAGCTCCGCGGCCTGCCGGGTGTTGGCGCCACCCTCTTCGAAGAGCGCGAAGAACTGCTGGTCCGTCGGCCGGAGCGAAAGGCGCATCAGGGCGACCTCATGCCGGGGGGAGCCCCGGCCGCTCCTCTTCCTCGATGGCTTCCTCCTCCTCGGCCGGGTGCGGCTCGAACCGGTATCCGACTCCGAAGTGCGTGTGGAGATACCTCCAGTCCGGCGAGGCGCTCTCGAGCTTCTTCCGCACGCGCCGGACGAAGACGTCCACGGACCGGTCTCCGTGCGCCATCGAGTAGCCCCAGACGCGCTCGTAGATCTGCTCGCGCGGAAGCACCCTTCCCTGCGCGTCGGCCAGGAGGTGCAGCAGCTCGAACTCGCGCCGCGTGAGGCCCACCGGGCGCCCGCCCACGAACGCCTCGAACATGTCGGGGCGAATCGAGAGCTCGCCGGCGACGATCGGCTCCGTGTTCGCGGCGCCGCCGCCCGCCTTGCTCTTTCGCCTGAGCGCCGCCTCGAGGCGCGCGAGGACCTCTTCCGGGTGGCACGGCTTCGTGACCCAGTCGTCCACGCCCAGCCTCAGCCCGCGCACGCGCTGCGCGACGGAGCTGGGGCCCGTGCAGACGACGACGATCGGCGAGCCCGGCTGCGAGCAGAGGCGCTCGAGGAACGCCCAGGCCTCCACCCCGAGCATCGCCGGGTCGATCACGGCGGCGTCGACCCTCATGGCGAGCAGCCGCTCGACCGGTGGCGGGCTCGGAAGCACCTGCTGCCGCCAGCCGACCGCCCCGATCCGCTTCGAGAGAACGTTCACGAAGCCGCTGTCCGCGTCGATGAGCGCCACGCGGACGATCGCGGAGCTCAGGCGCTGCGAGCCGGCGGGCTCGGGCGAGAGCGCGGCGGCTTCGCCTTCCCACTTCTCCATTGGGCCGAGTCTAATGGGGCGGCGATCGGCCCAGCGAGCCTGTTAACGACCTTTTTACATCCTCGCTACGAGACGTTAACCAGGGTTTCTCCGCACTAGATGAGGCTTCCGGCGACACCGACCAGCAAAGAAAAGGAGGGCGCGCGTGCGCTCACGCCTGCTGATCGCAGCACTCGCAGTCGCGGTTGGGCTGAGTCTCGTAGTGGCAGCCTGTGGCGACGACGACAACGGCAGTGACCTATCCGGAACGATCAGGATCGACGGCTCGAGCACGGTCGGCCCGATGACGGAGATCGCCGCCGAGCTATTCCGGGAGGAGAACCCCGACGTGAAGGTGACGGTCGGGATCTCCGGCACCGGTGGCGGCTTCGAGAAGTTCTGCGCGAAGGAGACCGACATCAACGACGCCTCCCGTGAGATCAAGGACGAGGAGAAGGACGCCTGCTCGAAGTCGGGCGTCGATTACGACAAGGTCCAGGTTGGAAACGACGGCATCGCGATCGTGGTCAATCCGGACAACGACTGGGCGAAGTGCCTGACCACGGACGAGCTGAAGAAGATCTGGGACAGGGGATCCAGCGTCAACAACTGGAAGGACGTCCGCAGCGACTTCCCGAGCCAGTCGATGAAGCTCTTCGGCCCGGGGACCGACTCCGGGACGTTCGACTTCTTCACCGAGAAGATCAACGGCGAGGAAGGGCAGAGTCGTTCCTCCTACAGCCCGTCGGAGGACGACAACGTGACCGTCCAGGGCGTTGCCGGAGGCAAGGGCAACCTCGGCTACTTCGGGCTCTCCTACGCGCTCGAGAACAGCCAGCGGGTGAAGACCGTCCAGGTCGACGGCGGGAAGGGTTGTGTAACCCCCAACACCGCGACGGTGCAGGACGGCAGCTACACGCCGCTCTCCCGGCCGCTCTTCATCTACCCCTCGGCGGCAGCGCTGAAGCGCGAGGAAGTCGACGAGTTCGTGAAGTTCTACGTCGACAACTACCAGCAGATCGCCGAGCAGGCCAAGTTCGTCCCATTGACGGACTCTCAGGCCTCGGAGGCGAAGTCGACCGCGGACTCGATCGCGGGCTAGATCGAACCGATTGGAAGCCGGGACGGCGACACACCCGGACCAGGAACCGGCAGCCGGCGCGCTTCTCGCGCGCCGGCTCGCCGCCCGGCGTCGCCCCGGCGAGGCCGCGATCAAGGGATTCCTTTTCCTGTGCGCCCTGCTCTCCGTCGCGACGACGATCGGCATCGTCGTGGCGCTCGCGCAGCCGACGATCGATTTCTTCGGATCGGTCAACTTCTTCGACTACCTGGGCGGGACGGATTGGGCTCCGCTCTTCAAGCCTCGGAGCTTCGGCGTCCTTCCGCTCGTGGTGGGCACGCTGACGACGACCTTCTGGGCGTGCGTGGTCGCGCTGCCTTTCGGCCTCGGCGCCGCCATCTACCTCTCCGAGTACGCGGCCACGCGCACCCGGAGATATCTGAAGCCCGCGCTCGAGGTGCTGGCGGGAATTCCCACCGTCGTCTATGGCTACTTCGCGCTGACCTTCGTCACGCCGCTCCTGCGGGACATCGGGTTGTCGGCCGAGGTCTTCAACGCGCTCTCGGCAGGGCTCGTGATGGGCGTCATGATCCTCCCGACCGTGGCGTCTCTCTCCGATGACGCGCTGACCGCGGTGCCGATGGCGCTCCGAGAGGGAGCATACGGCCTCGGGGCATCGCGTCTCCAGGTCTCGACGCGCGTCGTGGTCCCCGCTGCCCTCTCGGGCATCGTCGCCTCGTTCGTGCTCGGGATCTCGCGCGCGGTGGGCGAGACGATGATCGTCCTGATCGCGGCCGGGCTCCAGCCGACGATCGCCTTCAACCCGCTCCACGGGGTCGAGACGATGACCGCCTACATCGCCTCCACCGGCATCGGCGACGTCCCGACCGGCAGCGTCGAGTACAAGACGATCTTCGCCGTCGGCGCGACGCTGTTCGCCGCGACGTTTCTCATGAACATGGTCAGCATCCGCCTCGTTCGTCGCTATCGCGAGGTGTACGAGTGAGCGCGATTCCCGTCGGCGCGCGTCGGGTCGGCCCAGCTTCGTCGAAGGAGCGTGTGAAGGGTGTCGCGTTCCGCGCCCTCCTTCTCTTCAGCCTCGCCGTTGGCTTCATCACTTTGGTGACGTTGCTGGTCGACGTCGTCAACGACGGCGCCGGCAAGCTCAGCTGGCACTTCCTGAGCGCTTTCCCGTCGTCGATCCCGAGCCATGCCGGCATCCAGTCCCCGATCTTCGGCACCGTCGCGCTGATGCTCCTGACGGCGCTGTTCGCGGTCCCCCTCGGCGTCGGAGCCGCGCTCTACCTGGAGGAGTACGCGAACAAGGCGCGCTGGTACAACCGCGCGATCGAGATCAACATCCAGAACCTGGCCGCCGTCCCGTCGATCGTCTACGGCATCCTCGGGCTCGCGTTCCTGGTGCGCGGCCTGAGCCTGGGGCGGGTGCTGCTGGCGGGTGCCCTGACGCTTACGCTGCTCGTGCTGCCGATCGTGATCATCGCCTCGCGCGAGGCGATTCGCTCGGTTCCGAACTCGATCCGGGAGGGAGCGCTCGCTCTCGGCGCCACCCGCTGGCAGATGATCCGCCGGCAGGTGCTGCCGGCGGCGATCCCTGGAATCGCGACCGGCTCGATCCTCGCTCTTTCGAGAGCGATCGGCGAGACCGCACCGCTGATCCTGATCGGCGCGCTGACGTTCGTGCCCTTCAATCCGACCGGCCTCGACAGCGCCTTCACCGCGCTGCCGATTCAGATCTTCAACTGGGTGAGCAGGCCACAGGATGAGTTCCACGTCCTCGCGGCGTCCGCGATCATCGTCCTGCTCGTGCTACTACTTGCGATGAACGCCTTTGCGATCTGGCTGAGGAACAGGTATCAGCGACGATGGTAGAAACTGGAACCTTGAAGGGACCCGAGAAGGCTCGCGAACAGAAGCCGATCAGCACGTTGGACGTGCCCGGCCGCCCGAAGAAGGCGATGCGGCCGTCCGCCGAGCCGATCTTCGAAGTCCGCAAGCTGACCGTCAGCTACGACGGCAAGCCCGCGATCCGGGAGATCGACCTCGACATCGGTCGCAACCGGATCACCGCGCTGATCGGTCCTTCGGGCTGCGGAAAGAGCACGATGATCCGCTGCTTCAACCGGATGAACGATCTGATCCTCGGAGCCCAGGTCGAGGGCTCGATCCTGTACCACGGCCAGGACCTCTACGGGCCGGCGGTCGATCCGGTCGAGGTCCGGAAGCTGATCGGAATGGTGTTCCAGAAGCCGAACCCGTTCCCGAAGTCGATCTACGACAACGTTGCCTTCGGCCCGAGGGTGATCGGCATGGACGGGAGCATGGACTCGATCGTCGAGCGCGCGCTCGCCCGCGCGGCTCTCTGGAACGAGGTGAAGGACCGCCTCAAGGACAACGCCTACCGGCTCTCAGGAGGTCAGCAGCAGCGGCTCTGCATCGCCCGCTGCCTCGCGGTCGAGCCCGACGTCATCCTCATGGACGAGCCCTGCTCGGCGCTCGACCCGATCGCGACCGGGCGAATCGAAGACCTGATGGTCGAGCTCAAGAGCGACTACTCGATCGTGATCGTCACTCACAACATGCAGCAGGCGGCCCGCGTCTCGGACATGACCGCCGTTCTGATGCCGGATGTCGAAGCCGGCGACAACGCGGTCGGGCGCATCGTCGAGTACGACGACACCGAGAAGATCTTCACCAACCCCGAGAACAAACGGACCGAGGACTACGTCACCGGTAGAGTGGGTTAGATGGGGCACGTGGATTCGGATTCGACCATCTAGATGACCGCTCAGGTCCGAATCGAGTTCCACGAGCAGCTGAAAGAGCTCGAGGAGGAGACGATGCACACCGCCGACCTGGCGGTCGAGGCGCTCGAGCAGGCGGTCGAGGCGGTCGTGACCTCCGACGCGGAGCTGGCTTCGATGGTGATCGAGAACGACGACCGCATCGACGGCCGCTACCTCGAGACCCATCAGGGAGTCCTGAACCTGCTCGCGCGGCAGGCGCCGGTCGCGAGCGACCTCCGCCTCGTCTCGGCCCTGCTTCACACGATCGTCCACATCGAGCGAATCGGCGACCTCTGCGTGAACATGTCGAAGCTGGTGCCCCTCATGGAGGACAGTCCGCCGAACGCCGACGTCATCACCGCCCGGATCCAGGCGGCGGGCCTTCAGGCCACCGATCAGATCAGGCAGGCCCAGACCGCCTTCAGGACGCGCAACGTCGAGCTTGCCGAGGACCTCGTCCGCCAGGACGACACGATCGACAGGCTCAACCGCGAGGTGTTCAACGCCGCCGTCGAGATCGGCGGGAGCGATCCGGCGACGCGTGAATGGGCGGCACACATGATGTTGATCGCGCGCTACCTGGAGCGGATCGGCGACCACACGGTGGACATCGGCGAGCAGATCGCGTTCGTCGTCAGCGGGCTCTTCCGTGAGTTCACGGACGCCTCGAGGCCGGACTCGGTGCAGAGCTAGGATCGGCTTCAAGCGCGCTCCGTTCACCGGATCATCACCAGACCATAACCACCGGTTCACCAAGGCCCGGCAGCTGCGTCTTTAGGTTTTCCGGGTGGCGCCCACCCGCAGCGACCAGAATCGGGGGCAGGAGCCAGCGGCCGGCGATGGCGACGATGCCATCAAGATCGCAAACCTCGAGATCCGGCCGGATGAATGCGAGGTGCTGATCGAGGGGCGGCGCGCCGGCCTGACGGTGAGGGAGTTCGAGATCGTGCACGTTCTCGCCCAGCGCTGCGATCGGGTCGTGACGCGGCCCGAGATCTACGGCCGCATCTGGGGAGGCCAGATGGCCTACCGGGACCGCTCCGTGGACGTGCTCGTCCGCAAGGCCAGGCGCAAGCTCGCCGAGACGGCGCCGGGCTGGTCCTACATCCACACCCATTTCGGGGTGGGCTACCGCTTCTCACCCGAGCGCGTCGCCCGCTAGACCGGCGTCCTTAACAAATAATTCACCACTTCCGGCGCGAGCCGCTTGGCGCACGAGCGCCGGGGCCGTATAACTCGGTTCCGTGACCGACAGCAGCCCAGCCCAGGCGGCGGTCTCCCCCGCCAGGTCGAACATCCCGAAACCGGCCCCGCGGCAGGACCGCAAGGACGCCGAGGCGGCTACCGACGTCGCGCGCTCCGCGGCCGAGGCGCGGCGTTCGGAGCGCGAGCCGCTTCGCCGCTTTTTGAATCGCGAGCTCTCGTGGCTCGACTTCAACTCTCGCGTGCTGGCGCTCGCCGGGGACGGCGGGATGCCGCTCCTCGAGCGCGCCAAGTTCCTGGCGATCTTCGCCAGCAATCTCGACGAGTTCTACATGGTGCGCGTCGCGGGGCTCAAACGCCAGGTCGCGGCCGGCCTTGCGACCGAGTCATCCGACGGCTTGAGGCCGCAGGAGCAGCTCGACGCGATCGCGGCAAAAGCCGGCACGATCGCGAGCGAGCACGCCGCGCTCTTTCGGGACGAGGTGATGCCCGCCCTCAGGGAGGCCGGGGTCCGCATCCTCGGCTGGCGCGATCTGAGCGAGAGCGCGCGTGAGAGCCTGAACCGGATCTTCACGGAGACGATCTTCCCCGTCTTGACGCCGCTCGCGGTCGACTCGGGCCGGCCCTTCCCGTACATCTCGAACAGGTCCCTGAACCTTGCCGTGCTCGTCAGCGATCCGCCGATGGGCCGGATGCACTTCGCCCGAGTGAAGGTCCCGCCCTCGCTCCCGCGCTTCCTGCCATTCCTCGAGGAGCGCTGCTTCGTCCCCCTGGAGGAGGTGATCGCGGCCAACCTCGAGCAGCTCTTCCCCGGCATGCAGATCGTCGAGCACCACACGTTCAGGGTGACGCGCAACGCCGACCTCGAGATCGACGACGGCGCCTCCGACCTGATGGAGGAGCTCGAGGAGGAGCTTCGGCGCATGCGCTTCAGCCCGGCGGTCCGGCTCGAGATCGAAGAAGGGACGCCGCCGCACGTCGTGGAGCTGCTCACCGCCGAGCTCGACCTGCGCGAGCCGGACGTGCACGCCCTGCCGCGGCCGCTCGACCTGTCGGGCCTGTGGGGCCTCTACGGGATCGACCGGCCGGACCTCAAGTACCCGCCCTACCAGCCGCTGACGCACCCCGACCTGGCGCTCACCGACGACGGCGGTGACATCTTCGAGCTCATCTCCGACCGCGACGTGCTCGTGCACTTCCCGTACGAATCGTTCACGACGAGCGTGCAGCGGTTCGTCGAGCAGGCGGCCGCCGACCCGGACGTGCTTGCGATCAAGCAGACGCTCTACCGGACGTCCGGCAGTCCGGTCGTGAGCGCTCTGATCGAGGCTGCCGAGCGCGGCAAGCAGGTCGTCGTGCTCGTGGAGCTGAAGGCGCGGTTCGACGAGAGCGCGAACATCACGTGGGCGCGTACGCTGGAGCAGTCGGGCTGCCACGTCGTCTACGGGCTCACTGGATTGAAGACGCACTGCAAGCTCTGCCTC
>Ga0081539_10006287_pt1 | contig 11482 bp, 7 predicted proteins | sample TabmetS4T2R2_FD_71023 | JGI IMG/M metagenome (GOLD analysis project Ga0081539, IMG submission 71023) | Tabebuia heterophylla rhizosphere microbial communities from the University of Puerto Rico - S4T2R2 | ecosystem: Host-associated > Plants > Roots > Rhizosphere ...
GCGTCTCCCAATAAATAGACTCCCAGTTGCAGGGCCAGCCAGCAGCGGAGCGCCGCCGAGATCAATAATACTCCCGAACTCCATGCCGCCGGAAATGTTAACCAGAGCAGCAAGGCCCAGGCCAGGCCATAGGTGAAGCCTTGTCCGACGTATCCCGCCGGACGCGAAAAGCGCGTGCTGCGATTCCAGCGGAGACGATGTTTGAAAGTGCGCAGGAACCCATCGTTCGAGGCGTGATGATTGATGACATGATGTGACAACGCGACGCGCCAGCCAGCCGCATCAGCCCAATTGCCCAGGACGAAATCGTCGGCGAGATAGGCTTTCATCGCCGAAAATCCGCCGATCGCGCTGAGGCATTCCTTCCGCACGGCCATCGAAGGTCCAAGCGTGAACTTCAAACCCTCAAGCCGCTCGGCGACGACCACTCCGGCCATAAATTCAGTCGTCATGCCAATCGCCTCCATCTTCGCCCACAGATCGCCGCCGCCGACACCGCGATAGAGATTGGTGACGACGCCGACTTCCGGAGAAGCGAACTCTCGGGCGATCGCTTGCAGATAATCGGGCGCAACGGAGGTATCGCTGTCGGTGATGACCAGAATGGAATGCCGCGCGACTTCTGCCATCTTCTGCATACTGTAAACCTTGGCATTCGCATAGGGCGGTTCGCTGGTATAGATCATCGTCGCCGGAATCTGCGGATACTCCCGCCGCAGAGAATTGACCACGCCGACCGCCGGATCGCTGCTCTCTCTGACGGCAAAGAGAATCTCATAGTCCGGATAGTCCTGGAGGAAGAAACTTTCAAGACAGCGGCCCAGATCGGCCTCGGCGCCGCACAACGGTTTGAGCAGACTGATCGGCGGCAGCGCCGTGGGCTTCGTCTCGCCGACGTTGGCGCGCCTGGCGCCGAGCCGGTATGCGCAAAAGATTGCGATCAGGTAATAGGCGATTCCGCCCAACGCGGCGCTCGCCAGAATTGCGGTCAGCGAGTAATAAAAAATCATGACGAGTGTCTGCACGGGGTCTCCTCTTTGCTTAGTCTTGCCCCTGTTTGAGGGCTTCAATCTCCGAGATCGTTCGACTTCCTGCGAGCGTCAAATTGGTGAGCAGAACTTTGCCGCCTGCCGAACGGACGAGGTGCAGATTTGAGCCTCCCAGCAAGGCCTTCAAGCGCGGGACAGCCGAGGCGGAGGCAACCAGATATTGCCTCTCCGCTTTGGCCCAGCGCGCCGGTAAGTCACCGTCGGTGATGAAGACCTGCGGCGCGTTGGGAGCGTATGATCCGTACTCCAAGTTCATGACCCGGCCGTTGAGCAGCAGCGCACTCCGGTGAGCATAAAAGAAGACGGATGAGAACGCATAGTATTGATCGTCAACGATCAATTCACCCGGCGGCGAATGGTTCAATGCCTCGGCGAGAGGACGCGAGCCGAAATACGGGTTGAGCGTAATCATCGCCAGTCGGGCGGCATTGAACAATAACATCATCATCAATGCAAATGCCGGGATCGCGTGACGCCCGGCTTTCCACCAGGCTCCGATCGCACCGATCAGCCAGGCGCAGAGCGCCACGGCCAGCGGCAGCCGCAACCAGGCGAACGCCTCGAAGGTGAGATCCGCCACTTTACCAAGCGACAATGTCGAGACGTGATTGTCGAGTGCCTCCGCGATGTCGCCTTTGACCACAATCTGGCGCGTGATCCAGAGCATCGCGCCGCACCCGATCGCCGCGGCTGAAGCCACGATGCCCATCGTTCGCGCCGCCCATTTCAAGCGGACTCCTCTCTCGCTCAACACCGATCCGATGAGCAGCGCGAAAGCCGGATAGCAAGGCATCGAATAATATTCCTGGGTTGTCGAGAAGGTGAAGAAGACGAGCGTCACGCCGATCCAACACAAACAGAACAATCGCATCTGTCCCGCCCGGTCGGCCGATCTGAAATTGAGCCGGGCGATCCAGGGAATCCAGACGCTCCACGGAAAGAGCCAGAGCAGATGATAGAGCCAGAAAGCCGGACGAGGCACGGTGTTGTAATCGCGCGGATAACGCAGATTGAGGTAGCGAAAGAGGTGCTCATTGAGAAAAAAGGACCAGAAGAAGCCATGGTACTGGCCGGCTTCGCTCTTCATCGTCAAATCGAAGTGAGGCGGATTGCGCCACGTGGCGAGCGCCAGCCACGGCAAACAGATGAGCAGGATGATCGCCACGACGCTGAACGGCCTGATCCGCCGCCACTTGCGCTTCGAGAAGAGCTGGCCGGTGATCAGCAGGAAGACCAGCCCGGTCCCCACCGGAAAGACGAATGCGACCAACCCCTTGAGCATAAATCCGAGCCCCAGCCCGACCGCCAGGAGGACCGACCACATTCGCGCGCGCTCTTCTTCTTCATCGAGCACGCGCAAGAGCGACCACATGGCCAGCGCCGTCGTCAACGTCAGAATGACATCCGGGATCAGGATGCGCGTGAACATAAACATCCCAACACACGTCGCGAGGACGAGCCCCGCCAATGTTCCCGCCTGCCGGCCACCTTCCTCGCGTGACGAGAACCCCCAGGTTCCCATACTCCGCACCAACCAGCAGAGCGCCACCGCCGCCAGCCCGATCGGAATTCGAGCCGCCCAGTCGTGCACCCCAAATACCAGATATGAGGCGATCACCACCCAGAAGCGCAGAACGGGTTTTTCAAAATACGCGATTCCGTTCAGCCGTGCCGTCACCCAATCTCCGGAGTCGATCATATTGCGGGCGATCTGCGCCGTCACCGAATCAACGTCGTCCATCAATGATGGCGGGCTGATAACCGTCACGAGAAAGAAAACCAGTGTCGAACACACCAGCAAGATGAGGCCGTTGCCCTTCTCCAATTTCGTCTTTAACATCTATTCATTTCCTGTTCTCTCTCTTCTACAAGAACTTGGATGATTTGCAATAATTGATACTATCAGTTATCGATGCAATAAAGCTGCAACTTCATGACCCGGTCAGCGTTCCTTCCAGGAGATTTGTTGAGCTGTTCCTGACTACAGATAGTATTAGTACAAGTTAACCAAATGGAGAAATGTACTATAAGATCTGGTTGACGGGGAATTCCGATGATTGACATCTTATCTTCTCAACACTTTGAACAACAAAAGGAGAATCTGTAATGAAGAAATCAGGAGGAGCATTGATACCTTCTGCGTGGGCGCTGGCGATGGTGATCAGCGGCGTGATCGGTTTGAATGCAGCGGCGCAGGAGAAGAATCAAGAGAAGCCGGCGGTCGGCGTTGTCGCCCCGGCACCGCCAGTGTTAGCGCCGATGGGAGCAATTGCCCTCCGAGGAGGGCCGATACTCGCAAATGGCGGGATCGTCAAGGACGCGCCTTTCTCGGGAGAGATAGTCGTTGAAAATGTTCAGGTGCTGGTTGACGGCAATCGAATTGTCAATCGCTCGTCAACGATGATCTATCGTGACGGTCAAGGGCGAATCCGCAATGAATACTCGTTCAAGTTTCCTGCTCAGCCGGGCGGTGAGAGCCAGGAGCATAAAACCATCTCGATCTACGATCCCGTTGAAAACATCAGTTACACGCTCGACCCGCAAAATCACATTGCGCATAAAGCCCCACACATGGCGCCGCTGTCCGTGATGGCGGCAGAAGCCAAGAAATCGGATACAAAAGCAGCCAGGTCAAGTGATCCTTCGACCGGAGCGCCCGCGGGCAACCAGGCGAGTTCCGTCGTCCGTGCCACCGCAACCAATCGGGTATTTGCCGCTCCGGGCTTGACGATGGGCACCGCGGTTGGCAACATCCGCCCGCTTCCGGCCGCTATGCCGGGAACCAGTGAGTCACTCGGCAAGCAGACGATCGAGGGAGTAGAGGCCGAAGGCACACGCACGGTTCAATCGATTCCGGCGGGAACGATGGGAAACGAAAGGCCGATTGAAATCACCTTTGAACGCTGGTATTCGCCGGAGCTTCAGATGGATGTCATGACGAAGTCCAACGATCCGCGTTGGGGGGAATCGACGATGCGCCTGATCAACATCAGCCGCAGTGAGCCCGATTCATCGCTCTTCCAGATTCCATCGGACTATACTGTTCAGGAACCCATGCCGTATCCCATGCAGGAAGCAGGCGATACGAAGTTCCTCCAGAAGATTCGCAAGCCAAACCAGCAATAATGCGAGACGCAAAGAACGCGAAAGCCGCGCCGGCCCGATGTTCAGGCTTCACGTCTTTCGCGTTCTCTTTTGACCAGCTCGATTCGTTCAGGCGTTGCGCAAGATCGACGCCACCGCCCCGCTGAATCGTTCCCAGGTCTCCCGCTCGGTTTCGAGTTGCTTGCGCCCGGCGGCAGTCAACTTATAGAACTTCGCCCGCCGATTATTCTCGGATGCTCCCCACTCGGCCGCGACCAGCCGCCGCGACTCCAACCGGTGCAGCGCCGGATAGAGCGAGCCCGCATTGACCTTGATCACCTCGCCGGAAACCAATTGAATCCGCTGCATAATATCCCAGCCGTTCAAAGGCCCGGACCGCAGCAGCCGCAGGACCAACAGCTCGAGCGTCCCCTGTAACAGTTCAGTCTTCTTCTCTTTCTTCATATCTCTCGCCTATCTCTCGCTTAATGCTTTCTTGATCTCAACTCGATCTCAACTCGATCTGAACTCGATGCCCTCTCGATCATCGAGAGGGCGAAAGTGTATCGGGGTGACGTCTCGCCTGTCAATAAGAGATGGTTGGGGAGACTGTTGGGGGAGCCTGGCCGGGGCGGTCAATGACCGGAAGTTTTCAGTCTTCGGTTTTCAGCGCTGCGACTGAAAACCGAAGACTGTTGTGTGAGGAGGCTACTGGCTCTTTTACATACGTCATACGGTCCGAAGCTGAGAGATAGCTACTTTGGCGCGTCTACTACTAAAAGACGTGGACTTCGGGTGAATATTCCCCGGACCGAAAAAATATTTTTCGGGAAATTATTTAATTGTTACCAGGTAGTAGCTAGCGATTCTCCAATTGGCGCTGTCGGCTGGTCACGCTCCGGAGTAACTTCTCGACAAGAGGAGAGTTCGGATTGGTCTTGAGCAAGGCTTGAAATTCGGCGGCGGCTTCTTCCAGCAGTCCCATCTGAGCGTACACTACGCCGAGCGTGAGGTGAGATTTTGAGTAGAGCTGTTTGGCCCGCTCCAACTCATTGACTCTTGATTGGCCCAAGACTCTGAATCTGGCCTCCGCCGCACTCGGAGGAGGCGAGATGATTTCGCGGCCGTCTTTGATCGCTCGGATCTGCCAGGAATAGGTCTGGCCGCGGCCGAGTGGGGGCGGCGTCCATTCCGTTCCGGTCAATGATGGGCTGGAAGCGACCTTACTGAGATTGTCATGGTAGATCAGAACCGTATAGGCGGAAGCGCCGCTCAAAGGTCTCCAGCGAAAGGTGGGTTGAGTCGCCGTGACGACGATGCCAACCGGGCTCAGCGGGACGAACGACTCTTGATCGATGGGTCCCATGATCTGTTTCCGCTCGCCGACGAGGGCCGATAACTCGGTGGGCGTTCGGACGCGCCCCGTGCGCAACGCATCGCTGACGGCCTTTCGATGGCTTGCAGAGAGGTATCGCCATCCTTCCAGTTCTCCCTGGCGATCGAGTGTCACGCGCCCGTCCTCGTCATTGATGGCGACCTGTTCGGGCGAGGCGATCGCAGAGTTTTTGGGCGAGGTCCTCAATTTGGATTCCAGGGATTGAGTCAACTCTTGAAGGCGCTGGTTTTCGCCGCGCAACTGTTCAATCTGAGATCGCAGATCCGAGATTGTTGAGAGATCGCCATTCAATGAATTGTTCTGTTGCTGAAGCTGGTTCACTTGTGACTGCAGATCGGCGATCTTCCGCTGCATGAGAAACCCAACCACCAGGATTGCGACCGCTGCGACCGCTCCCCACGCGGCAGCTTTGATCGAGGGGGCAAAAGGGCGCCGGAACCTCTTGATGCGCTCTTTTAGCGCCGGGCTCGATGCGGGAGCATAGACCTTTCCGCTCGCCAGATCGGATTTGAACCGCCGCAGGTCCTGACAGAGCTCGTGACACTCGGAGCAGAACTCGAGGTGGGCGACGGCGATCTCACGATCAATTCCCCCCAGCTCATCATTGACGTAAGCCGTCACCTGATCGAAATCGAGATGCTCGATCTCTTCGCTCTCGGCGTCAGCCAGGTCGGCCCGCGCGAAATCGTAGGCCGCGGTGAGCGATGTTTTGGAAGAGAACTTTCCATAACATTCATCGCAGGAGGCGAGGTGTTCATTGATCGCAAGCAGGTCCGCCGGCCGCACCGTCCGCCGACGATAATCGTCAAGCTCTTGTTGTGTGAGGTGTCTCCTCAAAGGCCCGTGTCTCCATCGTTGTCTACTCCAATCGCCGAAAAGAATAGCTCAAGTAGGCGATCTCTTAACCAGGGATAATTAGGAAGTCTCAGTCAGATCTTTCATCCGCCGTGCCAGGATCTTCCGGGCTGCTTTCCGTAAATTTATAACTTTTTGCCGGGTCGTTTCAAGATGTTGGGCAATTCGCAGGTCATCCCACGGCAGATCGATCCAGATGGCTGCAAATTCTTCCGGGGGGATTGCCAAAACTTCGGCGATCTCACGAATCGTCGCGATTCTTAAATCGGCCAACGAGACGATCAGACCGCGCTCTTCCGACTCTCGATCCCTCAGATTGAGTAAGAGCGCCGTCCGGTGTGGCAGCGGCAATTCGCAAATCTCTCTCCACAACTTTTGGAGATAGAGCCGCTGTTCGATCTCAGATTCCGGGCTCGCCACCTGCCGGCCGGAGACCGTCACCAGCGCATCGCCCCCCATCTCGAGATACTCGTTGGGGGTATTTCGGAGATCGATCCCTCGCCATGCCGCGATGATCTTGATCAGCTCTCTAAACTCGACGGGCTTGCCCGCCTCCTCGAAGATCAAAGCAAGTTGCTCGGCAATGCTCCGCTGCTGGGAGTTGTTGGTATTGAGCTTCGCCGAGATCAGGTCTTCGATATTCCGGCTCGATGCCGTTGATCTCCATCCCGCACGCTGATCTCGCCACTTCGCAAATCCTCCCAACCACCCATTCTGTTTGTCTTCCCAGAGCGCGAATCCCGGCTGAGTGTTCAGCACATAGCGGAGATGGTCTTTTAAGCGGCTGTACTGAAAATTCTGGCGGCGCAAATGCTCGGAACAGACATTATGGGTGATGACTGCGGCATAGCTCCGAAAATCCTTGATCGCTTTTTCGCTCGTCCCACGCTTCAAGTCTCGGAGCTTCGTCAGAATCCGAACGAGAACTTCGCCGCGGAGGTCCTGGATCTGTTGATCCGACCACCAACCACCGGTTCTGTTAGTCATCACACCCAGCCGGTAAACAATAATCCGCTTGATGATCGGATCGATCTCTTCGGCGATGAGTTGAGTAAGCAAAAGCTGCGAACGTTCTTCATTCTTCTCTTGCAAATACGGGTGCAAGAGCAGATCTATATCTGTGATGCCGGTCTGCATGATTGTCCGTGTTCAAAGAGACAAGAGATAGGCAATGTAGGGAATATGCAGATATTTTTTATTGCTACCGGGAATTAAGTTCGATGCCTCAAATCGTCTTTACCTTTCACTCCCTCGGGTTGATTTGCTTGTGAGTCTCTTAATCTTAACCTCTCGCAGCCAAGAAGGATAATGGATTCATATTTTATATGGTGATCGGTACTGATAGCCCAAGAGTTTGTTGGCGGCCGCATGATTGGTGAATCGTTCGGCCTTTCCATCCCATTCCAGATAGGCTTTCACCTTATAAGCGATATTGCCGATGAGCGGCGCGCTGGTCGAACGATGGCCGATCTCGATATCGCAATGGCATTTCTCGCGGCTCTTGATGCAATCGAGGAAATTGCGCGCGTGATGTTTGGTGTCGGCGTCGCCTTTGCCGGACTTCGCTTCGATGAGGGGGTTCGCTCCCTTGCGCCAGTTGTCGCCCGCGCGGTCTAAGGGCGAGCGCGCGAAAAATTCGTTGGGGCTGACGGCATCGGGGACGACCTCGTAACCATTGCCTTTCAGATACAAGGTGCCCTTCGTTCCGCGAAATTCGATCTCGCCATTGTTCAATCCGGCCGCATGCGAGTTGGCATTGATCTGGGTGAAAGTCACCAGAATACCTCCCGGGTACTGCCATAAGACCTCCATGGTATCGGGAATCTCGCGATTGTCTTTAATGACGATCTTGCCGCCCATGGCGGTGACGGCCTGAGGCGTATCTTGACCGAGCGCCAGATGGATCGCATCGATGTAATGGACGCCGAAATTGGTCAATTGCCCTCCGGAATAGTCCCAGAACCAGCGGAATCGATAGAAGGTGCGGTTTTTATTGTAGGGTTTCATCGGTGCAGGCCCGAGCCAGGCCTCCCAGTCGAGATCGGCGGGCGGATTCCCATTCGGCGGATTGCCGATGCCATTCGGCCATTCATTTTGGATGTGAAAGGCGCGAACGGAAGTGATCTCGCCGAGGTAGCCGCTGCGCACAATCTCGGCGGCCTCGCGGACGAAACCCGAAGAACGGCGATGAATGCCGACCTGCGTGACCCGCTGATATTTGTGTGCGGCCTCGACCATCTTCCGCCCTTCTGAAACAGTCAGCGAGAGGGGCTTTTCGACGTAGACATCCTTGCCGGCCTGGCACGCGTGGATCATTTGCAGGGCGTGCCAATGATCGGGAGTGGAGATGACGACCGCGTCGATCTCTTTCGATTCGAGCAGTCTCCGGTAATCTTTGAATTGTCCCGGATTGGCGCCGATCTTCTTCGAGGCGAAATCCATGTAAGGTTGATAGATGTCGCAGATCGCCGTGACCTTGCAGTCCTGGTGCGCGAGGAAGGCGTCGAGCACCTGATCGCCGCGATTGCCGAGAGCAATGAAACCGAGTCGCACCTGATCATTCGCGCCAAGAATATTTGAATAGCTCAGCGCAGTGGTCGCGCCGGCCGCTACTGCCGATTTAGAGAAATCTCTCCGCGTCAGTCTGTTCAAGATAACCTCCGAAAGATACAGCGGGGCACCCGACCGGCCGCTGTCATAAAATTAGGTCCGATGGAAAGTGTAACTTTTGCGAAAGATGACGAAGTATATCCTATGACCGGTATTTCAAGAATGGATGTTACAACAATAGCTCCCTCGGGTGGAAAAGGGCATCCTTCAGAAACATCGAACGCCGGCAGAAGCATCAAACGCCGGAGGACGTAATAGATTCCTCTCCTCTGCCGGCTTGCACAAAGGCCGATCTTCATCCCCCCCAAAAGCTCAGATAAAAATAAAGATTGACACTAGATACACACTGTCGTAGCATTCGCCCGTCTTCAGCATTCATTATTTCTAGTTACTGATATTTCTCAGTGTCGCAAAGAGGCAGCCACTCGAAACGAAAATCCAGAGATCGAAATCTAACCCGGCCCCGGTTTGGAGATAGTTTTGGAAAGATAATCGGAATTACATTTGAAGAGTAATTGAAGTACCACCGGCCTGGGGCAGGTCGAGAACCGACGCCTCTGCCTCTACACACAAGCTTCTCAGCAACTGAGACCGCGACAGATTCCACATGGTAAGACACAAAATAAGAGCGATTTGGGGAGGTGCAGCCGATGGCCGCAATTGACAGGATCAAACACCTGGTGGTGTTGATGATGGAGAACCGCTCATTCGATCACATGCTGGGTTTTCTCAAAGGCCCGGAGTATGCAATCAACGGATTGACGGGAGAGGAGAGCAACCCGGACGCTGACGGCAAGCCCGTCCGCGTGACGCGCGATGCGCAGTACGCGGGAGATCTCAATCCCGACCCAGGACACGATTTCATCGACGCCAACGAACAAATTTTCGGCAATCGCGGCGGGATTCCGGGTGGCCCACAGATGATGGGGTTCATCAAAAACTACCAGACTCATACCAACAATGCCCAGAAGGCGCGGCGGATCATGAAATGCTTCGATCCCGCTAAAATCCCGGTCCTGACGACGCTCGCGAAAGAGTATGCTATTTGCGACAACTGGTACTCCTCGGTGCCGGGGCCGACTTTGCCCAATCGCGCATTCATCCACTTTGCGACCTCGATGGGGCGTCTCGATATGTCGCCCGATTACGGCGGGAACTTCCCGATCATCTACGAGGTTCTGGACAACGATAAAAAGTCGCCGGAGATCGGTTCGCGCGTCTACTTCAACGATTCAACGATTGCGCTCACTTTCACCTATCTGAATCGTGATCAGGGGAGATATTTCGGCGAGTTCAACGACTTTCGCAAAGACTGTCAGAAGGGCCGATTGCCTTCTTACTGCGTCGTTGAGCCACGTTTCAGCAGCCAGTTCGATGACCGCTTCGCCGCCAACGACCAGCATCCGGATCACGGCGTGGACCGGGGTGAGGAGTTGATCAAGAACGTCTATACGATCATTCGCAGTAATCAGCAGGTCTGGGAGAGCACCATGCTGGTGATCGTCTATGACGAACATGGCGGGCTCTACGATCACGTTCCGCCGCCGGCGACCGTCAGCCCTGATGACAAGGCGAGGAACACTCATGATTTCAAATTCGACCGCCTGGGCGTGCGAGTGCCCGCGGTGATCGTCTCTCCCTATATTGAGCGAGGCACGATCATCAATACCCCTTTTGATCACACTTCGGTCATCGCCACGGCGCGCAAGCTCTTCACCAAGCACCCGGAGACCAATGCCCTGACGAAGCGCGATCAGCAGGCGAACTCGCTCGAGGCGTGCCTCAAACTGGAGACGCCGCGGACCGACACCGTCAAGTTTCCTAAACCGGGCGCGACTCCGCCGGCGCCAAAAGCCAGGTCCTTCGCCCTCTCAACCGCCAGTTATGCGGTCAAGGCCGCGACTCAACCCAACCGCAAGGCCAAAGCGCATCTCTCCGAGTTTCAGCGCGGCATGCTTCAGGTCGCATTGACGATCGACAGCAAACTGCCGGTCAAAGAGCAATCGGGCAAGACCATGGCATCGATCAAGACGGAAAGTGACCTCTCCAGCTTTCTTGAGGTAGTGAAGCGAAGGATGCTCAAGAGCGCGGCCAAAAATACGAACAACGGAAAGCCGGCTCCGAAAGAGAGAAGCAAAGGGAGGCGAAAGAAATGATCAAGCTATCGATTACCGACAGGCAGGCGGGACGGGCGCGAACGGCGCGCGGAGGGCGAATGACAGCCGCGCGGCTGGTCCTCGCGGCTCTCTGGCTGCTGCCTTGCTCAGTGCTCGCGATGGCGCAGACCCAGCCGCCGCCGGACGCGAACCAGCGGCCGAATCAGTGCCGCATTGCTCCACCATACAAGATCAACATCGAAGACTGCGGCCGGATCATCTTCACGCATAAGCCGCTCCATCCGCTGGTCCCGAGCAGTATCGTTCCCGGAAGCGGTCCGGCGATCGGCGCGGCCCTCGAATTCCAGCCCAATCGCAACGTCTGGCAGATT
>Ga0081539_10006288_pt1 | contig 11480 bp, 11 predicted proteins | sample TabmetS4T2R2_FD_71023 | JGI IMG/M metagenome (GOLD analysis project Ga0081539, IMG submission 71023) | Tabebuia heterophylla rhizosphere microbial communities from the University of Puerto Rico - S4T2R2 | ecosystem: Host-associated > Plants > Roots > Rhizosphere ...
AAGAAGCCGGCCACGAAGTCGTACATGCCGCGAGGCCAGCGGCCGGTGAACACCAGCGCGAACCACGCGACGATCACCACCACCGCCGCCGCGATCCCGTAGAACGCGACGACGATCAGATGCGGGATGGCGAGTATCAGCCGGAAGAACGTCGTCAGCCGGCTGCGCTGCTCGACGTAGTCGGCCTCGAAGACCACGGGATAAGCCACCGGCTCCTCCTCGAATCGGGTCCGTGAGTCCTACCGCGTGCAGGGGCGGAACCGCAATACGCTGCGGTCGATGGCGCAGAAGCTGCTGTGGATGCCCGCTCCCGAGCGCATCGAGCGCGCCACGATCACGCGCTTCGCGCGCGCCGTCGGGCGCGACGGTCCGTACGACGACCTCTGGCGCTGGTCGGTCACCGATCTCGAGGGCTTCTGGGCCGCGGTGTGGGAGTTCTTCGACGTCATGGCCAGCGAGCCGTACGAGCGCGTCCTCGGCCGCCGGGAGATGCCGGGGGCGCAGTGGTTCCCGGGCGCGCGGCTCAGCTACGCCGAGCACTTCTTCCGCGACCGCGACGACGAGGCGGTGGCGATCCGCCACGCCAGCGAGCTGCGCGAGCTGGGCACCTGGACGTGGGGCGAGCTTCGCGAGCAGACGGCGCGGCTGGCCTGCGGTCTGCGGCGCCTCGGCGTCGGGCCCGGCGACCGCGTCGCGGCCTACATGCCGAACGTCCCCGAGACGATCGCAGCGTTCCTGGCCACGGCGTCGATCGGGGCGGTGTGGTCGAGCGCCGCGCCCGAGTTCGGCGCGCGCTCGGTTATCGACCGCTTCGCGCAGATCGAGCCGAAGGTGCTGCTGGCGGTCGACGGCTACCGCTACGGCGCCAAGGACTTCGATCGCACGGCGATCGTCGAGGAGATCGCTCACGAGATCGGTGCCGAGCCGATCCGCTTCGGCTACCTCGATGCCAGCGGCTGGCCGGCCGAGCTCGTGGCCGCCGAGGAGCCGCTGACCTTCGCGCAGCTGCCGTTCGACCACCCGCTGTGGGTCCTCTACAGCTCGGGGACCACGGGCCTGCCCAAGCCGATCGTCCACAGCCAGGGCGGCATCCTGCTCGAGCACCTCAAGAAGCTCCACCTGCACCTCGACGCCCAGGAGGGCGACCGGCTGTTCTGGTTCACCACCACCGGCTGGATGATGTGGAACTTCCTCGTCGGCGCGCTGCTCACGCCTGCCTCGATCGTCCTCTACGACGGCAACCCGGCCACCCCGGACCTCGGCGCGCTGTGGGACCTCGCCGAGCGCACCGGCATGACGACGTTCGGCACGAGCGCGTCGTACATCGCGTCGTGCATGAAGGCGGGCGTCGAGCCGCGCGCCGGCCGCGACCTCGGCGCGCTGCGCGCCGTCGGCTCCACCGGCTCGCCGCTGTCCCCGGAGGGCTTCGACTGGGTCTACGAGCACGTCGGCGCCGATACGTGGCTCTTCTCGACGAGCGGCGGCAGCGACCTCTGCACGGCGTTCGTCGGCGGCGTGCCGACGCTCCCGGTGTACGAGGGCGAGCTGCAGGCACGGTCGCTGGGCGCCAAGGTCGAGGCCTTCGACGAGGAGGGCAACTCGCTCGTCGGCGAGGTCGGCGAGCTCGTGCTCACCGAGCCGATGCCGTCGATGCCGATCGGCTTCTGGGGCGACGAGGATGGCTCGCGGCTGCGCGAGAGCTACTTCTCGACCTATCCCGGCATCTGGCGCCACGGCGACTGGATCGAGATCACCGCGCGCGGCACCGCGATCATCTACGGCCGCTCGGACTCGACGATCAACCGCGGCGGGATCCGCATGGGCACGAGCGAGATCTACCGCGCGGTGCTCGCGGTCGACGAGGTCGTCGACGCGCTCGTCGTGGATGTGCCGCGCGAAGGCACCGACGGCTGGATGCCGCTCTTCGTCGTCCTGCGCGAGGGGACGCCGCTCGACGACGACCTCGTCAAGCGGATCAAGGCGCGGGTGCGCGAGGACTGCTCGCCGCGCCACGTCCCCAACGAGGTCCACGCGATCGCCGAGGTCCCGCGCACGCTGTCGGGCAAGGCGCTCGAGGTCCCGGTCAAGCGGATCCTCATGGGCCAGGCGCCGGACAAGGCGGCCAGCCGCGAGTCGCTGGCCAACCCGGAGGCCCTCGACTACTTCGTCGAGCTGGCGGCCGCCGAGTAGCCTCCGCACCGCCCATGGACGCCACCGACCTCTGCTTCGCCGGCGCCGCCGAGCAGGCGCGCCTGGTCGCCTCCGGCGAGGTCTCCGCGCGCGAGCTCGTCGAGGCGACGCTGCAGCGCATCGAGCGCCTGAACCCGACGCTCAACGCCTACCGCGTCGTGTTCGCCGCCCGCGCGCTGATCGAAGCCCACCAGGCCGACGCGCGCCACGGCGCCGGCGGGCACCGCCCGCTGCTCGGCGTCCCCGTCGCGGTCAAGGACAGCATCGACGTCGCCGGCGAGACCACGGCGTACGGCTCGCTGGCCCACGGCGGCCCGGCCGACAGAGACGCCGACGTCGTGCGCGCGCTGCGCGACGCGGGCGCGATCGTCGTCGGCAAGACCAACGTCCCCGAGCTGACGGTGTGGCCGTTCACCGAGACGCTGGCCTTCGGCGCCACGCGCAACCCGTGGTCGCTGGACCACACGCCCGGCGGGTCGAGCGGCGGCGCGGGCGCGGCGGCCGCCGCGGGGCTCTGCGGGCTTGCGCTGGGCTCCGACGGCGCTGGCTCGATCCGCATCCCGGCGGCGTTCTGCGGCCTGTTCGGGCTCAAGCCCCAGCGCGATCGCGTCTCGCTGGGGCCCAACCAGCACGACTCGTGGCACGGCCTGACGGTCAACGGCCCGCTGACCCGCCGGGTGGCCGATGCCGCCTTGTTCCTCGACGTCACCGCGCGCGATGGCGGGTTCGTGGAAGCGGCCCGGCGCGAGCCCGGGCGGCTGCGGATCGCGGTGTCGACGAAGGTGCCGCCGGGCGCGGTGGCTCGGCTCGGCGCCGAGCAGCGGCGCGCGGGGCAGGACACCGCCGCGCTGCTGCGCTCGCTGGGTCACGAGGTCTTCGAACGCGAGATCGACTACGGGGCGGGCGCGGCGCTCCACGTCACCGCGCGCTACCTGCGCGGGATCCACGACGAGGCGGCGACGATGGAGCACCCGGACCGCCTCGAGCCGCGCACCCAGGGGATGGTGAAGCTCGGCGGGCTCATCCCGGCCGGCCGCGTCGCGCGCTTCCGCGCCGCCGAACCCGCCCTGGCCGCGCGGGTCAACGCGATCTTCGACCACGCCGACGTGGTGCTGCTGCCGGGGCCGAGCGGGCCGCCGTTCCGCGTCGGCCAGCTCCACGGCCGCGGCGCGCTGTGGACGCTCAACGTCGCGGCCGCGAAGGTGCCGTGGTATCCGATCTTCAACGCGATCGGCCAGCCCGCCGCCTCCGTCCCGGCTGGCTTCGATGCGGCCGGCCTGCCGCTGGCGGTGCAGCTCGGCGGACGGCCGAACGACGAGGCGACGCTGCTCTCGCTCGCGGCGCAGATCGAGCGCGAGCGGCCATGGGCCGATCGGCGGCCAGAGCTGTGACGGACGAGCTGCTCGACGTCGCCGTCGCTGCGGCCCGCGCGGCCGGCGACATCCTGCTCGATCGCTACGCCAACGGCGTCGGGGACGTGACGACGAAGTCGACTCCGACCGACCTCGTCTCCGAGGCCGACCTCTCGGCCGAGCGGGCGATCCGCGAGCTGCTCAGCGCTCGCCGCCCCGACGACGCGATCCTCGGCGAGGAGGGCGACGACGTCGCCGGCACCTCGGGGCTGCGCTGGGTCGTCGATCCGCTCGACGGGACGGTGAACTACCTCTTCGGGATCCCGCAGTGGGCGGTGTCGGTGGCCTGCGAGGGTCAGGTCGGCGTGATCCTCGATCCGGTGCGCGACGAGCTCTTCAGCGTGCGCGTGGGGGAGGCGGCGCTGCTCAACGGCGACGCGCTGACCGGCCCGCCGCCGCGCGAGCTGGCCACCGCGATGATCTCGACCGGCTTCGGCTACGACGCGCGGGTCCGTGCGTCGCAAGCGCAGGTCGTTGCCCGGCTGCTGCCGCAGGTGCGCGACATCCGCCGCCTGGGCTCGGCCGCCCTCGACCTTGCCTGGCTGGCCGCCGGCCGCTACGACGCCTATTACGAGCACGGACTCAACGCGTGGGACTGGGCCGCGGGGGCGATGCTCTGCACCGCGGTCGGGTTGGAGACGCGTCACCTCGAGCCGCTGCCGGCGACCGGCGCGGGCCTCCTCGTCGCGCGCCCCGAGCTCGTCGACGAGCTCGCGGCCATCGTCAGCTGATCACGAGGCCCGAGCCGAGGACGAGCGCGCGCAGGCCGCGCGGCCCGTCGTCGTCGGCGAGGCGCAGCGGCAGGCCGGCGCCGCCGAGCCAGGCCTCGAGGCGCTGCGCGTCGGCAGCGAGCTCCAGCGCGGAGATCCCTCCGGCCTCGCCGCTTGCGCCGGGGTCGGCGACGCCCGCGTCGCGCTCGATGAAGAACGGCAGCCAGCGATCGCGCATCGCCTCGGCGACGCCGGCGAGGCGTGCGGTGAGGTCCTCGCGCGCGATGGTCGTGACCTCGAGCGAGAGGCGCTCGGCGTGGGCGGCCACGTCGTCGACCGCCACCGCCCAGCCGAACAGGCCCTCGGGCGCGTCGACGATCGCCTGGCCCAGCGGCGAGCGCGCCGCCTCGTCCGGATCGGCGACCGCGAGCACCTCGAGGTAGCCGCCGCCGAGTGGGAAGACGCGGTTGTGGGTGCCGATGCCGACGTGGCGGCCGCCGCCGTCGTCGCTGAGGCCGTAGGTGCCGGCGATGTGCGCCGCGCCGCGGTCGAGGTCGGCGGCCTTCCAGATGACGTGATCGATCCGCACCTAGTCGGAGTGGCGGACGATACGCTCGGGCTCGAGGCGGAAGGTGACGCGCTGCTGGCCGGGCTGGAAGTCGTAGTCGCGGCCGTCGTACTTGTGGGCGAGGGCGTTGATGACGTCATCGGCGCCGTCGTTGGTGTCCTCGACCAGGCGCGCGACGATCGAGACGAACTCCTGCGGGTTGTCGAGGTTCATCACGGTCAACGTGGCGCGGCCGGCGCGGCGCAGGTTCGCCGGCCAGCTGCGGCCCTCGGCGCTGTTGAGGACGATCCGGTCGCCGTCCACGTCCACCCAGACCACGACGGTCTGGATCGTGCCGTCCTCGGCGGGGACGGCGACGTGGCAGAAGTTCGGGGCGCTGATGAGCTCGCGGTCGCGCGGCTGGAGGGTGCTCCGTGGCATGAGGCCGGAAGCTACTCGGCTGCCGCCTCGACCAGCGGCCCGGTCCGGTGCGCGATCTGGGTGGAGAGCACGATGTAGCTCGTCGAGCGCCGCACCGCCGAGGTGCCGAGCAGGCGGTTGATGATGTCCTGCAGCTGCTCGGTGTCGCGGGCGGCGACGCGGCAGAGCAGGTCGCGCGGGCCGCTGGTGGCGTGGGCCTCGAGCACCTCGGGCACCGATTCGAGGTGCTCGACCGCTTCGGTCAGCCGGCCTTGGGTGATCTCCAGGAAGACGAAGGCGAGCACCGGGTAGCCCATCCGCGCCGGGTCGATCTCGGGGCCGAAGCTCTTGATCACGCCCCGGTCGGTGAGCTTGGTCAGGCGCGCCTGCACGGTCCCGCGGGCGACGTTCAGCCGGCGCGAGACCTCCATGAGCCCGATCCGCGGCTCGGCCGCCATGAGGGCGATGAGGCGGGCATCGAGCTCGTCGATCGCACTGGACATGTTGCACAGAACCTAGCGCTGTCGGCTGGGCGATGCTGAGCGTCTTGACCGGTCGCCGCGAGCAAACTTGCCAGCGACTTCCCGGCGTGGTGCCCTTGTGGCGAAGCGCATCACCGGAGGGAGGCACGATGTTCGAAGAGGCCCAGCTGTACTCGCCCGTCACCCGGGACGACGACGGCACGGTCCAGGTCCATCTCGGCGAGGACCACCCCGGGTTCAACGATCCGGTCTACCGCGAGCGGCGCAACGAGATCGCCGCCGCCGCGATGGCGTGGACGCCCGGCGAGCCGATCCCTCACGTCGACTACACCGAAGCCGAGCACGAGATCTGGCGGGTCGTCTGCCGCGAGCTGCACGACAAGCACGAGAAGTACGCGTGCCGCGAGTACCTCGAGGGCAAGGCCGCGCTCGGGCTGCCGGAAGACCACGTGCCCCAGCTGACCGAGGTCACCGAGGGGCTCCGCCCGCTGACCGCCTTCGAGTACCACTGCGCCCCCGGCCTCGTGCCGCTGCGCGAGTTCTACGGCGCCCTCGCCGACCGCGTCTTTCACTCCACGCAGTACGTGCGCCATCCCTCCGAGCCGCTCTACACCCCCGAGCCCGACATCATCCACGAGGTCATCGGGCACGGGAACATGCTCGCCCACCCGCGCTTCGCCGAGATCAAGCGCCTCGCGGGCGAGGCCGCGCGCCGCGTCGAGACCGACGAGGCGCTGCAGTTCATCGCCGACGTCTTCTGGTTCACCCTCGAGTTCGGCGTCGTGCGCCAGGACGGCGAGCTGAAGGCCTACGGCGCCGGCATCCTGTCGTCCTACGGCGAGATCGAGGAGTTCCGCCACATGGAGATCCGCCCGATCGACCTCGCCGAGATGGGCACGATCGAGTACGACATCACCAAGTACCAGCCCGTCCTCTACTGCGCCGAGTCCATGGACCACCTCGAGGAGGTCGTCGGCGCCTTCTTCGCGGAGGCCGACGACGACACCCCGGCGCGGCTGACCGGGGGGTTGGCGAAGGCCTAGCGCTTGGGGCCTATGAAGGCGTCGAGCCTGGCGACGGAGTCGCGGCGGGCAATGGAGATCGCGTCGCGGTTCATGACTCGCCACCCGACGCCGAGCGCATCGCACGCGTCGCAGAAGATGCGCTTGATGTCCTGGGAGCGGTTGGAGAACTCGTAGCGCGTGTACTCGTAGGTCTTGTGCGGGTGTCGGATCCGGTTGATGTGCCGGGAGCCATCCGAGTGGATGAGGCCGCGGACCAGCTGATCGGGGTGGGCTTCCACGATCCGCTGTTGCCAGTCGGCGAGAGCGATGCTGCGCTCGTGCTTTCGCCCGGGGCCGTGCTGCGGGAAGAGGCACGGCCAGTGCTTCCAGTACGAGGAGACATCGATGACCGACGATGTCGGCCGTGGCTGCAACGCCGCGCGCCGTCCGCGCACGTCCGCTATGGCGCGTGCGATCCACAGGGCGATGTTGACGTGCAGGACGTCGCACGCAACGCGCAGTCGGTAGACGCCGCGACGGGTGTGAACGATGTACCCGTCGCCCAGGTACGCGCCGAGGAGATAGGCGTAGCTCGTCGCGGGCAACCGGCCCGGTGCGCCGGCGCACACCGCACACAGGGTCGGCGCGGGTTCGCGGCGCACCTTCCCGCGTCGCCAGTCACGCACGGTGCCGCGAGGGATCCCCGTGATCCGCGCGATCTGGCAGTCGTTCAGGCCTGATGCGACGAGCTCGTGGACCCGATCCCGCTCAGCAAACGAACGCACGTTCGGATGATCTCATCGTGCGCGGACGAGTACCCGGGGCGGGATTCGAACCCGCACTGAATCGGGTTTGAGCCGATCGCCTCTGCCAGTTGGGCTACCCGGGCTGGGAAACGTAAGGGTAGTTCAGCCGGCCGCAGGCGCCGCGCGGCCCGGCGCGTCGACCCGCCGCTCGACCTCGACGTTCCACGCCTGGGAGAAGCCGCGCATCGCGAAGGCGATGAGGAGGACCTGCACGGGGACGATCAGGACGGTGATCAGGCCGAGCAGGCCGGAATCGAGAGCCGGGTCCTCGAATCCGGTCTGGTCGCGGTCGAACCATGACGGCGCGGAGACGGCGGCGAAGATCGCCAGCACGATCGCCAGGGCGGCCGCGACGGGGAGGACGCCGCGGTTCCAGCGACCCACGTAGAAGGCGATGACCAGGTAGATCACGACGTAGGCGATCTGGACGGGCTTGGCGCCCTCGAGCGCGTCCCAGCCGCCGATGGTCACGATCGCGACGAGCGCGGCGGAGACGAGCAGGAGCAGGATCACAACCGCCTTCGTCGCCTTGCTCGCCGCCTTCGCGCGGTTGGGGTGCTCGATCCTGACCTCGTCCTCGGCCATGACGCGCGGACCTTACAATCGTCGGCCGACCGCGTGCGACGATTGCCACGAGGTCGCGCGGGCGTGGTGGAACTGGAAGACACGCCGGCTTTAGGTGCCGGTGGCGAAAGCCGTGGGGGTTCGAGTCCCTCCGCCCGCATGTGCGCCCTGCCGCTGCCGCGCGGGTAATGCACCGAGACATGGCGCACCGTCGACTGTCCGGCTGGATGCCGCCCACGGCGGCGACCGACCCGCGGGAGACGTTGCGATGGGTTCGACGCATGGAGCTCGTCAGCGGCGGCGCGGCCATCATCGCCGGACTGGCCCTGTGGAACGACGGGTGGTGGCACTGGGTGCTCATCGGGGTGGGCCTGCTCGGCTTCTCGCCCTGGCCGGGCGCTCGGGCGATCCTGCGACGAGCGGACCGCAAGCCCGGCGTGCTCGTCAGCGATCCCGAGCGACGGCGCTGTCGCGGCCGCCGCGTCGCGCTCGTCCAAGTGCCGCTGTACGCCATCTCCGGGTTCGTCATCGGCTACCTCGTCGACGGGCTCGGTGCCGCGATCTTCATGGGGCTCGCGCTCGGCCTCACTGCGGCCTTCGCCGCCTGGCTGTCCCTGCGTCGGTTCGAGCGGTAGGCCGGCGTCCGCTACGCGCCGACGGGCTCGGCCACGGCCACCGGATCGGACGCCGACGGTCCGAGCGACGGCTCCACGCCCGCGCGGTGCAGCAGGCAGACCGCGAGGTCGTCGTTGAGGCCGTCGGCCTCGGCGGCGACGGCGGCGATGAGCGCCTCGGCGTCGCCGGGCGCCTCGGCCAGCAGCTCGGCCACGCGCTCGGTGCCGAGCGGCTTCCCGGCGCGGCGCGCCTCGACGAGGCCATCGGTGAAGAAGCAGACGGTGGCCCCGGGGGGCAGCGGGACCGCCATGTCGACCGGCATCCCACCGAGCCCGGCGCCGATCGGCGGGACCGCGGGCGCGAGAGGCGGTTCGTCGTCGAGGCCCAGCAGCAGCGGCGGGTAGTGGCCGGCCGTCGCGTAGCTGATCGCGTGGGCGACGTGGTCGTAGATCGCGGCGACGACCGTCGCGAACTGGCCGTCCATGTGTCCGTCGAGGCAAGGATCGGTGAGGGCGATCGCCTCCGCGGGCCCGTGCCCGGCGGCGAGGAACGTCCGCAGCGTGTAGCGCACGAGCGCGGCGTGGGCTACCGACTCGCGGCCGTGACCCGAGACGTCGCCGAGCACGATCGCGGTGCGATGCTCGTCGAGGGCGAAGACGTCGTAGAAGTCGCCGCCGGCGGCCAGGCCGGCTGCGGGCCGGTAGGCGACCGAGAACGCGGCGTCGCCGGGCGTCTCGGGGACCGACGCGAGCAGCGCGGCCTGCAGATGGCCGACGTCGTCGGCGAGCTCGGCGCGCTGGGCGGCGAGACGCCGGGCGCGTCTGCTGCTGACGTACGCGTTGATCGCCATCGCGACCGCGAGGGCGGCGAAGCCGACGAAGATGCCGAGGACCCAGCCGGGGAGGCGGTCGACGACGTCGCCGATCGCGGTGCTGATGGTCCTCGGGGCGCGCGGCTTGTCGGCGTGCGCCTTCGTCGGCGCCGTCGGGCGCGCCAGGTGCTTGCGCGGGCGCGATGCGGTCGTCTTCGGCCGGGCTGCGTGCGCGAGGACGGTCGGCTGGGCGGCGACGCGACGCGGCGCCCTGGGCGTCCGGCGACGTGGCGTGCTGCCGCCCTGCCGGGTGATCGACGCGACCGTGTGGCTCTGCGCGGCGGGCGCGCTCTTGGCGGCGGGCTTGCGCGAGGCGTTGGTGGTCGTCGTCGTGGTGGTCGAGGCCGGCTGCTGCTGGGCGGCGGCGGCCGGCGCGTTGCTCGTCGGCGTCGGGGCGGGCGTGGGCGTCGAGGCCGGCGGCGCTGGGTCGGCGGGCTGGCCGTTGCCGTTTCCGTTGCCCTGGCCGTTGCCGTTCCCGTTGCCGGGATCGACGGTGACGGGCGGCCGGTTGCCGCCGCGCGGAACCGTCACGCTGACGTTGGGAGGCTGGATCTTGAGCGGCCCCTGGCCAGGCACCGGGACCTCGACGGACGGCGTGGGGACCGTGGCCTGCGCGACGCCCGGGACGTCGATCGTGATGTCGGCGTCGGCGGGAGCGACCGCTACGCCCGCAAGGACGACCGCGATGAGCCCGACCGACATCCTGCCCGCATGCACCACTTCGGACCTCGACAGGAACGGGCCGAAGCTGAACGCTGCTCGGCGAATGACGTAGCGATGGGTCATTTCCCTGACCAAGGCGCGGCCGTTTAGCACCGCTTGACAGTCCGTCGGCGCGGGTAGCCTCCGCGGATGCGCGTGGGTCTCGTGCTTGGCGCCGGCGGCGTCCTCGGCGCCTCCTGGCTCATCGGAGCGCTGGAGGCGCTCGAGGCCGAGACCGGCTGGCGCGCCGCGCAGGCCGAGCGGATCGTCGGCACGTCGGCGGGCGCGGTGGTCGGCGCGCTGGCCGCGAGCGGGATCCCGGCGGAGTACATGAGCGCCTACTCCGCGGGGCGGACGCTCGACGGCTTCGCCGAAGCCGAGTCGCGCGTCGACGCGCTGACCGGGCGCCTGCTGGGCAGCGAGTACCGGCTGCAGCGCGCGCTGCCGCCGCTCGGGCCGGGGTCCTGGCGGCTGGCGCTGAACTCGCTGCTGCATCTGCGCCGCCATTCGCCGGCGACCGTGATCGCCGGCTGGCTGCCCCGCGGCTTCATCTCGACGGCGCCGATCCAGCGGCTCGTCGAGACGTTCGTTGCCGACGCCTGGCCCGACCACCCCGGCTACTGGGCGGTCGCGGCGGACTACGGCTCGGGGAAGCGAGTGGCCTTCGGCCGCGACGACGTCCCGGACGCCCACGTCGCCCACGCGGTCGCCGCCTCCTGCGCGATCCCCGGCTTCTACCACCCGGTCAAGATCGCGGGCCGCCGCTACGTCGACGGCGGCATCTGCTCGACCTCGAACCTCGACCTGCTCTGCGGCGCCGACCTCGACCTCGTCGTCTGCCTGAACCCGATGTCGTCGGTGGCGCCGATCGCCGGCGGCTCGCCGGCGGACCGCTTCGCCGGCCTCATGCGCGCGGCCGCCGGCCGCCGCCTCGGCCACGAGGCCCGCAAGCTGCGCGAGGACGGCGCCGAGGTCCTCATCCTCCAGCCCGGCCGCGACGACTGCGCCCTGATGGGCCTGAACCTCATGAGCGGTGCCCGCCGCGTCCAGGTCATCGAGCAGGCCCGCAAGTCCACCGCGCGCGAGCTGCGCCGCCTGCGCGGGACGCACCTGCTGCCCGCGCGGCGCACGCGCCGCCGCGCGGCGGCGGCGAAGCC
>Ga0081539_10006289_pt1 | contig 11479 bp, 11 predicted proteins | sample TabmetS4T2R2_FD_71023 | JGI IMG/M metagenome (GOLD analysis project Ga0081539, IMG submission 71023) | Tabebuia heterophylla rhizosphere microbial communities from the University of Puerto Rico - S4T2R2 | ecosystem: Host-associated > Plants > Roots > Rhizosphere ...
CGGAGCTGAGGTGTTGCGAAAGGCGCACGGATCCTGCAGAAGCACCCGCGCGCCCGCGGAAACAGACCGCGGCGGCGGCGCACCTGGGCTCGTTCCCCTCGGTGCCCTGGCCGCGCACCCGCGGGAGCGCGCGCGGAGACCACGCGCGGTGGGGGGCGTCAGGCCGCGGTCGCCGCCCCTCGCCCCACAACGCCCGGTTGTACCCGCCCCTCGAAAGAGGTGTGGGTAGGCGCGCACGCTCGCGGGGAGCCTGCAGCGCATGCGGTCACGTCTTGCGCTGGCGGCCGTGTCGGCCGCGATCCTCCTCGATGCCCTCGACCTCTCGATCACGCAGGTCGCGCTGCCGAGCATCCAGCGCGACCTCGACCTGTCGGCGTCGGCGCTGCAGTGGGTCGCCAACGCCTACGTGCTCACGTACGGCGGCTTCCTGCTGCTCGGCGGCCGGGCCGCCGACCTGCTCGGCCGCCGGCGCGTCTTCGTCGCCGGGCTGGCGGCGTTCGGCGCGATGTCCCTGGCCTGCGGCCTGGCGACGTCGCCGGCGCCGCTCGTGGTCGCCCGCGGCCTGCAGGGCATCGGCGCGGCGCTGACCGTTCCCGCCGCCGTGTCGATCATCGCCACGACGTTCGCCGAGGGCGAGGCGCGCAATCGCGCGCTGGGCGTGTTCGCCGCCAGCGCGTCGGCCGGCTTCAGCGTCGGCCTGGTGCTCGGCGGGGTCCTGACCGACGCCCTGAGCTGGCGCTGGATCTTCCTCGTCAAGGTGCCGGTCGTGCTGGTCGTCGCCGCGGTCGCGCTGCGCGTAATAACCGAGGGACGCGCGCCGGCGTCCGCGAAGCGCTCCTACGACGTCGCCGGCGCTGTCCTGAGCGTCAGCGGCCTGCTGCTGCTCGCGTTCGTCATCACCCAGGTCGCCCGGCGAACGGTGGCGCCCGGCGTGCTCGCGGCCGCCACTCTGGCTGCGGTCGCGCTCCTCGCCGGCTTCGTGATCAACGAGCGCCGAGCGCGCGACCCCCTGCTGCCGCTCGGCATCTTCCGCCTGCGGACCCTGCGGGCAGCGGACCTCGCCTCGCTCACGGTGCTCGCCGCGCCCTTCGGCTTCTCCTACGTCACGACGCTCTACATGCAGGACGTCCAGGGCCATTCGGCGCTGGCCACGGGCCTTGCCCTGCTGCCCGGAGCGGTGCTCTCGGCCCTCGTCTCGCGCTACGGCGCCCCGTGGCTGATCGAGCGCATCGGGCTGCGGCCGACCGCGACCGCCGGGTTGACCGTCGTCGCCATCGGGTTCGCGCTGCTGCTGCGCGCCGACGTCCGGACCGGCTACGAAGCGGCGATGCTCCCGGCGAGCATCGTCTGCCTCGGGCTCGGGATGGGGGTCTCGTATCCGGCGTTCACCATCGGCGCGGTGTCCGGCGTGTCCGATCGCCAGCAGGGCGTCGCCGCCGGCATCCAGAACACCGCCCTGCAGGTCGGCGGCGGACTCGGGCTGGCCCTGGTCAGCGCCGCGGTCGCCGGCAGCCTCGGGCCGCATCCCGACCCAGCCGGCTACGTCGACGCGCTGCACGTGGGGGCCCTCGTCGGCGCCGCGGTCCCGGTGCTCGGCGCCGCGATGGCGTTCGTCGGCCTGCGCGCGGGGTCGCGATGAGCCCCGAGCTGCGCCATCTGCGCTCGTTCCTGGCGGTCGCGGAGGAGGGCAGCTTCTCGGCCGCGGCCCGACGGCTGCACCTCTCCCAGCAGGCGCTGAGCCGCTCGGTCGCCCAGCTCGAACGCGAGCTCGGCGTGGCGCTGTTCGAGCGGACGGCGCGCCCCGTCGAGCTCACGCCGGCCGGGGCGGCGATGCTCGCGGCCGCGAGGCGATCGATCGCCGCCGCCGACGAGGCCTTCGACACCGCGCGCGGCGCGGCCGGGTCGCTGCGCGTGGACATCTCCTCCGGCGGCCTGGAGACCGGCGCCCTGATCGTCCGTCGCCTGCGCCGGACGCGCCCGGAGGTCGCGATCGAGCAGGTCGAGGTCGGCGTGCAGCGGGGCCTCGAGCTGCTGCGCCGCCGCGAGCTGGACGCGCTGCTCGGCATCGTCGAGGACGGCGAACCCGGCGTCCGCGTCGAGCTCGTGCGCCGCGAGCCCGTGCTCGTAGCGATGGCCGCCGACCATCCGCTGGCCGCGCAGGACGAGGTGCCCGTCGCCCGGCTCGCCGACGTCGAGCTGCTGCTGCCTTCGCAGGAGGCGGCGACCGAGTGGGTCGGCTTTGTCGATGACCTCTGCCGCGCGGCGGGCTTCGAGCCGCGGCGCTGGCCGGGCGCCACCCACGGCTCGGTCCCGGCTGCCGAGGTCCTGCGCGAGGGCGGTTGCGTGACCCCGACGGCCGCTTGGGTCGAGCCGCTCGACGGCCTCGCCTTCCGGCCGCTGGTCGATCCGGTGCCGCTGCTGCCGTGGTCGCTGGCCTGGCGCGCCGACGACCACCGGGCCGAGCTCGGCGCGGTGGTCGAGTGCGCGCGCGAGACCGCCGACGAGCGCGGGTGGCGCTAGCTTCGCGCGGCCTCCAGCCGGCGGATGTCGTGCGCCAGATCGCGATCGGTCAGGTGATCGATCGTGAAGGCCACGCGCTGGCGGCCGGTCTGGTCGAGGACCGCGACGTAGGCGGTGTGCTCGAAGCCCTTGCCCTCCGGCTGGATCCCGTACGCCTTCCAGATCGGCTGAAGCTGTGCTCGCGTGCCGAGGAGGAAGCGCATGCGCCCCGCGCTCACGCCCTGCTTGATCAGGAAGCGCTCGGCGGTGTCGGGCGTGTCGTTGGCCGGGTCGACGCTGACCGCCAGCACGGGCACGTCGTGGCCGAGCTGGTCCAGCGCACCGCGGATCGTCGTCGCGGTGACCGGGCAGGTGTCCTGGCAGGTCGAGTACATGAAGGTCAGGACCACGACCTTGCCGCGGTACTCGCGCAGCGAGGCCGGCTTGCCGTCCTGGTCGCGCAGCGTGAAGTCGCGAACGGGGATGTCCGGCGCGCTGAGCGCGCCCGCGAAGCCGTCGCCGCCGCCGTTGGCCGTATCGGGCCCCGTGAACAGGATCACGCCGCCCGCGCCGAGGATCGACAGCGTGGCGAAGACGATGAGCGCGAGGCGGACTCGTGCGGGCACGTCCACCAGAGCCTAGATGACGAATCCCGCGACCCCCACACCCGCCTGCACGCGTTCCGCGGCGCCGGATCGCCACCCGCCGAAGGGGCCCGTGCCCCGGCACTGCGCCCCTTCATCGTGGGGCGCCCGGCATCCACGGCCCGCGCACAGGCGGCTGCGGCGGCCGCGGGATCCGTCATCTGCGTTTCACGTTGCTTTCAGGTTGGCCGATAACCATCGCGGCACATGCGCATCCTGGTCGTCGACGACGAGCCCGCCGTTCGCGAGGCGCTCGAGCGCATCCTGCGCCTCGACGGCTTCGAGGTCGCGCTGGCAAGCGACGGCCGCGAGGCGGTGCGCAGCCAGGCGGCGGCACCGGCCGACGCGGTCCTGCTCGACGTCCTCATGCCCGGGCTCGACGGCTTGGAGGTGTGCCGGCGCATGCGCGACACCGGCGACCGCACGCCGGTGCTCATGCTCACCGCGCGCGACCAGGTCGGCGATCGCGTCGCGGGCCTGGAGGCCGGCGCAGACGACTACCTGCCCAAGCCGTTCGCGCTGGAGGAGCTGCTCGCGCGGGTGCGCGCGCTCCTGCGCCGCTCGGGCTGGAGCGGCGAGCGCACCGTGCTGCGGTTCGACGACCTCGAGCTCGACCCCGGCTCGCACGAGGTCCGTCGCGGCGAGCGTCAGATCGAGCTGACGCGCACCGAGTTCCTGCTGCTGGAGCTGTTCATGCACCACCCGCGCCAGGTCCTCACCCGCAGCCAGATCTTCGATCGCGTGTGGGGCTACGACTTCGGTCCGGCGTCGAACTCGCTCGAGGTCTACGTCGGCTACCTGCGCCGCAAGACCGAGGCCGCGGGCGAGCCGCGCCTGCTGCACACCGTGCGCGGCGTCGGGTACGTGCTGCGCGCGCCACGGCCATGACCTTCCGGCGGCGGATCGTGGTTCTCGCGGCGGGCGCGGTCACCGCCGCGATCGCGCTGGCGGCGGTCATCACCTACGTCGTCGTGCGCCACGAGCTGCGCGGCGGGGTCGACGCGTCACTGCGTCGCCAGCGCCCCAAGGTCATGCTCGTCAGCCGCGTCTCGGCGCCCGCGGTCGGCCAGTCCGCCGCCGGCAAGGTGACCGGCCAGAGCTTCTCGACCGAGAGGCTCGATCAGATCCCGCCGGACGCCGACCAGCTCTTCGAGGCTCAGCTGCCGACGACCGAGCTCGGCGGCTCCGTGGGCCTCGCACAGGTCACCTTGTCCGACGGCAGCGTCATCAGGTCGGCGTCGGGTGCGGCGCTGCCGACCACCGAAGGCGACCGCGAGGTGGCCGCCGGCAAGCGTGACGAGGCCTTCCAGGACGCGACGATCCGCGGCGTGCACACCCGCGTGCTGACGATGCGCGGCCCGGAGGGCTCGACCCTCAAGATCGCCAAGCCCCTCACCGACGTCGACGACACCCTCGGGCGCCTGCGCTGGATCCTCTTCGCGGTGACCATCGGCGGCGTCGGCCTCGCGTCGGGCTTCGGCGTCGCGGTCTCGCGCGCCGCCACCCGGCCGCTCGGCCGCCTCACCGCGACCGCCGAGCAGGTCACCGCCACCGGCGAGCTTCACCACCGCATCGAGCCCGAAGGCGAGGACGAACCAGGCCGGCTCGCCGCGTCGTTCAACGCGATGCTCGCCGCGCTCGACGCCTCCCGCGACGCGCAGCGCCAGCTCGTTGCCGACGCCTCGCACGAGCTGCGCACCCCGCTGACCTCGATCCGCGCCAACGTCGAGCTGCTCGAGCGCGCCCGCGACATGGAGCCCGAGGAGCGCGCCCAGGTGCTGACCTCGGTACGCGGCCAGCTCGAGGACCTCACGATCCTCGTCGGCGACCTCGTCGATCTCGCGCGCCCGGGGGAGGTCGCCGTCGAGCCGCCCGAGGAGCTGCGCCTCGACGAGCTCGTGCGCGATGCCGTCAAGCGCGCGCGCCGCCATGCGCCCGACACCGACTTCGCCGTCGAGGCCGAGCCGTCGATCGTCACCGGCTCGCGCGCGCGCCTGGCCCGCGCTATCGGCAATCTGCTCGACAACGCGGTGAAGTGGAGCCCGCCCGACCAGCCGGTCGAGGTGTCGGTCCGAGGCGGAGAGGTGACCGTCCGCGACCACGGGCCGGGCATCGACGAGGACGACCTGCCGCACGTCTTCGATCGCTTCTACCGCGCCGCCGCGGCCCGCGGTCTGCCCGGCTCCGGCCTCGGGCTGGCGATCGTCAAACAGGTCGCCGAGGCTCACGGCGGCAGCGTCGTGGCCGAGTCCGCGCCCGGCGGCGGAGCGCGGCTGCGCCTGGCGCTGCCCCTCTCACAAAGCTCCTAAGTCGCTCTCAGGAAGCGGTCAGGTTGGCCCGGCCTCATGTGGGCCATGACCAGATCACCTCTGATTCTCGCCGCGGTCGCCGCCGCCGCTCTCGCGCTCGGCGCGTGCGGCAGCTCCGACGACAACGGCACCTCCGGCTCGGCCAAGAGCCAGGGCGACAAGGCCTTCGAAGGCGCCCTGAAGTTCGCCAAGTGCATGCGCGACCACGGCATCGACATGCCCGACCCCCAGCGGGTCGGCAACGGCGGCATCAAGCAGACGATGAAGGCCGGTCCGGGCGCCAACAACGCCAAGATGCAGGCAGCCCAGAAGGACTGCCAGAAGTACATGGACGTCGGCGGCGGGCGCGCGCTGAGCGCGGCCGACAAGGCCAAGGTCCAGAACTCGCTGCTCGCCTACGCCAAGTGCATGCGCCAGCACGGCGTCGACATGCCCGACCCGAAGTTCTCCGGCAGCGGCGGCGGCGCGACCTTCCAGCTCGGCGGCCCCGGCAAGAAGGGCGGCACCACCGGCGGCCCGAACCCGGACTCGCCCGTCTTCAAGAAGGCCGATCAGGCCTGCCACGGCAAGCTCGCCGACCTCGGCAAGGGCGGCCCCGACGGCGGCCCGTCCGTCCAGAGCAGCGGGGGCGAGGGATGAGCGTCGCTGCCCGCCTCCCACGCGTCCGCCGCCGCGGCGGCCGCGCCTTCGTCGCCGCGCTCGTCGTGATCGCGGCCGGCGTTGCCGTCTGGCTGCTCCTGTCGTCCGACGACGGCGGCAACCCGCCGGCCGCCAACGACGCCGTACCGCTCGGCTCCGCGTCCGTCGAGCGCCGCGATCTCATCGCCCGCCAGGACGTCGACGGCACGCTCGGGTTCTCGGGCGCGAGCACCGCGCCGGCGCCCGCCGCCGGCACCCTCACCCGCCTGCGCGACGAGGGCGACACCGTCACCCGCGGGCGCTCGCTCATGTCGATCGACGCGAAGGCCACGGCATGGGTGCTCTACGGCACGACCCCGATGTACCGCGACCTCGGGCCGGGCGTGACCGACGGCCGCGACGTGCGCCAGCTCGAGGCCAACCTGAAGGCGCTCGGCTACGACCCGGGCACGGTCGACAACGACTGGACCTCGGCGACGACCGACGCCGTCGAGGACTTCCAGGACGACCGCGGCCTGACCGAGGACGGCACGATCTCGAAGTCCGAGGTCGTCATCTCCGACGGCCCGGCGCGCGTCGGCTCGCACAAGGTCGAGGTCGGCGCCCCGGTGCAGGCCGGCTCGCCCGTCACCGCGCTGACGCGGACCACGCCCGTCGTCACCGCCAAGCTCGACGCGAGCCTCGCCGCCGACGTGCGCCGCGACGACCGCGTGCGCGTGACCATGCCCGACGGCAGCGAGGTCGGCGGGCGCGTCACCCACGTCGGCACCGTGGCCAGCGCCGGCCAGGACGGCGACTCGCCGACGGTCGACCTGCGCGTGGCGCTCGACACCAACCGCCGCGGGCGCATCGACGGCGCGCCGGTGAGCATCTCGCTGGAGACGGGCGAGACGAAGGACGCCCTGTCCGTGCCGGTGACCGCGCTGGTGACCACCGCTCCGGGCAGCTATGCCGTCGAGCTCGCGGGGTCGCGCCGGCTCGTGCCGGTGACGCTCGGCTCGTTCGCCGACGACTACGTCGAGGTCGAGGGCGCGGGGCTGACGCCCGGGACCCGGGTCGTGGTGCCGCGATGACCCTCGAGCTGCAGGACGTCACCAAGGAGTACCCCGGCGGCGTGCGCGCGCTCGACGGGGTCAGCCTCGCGGTGCACGACGGCGAGCTCGTTGGCGTGGTAGGCCCATCGGGCTCGGGCAAGTCGACGCTGCTGCACGTCATGGGCACGCTCGAGCGCCCCAGTGGCGGTCGGGTCTCGGTCGCCGGGGCGGACGTCGGCGCGCTCGACGACCGCGAGCTCGCCGGCTTGCGCGCCGGCTCGATCGGCTTCGTGTTCCAGGCGTTCTTCCTCATCGACGGGATGACCGCGCTGGAGAACGTCGCACAGGGCCTGCTGTACAGCGGGACGCCGGTCGAGCAGCGCACCGCCGCGGCGCGGGTCGCGCTCGAGCTTGTCGGGCTGGGCCATCGCATGCACCACCGCCCCGAGCAGCTCTCGGGCGGCGAGCGTCAGCGGGTGGCGATCGCGCGGGCCGTGGTGGCCCGGCCGGCGATCGTCTTCGCCGACGAGCCGACCGGCAACCTCGATTCGCGCTCGGGCGCCGAGGTGATGGCGCTGTTGCGCGAGCTCAACGGCGAGGGCACCACGGTCATGGTCATCACCCACGACCTCGACCTCGCCGCGTCGCTGCCGCGGCGGATCTCGTTGCGCGACGGACGGGTGGTGGCGCGATGACCTCGCGGCTGCTGCCCGCCGATCTCGTCCGCGTGGGCGCGGTCGGCCTGCGCACGCGGCGCCTCCGCGCGGCGCTTTCGGCGCTCGGGATCGCGATCGGCATCGCGAGCATGGTCGCCGTGCTCGGGCTGTCTGAGTCCTCGCGCGCCGGCCTGCTGCACCAGCTCGACCGGCTCGGCACGAACCTGCTGACCGCGGCGCCCGGCCACACGCTCGGCGGCGACACCGCGACCCTGCCCGAGACGACACAGGCCTCGCTGCGCAGGGTCGGCGGGGTGCAGCGCGTCGACTCGGTCCGCGGCCTCGACGCGACCGTGCGCCGGACCGACAAGATCGACCCGGAGGAGACCGGCGGCATCTCGGTCGACGCCGCCGACCCCGGCCTGCTGCAGACGCTCGGCGGTTCGATGCTGCGCGGGCGCTTCCTCAACGGCGCCAACGGGCGCACGCGGTCGGTCGTCCTGGGCTGGGAGGCAGCCGAGCAGCTCGGCGTCGACCGTCCGGGCGCGCAGGTCTACATCGCCGGGCGCTGGTGGACGGTGCTCGGGATCATGGCGCCGCTCCAGCTCGCCCCCGACCTGGATCGCGCCGCGCTCATGGGCTACGACGCGGCGGTGCGCGAGCTCGACGCCGACCGCTCGGCGACGACGGTCTACCTCCGGGCCGACCCGTCGGCGGTCGAGCGCATCCACGAGCTGCTGCCGTCGGCGGCCGATCCCGAGCATCCCGAAGAGGTCGAGGTCAGCCGTCCGTCTGACGCGCTGGCCGCGCGGGCGCAGGCGGACAAGGCGCTGACCGGGCTGTTCCTCGGGCTCGGCGCCGTGGCCCTGCTCGTCGGCGGCATCGGGATCGCCAACACGATGGTGATCTCGGTCCTCGAGCGGCGCTCGGAGATCGGGCTGCGCCGGGCGCTGGGCGCTACGCGCGGCCACGTGCGCGCGCAGTTCCTCGTCGAGTCGCTACTGCTCGCCGTCGCAGGCGGGCTGGCCGGCCTGCTCATCGGGTCGCTGGTGACCGGCGCGTACGCCAGCGCCCGGGGGTGGACCGCCGTCGTGCCGCCCGAGGCCCTCGCCGGAGGGATCGGCGCGGCGCTGGCGATCGGTGCGGCGGCGGGCCTGTACCCGGCCGGGCGGGCGGCGCGGCTGTCGCCGACCGAGGCGCTGCGCGGAGCATGACCGGAGCGCGCCGCGGCGCGAGCGGCGGCCACGGCCGCCGCTCCGCCGCCGGACGCTCCTACGGCTCAACCAGGCCGCGCCTGATCGCGTAGCGCACGAGCTCCACGCGGTCGCGCATGCCCAGCTTGCGCAGGATGTTCGCGCGGTGCGACTCGACCGTCTTCTCGGCCAGGTGCAGGACCTCGCCGATCTCGCGGTTGGTGTGCGCCTCCGCGATGAGCTTGAGGACCTCCTGCTCGCGCGGGCTCAGCGGCTCGCGCGGGCCGGAGCTGCCGTCGGCCATCCACTCGCGCACGAGCGAGCGCTCGGCGGCGTTGGTGAGGAACGACTCGCCGCGGTGCACGGCGCGCACCGCGTCGACGAGCTCGTGGTCGGCCTCGTGCTTGAGGACGTAGCCCGACGCGCCGGCCTTCAGCGCCTCGAACAGGTAGCGCTCGTCGTCGTGCATCGAGAGGATGAGCACGCCGACGTCGGGCGCCAGCGAGCGGATCTCGCGGGTGGCCTGCAGCCCGGTGAGGCGCGGCATGGCGACGTCGAGTATCGCGAGGTCGGGACGGTGGGCGAGCGCCTGGGCGACCGCCTCGGCGCCGTCGGCGGCCTCGGCCACGACCTCCATGTCGGGCTGGCGATCGAGCAGCAGCTTCAGGCCGCCGCGCACGACGCCGTGATCGTCGGCGATCAGGAGGCGCACGCCGCCGCTCCCAGCCGCAGCTCGACCGTCGTGCCGGCGCCCGGTGCCGAAGACACCTCGAGGCGACCGCCGGCGAGGACGGCGCGCTCGCGCATCCCCGTGAGCCCGAGGCCGGCGGTGACCCGGTCGGTGACGAAGCCCTCGCCGTCGTCGGCGACGCGCACCACGGTGCCATCGCCGCGGCGCTCGACGGCGACGCGCACGCTGTGCGCGCCGGCATGCTGGGCGACGTTGGACAGCCCCTCCTGGATGATGCGGTAGACGACGAGCTGCTCGTCTGAGTCGAGGTCCTCGAGGCCGCTCGCGGGGAGGTCGAGCTTGGTGTCGATCCCGGCGCGGCGGCCGAAGTCGGCCACCTGCGTGCGCAGCGCGGCGCCGAGGCCGAGGTCGTCGAGCGCGACCGGACGCAGCTCGCGCGCGAGGCGCACGAGCTCGCCCATGGCGCGGGTGGCGACGGCCTGGGTCTCGCGCAGCTCATCGCGCAGTTGGGGCGGCGCGTGCTGGGCGGTGGCCTCGAGGCGCAGCAGGACGCCGGTCAGGGCCTGGTTGGCCTCGTCGTGCAGGTCGCGGGCCAGGCGCGCGCGCTCGCCCTCCTGGGCCTGGAGGACCGCGGTCGCGGTCCGGGCGCGCTCGGCCTCGAGGCGCTCGAGCATGCGATCGAACGCCTGGTGCAGGCGAACGACCTCCTCGACGTTGGCGGTCGGGATGCGCTGGCGGGTGTCGCGCCCGCCGAAGTCGACGCCCTCCATCGCGTTGATGAGCTCGTCGAGCGGGGCGAAGCGCCGGCGCAGGAGGAAGCCGTTGAGCAGCACCATCGCCATGAGCGCGGCGACGAGCACGAGGAAGCGCTTGCGCTCGATGAACGGCTCGGCGTGGAGGTTGGCGGCCACCGACGCGGCGAAGACCGTCGCGGTGAGCAGCAGCGCGTTGACCGCGAGGACTTGGGTGAGGAGTGCCGGACGCTTCATGGGGAATGGGGTCTGCACCGGATATCGGCCGCTGGGGCGCGCGCCGATACCCCGATTGGCTGGAGTTGGACGCAGATCCCCCTCCTAGGACTCCACCCCCACCCCCATCAGCCCAGAGGAGCAGAGGGCGCCGCCGGGACACGAGGCCGGCGGCGCCTTCTTCGTTGTTGGGGCCGCCTGGTTCGCCCCGCGCATCCGCTTCGCCGCACCCGCGCGGCCGCCCTCGCAGCGGCGCTATACTTTTTGAAGTGAATCCCGACCGAGTTCCAGGTGAATCGACCGTGACCAGCGTGTCCGGCTCGGAGTACGTCCGCCGCGTCAAGGAGCGGATCGACGAGGTCGACCCGTCCGAGGTGCGCGAGCTCGCCGGCGAGGGCATCGCCCTCATCGACGTGCGCGAGACCGAGGAGTGGGACACCGGCCACCTCCCGGGCGCCAAGCACGTCCCGCGCGGCTACCTCGAGTCGCGGATCGACGCCGCCGTTCCGGACCGCTCCCAGCGCGTGGTCCTCTACTGCGCCTCGGGCAACCGCAGCGCCTTGGCCGCCAACACCCTCGAGGAGCTCGGCTTCGAGCACGTCGAGTCGATGACCGGCGGCATCACGCTGTGGAAGGACCGCGGCTACCCCGTCGAGACGCCCAAGACCTTCACCCCCGAGCAGCGCGAGCGCTACTCGCGCCACTTCCTGCTCCCCGAGGTCGGCGTCGAGGGCCAGCAGAAGCTGATGGAGGCCAAGGTGCTGTTGCTCGGCGCCGGCGGCCTCGGATCGCCCACGGCGCTGTACCTCGCCGCCGCCGGCGTCGGGACGCTGGGCCTCGTCGACG
>Ga0081539_10006290_pt1 | contig 11478 bp, 12 predicted proteins | sample TabmetS4T2R2_FD_71023 | JGI IMG/M metagenome (GOLD analysis project Ga0081539, IMG submission 71023) | Tabebuia heterophylla rhizosphere microbial communities from the University of Puerto Rico - S4T2R2 | ecosystem: Host-associated > Plants > Roots > Rhizosphere ...
TTCTGGGGATGCCGCGGTCTATTGCGGCGAGCGTCTTCAACCTGAGGTCCTTCGACCTTCGAGTATGCGTTCATGGACCCTATTTTCGTGTAGGTCCACTACTTACGCAATCCGCTGTTAGAAGGAGCCGACCAAGCATTCCCTCCCTCTCGCATCTGTGGCTGGATGCGGGCTAGAGGGGAGGGCAAGGGGGGCAGACTGAGGCGTGTCGGTGGATTGGTAGGAGCTCATGCCACTGCGAGGGTTCGTGGTGCTGGCGAGGAGGTGGATAGTAGTGCGGACGATCGCCTGGATCGACCAGAACAGGAGGATGAGCAAGGATTACGAGCGGCGAGTCGCCACTAGCGAGGCGTTCATCTACGCAGCGATGAGCCGCCTGATGCTCAGGTGTTTGGCTCCCTGATAAGGCTTTTCGGACAGTCTCAGAAGGAGTCAGCGTGTTGAAAAAGTAGGTGTCGGCCGGACCGGCGGCGAAGCAGAGCCCGAGAACAAGACAAGAACACTACCAAAACGGCGTATTCGGCCCCTGAATCGGACACGGAAAAGGGCACGAAGGGGTTTTTCAACAGGCTGGAGTGTTCCGCGCACTTCGCACTAACGGCGTTCTCTTGGAAGTTGGCCCTAATGAATGGTAAGTCTACTTCTGGATCACTCCCATCGCCGGCAAATCCTTCTACGCGGTGTTTACGCTGCCTCGGCCAGCAGGTCACTCACCCCTTGAGGCATCGTGACCATCGGGACGTGCCCTGTGGGCAACTCCCTGTAGCCCCAGCCTTCCTCCGTTCGTGCTCGCTGTGCAAACGGACGGAATATCGGTGCCAGCACCGGGTTAACCGTGCAGGAGATGTAGGTGCGTGGCAAAAGCCCCGCCTCCTCGCTCGAAAGCCCGACGGGACTCTCGAAGGTCTTAAGCGGTTGAAGAACGAGCTTGGAGGCAAACCAGCGGGCATCCTCTTCGTCGGTGATCGCGAACGCTTCGATGGGTTGTGGTGGTATGCCTACTCCTTCGCCCGAAACCCTGGCGGCTTCTCGGTAGCCCTCTGCTCTCTCCTGAGGCATGAGGTCGAACATAGCCTGGCCGTCTTTCGGTACCCAAGCATCCAAATACACCAGATGGGAGAGCTTCTGCGCCACGACCTCGGCGACCGCCGTCGTTACTACCCCGCCATAGCTGTGGCCGACGAGCACCACCTCTTCGATGTCCTCGTACTCGATCACCCCTAGGACATCGTGTACGTGCGTGTCCAACCCGTCCACGCAGCCCAGCAGGTGCGCCCGCTCGCCGAGGCCAGTGAGAGTCGGTGTGTACACCTCGTGGCCACTGGCTCTCAGATAGGGGACCACTCGCCGCCAACTCCATCCGCCCTACCAGCCGCCATGCACGAGCACGAACGTCGCCATGTGAACCTCCTCTTTTGCAGTCTCGGTCGCCTAGCGTTCCATCCGCTCGAACCATCGAGCCCGCGCCTCCGAAGCCTCGAACGGATCGGCGTAGTAGCGGGTCTCTCTGAAGATCTTCCCGTTGCGCAGCTCCAGGATGAGCACGAAGTCGACTTCCCGCCCCCCACCATAGGCGACGACCCCCTTGACGACCCACAGCCCCTCCCTTACCAGCACGCGGCGCAGCCGCCTGGGAGGCCGCGATCCGGCGTTGGCCTGTTGGAACTCCCTCATCTTCTGGCGGCCCCTGAGACGCTCGCCCGACTGGGGCCACTCCATGGTGTACTCTTCGTGGCGTATCCTATCTTCCGCTCGGGCACTGAGGGTGGAAAACAGCTCGGCGAGGAAGTGGTGGGCCCGTCGTTCGTCCATCTGCTGGAGGTCGGGTACCCGCTGCTCGTCCATGTGCGCCGCTCCTTTGCCGGATTGGAACGATTATGCCATCCGGAGGGACCTTACTCATCCGATGGCGTCGAAGAAACTGTTTGGAAAATAGCCGGAGGCTTCTCGAGCGTGCCGTACTTGCCACAAAGAGGCGGCTAATCAAATCCACTTCGGTCCCTCCTAGAGGACTTCGGGACCCTGATTGGGTACCCATTCCGATTTTCCAAACAGTTTCGAAAAGACTGTCTGAAAAGGGTATTCTAGTTCTTGTGAGAATATGTCACAGATGGCTCAGAGCCTTTTCGAACAGTCTCTCTACGTACTCAGGTGAAAAGGCTAGCGGCAAAACTGGTCTTCGCGTCCAGATCGTGAAGGGTGCTCACCGAGCGGGGATAGAGAACCGCTGGCCCTTGCGGTGGGAGCCAGCGGTTCTTGTTGCTCGTCTGGTAGCTCTTCGCGACTGTCTCTAAACCGTTTCTTATAAGCTTTGGAGGCCCGCCCTCAATTCATCCGCGGTCGCAACGGGGAACGTTTCGACCGTCGCAGCCAGTTCCAGCCACAAAGGTTCCAGCTTTGTAACTACCTCGGATTCTTTTTCCATGTTGATCACTAAGAACCCGCCTCGCTTGCCCTCGATGGGGCAGAAGTACGCAGCCTCGGGCTGAAGTTTCCCGAGTAGAGTCTCCATTGTTTGCCCTATGCTTCCGTCTTCGACTAGCGGATTGGACTCCTGTGTGGGGATGGTGAACTTCACCATAGTACGCATGATCTCGCTATGCTCCCTTCTCCTCTCCTTAGCACCCGCCGGGATGCTATTCCTTTGTACCAAGCACATGATGCCACCAACAAAGCCTTGGCGCGAATTTCCGAGAAAAAGATACTCCGAGATCGTCTGGAAACTCTACGCACGAGCCAACCTCCTTACCATAAGCCTCGTCATCTCCGCTGGGTAGTGGAGCGGACGTTTTCTTGGATAGATCACAACAGAAGGATGAGCAAGGATTACGAGCGACTGGCCGCCACTAGCGAGGCGTTCATCTACGTGGCGATGAGTCGCCTGATACTCAGGCGTTTGGCTCGCTCATGATCCTTTCGGGCAGCTTCTCTGGGTACTTGCGTGGATAGAGGCTAACTCTCGCGCTGCCAAGGCGTGGGCATCGACGCCCGGAGTTCTGCCTATTCGTCGATGAATTCCCTGATCACGGCAGCGGTCTCGTCGGGCACCTCAAGCGTGGGGAACTGGCTCGCCGCTTCCAGACGGCGTACATGGAACCAAGGATTTGCCCGAGCGAACGACTCTTGTGTCGAGAGGTACTCGGGCGCGGGGGGTTGCGCATACGCGTGAAGCACGGGCACCGGCGGACTCAGTTTGCTCAACGCCGTAAGCGGATCGCCTTCGCGTGCAAATATGGCGGAGATCTCCCGGCCCGCCCTCGACCACATCTCGTAACCGTGACTTGCTAACATCTGGTTGCGTATTTGCGTCTGCACCGAGGCAGGCGCACCGCCCACGAACATAGTAACCACTTGCTCGGCTGTCTCACGCCAACGCGCCTCATCCTGCAAGGCCTCCATCGCACCCAAGAACCTGGGGGCAAGCGGGTTCCCACGGGCGGAGATGACCGGCCAACTGCTGGCTACCATCTTCGGCACCCGCTCGCCCAACCTCCGACGTAATTCGAGGGCCACCCACGGAAGCTGGCCTTGGCCGATGGGGATAACGGAGTGCGCTCCGCTATCTCGGATGACGGCAACGGCATCCCCCGCCATCTCGGCAAAACCGAAGTCCCCATCGGGGGCTTGGGATTCGCCATGCCCGCGCCAGTCCAGTACCAGCACACGATGGTCCGCGCTCAAGCGTGCAACCAGGGGTGCGAAAATCGTGTGATCGTTCGTAAAACCCGGCAAACACAAAAGGGCAGGCTCGCCCTCGCCTGCGTCGTCGTAGTAGATCCGCATTCCCGCTGAATCAGCGAATGCCATAGCCCGGTCCTTCTTTGCACCTTGCCATATATGCTACGCCTCGTTCCGAACGACCGCAAGGGGCGTCTTCTCGCTGTTCAACGAACGTCCGAAGCTGACTTTCGAAGCCGTCTTGAAGGAGATCTAGCGACGCCGCAAGCGTGGATTTGGCCTCCTTATGCCGGCCAAAACGACGAAAGAGGAACTCACTGGCGGCTGCTGAGCTACTCCGAAGGCAGCTTTTTGGGCTTTTCGGACAGTCTCGAACAGTCGTTACTCGGAAGCTCTCGTCGAAGGCTGCATTCTATCCTCCTGGATGATGGAGAGGTTCATCTGGACGCGGAGTTCGAATGCTGGCACGCCTGCCGAGCAGGGCCGCAATCAGGCAGACGGCGACCAGGGTCGGTGCGGCGGCCAAGGCGGCGACGATGGCAAGAAGCCTGCGCCGCATCTGCCGGGTGTCGTTGAGGTGCGGGAAGGGTCTGTCTGGGATCTCGACGCCGAAGAACTTGCACAGGGGAGCCCAGCCCTCTCTCACGTCGTAGACGAGGAGCCGATCCGGAGGAACCCGACGGCGGACCTCCGCGTTGTGGCGTTCGAAGGTCTCGATTGCGTGCCGGCGGTCCTCGAAACGGCCGTCGAAGGTGCCTCTCCAAACGATATTGTCCGCCAGGCGGACGATGCTGGTGACGCCGGGGGCGAAGATGCCGGCAGCGGAGAGGACAAGCCGCACGGGGAGGGGTCCGGATGAGATCCTGTGTATGCCGTAGATGGTGTCACGCATGCTCTCGTACCAGCGGCCCGGATCCCGGACCGTCAGGACCACCTTCGCTTCGGGAAACGCGTACATCAGCTCCTCGTAGAAGGCACAGGCGGGCCAGTCCACGGCCACGCCGTAGCCAGCGAGAAACTTTTGCCAGTCCACCCGCTCCCCGCGCCTGGCAGCCTGCCAGGTACGGGCGTGCCAGGGGTAAGTGAAGACCTCGGTCATGTGGTAGGCGGAACCGAGGCCCAACTCCTCGAGTGCCGCTTTGAGCGAGGTGGTCCCCGTACGGCCAAAACCCGCGCCCACGACGTTCATGCGGCAGCAGAATCCGCCAGCGGGCCGGGTTTATCGGGCACGACCGAGCCGAGAGAGGCCCAGATAGAGCCCACCGGCTAGCAGCAGCGCCAGTACGATGGGCGCGGCGGCGGAGATCGCCCGTATCGTGGCGATGCCGCGCCGGGTCTCGGCCGCGTCGTTGAGACGCGGGAAGGGCTCGTCTGGTTCCTCGACGCCGAGGAACTCGCACAGCGGTCCCCACCCGTTCCCAACCTCATAGACGAGCAGCTTCTCGGACGGAACCTTCTGCCTCACCTCCTCATTGTGTGCCTCGAAGACGCGGATGGCATGGTCTCTGTCCTCGAAGCGTCCGTCGAAGGTGCCGTCCCAGATGATCTCATCCGCCAGGGGGGGCCGGCGGTCGGCGAACCGACCGCCGGTGAGGAGGCTGATCAGGCCGAAGACCGTGCGGGCCACCGGCGAACTGTTGATCGTCATGCTCAGCTCGTAGATCGTGGTGCGCGCGCTCTCGTACCAGCGCTCCGGGTTGCGGACGGTCAGTATTACTTTGGCGTCCGGGTTCCGCTCCATCAGCTCCTCGTAAAACGTACAGGCGGGCCAGTCGAGGGTTGCCTGATATTCGCCGAGAACCCCGTCCCAGTCCACCGGCTCTCCGCGCCAGGCGGAGACCCAGAAGTTTGCGTGCTCCGGGTGCGCGAAGACCTCGGTCATGTGGTAGCAGGGATCGAAGCCCAACTTCTCCAGCGCAGCCTTCAGTGATGTCGTGCCTGTCCTACCGAAGCCGGCGCCGACGATCTTCATGCCGTGGGCGTGTAATCTTTGAACTGCTCGCGCAGGGCGCGCTTCAGGAACTTGCCCGCCGCTGTGCGTGGTATCTCCTCGACGAACTCGATGGAATCCGGCAAGGACCACCTGGGATGTTTCTCGGCGAGGTGGGCGATGAGGTCTTTCTCCGTTGCTTCCTTGCCTTCTTCGAAGACTACGACGCCGAGGGGACGCTCCTGCCACTTCTCGCTGGGGATGGCGATGACGGCGGCCTCGGCGACGGCCTCGTGGGCCATCAGGTCGTTCTCCAGGGCGACGGAGGAGATCCACTCTCCGCCCGATTTGATCAGGTCCTTGGTGCGGTCTTGTATCTCCACGTACCCGCCAGGTTCTATGCTGACGATGTCACCGGTTCTGAACCAGCCGTCGTCGGTGAACTTATCCGGGTCCTCGTCCTTGAAGTACGCGCCCGCGACCCACGGTCCCCTGACTTCGAGCTCGCCCATGCTCTCGCCGTCCCAGGGGGCGAATCCTTCGTCGCCGCGGGCGCGAACCTCGATGAACGGCCCAGGGATGCCCTGCGTCGCCCGCATACGGTACTTCTCGTCTTCAGGGAGTTCCGCTTTCTCGCTCGTCAGGTTGCAGACGGTGCCCAGTGGCGCCGTCTCGGTCATGCCCCAGGCGTGGAGGACGTGCAGCCCGTGGCGGTCTTCGAAGGCCCGGATCATGGACTCGGGAGCCGCAGAACCCCCGATGATCATGGCGTGCAGCTCCGATAGGTCGTAGGCATCCGGGTCTTCATCCAGTTTCCTCAAGATACCGAAGAAGATGGTCGGCACCCCAGCGGTGATGGTGACTTCTTCCTGCGCCAGGTTCTCCAGCAGGCTTTCGGGATCGAGGTGCGGACCCGGCATAACCTGCTTGGCTCCCGTCATGGTGGCGGTGAATGGCAGGCCCCAGGCGTTGACGTGGAACATCGGGACGACCGGCATGACCGTGTCGCGCTCGCGCAGGCCGAGCATATCCGGCGTCGCCGCTCCCATCGAGTGCAGGCAGATGCACCGGTGCGAGTACAGCACACCTTTGGGGCGTCCCGTCGTACCAGAGGTGTAGCACATGGCTGCGGCGTCGTTCTCGTCGAAGTCCGGGTACTCGAAATCGTTCTCGTCGGTGCTTTCGAGGAGGTCCTCGTAACTCTCCACGCCGTCTGGCGCGGAGTCCGGTACGGAGCCATCGGCGGAGATGACGAAGATATGTTCCAGGTTCACCCCGTCCCGGAAGCTGTCGAGGAGCTGGAGCATGGTCTCGTCTATGAGGAGGATTTTGTCCTCCGCATGGTCGAAGATATAGACGAGGTCGTCGGGGCTGAGACGCGGGTTGACGGTGTGGAGGACGGCGCCGGCGCACGGGACGCCGAAGTACGCTTCGAGGTGCTGGTAGGAGTTCCAGGCGAGGGTCGCCACGCGGTCGCTCTTCTCCAGTCCGAGTCCGCCGAGGGCGACGGCTAGCTTCTTGGCGCGTCGGATCATATCCGCGTAGGTGTAGCGGTGGATGCTCTTGTCCGGCAGGCGGGTGACGACCTCCCGGTGTCCGAAGAGCGCCTCCGCGCGCCGGAGTATGGCGGGCAAGGTTAGCTGGTAGTCGGCGGTTAGCCCTCTCAAAGTGATCCTCCTTCTCTTTCCCCAAAGATTCGGTGCGATGATGTTAGCATTGGTGCGAGATACCGGGCAACAAAAGGCCTTGCTGAGTAACAATGGAAGACGGCTGTTTCAGTGTGATAGCGGTTACGCTTTTCGGGAAGTGGGAGGTTGCCCGCTATCCTTACCGACAAGCGTTTCCTCCGGCACCAGATGCTCCAAGAGCACGTTAAGAGGGCAACAGGGCGCCACACACGCCGATCTGCAATAAGGGATAGGGACGGCAAGGTTTGGCGCGTGGCGGGGATACTGAGAGTCTAATGCAGGCGCACTCGTCCCGAACGCGGCGAGCTTATAAGCTGACTGCATTTCCTTTCGCAACGATCACCTCTCATGCTTATTGGAGCGCCCACGTAGAAGCTCAAGAGCGGATTGAAGCAAGATAGCGGTTTGACGGCATCGCCTTTGTGGTTGGTCGTGGGAATTTATCTGGACCGTGGTTGGCTTCGTGGGGCTGCTTATGGAACACGGAACCGTTTTCGGTCGGGAGATGGATGGCTGGCCGGTACGGCTTCTCGGATCAGCATTCGCGTTAGTTGGCTTGACGATGCTGAATCGACTCCCCCGGCTAGGGATACGGTGCGTCCAGGAGGCACCAGGACCGAGCGTCGGCGGAATGCGCGCAATAAGTAGAAGCGGAGCAGATGGGTCGAGAAATATCAGTTCTCTGAAGCTTCTCGGGAGTTGCCAGGCTACGTAACTCGTGGACTAGCTTGAGTTCCGACGTCTGGAGCATTCTGTGTGAAGTAGACCAGGATCGAGGTACTGACTCCCACAACGATAGTTGCGAATTCGGCCCTCTCGAAGCTTCCCGACACAGCCCACTGTAGAAGCGCGCTCACGATGGGTGTCACAGCCGCTACGATAAACTTCAGCGAGGCGAGGAAGCCGCTTGGTCTATTACGGAAAAAATACACCAATACCGCTGTAACAAAACCGGTTATGGCCACTGCGACTTCTGGGCCTTTTAGATCGCCCGTAGTGATCCAGGAGCCGACCGCCGAAATCAGTGGGATGGCTGCCGCGAGTATGGCCTTCATGAACTGATTCATGCTTTTCCTCCTTCTCCACGCTATGTTCTGACACCATTGTTAACGAGGGCAATGAATCGGTAATGAATTTTGGATCAAGCGCTATCCCTGTAGCCTGTTTTGCCCGTCTTCCAAAAGGGTTCTTACTCGGAAGGTCATTTACAAGATTCTGTACTGTCTCGGCCTTGCGGCCCAGGATCGTGGCTCTAGACCCTCTGTTCTTGCTTTAGCTGGATTTACATGATGTGGTGCGCAATAAACTGAGCACTTACGCTAGATTCGCGCATGACCGAAGAGAACCGCGCAGGGGGTGATCAGGTAGAAGAAGCGGCTTGAAGGACAGCAAAACCTGTGCCGCAAAGATGATACCCAAAGAGAGGTCCAAGTCGGCACGTTAGGCTGCTAAGGTACGTTAAGCCAAGAAGAGGTAGCAGAAAGAGTCCTCGTAGAATCCCACAAAAGATGCGGAACTTATCAGACTGGATAGAGGCCAATGGCCAGCTCATAGCAGGACTTGTCCTCCTAATTTTCGGTCTTGGCGTCATAGTGTCAGGACGTGTAGACATCGGGACATCCGAAGACGTGACGGGCCTACCCACACGGCCGGGAGGGTTGGTCGCTGCAGTAATGGGCTTGGTACTCTTGGTGCTCTCAGCGATGGGTTAGTTCCTCGGGAATTTAAGTGCAGAGTTCCCAATGCTGGTGTACTAGCGAATCTTGGTGCAAAGTCTGCAATGCTACTTCCATCCGTCAGCAGGTGTGAGGCCCTAAGCCCAATGTTGACGATCTGCTAGCATTCAGCATATCAGCAGGCAAAGGGCTAGACGATGGCTAATGAGGGCGAGTTCCGCGTGGTTGCAGTTTCCTTCTTTGGCAGGTGGAGCGTGGGCACGTTTCCCACCCGCGAGCAGGCCGAATGGCGGGCCAAGGAACTCAACGACTGGTCGGAACGCTACCCGCGCGGCTACATCCAGTATCTGGTGCGGCCCGTGGAGCAACCGCGCGGGGAACGTTGAGCCAACTATCGCACCAACTCTACGCTAGACTCTTCATCGTTGGAGAGTGAGAGGCTAAAGTGCAGACCTATTGCGTTTGTCGTTTCAGAAGCGGGAGGTCGCACGCTACCCCACCCAAGAGCAGGCAGAATGGCGCGTGCGGGAGTTGAGGGCGGAGACGGAGCGCAGCCCGCGCGGTTACGTCGAGTACGTGATGCGACTGGTGGGCGATGGCTCTATCGAGGACGGGTGATGCGGCCCTATGGCGCGGCGAGGAAGGCCCGGCTATCGTAGAATGGTGTTGGAATGCGCGCCGGTCTTATCTGATGGCTGTGTGGTCCGGCGGCCATGGTGATCTAGAGAGGAGGCGAGTTGGACTCGGAGGTGGTGCAGTTCGTGTTGGCGCTGATTTTGTTCGCCATCATACTCATCGGGTCCTACTGGTTCGTTCTCCTGCCGACCCGCAGAAGCGCCCGGCAGGAGAACGAAGGGGGAAGATCGCGGCGATAGGAAACGGGTTTCGGGTAGGGGTGAGGTCCTTTGCAGGTCTCGGCTAAGGCCGATTACGCGCTGCGGGCGGCGCTGGAATTGGCGCTGACCGAGGACGCGAAGCCGCTGAAGGGAATTCGTATTTCCGAGGCGCAGAACATCCCGCTGAAGTTTCTGGAGAACATCCTGCTGGAGCTCAAACACGCTGGCATCGTCCGCACCCAGCGCGGTGCCGGAGGTGGATACTGGCTCGCCCGTCCGCCCGAAGAGGTGAGCCTGGCCGAGATCATCCGGGTCGTCGAAGGACCCCTGGCGAACGTCAGGGGCGAAGGCCCGGAGTCCGTCGAGTATACCGGTGCGGCCCAGCCTTTGCGGGAGGTCTGGATCGCGGTCCGCGCCAACCTCCGCGCCGTGCTCGAAGCCGTCACCCTGGCGGACCTGGCCAGCGGCGAGCTTCCGTCCTCCATCGACCTCCTGACGCAAGACCCCGAAGCCTGGGTGCGCCACTAGACAGGAGAGACCGCGTCCTGCTGCGCGACGTGGCCGAAGGGGATCTCCACCTTTTCTACGAACACCAGTTGGACGGGGACGCAACCCAGATGGCCGCCTTCCCACCCAGGGAAAGGGGTACCTTCATGGCGCACTGGGACAGGATCATGCACGACGAAACCGTGCTTAAGAAGACCATACTCTTCGACGGACGCGTCGCGGGCAATATCCTGAGCTTCGAGCAGTCCGGCGAACGTGAGGTGGGGTACTGGATCGGGCGCGAATACTGGTGCCGGGGCGTGGCCACACAGGCGCTATCGCTCTTTCTCGCTCACCTGCAAACGCGTCCGTTATACGCCCATGTCGCCGGGCACAACACCGCCTCCCTCCGCGTCCTGGAAAAGTGCGGGTTTCGCGTCACCGGCGAAGACAGAGAGTTCTCCAGTGTCCATGACCAAGAGATCCGCTGGCTCATACTAAAGCTCGAAGCGTAGGGCAGACGATGGGTGGCGGTCATGGGCCGTCCCGCCTTTCTCTTTCTGGAGGCCCGCCGTGATCCAGAATCCCGGTCTCGTCCAAGCTGACCGAAAAATAACAGTTCGGTAACAATTCCTCGTAACCTCTTGACTTGCCTTTCGACAAGCTTTACAGTCCACGCCGGTCAGTAAGCTAATAAAACTAATAGACAATATAGATTTAGTGCAGAATGGAGGAGCACGAGAGATGATGAACGGACATGGGGAGGGGACGGCGGTGGATCGACCCAACGTGGTTGTGATTGTGGCGGACACGTTCAGGCGGGATCACCTGGGGGCATATGGGAACCCCTGGATCCAGACCCCCCACCTCGACGCTTTCGCGAACTCGTCCGTGGTTTTCGACCAGCACATCATTTCCTCCTTTCCAACCATGCCGGCCCGCGCCGACTTCCTCACGGGTACCTTCTCCTATTCACACATGGGCTGGGAGCCACTGCCCCGTCACCTCATGACGTTGCCGGAGCTTCTCTCCAAAGCCGGATACCACACGATGGGCGTCGTTGACACGCCGTTCTTCATCCGGGGCGGCTTCGGTTACGACCGTGGCTTCGACGACTTCATCTGGGTGCGCGGACAGGGCGACGATACAAGACCCCACGAGCGCGCCGACATGCGCTCCACCTG
>Ga0081539_10006291_pt1 | contig 11478 bp, 12 predicted proteins | sample TabmetS4T2R2_FD_71023 | JGI IMG/M metagenome (GOLD analysis project Ga0081539, IMG submission 71023) | Tabebuia heterophylla rhizosphere microbial communities from the University of Puerto Rico - S4T2R2 | ecosystem: Host-associated > Plants > Roots > Rhizosphere ...
GCCCTGATGGGCGGGGATCACGTGCTTGAACGGGAAGAGGTCCTGGACGCTCTCCAGGAAGCGGAACCACGATGGCGAGCCGGCATACGACTCGTCGCCCCGCTGGACGCCGGCCCATTGCTCGGCCGACATGGCGCCGGTGCCCGAATCGGTCAGCAGGTCGATCAGCACGTCGGCGGCGTGGAGGTTGAACAGGTTGTAGCCAGCCTCACCCAGGTGCCGGTCGCGCTCCGCCACCGTGGTGATCCTGATGGGCTCAACGCTCTTGATGCGGAACGGCTCGATGATCGTCTTCCAGCGCTCCACCTCCTCAGGATAGGCGCATCATTCGGCCCATGAACGGTTGGGAATCCCTGGGCGGGACACTCGCCTCGGCACCGGCGGTCACGACCTGGGCCGTGGGCGAGATGCAGGTGTTCTGCATCTTTCCAGACGGTGAGCTGTGGAACCGCTACTGGGATGGCGAGGCCTGGCACCCGTGGGAGACGCTGGGTGGGGAGCTGGTTGGCGATCCGGCCGCGTGCTCATGGGGCGCCGATCGGATTGACCTCTTCGCGCGGGGCAGGGATGGCCAGCTGTGGCACAAGTGGTACGAACCCGCCGGCTGGCAGCCATGGGAGCAGCTTTCCGTGGAGCTGGCAAGCAACCCGTCCGCGTGCTCATGGGGCCCGAACCGTCTCGACGTCTTCGGGCGCTCACCCGAAGGCGAGCTCGTCCATGCATCCTGGGACGGCTCAGCCTGGACATTCCAGACTGCGTGACCTTGCGTGTTGCGCCGAACGCATGAAATCGCACCATTCGGTCACGTCTGATATCACCTGATGCCTGACAGGCATCAGGTAGCGCCGGAGCAGCAGTTCCGGTGACATCCGATGCGTCTGAAGCATCGGACCCCTGGTCACATCGGCGCCGCGGAGCCCCACAGAAATGGCCCGGATGCGTCGAGCGCCGCGCGCCATCCCAGCTCTGCGAGGCGCGCGTGCAGATCATCGGGCCGCCAGAGGACCTTGACGGCGCGGTAGGTGGAGCCATCGCGTAGCGTCCGCCGAACGACTCCAGCATCCTGGTCGATCCAATCCTCGCGCCAGAGATCGTGCGCCGCCTCGTCGAAGATGAACACCGATCCGGCTGGAGAGAGGAGGCGGCGGAGCGACGTCCAGAACGCCTCGAACCGGTCCTGAGGAACGTGCGAGAGGAACGCGCCAAAGAAGACGACGTCATAGGTTGCCTCGGGTCGGAGATCGAGCGCATCGGCCACTGCGTACCGGACGTTGGGCCGTTCGCCGAGCTTGGCGTGATTCAGCGCCAGCATCTCTGCCGATGCATCGGTTGCCAGCAGGTCGTCGGCAAATTCCGAGAGCACGCCTGTCCAGAGTCCTGTTCCTGCGGCAAGCTCAAGCACACGACCCCGGGGGGCGAACAATCGGAGCGCACGGCGTGCCATCTCGAAGTGGCTTCCGATGTGGCCTTGATCCAGGGGCGCTGTCACGTCGTATTCGGCTGCTCGCGCCCGGTAGTAGCGGATCTGCTCATCCAGCAGCTCGCGGTCGGTCACCCGTCGTCGCCGCTGACGGTGGGCCGCAGCAGGAAGATCCACACGTCCCATGCGGCGTGGCTGACGATGAGCGCTCCAAGGGGAGCACCCAGGGCGTAGAGCGCAGCCCAGTGCGCGCCCGCGACCCCGGCAGCGCCGATCAGCGTGAAGTTGCCGGTCACGAGGTGCACGCCACCGTACGCCGCGGTTCCGGCAGCGGCGCCGCGCCAGCGTCCGAGCAGGCGCGTGAGCGTCGCCTGCACGAACCCCCGCCAGAAGATCTCCTCTGCCGGACCGATGATCGCCACCAGGCGACCACCTATCTCGGCGCGGGGCTGAAGCGTGCGGAGCGCGTAGATCTCGCGGATCTGTCGCTCGCCGCCGGGCACGAAGCGGCGGGCGAATCGGTCGCCAACCTGGAAGGTGGCGTACAGGGTCGCAGCCGAGGCCAGCCCAAGCGCCACGTCGCGGCCGCGAATGCGCAGCCGGCGTGCCTCCGGGCTGACGGCCAGGGCGAAGCTGCCAAGGCTGAGCCCGGTCATGGTCATCCGCTGCCAGAAGCGCGGCCGCGGCCCGCGGAAGGTCAGGGCAAAGGCCGTTTGCGCCGCTGCCAGGCCGATCCCCAGCGCCAGGCGGTCGAGCAGTGGCGCAGGCCGTGCTCCGAGACGACGAATAGAACTCGTGGTTTTCACAGTGCCCTAGTCCGGCGAAATTCCGTCGCGGATAGTGCTGTGAGTGCTACCCGAGACCCCCTTCGGGCATTTCCTGGCGCTGTGAACACTAACAGTTGTATGCGCTCGGCCACCACGCGTGGCCCTTAATGAATGAGGGCAGCTAGGACGATTCCGGCGACCAGCAGGGCACCGAACGCGGCGTGCAGGCGTGCGGTCTGCAGGTCGATCATCGCGATCGCGCGCGCCTGCCCGCTCGCCCCCAGCTCCGCGGCGCGCACCACGACCACCAGCAGAGGGAGGGAAAGAATGGCGAGCAACGTGGCCGGCGGCAGCGCACCGGCGACCACAGCCAGCGCCAGGACGATGTAGGCGCCAAGCGTCAGCCCCAGGTACCCGTAATGGGCCCACTCGCGGCCGATGCGGCTCGAGAGCGTGACGATCCCCGCCCTGGTGTCCTCGCGAATGTCGCGCCACTCGTTGCCGTGCAGGATCGCTGCGACCAGCAGGCCGATCGGCAGCGACAGCACCACCGCCACCGGCGACCACGTGCCGCTGACTGCGTAGTAGCTGCCGACCGTCATCAACGGCCCCATCAGGAGGAACACCAGTGGCAGCCCCAGCGCGCGGAATTTGTACTCGAACGGCGGGGCCGTGTAGAAGTAGCCGCCGGCCAACCCGGCGATGCCCAGCGCAACGATCGGCCAGCCGCGGGCAGTGATCAGAACAACGCCGATGACTGCGGCGGCGGCGAAGGCAGCGAGGGCAAGGCCGTAGGCCGCGCGCTCCGCGATCCGGCCCTTGAGGATGGCGTGGCTCGCCCGCGGCGAGGTGATGGTGTCGATCCCCTTGCGCACGTCGTAGATCTCGTTGGTCACGTTGGTACCGATGTGCAGCAGCACCCCGCCGAGCAGCGCCAGCAGGAAGAGCCCGGGGTTGAACGGCCCATCGGCATAGGCCAGCGCCCCGCCAGCGGCGACCGGAATGACCGAGGCGGTGAACGAGAAGGGACGGATGACCTCCCATGCAGCACCGGCGCGACGGCGCAGGCGCTCCCAAACGGTCAGCGCATCGTCAATCGTGGGTGCGGCAGCCGCCGCGGCAGCGGGCTCGGCGTCGGCGGGGAGTCCCCAGCGGTCGGCCGCGGCGTCGGTGAGCTGGCCGTATATGGCCGCCGCGTCGAGGAGCTCTTCGACCTGTGTTGCCTCCTGCAGGACGGGCTGCAGCAGGGGAACGTCCAGGCCGGCGCGCAGGTGGAAGGCCAGCGCCCCCTCCGCGACCTGCTCGGCGGTGCCGCACAGCATGAAGGCGTCGAGCAGCTCGTCCGGGATCAGGCCGGCGGCCTCGTGGAACTCCTCGGCCCGCCAGGCTGCCGCGATCCGGTCGCGCAGCTCGCGCTCGAAGCCGGCGCGCCTCAGGGAGACGTCGCCGAGCACGCTCATCATGTAGATCACGAACGGCTCGCGCTTGGCGCGGTTCAGCGCGTCGCGCCGGCTCTTGTCGACCAGGGTCAAGAGATAGCCTGCTGATTCGATCGCGTCGGGATCGCGCCCGGCGGCAGCTGCCGACGCGCGGAGGCGCCGCAGGATGCCGGTCAGCGAGGGGATCGACTCGGCCGGGCGCGCCAGGTAGCCATCGGCCTTTCGCCCGGCAAGCTCGACGAACTCACGCCGGTAGGCGGCGATCACCAGCGGGATGCGATGGGGTGGCGCGAACATCGGCTGGATGGGCGGAAGTCCTTCGGTGGCCGACGGCAGGCGCTCGCCCGCCCAGAGCGCACGGAGGGTATCGAGGGTGCCGCTGACCCGCTCCACTGCCTCGTCGGGCGCGTAGCCGATGCCCATCTGCTTCAGCCGCAGTGGCAGCCCGGTGCCCAGCCCCATCACGATCCGGCCCGGGGCCATCTCGTCGAGGGCGGAGCCCGTCATCGCCAGCACCACCGGGTGTCGCGTGTACGGGTTCAGCGCCCCGGCGGCGATGCGGAAGCCGTCCTCGGCCTCATCGGCGCCCAGCTCTGCGGCGATGGCGCTGACGTAGCTGACCGCGTCGCGCTCGAAATACGAATCGTGGACCCACACCGAGTCCAGGCCGGCCCGCCGTGCGGCGTGGCTCCAGGCGACGACGTCCTCGACCTCCCCGCGGGCGGCGAAGCCGATGCCGATCCGTCGCGCAATCGTATTCATGCTACTGCAGCCTAGCAGATTTGCAGTGCCGCGTACACTCGGTCGGCCATGGCGCCATCAGGCAGTACCTGCCTCGTCCGAAAGCCCGGCGGGGAGCTGGAAGAGATCGGCCTCGACGAGGTCGAGTCGCTGCTGGGGGACGGGCAGAAGCATCTCGCCTGGCTGGACTTCGCCGATCCGGATGAGAACGACATCGCGCTCCTGCGCGATCGGATCAAGCTGCACCCGCTCGCGCTGGAGGACGTGCGCAAGCGGCGGCAGCGGCCCAAGGTTGACGTGTATCGGAACCAGCACGTCATCGTCGCATACGAGGTCGGCGGCAAGGGCACGCGCCGACATCCGGACTTCGCGCTCGGTGAGCTGCACCTGATCGTCGGCCCGAACTACATGGTGACGCTGCACTGGGGGCCGTCGCCGACCATCGATGACGTGCGCAGTCGCTGGCGCCAGGAGCCGGATGCAGTGGCGACCAGCCCGGCAGGCCTGGTCTACGCGCTCCTTGACGCACTGGCGGATGGCTACTTCCCGCTGCTCGATCGGCTGAGCGAGCGGATCGACCGCCTGGAGGACAGCATCGTGACCGGCGGCCCCGAGTCCGGGCCCAAGGCGGTGAAGCCCGTCCTCGACCTCAAGCGCGAGCTGCTCGACCTGCGCCGCGTGGTGGCTCCGCTGCGTGACGTGGCCAACGCGCTGCTGCGCAAGGACGTCAGCCCCGCCGAGGAGGAGCTGATCCCCTACTTCCAGGACCTCTACGACCACCTGGTCCGCGTCCTGGACAACATCGACCTCTACCGCGAGATGCTGGCCGCGGCGCTCGAGGCGAACCTGGCGGTGACCAGCAACAGCCTCAACGTCATCGTCAAGCGCCTCACCGCGTTCACCGTGATCCTGATGATCCCCACGCTCATCGCCGGGATCTATGGCATGAACTTCCATTTCATGCCCGAGCTCAGCTGGCCATTCGGCTATGCAGCCGCGCTGCTACTGATGCTGGCGTCATCGGTTGGCGCGTACCTGTACTTCCGGGCTCGCGACTGGTTCTAGCCGACGGGGCCCCAATTCGCTCCACCTGGAATCTCTTGACATCAAGATATTCGAACCCGACAATGTCGGAGCCGATGACAACCCTTCAGCAGGCACCACCTGCCCCAGCCGACCGCCGGACCTCCACTCCCTCCTCCCAGCCGATGCGGGAGGGGTCGACCGATCACGCGATCGCGGCGATCGACCTGGTGCGGACGTATCGGACCCACACCGGCGTGATCCGTCGCAAGCCGCTGGAGGTGGAGGCCGTTCGCGGCGTGAGCTTCCACGTCGAGCCGGGCGAGCTGTTCGGCCTGCTCGGGCCCAACGGCGCCGGCAAGACCACGACGATCAAGATGCTCATCACCCTGCTGCTGCCGACGTCTGGCACGGCCAGGGTGATGGGTCACGACGTCATCAAGGAGACCGAGGCCGTGCGGCGGCGCATCGGCTACGTCTTCGGCGGCGACCGCGGCCTGTACGACCGCGTCAGCGCCATGGACAACCTGCGCTACTTCGCCGAGCTGTACGGCGTCGAGCCATCTGAACAGCGCAAGCGGATCGAGGCGCTGCTCGAGATGGTGGGCCTCACCGGGCGCGAGAAGGAGAAGGTCGAGGGCTACAGCCGGGGCATGCGCCAGCGGCTGCACATCGCCCGTGGCCTCCTGCATGACCCGCAGGTCGTGTTCATGGACGAGCCCTCCATCGGCCTCGACCCGATTGGTGCGCGCGAGCTGCGGCAGACCGTCCAGTCACTGGTCGACGCCGGAAAGACGGTGCTCCTGACCACGCACTACATGTTCGAGGCCGATGCCCTCTGCGACCGGATCGCGGTCATCAACGGGGGCAGGATCGTCGCCCACGGCACCGGCGAGGACCTGAAGCGCGCGGTCGCCAACCGCACCATCGTCGAGATCGAGACCTTCGGGGTGACCACCGAGGCGGTCGAGCGGGTGCGCGGCGACCGCGACGTCATCGCGCTGAACATGGAGGAGCGCGACCAGAGCCAGATCCTCCTCGTCCAGAGCGAGCAGGGCTCGGCGATCACCCAGCGGCTGCTCGGCCTGCTGGGCGACACGCGGGTGGGCAAGGTGGTCGCCCGCGAGCCGACGCTCGAGGACGCGTACGTGCACCTGATCGCCACCACCTCCGAGTCGGATGCGGCCGCACGCGCGGCCGCCCTGCAGGCCTAGCCGATGGAAGCGGCGCGCGCGGCTCGGCAGATCTGGGCGATCACCTGGTTCAACGTGCGAATGCTGCTGGCATCCGAGTTCTTCGTGCTGATCACGTTCATCGCGCCACTGATCTTCGCGACGCTGGGCTTCTTCCTGTTCCGGTCCGGCGGCGGCACCGCCGGCCAGACGCTGCTGTACGTGGCGCTTGGCGCCGGCATGATGGGCGTCTGGAGCACCACCCTGTTCGGCTGCGGCGGGGCGATCGCCTGGCAGCGTTGGGAGGGAACGCTTGAGCTGCTGGTCTGCGCGCCGACCCGCTACGACCTGATCCTGGTCGGCCAGACCTTCGGGGCGGTGGTGTTCGGTTTCTACGGGATCGTCGCCACCCTGGCCTGGGGCGTGGTCCTGTTCGGCATGCCCATCGAGGCCACGTTCCCACTGGTTCTGCCGCTCTCGCTGCTGGCCGCGATCGTGTCGCTCGGGGCGCTGGGAATGCTGATCGCCACCTCGTTCGTCCTCTACCGCCACGCGAATGCGCTGGGCAACCTGCTCGAGTACCCGATCTGGCTGGTGACCGGCATGCTCGTGCCGCTGGCCACGCTGCCGTTCTGGGTGCGGCCCATCAGCTGGGTGCTGGCGCCGACCTGGGGGATGGAGGCGATCCGCGGCGCGACCATCGGCGCGGCGCCGCCGCTGCTCGCCATCGCCATGTGCTTCGTGCTGGCGGTGGTCTACTACGTGGCCGCCCGCTACATGCTGGTCTTCGTCCTGGACAAGGCGCGCCGCGACGCGACGCTCTCCCTGCAGTGACCGCCGCGGTCCTGCCCCGCGCCTCGGCGTCGCCGCTGACTGGGCTGCGCACGGCGTGGCGCATCTTCTGGTACGGCGGCCTGATGAGCTACGGGATGCTCTTCAACTGGGCGCGCCCCTCGATCTACATCCCCACCCTGATCGGCGGCCCGACCTTCCAGCTCTTCTTCTTCGCCGCCCTGGGGTCCTACGCCACCAACCGCTCGCCGGCGTACTTCGCCATCGGCAACGCGGTGCAGGTCAGCGTGCTGGCCGGCGTGTTCGGCATGACCATGGCGATCGCCAACGAGCGCTGGTTCGGGACGCTGCCGGCCATCCTCGCCACGCCCGCCAATCGCGCCGCGCTGTTCGCCGGGCGCTTCCTGCCATTCGTGTTCAACGGCCTGCTGGTATCGATCTACGCGCTGGTCCTGGGGATCGTCTTCCTGGGCGTCCGGCTGCAGACCTCCAGCCTGGCGGTGGTTGGCGTGGCGCTGCTGACCACGGTCTTCAGCTGCACCGCCATCGGCGCCCTGCAGGGAGCGATCTCGCTGCGGCTGCGCGACGGGCTGTTCGGCGCGAACCTGATCATGATGGGCATCCTGCTCTTCTGCGGGGTGAACATCCCACTCTCCGAGCTGCCCGGCTGGATGCAGTTCGTCGGACAGCTGCTGCCGTTCACCCACGGCCTGCAGGCCATTCGCCAGGCGGCTGATGGCGCGGGCATGGGCGAGGTTGGCGGTCTGATCCTGCTCGAGCTGCTGGTCGGCATCGCCTACGCGGTGGCCGCCTTCGCCCTGTTCCAGCTCCTGGAGCGCAGCGCTCGCCGCAACGCCACCCTGGACGTTCGCTAGCTGGGTGTCGCATCTTTGCGGCCGATTCCTGACAGGTTCTGTCAGGAACAGCCGGTAGTCTGTCGGCATAGCCGACAGCGAAGCAGGGAAGAGACGCAAGATGTTTCCGGATTACGTGAAATCAGTCATGGACGAGCGCGAGCGCAGCATCCAGGAGCTCGTGCGCGACCGCCGCGTCACCCGCGCATATCCGACCGACGCGCGGTGGCGCTCCGGCGTCAGGGCCGCGCCGAAGCAGTCTTACGGGAAGCGCGGGCTGTAGCCGGCTTGGTGGCATGGCGGGCCAGGGCACCGCTCGCCAGCGCCACCAGCTCATCCCGGACCTGGGGCGGATCCAGCACCTCCACCTCGCCGACGCCCAGCAGCTTGCCGGGAACCTCCTCCGGCCAGTCGAGGCGGAGTCGCATCCGCCTCCACCCATCCGGGTCTGGCTCGTCGATGACCTCGGCGCCCTCCACCGCGCGCCAGCCGACGAACTCTCCCAGCCGCTCAAGCCGGCTTGGCGCGATGCGGATGACAACCGGAATGCGCGTCACCTCGCGCTCGTATGCCGCGCTCGATTCCGTCCAGAACGCGGCGAGGTCGAAGTCGTCCGGCCGCTCGAAGTGCTGGTCTCCCAGGCGCGCCGCAACGACTCGCGAGACGCGATACGTGCGCGGCTCACCCTCGAACAGCGCGACCGTGTACCAGATGCCCGCCTTCAGCACCAGGCCCAGCGGCCTGATCTCGCGCACCACGCGCTGGTCGCCGCGCTCGTAGTCGATGGTCACCGGGACCGCGTCCCAGACGGCCTCGGCCAGCGTGCTCAGCTGGGGCACCGGCTCGGTCCCCTGGAACCAGCCAGCCGCGTCGAGGTAGAAGCGCTCGACCAGGCGGGAGGCGCGGGCCCGCAGCTCGCCCGGCAGGGCGGCCAGCACCTTGAGCTGCGCGGCGGTCATGACGGTCCCCAGGCCCAGCTCGGCGGCGGGACCGGGCAGGCCCGATAGGAACAGCGCCTCCGCCTCGTCACCGGTCATGCCGGTCAACCGCGTGCGGTAGCCGTCGACCAGCTGGACGCCGCCGTGCGGCCCACGCTCGGCGTAGATGGGGACGCCGGCCTCGCTCAGGGCCTCCACGTCACGGTGAACTGTCCGCTCCGAGACCTCGAGCTCGCGGGCCAGCTCGGCGGCCGTCAGGCGGCCACGGGTCTGCAGCAGGAGCAGCAGGGTGACCAGGCGCGACGCACGCATCGGTCAAGGATAGGCCGATACCTGCCAATTCATGTCATGTTTAGCTAGGTGCGCCGGGCAAGCGCGCCGATCAGCTGCATCAGCAGCCGCGCCACAACCAGGGCTGAGCGGCCATCCGGATCGAGGGAGGGGACGAGCTCGGTGAATGCCGCGCCCGCCAGCCGGCGCTCCCGCGCGAGCCCCTGCACCAGCGCGGACGCCTGCCAGTAGCCCAGCCCGCCGGGCGACAGGCCACTGACCCCCGGGGCGACGGACGGGTCCAGCCCGTCCAGGTCGAAGGCCAGGAAGACCGATGCGTCAGCGGGCACCTGCCCGATCAGCCACTCGACCCCGCGCTCGTCGAGCTCGCGCGCGGTGACGAGCAGGTTCCCAGCCGCACGGGCATCGGCGACGTCGCCATCCCGCGCGCTGCCGACGCCGCGCAGGCCGACCTGCACGATGCGCTGCACGTGTGCCATCTCCGAGGCGCGGCGCATCGGGGACGAGTAGCCGTCCCGCACGCCGGCAACCTCGTCGCGAAAATCGAGGTGGGCATCTACCTGCACCACGGTGAGCGGCCCCGCGGCGTCATACGCCCGCAGCGCCGGCACCGGGATGGAGTCGTCGCCACCCAGCACGATGGGGATGGCGCGCGCGGCCAGGACGGCGCGCACTGCTTCCTCGGCTCGCTGCGCGTTACCGGTCCCATCGTCGGGGCTGCCGGCGACGTCGCCGGCGTCAACGACGCGGAACCGCACGTCGGCGGGAACCATCGGCCCATCCAGGTCGAAGTCGTGGTTGCCCGCAAACCGTGCCAGCCGGCGAGAACGAGCCCGGATGGCGGCGGGGGCGTCAGCGCAGCCGGCGGTGAGGCCCGGCTCCGGATACGGGACCCCATGCGGGACGCCCAGCACGACGACCTCGGCGGCGCCAGGCTGGAGCGCGCCGGCCTCGACCGCGGCGAAACCGAGAAAGGTGTCGCGCTCGCTCACGCGGAAGCCTTTGCCGCGCATTCGGCGCAGAGGCCCACCACGGTGACGTGCCAGAGGTCCACTTCGAATCCCTCCGCGGTCCTGAACGCGCCGATGATGGCGTCCGCGGCCGGCGGCCGGATCTCGCGAGTGATCCCACAGCTGGAGCAGTAGAGGTGCCCGTGGTCGGCGCCGGGCGAGGCATGAAACTCCTCGCGGCCGTCCGCCCCGTGGCCGTGGCGCACGAGACCGAGCTCCTCCAGCACGTCAAGCGTCCGGTATACCGTCGAGGGGATGGTCTGCGGATCGCGCTCCCGGCAGCGCTCGATCAGCTCGGCGCCGGTGACATGTCCGTCGGTCGCGGCCAGCACCTGGACCACCGTTCGCCGCTGCGGCGTCCAGCGCAGGCCCCGCCGCCGGAGGCGATCGCGGACGCCGGCCCAGGGCTCGGGCAATGATTCAGCCGGGCTCATCGGCCGTTCAGTATACGAAAGCCCTTGCTACTGCAACAGATTGCAATAGTCCATCCCGCCCCGTAGACTGGCGGCGCTCGGGAGGACCCAATGGCAGAGCTGCTCACCCTGGCTGGCTTCGGCTTCCTGCTGGGCATGCGCCACGCGACCGACGCGGACCACGTCATCGCCGTGACCACCATCCTGAACCGGAGCAGGCACTTCGTCGACGCGACGATCATCGGCGCGATCTGGGGCCTGGGACACACGGTGACGGTGCTCATCGTAGGCCTGTTGATCATTGTCTTCGGCGTTGTGATTCCCCCGCCGGTCGGACTCGCACTCGAGCTGGCGGTCGCGGTGATGCTGATCCTGCTGGGGATCCTCAATCTCACCGGCGCCATGAGCCGGCTCACCGAACGCTTCGCGCCCCCGGCCCCGATGCACGGCCACGACCACGAGCACCTCCACGCCCACGAGGCGGGCGCCGATCAGCACGGCAATGGGCACGCCCACCTGCACGGGCACGGGACCGACCCGGGACTGGTCGAGACGTTCGGCTGGTTCCAGCTGGGTCGCCCGCTCGTGGTTGGGCTGGTGCACGGGTTGGCCGGATCA
>Ga0081539_10006292_pt1 | contig 11476 bp, 10 predicted proteins | sample TabmetS4T2R2_FD_71023 | JGI IMG/M metagenome (GOLD analysis project Ga0081539, IMG submission 71023) | Tabebuia heterophylla rhizosphere microbial communities from the University of Puerto Rico - S4T2R2 | ecosystem: Host-associated > Plants > Roots > Rhizosphere ...
GTTATTTGCAAGGCAACCAGAGCGCTTTGACCTTGTGATCACGGATATGACGATGCCTGGGATGACAGGGGAGAGGTTAGCTAAAGAGCTGCGGCGTATTCGTCTAGATATCCCCATTATTCTGTGCACTGGCTTTAGCCACCATCTCAACGAGGAGGAGGCAAAGGCCAGGGGTATCAGCGCTTTCCTGATGAAGCCATTTATGCTGCGGGAGCTGGCAGAGACAGTCCGGACTGTCCTGCGTAAGCAAACAGAATAAGCGGCCACGCCTTGCCCACTCCTCCTGCCACGTGTACAGGGCCGCGCATCCTGGACGTGCGGCGCAGGTTTGTGCACCAGTACGGGCCAATCGAATGGAGCGGACAGACGGCCGAGCAAAGGTATGGTAGGGACTACAAGAGCGCCTTCTGCGGAGCACACAGTAATGGCACAACAACTAAATCCATGTCGCTGTCCCTGGGTTGATCTCGCCAAAGCCGATTACGTTGCCTACCACGACCAGGAATGGGGTGTCCCCATCCACGATGATCGGCGGCTCTTCGAGTTTCTCGTCCTGGAGTCGGCCCAAGCCGGGTTGAGCTGGTATACCGTGCTGCGCAAGCGGGACAACTACCGCCATGCCTTTGCTGACTTTGATCCTGCCAGGGTGGCACAATACACCGAGTCAGACATTGCTGCGCTGCTGCAGAACCCCGGCATCATCCGCAACCGGCAAAAAGTCCTTGCGGCCATCACCAATGCCCGGCGGTTTCTCGACGTGCAAGCAGCCTTCGGCAGCTTTGCGGCCTATATCTGGCGCTTCGTTGATCATAGGCCCATAGTTCACACCCTCCGCACTTTGCAGGATTATCCCGCCACCAGCCCTGAATCTGATGCGCTGAGCAAGGAGCTGCGCCAGCGCGGCTTCAAGTTCGTTGGCTCGACTATCTGCTACGCCCATATGCAAGCCACCGGCATGGTCAACGATCACACCATCGACTGCTTTCGCAGACAGCCGATCATTGATGGGTATACCAAAACAGTTCCCCTATGGCAGTAGGCACGTGCTTGACGTGGGAAGCGTGCAGCACGTTGTGGTATAGTGGGACTTCCAACGATTCTCATTCTAGGTGCTGACGCTCGCCGCTGTGGCCGCCAGCGGCCACGGCAGGGGCACACAATACAAAGGGGCAATTGTAGAGCGCACCGCCCGGAGCCTCACATCTGGGGTCGTCAAGATCAAGTCCCATCCGTTGAGCCCCGATGAAAACTCCCGTATGCTGAGGGCATGTCCAGCACAGTGACGATGACCCTGCAGGAGGACGCTATGCGCAGTATCGACATTCATGCCCATTTGACCCCCCAATGCTTCTGGCGCACCACCGAGGGAGGCGGCGACTGGTACACTGTACGGCGCGAGCAGGACGCCCGTGGCCGGCAGTATGCCATCGTTGGCGGCGGACGCCAGGAGCTACCACCGCGCGCCCGCTGGACTCCTGAGGAACGTCTGGCGGACATGGACTCCCTGGGCGTCGACATCCACGTGGTGTCCCCCTACTCGGGATTTTATAACTACCATCTGGACCTGGCCATTGCCGTAGCAACGTCCCACGATGCCAATAATGAGATTCGAGACATGATCACGAGCTGGCCAGACCGCTTCGCCGGGCTGGCAACCCTGCCCATGCAAGATGTGCCGGCAGCTATCGCCGAACTGGAGCGCGTCATGGTCCAGCTTGGCTTCAAAGGGGCGATGATCAATGATCAGGTGAACGGGCGCACCCTCGATGATCCGATGTTTCTGCCCTTCTGGAAGGCTGCCGAACAACTCGGAGCGCTGATTTTGTTCCACCAGGGCGGTGGGACTATCGTCTCCTCGCGGCATCCGCGCTATCACCTGCCCAATACCATTGGCAACCTGGTAGAGCGCACGGTCACTTTTGCTACCCTGGTGTTCGGCGGGGTCATGGACGCCTGTCCCGATCTCAAAATCTGCTTTTCGCACGGCGGTGGCTACACCTGCTATGGCATTGGCCGCATGGATTACGGGTGGCGCACCCGCCCGGAAGCACGGCAGCATATCCAGCAACCACCCAGCGCGTATTTGCGGCGCTTTTACTACGATTGCATCGTCTACACGGAGCAGGCGTTACGCTATCTCATCGATACCGTGGGAGTCGACCGTGTCGTCTTCGGCACCGACTGGCCCTATGATATGGAGTTTGACTGGCCGATTTCGTGGATCTTGAGCCTCGAAAGCCTCACGCAGGACGAAAAAGAGGCCATCCTGTGGAAGAATTTGGAACGCTTACTGGGTCTCTAAGTGCTGCGCACGGCTAATTGCCCCGCCAGTTTGGCGGGGTGTGCGGTTGTGCGCGCGAAGGAGGTGTGTACATGCGGACCATCGATATTCATGCCCATCTCATGCCGCAATGTCTCTGGAAGACCGTTGACGCTGGACAGTCCTGGCATGGCAGCCGCTACGAGCCAGGAGCCGGGCTGGGCGCTGTCGTCCGTGACGGCAAACGCATTCCCATCCAGAGCCCCAAATTGCGCTTCACACCGGAAGAGCGTCTCCAGGACATGGACGCGCAAGGGGTGGATGTGCAAGTGATCTCCATCCATATGCCACTCGTCGGCTATGATCTGGACCCCGCTGAGGGCCGGCAACTGGCCCGCGATGTCAATGACGAGATTGCCGTCATGGCCCGCCAGTGGCCTACGAGGTTCGCAGGGCTGGCCACCCTGCCAGCGCAGGACGTCGGAGCCGCTATCGCAGAGTTAGAACGCGCCGTGAGCACCCTCGGCCTCAAAGGTGCCGAGCTGGATACCGTGATGCAGGGCCATACCTGGGATGAACCGCAGTTCTTGCCGCTATTTAAGGCCGCGGAAGCGCTAGGTGCCGTGCTGTTCTTTCACCCCCAGCCCCAGGATAACCTGCTGTTGGCCCGCACCGATAAGTACGGCCTGGCCAATAGTATTGGCGTGCCCGTGGAAGACGCACTGGCGGTGGCGGCCCTCATTTTTGGGGGGATTCTCGAGGTCTGCCCGGCGCTCAAGGCCTGCATTGCCCACGGCGGCGGGCCAGCGTGCTTTGGTATGGGCCGCATGGATCGGGGCTGGCAGGTGCGTTCCGAGGCACGCCTGCACATTCAGAAGCCCCCCAGCACCTATCAGCGTCGGCTCTACTACGACTGCATCACGAACAGCGAGGCGGCCTTGCGCTTTCTCATCGACCAGGTGGGCGTGGACCGCGTCGTGCTGGGCAGCGATTGGCCCTTCGTGCACTGGGATCCCTCACCGGTGGCCTGGGTGCAGGGTCTCCAGAGCCTGACTGAGGAGGAAAAAGCAAAAATTCTCTCGGAGAACCTGGAGCAGCTCCTGGGGCTGTAGTGCAAGGCATCGGGCGGATGGCGCTAGACCGCGAGGTAGCCGCCATCCACCACCAGTTCAGTGCCGGTGATGTAGGAAGCTTCATCCGACGCGAGAAAGAGCACCGCATAGGCCACCTCTTCCCGCCGCCCCTCGCGACCCAGCGGCACCTGGGCAATCATCTGGGCGCGTCGGGCTGGATCAGCTGTGCCTCTGGACGTCCGCATGGGCGGCATGACTCCGGGGTGCACGGAGTTGACGCGGATGCCATCTTTGGCGTACTGCACTGCCGCGGACTTGGTCATAATCCGCACAGCGCCTTTCGAGGCATTGTAGGCCATGTGGACGTAATCCTGACCAGCAAAACCCGAAATCGATGAGATATTCACGATGGCGCCACCTCCGGCCTTCTGCATGGCCGGGATGGCACATTTCATGCCCAAAAAGACGCCTTTAGCATTCACCGCCATGAGCCTGTCCCAGGCTATTGTGCTCATGAGGTCTGGGTCAAAGCTTCCACTAATTCCCGCATTATTCACCAGAATATTTAGATGGCCGAACACGGACACCGTGGTGCCCACTACTTCCTGCCAGTCCTCTTCGCTGGTGACGTCCAGCCGCACGAAGCGGGCCTCGCCGCCGGCCGCCGTGATGTCCGCAGCGACCTGGCGCCCTTCCGCTTCGAGTAGGTCAGCCACGACGACCCTGGCCCCTTCCTGGGCAAACAGTTTGGCTTCGGCCTCGCCCATGCCATTGGCGGCACCCGAAATGAGAGCGACTTTGCCTTGTAATCTCATACTTGTTCCTTCGAGATAGAGCGTGGACGGTGGAGGACAGGGTGAGACAAGCACACGACAGAGCAACGCCCCGCCTGAAGAACAGCGGGGCGTGTAGGAAGGAGCGCTTACTTCTTCGGCTCAGGCGCAGGAGCGGGTTTGGCTGGTTGGGTAACCTGAGCCGTCTGGACCTGGTTCGTGTCCTTGTCAGTCGCAGGTACCGTCGCTACATCTTTGGAAGCATCGGTTTTGTCCACCGAAGCTTGGGTCTTGTGATAGCTACAATCGGCACCTGCCAGAGTGACACCGCTGAACAGGGCTACGACACCCAGTACCAAAACGAGACTAAGGATTTTCTTCACATCGGCCTCCTTCTCTGCGTAGGTTGTGCCTCGGGTTCTTGCACCCTGCCTCAGACACTACTCTACTTCCCCAGTCCTGTCAAGCGCCCAGGCCCTGGCACCGCAGCGCTTGCCGGGATGTGTGACGCTTGTTACTGCGCCCGCACCTGCGGCAATACGTCCCGCACGCAGCGCTCCAGTTGCCCAAACTGCTCTGGACTCCCAAAGCGCAGGACCAGCGTCTGCGCCCCAGCCGCGACGAAGGCATTGAGCCAGTCGGCACAGCTTGCCGCCGTCCCGGCGCACAGGCCCTGCTGGCGTACGAGGACCTCGTAGGGAGCACTGTAATAGCCCTCGGCAAAGGCTTGCATCTCGCGCTGAGCCTGGGCAACGTCGTTGTTGATGTTAAGTGTGGTATAGACACAGCGGGGCAGCGCCTGCGCGTCTTTGCCCATCTCCCTTGCCAGCACTTGCAGCCGCTCCCATTGGGCGGTAAAGACCTCTGGTGAGCGCGGGATGGGGAACCAGCCATCTCCCAGGCGCAGCACTCGGCGTTGCGCGTTATCGACCGCACCCGCAATCCAGATGGGAATGCCGGAAGTTTGGATGGGCCGCAGGCCAAGGCTGACGTCCTGGAGCTGAAAACGGCGCCCGTGAAAGGTGACACTCGGCTCGGTCCACAGGCGGCGCATGAGGGCTACGCATTCCTCGAAGATACTGAGACGGTGGGCGAAGTTGACACCACAGGCGGTGAATTCTCGCGCAATGGACGGATTGTTGGCGGCAACTCCGAGGCCGAGAATGAGGCGCCCCTGTGACAGGATATCGACATTCGCCGCTTCGTTCGCCAGCATCACTGGATGACGCAGCGCCGGTAACAGCACCGCAGTCCCTAGCTGCACCCGCTGGGTGCGCGAGGCCACGGCAGCGAGGGTCGTCATGGCCTCAAGGCGAGGTCGTGCCAGGATGCTGTCGCCAACCCAGACAGAGTCAAACCCAAGCTCCTCTGCCCGCACTGCTAGGTCGATGATTTTGCTGAGATCGGGTGTGCCCGACGCCATGACAACCTCGCGCGTTGGGAGCAGCAACCCGATAGAAACTGCTGGGTGTGCCATGCGATTCTCCTCTGACTGTCTCCTGCTGTCTCCTACTGCCCTACCCTACTGTACATTAGCCCCTTCGGCCAGGAAAGTACAAGGCGTGCTGCCATAGCCGTGCTGCCTGATAGGGGTCCAGGGGTAGCGTTGGGGGCTGACGTAGGGACAGGAGCCTCGCATAGCTCTATGGACCCACGAGATTGAGCGTGACGGAAACGACCGGGCTATTGAGCGCTCCGGGCGCGGTGAACGTCACGGTCCCGGTCAAGGGACTCTGCGCCGCGGTCAGCCCTGTGACGTCTACCGCCACGGCTACCGGTTGCTGTCCGAACCCAGTGACAGTGCCCGTCGTCGGGGTGAGCTGCAGCCAGGGCACAGTACTCGCCCCGGTGAAATTCAGGGACTGCCCACAGGCCGAGGTGAGGACTAGTGTCTGCGGCGGTGGGTTGAGTCCCACCAAGGCATTGAAGGTCAGCGCATTCGGAAAGGCTTGCAGCAGCGGTCCCGTGGCGACCTGGAGTGTAGTCGTCGTCTGCGGACCCAAGAACGGCCCTAGGGAGGTACTGCCGCCCGGCAACACGAAAAAGAGGCGCGCCACAAAGTAAATATCCTCTGACCCCTGGCAGTCGATGCCCTGGGCAGTGAAGGCAAAGGCCCCCGGTGGCCCTGAGAAGAAGGAAGGCGTCACCTGGACTGGGGAGAAGGAGGCAGACGTCTCCTGGGCTAGGGAGCCAAAACACTGGTCCACGGGCACGGTAGTCGGGCAGGCAACGACCTCGCCTGAGACCTCCAGGAAATTGCCCATCACGGTCAGGGCCAACGGGAACACCTGCCCACTCGCCACACTCGCTGGCGCTGGCGTAGTCCAGGCGACCACCCCTGGTATCGTGATGGTGACGTTGATGGTGACGTTGCCTGCCAGCGGGGGAGTACCATTGTCAGTGACAGTGACCACCAGGCTATCGGTGCCGATGAAGTTGGTATTAGGCGTATACGTCACCAGACCAGTGGTATTGACGGTCGCCATGCCGTGGGCCGGAGAGGTGGTAATGGCAAAGGTCTGGCTTTGCCCCACATCGGGGTCATTGATGTTGATCTGACTGGTCCCCGGCGTATTCAGCAAGGTATTAATGGCGGGGGCCGTAGGGGCTGGCGCAGCGTTCACCGGTCGCACCGTGATCGCAATCGGCACTGTTCCTAACAGGAGAGCGGGGGAACTGTTGTCGGTGAAGCTCACCACTACCGTCACCACCAGGCGATCACTGCCGTTGAAATGGGCTATAGGCTTGTAGGTCAGTATCCCGGTATTCGTGAGAGTTGCTGTCCCATGCGCTGGAGGGATCGTGATGCCTAGAGCTATGGTCCCCGGCCGCGCGCCACTCACCGCAGCCGCGATCTGGAGAGCGCCAGATGTGTTCTCATCAATTTCCAGGGTAGAAGGTGGCGGCAGGTGCAGCGTCGTATCCGGTGGAGCGGGCACCGGCGGGATTGATGAGCCTGATAACCTGACGCTGGCATTCGTGGCGATCAGGCGTCGGTCAATAGCATCGATTTGACACGGGTCCAGGACAAGACGGTCGCCCACCTGGAGACCCTGCCCAGCAGGGAAGGTGCTCGTCGTCACCTCAAAGGTGCACGAGCCAATTGCCACACTTCCACTCGCCACCATCCCATTCGCTGTCAGAGCAAAATCACCCACATTGCCCACAAACGTACCGGTAGCCAGTGTGACCAAGCTATTCGCCAGACCAAAGAGCGCGCCGTCGGCGAAGATAAAAGTCGTCTGCTGCAAATTGGCTGGCGTGGCCGGCACGGGTACGAGTGCAGCGCGGAACAGCGTCACCACAGCAATGGTCTGGCCGAGCGCGACGGTGGCGTCTCCACGATACACCTCAATGCCCTGGGGGTTGAAGGCGGACACCAGCACCTGAAACGCCGCCGGGGCGGTGTCCGGTACCGTGACATCCCGCGTCGCCGTATCCTGTTCCGTGGGGTCGAGCGTGAAGATCTGTGTGGGCACGAGATCACTGCCTTGGGCTTGCAACCGAATCTCGAGTCGCTCGATAAACCCAGGGTCGCCAGGTTGGGCTTGCCGCACCTGGGCCGCTACCCACCCTTCGTGCTGTGCCGCGCGCAGGGCTTGGGATGAGCGTTGAGAAGAGAGCTGGAGTTGGATGGCCAGGGGCCGGCCGCGCGACACTGTCCCATTCGTACCGCTACTCCCGCTATTGCCCCCACACCCGGCCAGCATACCGAGGAGCCCCATCAACAGTCCCAGACATCGCAGTAGCTGTAGGCATCTCCCTCTCATCGACCTACTCCTTGCTGTATCGGTAGCATGCATTCGACTCCCGGCCAAGATATATTGCTTCAGACTGTCTGCGACCCTTCCTTCCCCACTTCGTACAAGACCCATGAGAGGAGGAGCCTGTGCAGGCTCCCACTAACGTGGAAACGAAATGGTGATGCGCAAAGGCGGCGGCGGCTGACGCTGCTGGATTGAGGTTATGGTCTGCCTGTTATCTGGCGTGATGATCTGTTGCTGCGTGTTCGGGGGTTCGGCAGCTTGCGCTGTATTGACGGTGTCAGTACGAGAGAGCAATTGGTTGAGTTGGGCTGCGGGATCTGGGGCCGCTGGCTGTATACCGGCTGGCAGGAGGGCCACACTGGGTAGTGGTGGGCCGGCCGGTCCCACTGGTCCTACAGCGGCCACTATACTCGGTTCCCCACGAATGGGACCTAGGGCCTCGCGCTCGGTGGTAGGCTTGACCTCCGTAGGGATTTGCTCGGTTAAGCGCAGCCCCAGTTCGAGCGCCTGCCGTTCACTCTCTGGCACTTCGGTTGCTGGGTTTGGGGCCGCATTGCCAATGACTTCCGTACGGAAATTCGCCGGAACGGGTTCGAGCTGCGGGAAATTGGGGTTGCGGACGGTCACCACACCGTCAAATACATCCACCTCAGTCGCGTCGGGAGGAATAAACACGACAATAAAGGTCGTGCCACGCACCCCGGCCACCGTATTGGCGGTGCGGACTTCCGTGACGGAGCCGGCGCCAAAGATTTTGGTGGTGACCACCCGCAACTTCCCCAGCGTCAGGCTGACAATCGTGCGCCGCTGCTGCGGCGTCAATAAGAACTCGGTAAATTGCATCTCACTATTTTCCGCCAGCGTCATGATGGAATCATCCCGGAGCAGAATCTTGACCTTACTGTTGGCTGCCGTGCGCACCGTATCGTTAGGGAAGATGGCGGCGCGAAACTGCAAGGGCTCCGGCGTCGTGGCGTTGGCCACGCGTACTGTCGCCGTACCGTCTACCGCCAGCACGGTGCCAATCCGCTGATCTTCCTGCCCCCAACTCTGCCCAGGCCTACACGCCACCCCCAGTAACATCAGCAGCAGTGCCACCATCCCGAGCCTGCGTCGTCTGCCCATAGGCTAAAACCTCCCACTGACGGCCAATGTCACAAGGTTGCGGCGATAGTCAAAGAAGGAGATATTCGAGTGATTCCCGGTGCGTACATAGCCAGCGGAGAGGGTCAAGTACGGCCCGAAGTCTCGAGCCAGGGCGATGCCACCGGTAAAGCGGTTATCCGTCCGCACCCGCGTATCGAAGCTATCCAGGTCCCCCAAGCCCCCCCGGGTATCGGTACAGCACGAGAAGGAATTCACGTGGAGGTAATTGAACCGGTAATAGGCCCCATTCACGTCTAACGTGATGCCAGCCCATAGGGGCGTTTGCACCCCCAGGCTCACTTCATGACCATTGTATTCCCAGTCACTGCCGTCATTACGCTGCGCGTCGTAGTGATAGCTCAGACGGGCGTATGAGCGCCTGTTATTGAAGAGCCAGAACTGGTCAAAGCCCGTACGCACATTCCAGCCGTCGCGACCGCGTACTGACCGGAGCTTGCCCGCTGGCACATCGTTCTCGCCAAAATAATTTTCGGAGCGATACTGCACGGAGACCCGCGTAAACAGGTCCGGGGTTTCTTGCAGCGTCGCGCTCGGTTGCACGGTATAGGCTTCAGAAAACCGGTCATTGTTCAGGTCCGTAATGTTATAGTTCACCCCCAGCCGCAGGGTCACCGGCTCAAATTTCGCACGCCCAAACAGCCCAAAGGTGTGGCTCCGAATATCAAAGTCATGCAGGGTAAAATGGAGGCTTTGAAAAAAATCGTATTCCGCTCCCGCCTGCCACAGCGATGTCCGCGTGGCAAAGACCCGACCGGTGACATTGAACACCGTAGCCCCATCCGCCCGACGACTAATCGCCAGGGTCGTCGGCAGGTTCCCTTGCAGAATGACGTTGCTGTCGTATTGCAGGCTGGCACTCCCCTCCACCTGCCACAGCCGGTGCTCCCGCTCGCGGGCTTTGATGGCTTCGAGATAGCGGGCGGCGTTCTGTCCTATCGTCGAGGCGGGATCGGCAGCCTGCGCTGCCTCAAAAGCCGTGCGCGCCTGGGTATCGTCCTCCAAGGTGAACAGCGTCAACCCGCGATAGTACTGCGCCGATAAGGCCAGGGCCGGGTCCAGTGCGATGGTACGCTCGAATGGCGCCAACGCCTCCCGATAGCGCTTGAGTTGATACAGGGTATAGCCTTGGTAGAACTGCACGGCGGCATTGCGCGGATCAAACTGGGCGGCGCGTTGCAACTCGCCCAGGGCCTCGGGATACCGCTGTTCCTGGAAGTACGACAGACCCAGATGATAGTGGGCATACTGCATGGAGGGGTCGAGCTGCAGCGCCTTTTCCAACTGCGGAATGGCGGCGCCAAACTCGCCCAAGCGGCTCTGCGTCAGCCCCAGATAAAAGCGCGCGTTCGCATCATCAGGCGTGAGGCCGACGACGGTCCGAAAGTGCTCCAGCGCCTCAAGATAATTACCCTTGCCGTACTCGACAATGCCTTTGGCGTACTCCAGCTCTGCCTGTTCTGCGGCCCACCCGAGGCTGGGCAGCAGCAGCGCGAGACTGCATCCGAGCACACAGGCACGCCAGACCACAGACGCCAGCCATGAACGGAGTAGCCACAGCATACGCTGCCGCACAAAAATGTTCCCTAAGCATCTCATGAGACTCTTGGGTGATGACTGCATGTGTGCGTGCCTCGCCACAGAAAGCAGTAAACAGAACTATAGCCTCCTCACCATTGGGAAATTGTATCCCTCTTTCGGACAGTTATGTCAAGTAAAAAAGGGATCATAAGAGGACTCCCAGGAGCCCGTCATCCGTGACCAGATGCGGGTTCCTGGGAGCAGTGCGATTGGCAGGTGAACGGCTATCTCGGGAACCAGCCTTTGCCAGTGAGATAGCCACGGATGTAGCAGACTTGACCGCTATGGTGGAGGTGATCAAGCAGGATGACGGAGAGCCAGGCCCCAACTTTTCTGGCATCGCCACCGCCAGGCGGGGCGAGGTCCCGGTCGAGGTCTGCTGGCGTGAGCGCGTTCAAGCAGGCCAGCGTCTTCTCCCGCACTGCTTCGGCATACCCCTGCAAGTTGGCGACAGTCGGTTTGAACGCCGCCACTTGCTCGAGCGAATCGCCAATGCCCGTCTTGCTGGGATCGGCCGGCATGTCAAACTTCTGGTGCCAGCCCCCTTCTACCCACACCTGTGGCTTGCCACTGATATTGGCAATAATCCCATCTTCCACACGCGTGGCGTGCCACAGCGTCCAGCCAATGGAATTGCACTGATCCGTCGGACGCTTGGTCAGATCGGCGTCCGAGAGCCCGTTGAGGGCTCCCTTAATAAAATTGTTCATGTCAATAGTCAGCACAGTACTGACAACGGCTGTTGCGTCCATATGGCTTCTCCTCACTGTATGCCATGCGTAAGTCAATTCAAGGTCTGCGGTCGACTCCCCTTCCCAGACCGCAGCATGCGCGGCATTGTCCCACAGTCGTGCCTGG